>WBZX01000634.1_pt1 | contig 30613 bp, 30 predicted proteins | sample 5204211 | NCBI WGS metagenome assembly WBZX01 (sample SAMN12344362, study PRJNA552823) | activated sludge metagenome | biome: Activated sludge suspended growth; feature: Nitrification reactor; material: Wastewater; isolation source: activated sludge from nitrification reactor of wastewater... | reverse complement strand
TGGGGTTCTCAAAATGAGCACAATGAATATTTCATTACCTGAGCCGCTGAAGAAATTCGTTGATGAACACGTCACCAAAGCAGGTTACGGGACTTCGAGCGAATATGTACGTGAACTAATTCGGCGCGATCAAGACCGCTTGCATTTGCGTAGCCTACTGCTTGAAGGTGCAGCATCCCCAGTTACTGGCGTAGCTGATGAGAAGTATTTTTCTAGTTTGCGCCTTACTGCCAATCAGAAATTGAGCAGAAAAATTGAGTAAGAAGCTTGTTCGACGTGCTATTGCAGATGCAGATGTTTTAGCTGCACTAGATTACTGCTTCACAAATGCGCCTGAATACGCTTTCGACTTTATTGATGATTTAGAGCGTGCGTATCAACATATTGAGCAATACCCAGCATCTGGTTCACCACGCTACGCAATTGAATTGGAGTTACCTGAACTCCGCGCTTGGAAATGTCAAAGGTATCCTTATGTCATTTTCTATGCGGAAAGTGCGGAGCAAATTGAAGTTTGGCGCGTGATGCACGAGAAGCAAGATTTGCCTGAATCACTGACTTGGGACAGGGTTGGTAATGAGTAAGTTACTGAAGCAGGGGGCACCCAGGTCTTGCAAAATCGCATACCCGGCTTGTTTCTTGCAAAAGGGGCGGTTTCCCGGTGTGAATTCGACGTTGGTGAACTGGCACAGCCTTGATTCAAGGCCCGTCATTTTACCGGAGCAAGTCGGTCACCTGCTCCGGACGAATGTCATTGAGGCACCGTAAATGCCCTAAGGGGCACTCTCGTTTGAAGCAAGGGCCGCATTCCAGCCCCAGGTGTAAAATCGCCGCACGCTCGCTCATTGGTGGCGTGTGGTGGGGGTCGGAAGATCCGTAAATCGCTACCAGTTTTCGATCCAGTGCTGCGGCCAGATGCATGAGTCCGGAGTCGTTGCTGACTACCGCAGTCGTCTGCGACATCAGGTCGATAACTTCGCCGAGGCTGGTCTTGCCGCCAAGATCCAGACAGGCATTCCCCGTCCGCTCGTTGATCCATTGCGTAATGGCTGCGTCCTTGTTGGACCCGAACAGCCAGACATCCCATCCCTGGCCGATCGCCCACAGAGCGATCTTGACGTGGTAAGCCTCCGGCCAGCGCTTGGCGGGGCCGTATTCCGCACCCGGACAAAGCCCCAACACGGGCCTGGTCGGTAGCGCTCGTCCGAATTTCGCCAGCGCTGTCGCCGCTTGATCTGTAAAGGCTGCCAGCCTTGGCTGCGGGCAATCCGGCAGCAATTCTCCTTGCGCCAGCCCCAATGCAATGAATCGCTGTACCGTTTTTGGCAACTGTCGCTTATCGAGCGGACGAATATCGTTTAGCAAACCATAGCGCATTTCGCCAAGGAATCCTACGCGCTGCGGGATTGCAGCAAAAAAAGGCACGATCGCCGACTTGAGAGAGTTGGTGAGCAGAATGGCTTGCGAATAGCCATTCGCACGCAGTTTTCGCCCGATGCCGATACGCTGCCTCAAATCCAGCCTGCCATGTTGAAACGGTAACGCGATACCATGCCTGATTTCCGGCATGCGCTCCAGCAAAGGCAATGTCCAGGCGGGTGCAGCGACGTCGATGGCAACGTCCGGCTGCCGTTGCCTGATGACCTTGAACAGACTTTGCGCCAGTATCATGTCGCCCACCCAGGATGGGCCGATGATCAGGATGCTGCCTGCCGACATCAGCCGATTTTGCCGATAATATTGGAGGTGCTGCGCCCGGGCACGATGGGCGCCAGCACCACTTTGCCGCCCCAGGATTTGACTTCGGCGCCGCCAACGACCTGTTCTTCGGTATAGTCGTCACCCTTGACCAGAACATCCGGCCTGATTGCTTGAATCAGTGCCATCGGCGTATCTTCATCGAACAGGATAACCGCGTCCACGGCCTCCAGCGCTGCCATGACGCGCGCCCTGTCCTGCTCGTGGATCACGGGGCGTGTCGGGCCTTTCAGCGCACTCACCGAACGATCGGTATTGAGGCCGACGATCAGCCTGTCGCCGAACTTGCGCGCAGTTTCCAGGTAGGTCACATGCCCGGCATGCAGCAGGTCGAAACAACCGTTGGTAAACACAATGCGCTGCCCGTTGGCACGCCATGCAGTGACACGCGCCAACAGGCGGCCCAGTTTACAGACCTTGTCGGCTTGCTCCTGCACATCCTCGACAGCCAGTTCGGCCAGCAACTCATCCCGACTGATGGGCACAGTGCCGACTTGGCCGACCACAACTCCCGCCGCAAGGTTGGCCAGATGCAAGGCATCGTGATGATTCAAGCCCGCGACCATACCAGCCGCCAATGTAGCGATCACCGTATCGCCTGCGCCGGACACATCGAACACCTGCCGCGCCATGGCCGGGATATGCAAACGCTGACCGGGCTCGATCAACGAAATGCCTTCTTCGCTACGGGTGACGGCAAAAAACTCCAGCATCAGGTCTTGACGCAGCACATCGGCAGCGTCCAGCAGCGCATCGATATCGGCAACACCGCCACAGGCCTCGGACGTTTCACGCCGGTTTGGCGTCAACGCCGTCGCGCCCCGGTATTTGGAATAATCACGGCCTTTGGGGTCAACCAGCACCGGGATGTTGGCAGCCTTTGCCAGTTGTATCGTCAGCCGACAAATCTCCGGGTGCAAAACCCCCTTGGCATAATCCGACAAAATCACGATGGCAGGCGCACTCTGCATGGCCTGCCGAATTGCAGCCGCCAGCAGTTGCAACTCATCCGCATCAAACGGAGCTGAAGATTCACGATCGACACGCAGCATCTGCTGATGCCCGCCGACGATGCGTGTCTTGGTGATGGTTGGGCGGGACGGCAGCCCGACAATCAGCTTGGTTTCAACACCGGATTCGGCCACCGTTGCGACCAATTGCCTTCCTGCATCGTCGTCGCCGACACAGCCCAGCAAGCGGCACGGCAAGCCTAGCCCTGCCAAATTAGCGGCCACATTGGCGGCACCGCCGGGACGACTGTTTTCCTTGTCCAGCAGGACCACCGGTACCGGCGCCTCGGGCGAGACTCGTTCTACCTTGCCCCATAGGTAGCGATCCAGCATCAGGTCGCCGATGACCAGCGCCCATGCGTCCTTGCCACCGGCAGGCAGAAACCCGTGCCTGATCGCCTCAAGCAGCCGTGTTTGCATCGTCAATCAATTCGCACAGGATATGACCAATCAGGATATGTGCTTCTTGTACTCGCGCCGTCACGCGGGACGGCACAGCCAGCGTCAGATCGCAGATTGCTGCAAGCTTTCCGCCCCCCTCACCGGTCATTGCCACGGTGACAGCGCCTATTTTCTTTCCTTCTTCGATGGCTTTCAGTACATTGGCACTGTTACCGGAGGTGGAAATACCGACCAGCAGATCATCCGGCCGACACAATGCTTCGACCTGTCGAGAAAAAACGCGCTCGAAGCCGTAATCATTGCCAACCGAGGTCAGGATGGAGGTGTCGGTAGAGAGGGCAATTGCCGCCAACCCGCGCCGCTCGGTCTGGAATCGTCCCACCAGTTCGGCCGCCAGATGCTGGCTATCCGCAGCACTGCCACCGTTACCCATGAACAGCACTTTGCCGCCACGACTGAGCGTGGCTTGTATAAGTTCTGCGAACCGTGCAATGTCCGGGATGAAAGCATCGAGCTGCGCAACGGTTTCGGCGTGCGCCCGCAGCGATTGTTGAATAATTTGATTAGCAGTAGGCATCGGTTTGCATCAGGTAGTTTTGGACATAATCGCGCACCCCTTCTTCCAGCGTGTGGAACGGTCGGTCGTATCCTGCAGCGCGCAGTTTAGTCATGTCGGCTTCTGTAAAGTACTGGTACTTGCCCTTGAGGTCGTCCGGCATTTCGATCCAGGTAATGCCGGGCTCACGGCCCGTGCTGGACATGACGGCCGTTGCAAGATCCTTGAACGGCCGGGCCTGTCCGGTTCCCAGATTATAAATCCCGGACGGGCGCTGACCTTGCACAAACCAGCACAGGACGGCAGCAGCGTCTTTGACATAAACAAAATCGCGGCGCTGCATGCCATCGGCGATGCCTTCACGGTCGCTCTTGAACAACTTTACCGTGCCGGTGTCGCGGAACTGGTTAAAACTATGGAAAGCAACGCTGGCCATGCGTTCCTTGTGGTATTCGTTGGGGCCGTAAACATTGAAGAACTTGAAACCGGCCCACTGTGGCGGCGCATTTCCGGCCTTCGCCTCCCGAAGCGCCCAACGGTCGAAAAACTGTTTGGAATATCCATAGGCATTCAATGGCCGCAAACCGTCTATGCCGACATCGCTGTAGCCCTGAGCGCCGGAGCCGTAGGTCGCCGCTGAACTGGCATAGTAAAAAGGTACGCCATGATGCGCACACCAGTTCCACAAATGCTGGCTGGCGCGAATATTGTCTTCCAGAAGACGATTCCAGTCGCGCTCGGTCGTTGCACTGATGGCCCCCATGTGGATAACCGCTTCGACGTGTAACGCAGAGTTTAGCCACGACATGACTTCGGTCTTGTCCAGGTACTGCGCATAGCTGCGATGGCACAAGTTCTGCCATTGGTCGGCATGGGCTTGCCGGTCGACGATCACCAGATCGTCCCGCCCTTGTTGATTGAGCTGCCAGGCAATCATGCTGCCTATCATGCCGGCGCCACCGGTAATCAGGATCATCTTTTTAGGTACGATTGAGAAACAGTCGCTAGTATATCAATTTGCCGCCCGGACCATCAGCCAAATCGGCCATTTTTTCCTTTACCAAATCCAAAGGTTAGGCATATACTCGCTGCACTTCGGTATGGCGCGTTGCGCATGCGACAGGCAAAAAAATCCCCGGCAAAAAGGGAATGAATGCCGGGGAGTTGAAGAGGCCTTAATTAGCATTAAGGCGCCCGCTCAGGGAGGGGAAGCGGGAGACGATACAACGTCTACACATAAGACGCAGTACAAGTAAAAGTAGTTCCCGTTGAGTTAAAATTTATCAATGCGCGCCTCCTGATGGGGTGCGCATTTTTTGTTTATAGAACCTGAAACCTCATGCCAGAACAACTCCTCGCAGGCCTCAACGATAAACAGCTCGAAGCCGTGTCATTAGGCCACACTTCCGCCCTGATTCTTGCCGGTGCAGGTAGCGGCAAGACCCGCGTATTGACTACACGCATTGCCTGGCTGATCCAGAACGGGCATGCCTCGCCCAACAGCATTCTCGGCGTGACATTTACCAACAAGGCCGCCAAGGAGATGCTGACCCGGCTTTCCGCCATGCTGCCGATCAATACGCGCGGCATGTGGGTAGGGACTTTCCACGGCTTGTGTAACCGCTTCCTGCGGATGCATCACCGCGAAGCCGCGCTGCCCGCGACATTCCAGATTCTGGATACTGCGGATCAGCTTTCCGCGATTAAACGCGTCATGAAGTTGATGAATGTAGACGACGAAAAATACCCGCCTCGCCAGGTGCAGTCCTATATCAACAACTGCAAGGAAGAAGGCCTGCGCGCCGACCGGGTGGATGCCTACGACAGGCACTCGGAGAAAATGCGCGAGATTTTTGCCGAATACGATGCCCAGTGCAATCGCGAAGGCGTCGTGGACTTTGCCGAGTTGCTGTTGCGATGTTATGAGGTGCTGGCACGGGATGCGCACTTGCGCTCGCACTACCAGGAACGCTTCAGCTACATTCTGGTCGATGAGTTTCAGGACACCAACCGCCTGCAATATCTGTGGCTCAAGCTGCTCGCAGGGCCGTCCAACAGCATTTTTGCCGTCGGCGACGACGATCAGTCCATTTACGCTTTCCGTGGTGCACGCGTCGGCAACATGCAGGATTTCCGCCAGGATTTCGACGTAAAGGACATCATCAAGCTGGAGCAGAACTATCGCTCGCACAGTAATATTCTCGATGCCGCCAACGCCATCATCGCCAACAACCGCAACCGGCTGGGCAAGAACTTGTGGACCTCTGAAGGCGGCGGCGAACCGATCCGGCTATTCGATGCCTACAACGACCAGGACGAAGCCAATTTCATCGTCGAGGAAGTCAAGGCGCTGCACGCCGACGGCATTGCGCTCTCGGAGATGGCATTGTTGTACCGCTCGAACGCGCAGTCGCGCATCCTCGAACATGCACTGTTCTCCGCAGGTGTGCCTTATCGCGTCTATGGCGGCCTGCGCTTTTTCGAACGTGCGGAAATCAAGCATGCGCTAGCCTATTTGCGGCTGGTGACAGCGCCGGATGACGATACTTCGATGCTCCGCGTCATCAATTTTCCCACACGTGGCATCGGCGCACGCAGTCTGGAGCAATTGCAGGAAGCGGCTCGATCCCAAGGCAGCAGCCTGTGGCAGGCCGCGCTGGCGACAAGCGGCAAGGTTGCTGGTTTCGTCGCTCTGATCAAATCCATGCAGGATGCCTGTATCGGCCTGCCGCTACCGGAGATGATGGATGTGGTAACGCAGATGAGCGGCCTGCGCCAGCATTACCAGGCGGAAAAAGAGGGGGAAGACCGTATCGAGAATCTGGACGAGCTGGTCAACGCGGCCATCGCCTTTGTCAATGAGCGCGACGAAAATTCGCTGGTCGATTTTCTGACCTTCGCCAGCCTGGAAGCCGGTGAACATCAGGCCGACCCGGGGCGGGATGCGCTGCAATTGATGACCGTACATGCCGCCAAAGGACTGGAATTCCACACCGTTTTTATCGGCGGGATCGAAGAGGGCTTGTTTCCACACGAGCAAAGCATGTCGGAAAATGGCGGCATGGAAGAAGAGCGCCGCCTGATGTACGTTGCGGTCACGCGCGCGCGGCGGCGGCTGTACCTGAGCCATGCGCAGAGCCGCATGCTGCACGGCCAGGTACGCTACAACCTGCCTTCGCGCTTCCTCGACGAAATCCCCGAAAGTCTGCTGAAGCGACTCAACGCCCGTTCGGTTGCAAAATTCGGCAGCACGCCCTACGCCGCCCCGGCATCGAGCTCACCCACGAACAGCCCGCCAAATAACTCGGCGCCTTGGCGCATCGGCCAGGGCGTGCGTCACGCCAAATTTGGCCAAGGGGTTATTCTGGCGTACGAAGGCGGCTCGGATGCACGCGTGCAGGTCAACTTCCGCGATGCAGGAACCAAGTGGCTGGCGCTGGAATATGCCAGGCTCGAATCACTTTGAGCTTAATGACGCGGGCAACTCATTGATCTATAATACGCACCCCGTCGCAATTCAACCAAGGCCAACCATGCAAAGAACCATGCTCAAATCCAAGCTGCACCGGGTGCGCGTTACGCATTCAGAATTGGACTACGAGGGTTCGTGCGCGATCGACGAAACGCTGCTGGAAGCAGCCGATATTCGCGAATACCAGCAGATCGAGATCTACAACGTCAACAATGGCGAGCGTTTCAGCACTTATGCCATTCGCGCGCAGCGTAATTCCGGCATCATTTCCGTCAATGGCGCTGCCGCTCGCCGCGCCATGCCTGGCGACATCCTGATTATCGCCACCTATGCAGCCTATAATGAGCTGGAACTGGAGAAATTCAAGCCAGAACTGGTTTATGTCGATGCAATGAACCGCATCAAGGACAAGCGGCGCGACATTCCGATTCAGGCAGCATAAAAATAAAAACGGCAGCCAAGGCTGCCGTTTTTATTTGACTTTTAACTGGTAAAACTAGACCACAAACTTCGACACGGTCGTTGTCAGATTCTCTGCCTTGGCACTCAGCTCCTGCGACATCGCGTGGAAAGCATTTGCTTCCGATTCATTCGTCTGCGACAGCCCTTCGATGTAAGTCACTGCATCGGTAATCCCCCCTGCTGCAGTTTCCTGTTGAGCCGCCAGTGTCGCAATCGTATCCGACATTCCGACTATCGTTTCCACCGAGGTCAGAATTCCATGTAGCGCCTCGTCTGCCGCCTTTGCGTTACCCGCAGCCGCAGCCGCCTCGCCCTGCTTTTCGCGCACGGTCTTCGAAACCTGCTGCGCCTTGTTCTGCAAGCTGGTAATGATCTGGTTGATTTCTTCCGTCGATTTTCCGGTCCGTTGCGACAGGTTGCGCACCTCATCGGCAACCACGGCAAATCCACGACCAGCTTCACCCGCGCGCGCAGCCTCAATCGCGGCATTAAGTGCCAGGAGATTGGTCTGTTCGGAAATATCGCGGATGACCTGCATTACGGTACTGATCTTGTTGATCTCTTCCTGGAGCGATCCGATCGATTCTGCGATTCCCTGCACATCGCTGGAGATATGCTCAAGCGCATGTATCGTTTGACCGACGACTGTGCTGCCGTTCTTGGCTGCAGTATTGGCGTCACGTGCCGTGTTGGCGACCTGCGTAGCATGCATGGACACATCCTTGACCTGCTCGGCCAGATGTTTGATGCTGTCGGCAATCTGGTGTGTATGATTGCCCTGGCTTGCAATGGCTTCCTTGGTGCGTGATGCGATACCACTCATCGAGTTTGCGGCGGAATTCAACTCGGTCGCAGTGTCGCGTACTGTCAGGATCAGTTTGGACATGCCCTTGCGAGCAGAGTCATACTCATATCCCATCCAGGCAAAGTCATCCTTGCCGTTAAGGCCGAACTTCTTGGACACATTACCCGCCGCCATGGTCTGCAACGCGCCCACAAGCGCTTCAGCCCGGCGAGCCGCACGCATTCCGAACCACATGGAGGTGCCGATATTCAGAATCAGCAGGCCGATCATGACAGGCAGGGAGTTGACGTAAAAGGCCACGACAAATGCAACGGCGACCAGCATCGAAATCAACATGAACTGCTTGCGCAGGTTGAAGTTTTCGACAACTTTCTCTAACACGGAATTCATTCAGCTTTTCCTCACATCCTCTTGTTTCTGGTCCGCAAATTCCTCATGGAGGAGGCAGAGGCGCTCACATTGGTGCCCTGTCAGTTCGTCAGGAAGTTCCGCCATCCTCAAAATAACCGGACCGGTGACTTTGCGCCCCCATTTCTCAATGGATTTGCCTTTTTCAAACGATTTTCGTTGAATTATGGAAGCGGCAGCCTACTGCGTCAAGAAGGATTTGTGAATATACCTGAATCAACGCTGATTCAGGGTTCCGGAAGCCGAAGCTCTTGCCAATCCGCTTTCATCTGAAATGGCACAACTCCCAGGCACGGGGCGGCCAGCCTGGCTTTCAGCGCATCCACATTGGCGTGTAAAGCCACCATCTCGCAATCCATCTGATTAGCCACCCAGCCAGCCAGCACCAAGCCGGCACGTGCAATTGCATCGCTGGTGAGCAACGCATGATTGATGCAGCCGAGGCGCATTCCGACGACCAGCACCACCGGGATGCCCAACATGATCGCCATGTCGGCAGTATCTTTTTCTACTCCCAGCGGCACACGGAATCCGCCGACACCCTCGACGATGACAACATCGGCGCATCGCTGCAAAGTTTCGAATGCATCACCAATTGCAGACAGGCTGATTTCAATCCCTGCCTGTTCTGCTGCGATGTGTGGCGCCAATGGCGGCTCGAAGGCGTAAGGATTGATCAGATGCAAAGGTGCTTTTACATTACTGGCCGCTTGCAATTGCGCGACGTCCTCGGAAACCAGAATATCTCGATGACGCTCGCAGCCAGAAGCGACCGGCTTCATGCCGACCACCTTCAGCCCTTGCGCTGCATAAGCCCGCAGCAAGAGGCATGATACGGTCGTTTTGCCAATCCCGGTATCTGTCCCGGTGACAAAATAAGCCTGCTTCATCGCTGACGATGCCAGGTAATCGGTTGCGGACCGCCAGAAGATTTTGGCTGACCTTTCCAGGCGTGGCCATAGACGATTTCATAGGTTGCAGGCAACTTGCCGCCCTGTCGGAACTGTTCATAACCATCCGCCATCTGCCGCAGAAACGACCTGCCTTCGAGCCCTCTGGGACGCCCTTCCGTGGCGTTATGAGCGCCGACCATCTTGAGATCCCGCATCAGGCTTATCACATCATCGTAGGTCAGGGTAAATCGCTCCACATCCAGCACCGGGTCGGCAAAACCTGCCCGCACCAGCGCATCACCGATATCATGCATATCGAAGAACTGGTTGACGTGGGTATGCCGATTACCCCCCCCTGAAGCTGCGCGCAGCTCCATCAACGTATCCGGGCCGAAAGTACTGAACATCAGCAATCCATCGGGCCGCAAGATGCGGTGAAATTCGCCAAAAGTCAGTTCGATGTCGTTGCACCATTGGATAGCAAGATTGGACCAGACCATGTCGATGCTATTCTGCCGTATCGGCATTGCCTCGATATCCGCACACACCAGCGACTGGCATGGCCGCCCGAACAGCCGGGCCCACCATGAGGCGCGGGCGGCGGTAACATTGAGCATGGGCATGGCAATGTCGAGCGCCAGCACCTGTGCATGCCGATAGCGCTCGGCCAGTCGCGCCTGCCCCCACCCTGTTCCGCAACCGGCATCGAGTATCACCGACGGCTGCATTTTCACCAGATCCAGCCGTGTAAACATGCGCTCGAATACCTCGTGCTGCATCACGGCGGCGGCATCATAGTTTTTCGCCGCACGGCCAAAGGAGCTGCGCACGCGCTTCTTGTCGATCTTGTATAAGTTATCCACCAACAAACCCCTTCAACTGCTCGACGAACCACGCAGGATGGGAAAGGAACGGCGCATGCGATGCTCCCTTGCAAATGCGCAAATCGGCCGTCGGCAAATGTTCTGCCAACCAGGCTGCCGCTTTCACCGGAGCCAGTTTGTCGTAATCACCATGCAGCACAAGCACAGAGGCCTTGATCTGCGCCAACTCGCCGCGCAAATCGGTCTTCAGCAAGATATCCAGGCCTGCCTGCAAATCCTGCGCCGCCGGTTCACCGCGCTCGAAGAAATGCTCGCGCAAGCGGCGTATGGTGTCCTTAGCCGTATCGCCGCCATAGGCCTGCAAGGCAAGAAACTTCGATAATGTCCCGCGATAGTCCTGCTGCACTTGTGTAGCAAACTCGCGGAAAACCGTGGCTTCCACGCCGAGGCGCCAGTCTGCTGCATTCACGAACCTGGGCGTGGCGCCCACCAGCAGCAATTGATCGACCTGCTCCGGCCGACGCAGCGCCCAGTTCAACGCCACCTGCCCGCCCAGCGACCAGCCGCAGACGGCCACTTTTTCAGGCGCGATTTGCGCGACAGCATCGCTTAAGGTATCCAGCGTATACGGCAGCACTGTGGCGCTATGCCCCAGCCCGGGCAGATCAACGATGTGCAGCCGGAACTGTGCCGATAGCACATCGAGTACAGGCCCCCAGACGCCGCCATGCATACCCCAGCCATGAATCATGACCAGATCCGGGCCTTCTCCCTGCACCTGGACGTAAAGACTCATCGATCGGCCAATTTCCGAATGGCGTCTACCAACTGCTGCACTTCATCTGTCGTATGCGAAGCCGAGAGCGAAATGCGCAAGCGCGCGGTCCCCTTGGGGACCGTCGGCGGGCGTATGGCCGGGACCAGCAAACCGCGCTCAAGCAAGTGCTCGCTGACATCGATCGCCTCCTTGTTATCCCCGATGATGACCGGCTGGATCGGGGTCTGGCTGGCAACCAGTTGCCAGCGGCAAGACTGCAGGCCATCTCGCAGCGTCCGGATCAATCGCTGCAACTGTTCCCGGCGCCAATCTTCCTCTTCAATCACGTTCAGGCTTGCCAATAATGCCGCGGCGAGCATAGGCGGCGCAGCAGTGGTGTAGACATAACTGCGGGCATTCTGGATGAGATTTTCGATTAGCATGGTCTCTCCCGCGACAAATGCACCCGCTACGCCAGCCGCCTTGCCCAGCGTTGCCATGTAAATAATGCGCGGCGAACAAACGCCGTGCTCGGCCAGAATGCCCCGACCATTACCGAGTACGCCAAACCCATGTGCATCGTCCAGCATCAGCCAGGCATCATAGGTTTCGCATAGCGCCAGCAACTCCTTTACCGGAGCAACATCGCCATCCATGCTGAATACGGCATCAGCAAGCACTAACTTTCGGCCACTTTTCGCCGTCTTGAGCAGTTGCTCCAGCGCTGCCATGTCATTGTGCGGATAGCGCTTGAGTTCGGCTCTTGAGAGCACGGCGGCATCATTGAGCGAGGCATGATTGAGCTTGTCGGCAAACACGGTATCACTGCGACCAACCAGCGCGGTTACGACTCCGATATTGGCCATATAGCCTGTGGAAAACAGTAATGCGCACGGTAAGCCGACGGATTTAGCCAGCGCTTCTTCCAGTTTCTGGTGCAGATGGTGATGACCGGTTATCAGGTGGGAAGCACCGCCACCAACTCCGGCCGAGTCGGCGGCTTCTTTTGCTGCAGAAATCAGTGCCGGATGGTTGGCCAGCCCCAGGTAGTCATTGCTGCAAAACGACAGTACCTCGCGGCCATCCACCCGCACATGCGTCCCTTGCGGGCTTTCGAGCAGACGGCGACGACGCAGCAAGCCTGCAGCGGTGCGTTCTGTTAGTTCTGTGGTGAGCTCAGAGAAAGGCATTTAACCACGGGGACATGGGGAGCACGGGGAGTCATACAGAATTCCCCACGACCCCCATGGTTGATAATTATTCCGGGTGAATGCCCAGTTTATCAAACAAGCGTTGATCGGCATCGGTATCCGGGTTACCGGTCGTCAGAAGTTTCTCGCCATAAAAAATCGAATTTGCACCTGCAATAAAGCATAGTGCCTGCATCGCATCAGTCATCTGGCCACGGCCTGCCGACAGGCGCACGTAGGATGTCGGCATAGTGATCCGCGCGGCAGCAACCGTCCTTACAAATTCGATCTCGTCTAGCGCTTCCGTGCCGCACAACGGTGTTCCTTCAACTTGCGTGAGCAGGTTGATCGGCACCGATTCTGGCGGAGTCCCCATATTGGCCAACTGCGCAATCAATCCGGCTCGCTGCGTTCTGGATTCGCCCATGCCGATGATGCCGCCGCAGCAAACACTGATTCCGGCCTCTCGCACTTGTTCAAGCGTGTCGAGACGGTCCTGGTAGGTTCGCGTGGTGATGACCTCGCCATAGAATTCCGGCGCGGTATCAAGATTATGGTTATAGTAATCAAGCCCGGCCTGTTTCAACTGCTCCGCCTGACCTTTCTTGAGCATGCCCAGTGTGGCACACGTTTCCAGCCCAAGCGATTTCACCTCGGCAATCATTTTCAGCACAGGTTCGAGATCGCGCTGCTTGGGGCCTCGCCAGGCAGCGCCCATGCAAAAACGGCTTGCGCCTTTCTCCTTGGCTGCCGTGGCGGCTGCCATGACTTCATCCAGTTTCAGCAACGCCTCGCTCTCGACGCCGGTGTGATAACGCGCCGATTGCGAACAGTATCCGCAGTCTTCGGAACATCCTCCGGTCTTGATCGATAACAAAGTGCTTACTTGCACCGCATTTGGATCGAAATGCTCGCGATGTACGGTTTGTGCCCGGTGAATCAGATCGGCAAACGGCAGATCAAACAATCCAGCAATTTCAGCAACAGCCCACTTCCTGCGAGTCACAGGCAATTCAGTCATTTTATTCATACCACCTCTACCGTCATATCCATCCAGTTTTCCTGCTTGGCGCGCAGGATGTCACGCACCCCCAGGGGAATCACTACCAGCAAACTCAATACCCAGACCCAGACCCAGAACATGGGCAGATGCAAAGGCCCCAACTTGATCACGCCATGAATCCAGGACGACATGATGCCACTGAAGTTGAGCACTACCACCAGCGCTCCAACCATGCCGTAAAAGCGGTAGCCGCCCGGGTACAGAAACTCTCGCACCCGCTGGTTGGGGTGATGCGCAATTGAGGCGTGCACAAAAATCGATGCTGCAATCCATAGCAAGGTAGGAATAATCAATGGCATCAAACCGATGGCAAGACAGGAAAGCACATTAAAAATCTGTGCATCCCGTCGCTGCTGGGTAGCGGTGATGATTTTCACTGGCATAATGTGATCTCCGCGCGGAAAGGCCGCATTATATTATGTCAATTCAACCGTATGCAATTTATTGACATTTGCTCGAAATTTATACAAACCCTACTGCCGCAGTCCTGCCTTCTCTGTGGCGTTGGCACCGGCCGCCATCCATTGTGCACAGGCTGCAACGCCGACTTGCCGAGATCCACATCCGCATGCTGCCCTGTTTGCGCACTTCCGAGTCCGCAAAGTGAAACTTGCGGCACCTGCTTACAGCATCCTCCGGCTTTTGACGCCACGGTTGCCGCTTTTAGCTATGCGTTTCCTGCCGACGCCCTGCTACGGGCGTTCAAATACCGCGAGCAATTACAGATTGCGATTCTGGTGGCCAACAACCTTGTACCTGCACTCACAACGCGGCCGCGTCCGGATCTGGTGATCCCCATGCCGCTGCACCCGCAGCGCCTGCGCCAGCGAGGCTTCAACCAGGCAGCAGAAATCGCCGTTCGCATCGGCTGCGCACTGGATATCCCGCTGGCAACCAATGCTGTCATCCGCGTCCGCCATACCGATCCGCAGGCCGGGTTGCCGCTTGATAAACGCAAAAGAAACATCCGCGGAGCCTTTGCCGCAACGCAGGATTTATCCGGCAAGAAGGTCGCCATTGTCGATGACGTGATGACATCCGGCGCAAGTCTGGACGAACTGGCAAAAACCATCAAGGCAGCTGGTGCAGCATCGGTAGAATGCTGGATTGCGGCGAGAACGCCGAAAGATTAAAAGCAGGCCTGGCTGTCGGCTCTGATGGAATCGAGCGACTATTTACCTTGCAACTGGCTCAGGCGCTGATCGACAAATCCCGCCAGTTCCGGCGTCATGCCCCCGACCATGCGCGCGCGCTCGAATGCTTCGCGCGCATCGGTATCGCGCCCTTGCTCCTGCAGCGAAATCCCGACGCCAACCAGCCAACTTGTATTGGCGGGATCGGCCTGCAACGCGGCCAGATAATGCGTCACAGCTTCATCATGCCGGGCGTTACGTTGCAGCAGTGCAGCATAAAAAGCATGGTATTCGGCATCATTCCCCGCGAATTTCGCCCCTTGCTCCAGCGTCTGCAATGCGGCATTGCGGTCGCCCGCCTCGATTTGCAACCGGGCCAGGGCCATCATAAAGCCAGATTGTTCAGGGGCAATACGAACGCCATCCTGCAGGATCGTCATGGCTTCATTTGAGCGTCTGTTTTCGATCAGCAGCCCGGCGAGCATCTGGCGAGCACTGTGGTTGGCTGGATCCTCCTGCAGGGCTTGCGTGAGCGCATCGCTAGCCTCGGCAACGCGCCCCTGCTGTAGCAGCGACAGGGCCTGCTTATACTGATTATCACTGCGCTGCTGCGGCGACATACTCTTGATCGGAGCATCCAGCGGCAGCTTTATGTGCACGGGCGGCTCAGCCACCGCCGGAGTTGCATCGACAGATTCCACAAGCGGCTGCGCCGCTCCTGTCGGCCGTGGAGTCGGCGGCGATGCCAGCGACGGCGAGTGCAACTCGGTTTCCATACCCGGCAATCTCGGCATTGCTGCGGTGTCGGCGACGGCAACTGTCGGAGGAGCCTCTACAGAAGCCGCCGCAACTGGCTGTGCCGGTACAACGGCAGGCATTACAGCAGCAACCGGCACCGCCATCGGCTGTAGCTGTAGCGGCTGCGGCCGCATCGACCACCAAGCCGCGAACCCAATCAGCACAAATAAGAGCGCGACAATTACCATCCGCCGCCACTGGGCTGGTGTAGCCGCTTCCGGAACAGAGTGAATTTCGCCAGGCAGTTCTTTCATCCCTGCCGATGCAGCATTTCGCTGCTCCAAGTCCTTGAGCATTTGGTTAAGCAAACTCATTGGGTCACCACCCATGCAACCGCGGCAGAAACCACCACCAGCAATGCTGCACCCAGCCAAGCCAGCCGTCGGCCGGAGCGCCGCGTGGCAGTGGTATCGTCAGCAGCGGATAGTACATCACGCCAGGTAACAGCCTTTCGGCCTTTGCCATAGGTCGAGAGTAGCGCCTTGTGAGCCAGGATATTGACCAGCCGAGGCACGCCGCCGCTCTTGCGGTGCATCGCCAGCAACGCCATCGAACTGAATAAGCGGCCGCCCTGATAGCCTGCCACGATCAGACGATGGTTGACGTAATAATGCAGGTCGTCGCGCGACAACATTCCAAGCACATAATCGAACGTGATGCGTTGTTTCAACTGCCGGATGGACTCGTGAGCGAGCTTGTCATCGAGTTCCGGCTGACCAAAAATCACCACTTGCAGCAGCTTACGTTTTTCGGTTTCCAGATTGGTCATCAGCCGCAACGCTTCCAGCGTTTCCAGCGGCATCGCCTGCGCTTCATCGATACAGACGACCACGCGCTTGCCATCCTGGGCGAATGCCAGCAGCACCTCGTTAACCGCCTTCAGGACACTGTGCCGATTACCTTTCAGTTTTGTTTTCTGTACGCCAAGCTCGTCGGCAAGGGCCAGCAACAAGGCCTGTGGCTCAAGCAAAGGGTTAGGGATATAGGCTATCCTGAACTCCGGCCCAAGACTGTCCATGAACTTGCGGCACAGCAGGGTTTTCCCTGTCCCGACTTCGCCTGTAATCTTGATGAACCCCTCTCCCGAATGCGTTGCGATCAAAAGAGTGTTAAGCGCCTCCTGGTGCCGTACGGAAGGAAAAAAGAAACTGGTATCCGGCGTGATGTTAAAAGGCAGCTCACGCAGACCAAAGTGCGCGAGATACATCAGCGCGCCGTCTCCACAGCCGTTCCCATGCGCTCAATTCGCTGCTGGGTTGCAGAGATGTCTTCAGCCCAGGCAGAGTCGCCTTGCACCACGGTAGGCTTGATCATGATCACCAGTTCGCGCTTGCTGGATTCCTGCCCGCCCTTGCGAAAGGCCGCTCCTACTGCGGGCACCTTGCTTGCTCCCGGCACGCCGGAACGGGTATCGCTATAAGAGTCGGTCATTAGCCCCCCAATCACCACGATCTGGCCGTCCCTGACCTTGACCACACTATCAGTTTCGCTGATTTTGTTGGAGGCAAAAGGCAATGTCTGGTTGTTGATCGTATTCTTCTGAACCTCGGTCACCTCACTGACCAGCGGATGCACATGCAGGGTGATATTACCTTCGTCATCGATCTGCGGCGTTACATCGAGAGAGATCCCGGAAAAAAAGGTGGAGTAAATCGGGGTCGGCTGATTGACTGTCGTACCGCCCGTTGTTGTTGTCGAGTTGCTATTGCTTTCAAATCCGGTGACGTACTGTTCGTCACGGCCAACTTTCAGCACGGCCTTCTGGTTATTCGTGGTGGCGATGCGCGGACTGGACAGCACATTGACTTCACCCTGTGTTTGCAGAAAGTTGATCAATGCCGAGAAGTTACGGATTTGCAGGGCGATTCCCAACCCCGCCGCAAACGCGCCGCCGGTCGCGCCGATCAGCCCGGTTCCCAGCACACTACCCAGCGTGCTACCGGTATTCAACACCCCGCCGTTACTCTCGGTTTCACCAATTGTCGTTGTATCCGCGCCCAGCGAAACGCGATGCCTGCCTTGCTGGAACCCTGCCCAGTTAATCCCCTGCTGGGAGGATTTGTTCAATTCCACATCGATAATCTTGGCTTCCAGAATCACCTGCTTTTCTATACTGACCTGCATCTCGCGCAGCATACCTTCTACCGTACGCAACTCATCCGGCATAGCCCTGACCAGCAAGGTTCCGGCCATCTGGTTGACGACTACCGCCTTGCCTTCGGGGCAGCCCGTCATTCCGCGATCACGTGCACCGTAACTGCTGAATTCGGCCTGCGAAGCCTGTGTTGCGGCGCCGCCAGAAGTCGTCGGCGCGGACTGGGGAGTGCTGCCGGGAATGCGACAACCGACGATAGTGCGTACGCCATCTTCCATCTCGCCCCAGAAATCGGTACGCGCGCTCATGCTCAGGTTGCTCGCCTGCATCTGGCGATTGGACGATGTCGTGCTGCCGCCACTGGTGGAACTGCTAGAATCTCCAGCGCCAGAAGTCACCCGGATATCGCTGCTGCCCCGGCGAATGCCGGGAATGTAGTTGACCTTGTACACCTTGGCCTGCAGCCCCGGTTTCATCACAAAAATCCGCGAGCCTTCCACCCGGTAATCATAACCATAGAGATCACGCACAGCGTCCAATGCCTCGAATACCGTGACATCCTTGAGGTTGACCGAGACATTGCCCTTGACGTCCGGATGCACCAGCATGCTGTAGCGTGTGCCGGAAACGATTCCCATCAACACCTGATTGGCAGGAGCTTCGTTCACCACCAGATCGAATCGCTGCTCCAGTTGCTTGGCACTGGTTTTGGGTATTGGAATTCTGAGAGGGGGCAACAGGGAGTTGCTCACCGATGCCGGCACAGCCTGTGTCGGCGGACTAACCTGAGTAGCCTGCTGCAACTCGGTATTGATGTGATCCAGCGTGGAGGTATCGCGCGGAGGATTGGTCGTGCAAGCCCCCAGCAGCAAACATCCCATCAACACGTGCAGTCTTTTTATCGTCATGGTTGCTTATTCCCTGCCGCTTTGGCGGGTTTTTTCCTTTTAGCTTCAATCACTGTTTTTGTGACTCCGGCATACATCTGCAAGGTTTGCAGCGAACCGTCCGGGTTGCGCAGATCAACTTCGTGATCCCGTACCGCTACCAGCTTTGCTTCGCCGTACATCCTGCCCAGAATAACCTCCTGCCCGCTGATGACCGCGATTTTTGTCCTGCGCGAAATCATCACCGATTGCAGCACCGGGGCAGCATCACCTGCCGCAGCATCACCGGCCTGGATCGGCAACGCCCCTGCGGGTGGCCGGGTCGGATCGTTCACGGCATCGGCACAATACCCGGAAACGACGCACAACATCCCGCCCGCAATGATAATGCATTTGTGAAGGATTTTCAGATGCTTAACCATGCCGTCTCCAAGCTAAGCGTATAGAGCGTCAATGTCATCGTCGATTTTGGATAACCTGTCGCATCCAGCGTCATTCCGCCCCACAACACATGCCAGGGAGAGGCTTCCAGCGCACTCGCATAATGCATCAAATCAAGGTACCCACCTTCGAGCCTGACTTCAAACCCATGCTTGTAAATCCCGAAGTCGGCCGCAGGTGCAGAAGCCTTGGCGTCAACAGTAGACACGACGGCACCATCCAGCAAGCCGCTCACCGGCATGGTCGTCAGCGAAACCAGTTTGACCGACTTGTCGCGCAGCAGCACGCTTTCGAGCACGCGTGGCATGCGCTCCGGAGCAATCAATGCCTGCTGCATGGCATTGAGCGTCGCGTCCCTTTCGGCCAACTGCGCTCGCAATTGCGCCAAGCGCTGCTTGTTGCCGGCATCCGGATCGACATGAGACGCCTGAATGATCTGCTGCGTTTGCTGCTGAAAATTGGCAACGTCTGTCTGATTGGCGGCAATCTCCTGCCGATAAAGTTTCTGCTTGTTCAGCAGAGGCGTCAGCAACAGGCTGTCGAATACCGCCCATAGCACTACCATTGCTGCCGCTGCGATCATGATGCGCTCGCGCGGCTGCAGCGCCTCCAGCTTGAGCATCCACTGTTCCCACTGCGCCTTCATCGCCTGATCTCCGCCGTGGCTTTGCCTGCTGCATCCAGAGGTTTCTCAGCGGCTTCAGCCGAAAGCACAAATTCAACATAGGGCGGCGCCACAGCAGATACAGCCGTCGATTGCGCAACTGGCGCCATCGGCTTGGGCTGGCCCACCTGTAACGCGGTGAACTTGCGACCGCGCAGGGCTGGCTCGCTCGACAGGCGAGCAATGTACTGCGGGATCAGGTCGGCCGACATGGCGCTACCACTGATCCGCATCTGGTCGCCCGCTCCGCTTACGCTGATGCCGGTCAACCACAGCCCGTTAACCCCCTGCCTGGCAAAAGACTCCATCAACGCCGAAAATCCCTGAGATTGACCCACCGAACCGCTATTCAATACATGGAGCACCCGGTCTCGCGACTGTGTTTTTGCTTCCGTATCCTTGATCTCGGCTTGCAGTGCGGCGCTGGGCTGGCGTGACGGAAACTGTTGCGCAGTCTGCGTCAGGCTGTTTTTTGCATTCTCCGCTTGCCTCGCCCAACTCGCACGCTCGGCTTCAAGTTTGTAGGTCTGCTGAAACAAGTACCCTGCAATCAGGCACAGCAGCAGGAAAAAACCGGCAACCAGGCGAACAAGCACCAATGGCGACAGGATGTCTTTCTGCCTGCGTAACGCGTCGTTGACAAGATTGATCTGCTGGCTCATGCGCTGACGCCTCTGTCCCGCAAGGCCGCGCCCAGCGCATGGAAATATTCTGACTGCATGGCCAAATCGTCCAGCCCGCTGATCGCTGTCACATCCAGTATATCGGCCAGGTTCAGGCTCTCGATCTTGATATACAGGTTTTCGCGCAAGTAGGCTTCCAGCCCGGCCTGTGCTTTCATCGGGGCGATCACCAGCCGCGTGGCTGCCACGTAGCTGAACTGACGCTCGAAGTTGTCCAGTGACCGCTGCAGTTCGAGCACCAATCGCTCGTAATTATGCAGCCGCTGCTCATCGTCCGCTGCCGCCATCTGGAACGAATTCATTTCGATCTGCCGCGCATGGTACAACTCGCCATTTGCCGTAAACGTCAGCAGCCCGCCATCCTCGTTAAAGGAAATCAGAGCCATGCCGCGGCCATCCTCTTCAATCAGGCTGGCGATATTGCGCTGCGCCAGCTCCGGCACATCGATGACTTCGAGACTGGCCCCGACAGCCTCGGCATTATCCATATACGCCTTGATGAACTCGTTACGCGCTGCGACTGCGTACATGAAATGCGCCCGCCCGGGGGCATGGGGATCGGTCGGAATATCCAGCGCATCGACCGTCGCCTGCTCCAGCGGGTAGGCCAGCAGGTCTTTGAGTTTCCAGCGCACGGCCTGCTTCACTTCCGGCACCGGGACGTTGGGTGCCTCCACCTGCATCAACTGGTACTCGCTGGGCGCCAATACCACCAGGTAACGATTTTTTGCCAAGGGCAGCTTTCTGGCCAGTTCGCCCCATGCCTGTTCAGTGTTCTCGGCAAACGGAACACGCTCGCAGAACTGTACCTTTGGTTTGGAGTCAGAAGGCCTGGAACCAGAAATATCGACAGAAACTACAGAGACGGCTGCCCCGCCTCGATTCAAGATATAAAGGCGCGCGGAATTCAGCTTGCGGAAAAAAGAAAACATCAAATCATTGAAACCTTAATAGGTTGCTTTAGGAATACTACAATAACTCATTATAAAATAAAAATATTCTTACATCCTACTGATTCGTTGCTATCACTTGGCGCTTACGCTCGACATAGCCGGGCGACGTCGCTGTAGCAGCGCCTGCCGGGCAACTGGCGGCAATATTGCATGCCGTCGACTCTATACGGTAAACACGCAGGACATTCGGCGTCCCGGGAACAGACTCTCCCTCGTTGCGATTAACCGCAGTGCACACCACTGTCACGCGAAAACCGGTATCCGCCGCCAAGTCCAGCGTGGTCGTGGTGCAGCTGTTGTTTTTCAGCGCCTGGTACAGCCCCCACTCATTCCCGGTACGCGCTGCTCCCCAGGCCCTGGCCGAAAGGACATCCTGCGCCGAGGTCAGCTGCTGGGTAGTTCCGAACTTGACCATTGCCGCCGCCATCGAAGCCATGATCACCAGCACCACAATTGCCATGACGGCGCCAAAACCGCGCTGACCATGGTTAGCCTGAATGCTGACCGCTGATCGCTGATTGCTCTTCATGGCACGTTATCCACATGGGCGCCGTAAGACAGCGACATGCTTTCATTCGACTCGGCAAGCTCAAGCGTCATCCAGACAAAACCGCTTTGCTGGGTCGCCCCCTGATTGGGGTCATAAACAAAACTGCAGCTTTTTACATGGCTGGCCAGAATAGCCCCACCGGTTGTTGCCGGGCATGCTGCCGGATAAGTGGCATCGAACGCGCGCGGCACACGATAGAGCGTACCCTTGCCATCGCCCTGCGCGTTCAGGCTGCCGTCGGCGCCGGAACAGACATATGCCACCGCAGGTAAGCCACCATTATTCGGCACGACCACAAACTTGCCACCGTCATACCCCAGCGGAAACTGCTTGGCCGTGGCAAACGATATGCGAGCCGTCCCAACGGTCGGATCTGGCGACGTACCCATGGTCAACGCAGCCCGATTGGTCCCTTGGTAAACATCGTTGGTATTCTGGTTGTCGATCACGACCCAGTCACCGTCAGCAGGCTGCACCGACAGATCTGACAACACGTCGAAAGCCGCCGTCGTCCCTGTCGTCTCGACGTAAGCGCTTTTATTGCCAGGGTTGGCCGCATCCCAAACCGTATCCGGCCCGGCCCGATAACGCCCGCCCGTACTCGTCGGCACCAGCTCGAAACACTGGTCATTGGGTATCCTGATGGAGTTCGGTACGGCAGACCGCACATCGCGCCCGATTCGCCGCGATGCAGTATCGGCCACGTCGGTCATCGATGCTCGATGCCCGGCCCCCAGATAACTATCCAGCGCCGGTTTGAAGAATACTGCCACCATCGCCGCCAGAACACCGGTAATGACAATGACAACGACCAACTCAACCAGAGTGAACCCGCGCTGGCTCATGATGCGTAATCCGTACGCCAACCGACCAGGCTGATGCTCTCGGCCCCGCGCGCGACTGTCACGGTGATTTTCCTGGCAGCGGGTACCCCGTCCAGGCTCGCGGCGGCGGCAACCGCCACGTTGACCGAGTAGCCCGCAAGCGCAGGAATTGCCGCGCCGTCGATGCTGCAGACATTGGCCGCACTGTATCCATCGTAATCGCCGATGTCGTTGTAGGTATCCCGCGCGCAGGCGGCAGGCGCCGCGTTGGCCGCGGCCGCGTAGGGCTTGAGCGTGATTTCCTCCATCATCTCTTCTGCGATCGACAGCATTTGCTTGTGGATCACCGGATCGGCACTGCCTTTCACCGTGGTGGAAAACACCGTCAGCAGCCCGGCCAGCCCCACGCCGATGATCACCATGGCGATCACCAGTTCGACCAGCGTCATGCCTCGCTGGCCATTCGCCGGTCGTCCGAGAACATTAATTGACATAGCCTGTCGCCCCCTGCACCGAAATTGCGGCCATGCCGGTTATCGTTACAGAATAATCGCTTGGCGTCGCCCCCGCCGCGTCCGCAGTCACCATGCCGGAAGGCTGGAAATACAATGTCCCGGTTGGCGAGAGCATGACATTGACTGCATCCAGGCTGCGCGCATAAGCGCTGTTGCCATCCGGGCCGGCAAGCGTTGCGCTACCGCAAGCGGCGGCAGGATTAGCATCGGCAATGACCAATGTCACCGTGGTTGCTGCCAGTTGGGCGCAAACCAACCGCCGGTGGCTCACCGCCGATTTCTGGGCATACCGCAACGCGGCACGGACCTCTTCGCGAAACGCCGCCGCACGAAACTCCGAGCTGCCGGATAGTTTAGGGATTGCCACAAAGGCCAGCACGCCGAGCACGATGATTACCATCACCAGCTCGACCAGGGTAAACCCGGCAGCCATAAGGCGTTTACGCCTCAGGCCGGTAGCGAGCCTCCTGAATGAAGCCTCCCTGCAAGCTGACCGAGCGCCCGGAATCAATACAGCTCCCTGACATGAACGGCCTTGCGGGATTCAGGGCTGTAAATCCCAAAACTAACGGTCGCCGAAGGGTCTGCGCTATTGGTGACTGATGCCGCACAATGACCATTCTTGCCACGCAGGTAGGCCAGGCTAATCGCGGGCGCCGCCATGGCCGGATGGCTGGCAAGGCACGAACTATCGGTGGCGGTGGTCCCAAGATTGAGTGCTGCGTCGACACTGCCCGTGCTATTGGCCGGAGACGGCGGCGACAAGGTGATCAAGCCCTGCCCGCCGGAAAGTATCCCGGGGCCGGATGCCGTTGTCGTCCACGCGCCAGCCGAACCGGTCCGGTCGCGATAATTGGACAACGCGACCGAAGTCGCCGGGATCGTAGTGCACGAATCGCTGGCATTCAACACCCATGAATTACCGCCCCAGTACTGGGTGCGTACAGGAATCTTCAAGCTGGACTTCTCGGAACCGAACACATTGGCAAGTTGCAGACGACCGCTGCGAATGGTCGCAGTCCCCTCAATTGCCGCCGCCGAAGTGACACCATCCGTATCGACGGCCCGCAGCTTAATGGTTGCAGGAGCAGTCGGCGTTACCGTGAAAGTGAACGCTGGCGTCGCATTGGCCACACCGACGGCGAAAGCACTCGCCGCGACACTCGCGGGAGACAGACTGCCAGCAACCGCATTGGCATCGGAAAGGGTGACCGGTTTTGCAAAATTTGGCGTCGTGTCACTTGTGCCATCGTAATTCTGCGTCGTGGTCGCAAACGCATTTTTAGCGGTCACGGTGACAGTGAACGGCTGGCCGGAATAGGTGAAACTGCCCGTGCTACACCCCTGTGTCACCGCCACATCGAAATGGTCGGGAATGAATCGCCCCACTGCACCAGTTGTCCCTGTCGTACCGCTGGCAGTCAACCCGGAAGAAAGATAGCTGCCGCTGGCCAGTGTAGCCACAAGATCCAGCATCCCGACCTCGCTCCAGTTAAGGTTGCTGGATGTTGCCGCGCCGCCGCTGAATGAGCCGACACTGCCCGTAAAAATGCCATCGACCGCACCAGCGCCCGTCGGCTGGTATCTGGCAAACGACAGCGTCACTGTTTCCGGTGTAGCCTCCTTGCCAAAATTAGGCGTCGCCACCCCGCTGCTGGTACGCGCCGTCACTGTCGCACTGAAATTATTACCCGCCTTGATCGGCCCGGCGGTAATCCCGCTGAATGCGAAAGAGGCCGGTGCAACGACAAACGAATTGGTCGATCCCGCCAGCGCAGTCAACAGCGATCCGCCTGCCTCCTTGTTCGCATGCAAGGTGACCGCCCCGACATCGCCAAAATTGAAGGTAAACGGCGCATTACCATTGCCGTCAAAAGCCATGCTGACCGAACTGTAACTGCTGACACTACCATTGTTGTTGCGCGGAATCGTGGTCGCCGCACCGCCGTTGAGGCTCATCAGGTTGCTGGATGAGCAGGTGGCCGGATTGTTGCATTCATAAGCAAAGTTGACCGTAGTCGGGCTCGTCAAAGCCGCTTCGCAAGCCTTGCTGGTTGTGCTGGTTTTTACCGCGCGCAGATAGTAGGTATTGGATGACGTCCCTGCGACCTGAGCCGGAATCGTCACAGCGGCACCATTCGCCGCACTCGAAAAAATAAAGCCTGCATCGCTATAGACATGGCTGCAACTGGGCGTGCTGCCATCCCAGCATGTCGAAGCATTGGCAGGCACGACCGACAGCCCGCTGGTTTCCAGCGTTACCGTCTGCGCCGTCGTGACCGGGACGGTCACCGTTGCAGAACTGCTACCCGATGCGATGACGAAAGGCACGGTTGCCAGCGTCGCCCCTCCGGCGCTCTTCGCGACCACATTGCCACTCAACCCATCGCTGTTAGCGGTACAGCTATCCCCGCTATCGGCTCCATTACACGCGCTGACCGTTACCGAAGAGCCGACACAGGTTACGCCTGAACCCGCATGATCGATCCGGGCATGGTTCAGTGCCGGGCAGGTGCGGCTTGCATTGTAATCTCGCAGAATCACTGCCGCCGTCAGTTCGGAGTTGTAGATATTGAGTTCATCGATCACCCCGTTGGCCGATTTGACTGTGCCGGGGTTGGTCGTAAAGCTGCTGCGGTTGTCTCCCGCATAAAGCGTACCGATGGTAGTTGATAGCGGCTGTGTCGTACTGATGGCGGAGGTCTTTGCAAGTGCGCCGTTGATATAGATACGCAACCGATTGTTGGCCGCAACCGGCGTCAGATTCCAGGTAATGCCGACATGCACCCAGGCGTTGGCTGCGAACGTATTATTACCCGTAGTCACCTGAAAATTGCTATTGGCATTATCCGTCAGGTTAAAGCTTAATTTTCCACTGGTGCTTTGCTTGACAAGGTAAAACCAGCGGTTATTGGCGACAGTCGCATCAAGCAACTGACTGTCCTGGCTCCCGCCGCCACTCCAGGCCGAGTTGCTTTTGTACCAGAAAGTAACAGCGCCGCTACTGCCGATCTGGCTATCGACATCATAGCCGGTATCGACCGCATCGATAGTCGCCGCCAAATTATTGGACGGGATATTGCCCCCCCGGCAAAGATGGCCGCCCGCAACCGTTTGCGCGGTACCTGTCGGCGCACCGTTGGTACCGCCTGTGGTGCTGTTGACGACCGACCCGGCGCCGCTCCAGCCCGACTCATCCATGCGAAATTCGGCGACCGGGCTGGGAATATAGAATTTGATCGCACTGTTGTTTACCGGGAAGCCGACGGCATAGATCGCATAGTCGGTTGTGCTGAGTTGCCACCCGATCTGGGCATTGACGTTACCGGGGCCTGGAACATCCGTCCCGTACTGGTAGATGAACTCACCGTTCTCCTGCAGGATCACCTGCAAGTTGTAGCTGCCACTCGCGGTAGTCGTGCTGGTCCATTCCGGCACGTTGCTCCAGGTGACGACAAAGCTGCGGTTGGGCGCCGTGCCTACCGTGGCATAACTGACGTAGCAACTGGCCCGGCTGGTGCAGACCGTGCTGTAGCCGGGCACTTCTGACTTGAGCGTCGGATCGAGGTCATTTCCGTAGATCCGCATCGTGTAATTCAAACCGGAATTGGGATACGGCAACTGCGTTACCGGGCTGCCATAGCTGCAAGTGGTATTGTTGTTGAATTGCAGCCGCCCATTGCTCATGACGCGCACCTGGGTAAACCCGACGCCGCCATAGCTGAAAGTAAATCCTATTGGAATGTTGTCGCTCAGGGTGTCGTCGAGCGTAGGCGGAGTGGTGCCGCAGCCGCCGGTATTATTGAACTTGTAGGGGCTTGTGCCGTACCCGATCTTGGCGTGACTGCCGGCGTCGACCCAGCTGAACGGCACCGACACGTTAGCATAGGTCACAGCCTGCGCCCGGGCAGGGATCAACAGCATTAGCGTGGCCATGATGGCCGCGCCAAGCAACCCACGGAGCATCAACATTGCCTCACTTGCGGAACCTGTTTCATTCATCAACCCCATGGGCTCCCCACCCAGAGCAGTTTCCGATTCATTAACGCATGAAACGCCACATGCCAGCCTTGCGCACATCGCAGCGCCATATCTTCCCCCATCATCGAGCTATCCTTGGTGCTATAGTTGACTGCACTTTTTTCACGAAACCAGCACCAGCACAGAATAGTAATGGAGCCTAAGCCCGCGGTCGAGCACCTTTCCCTGCACGTCATCGGCCTGATGTGCGTATTACCCTTTCTCGCGCCACACCACCGCCTTCCCATCCCCGGCTTTTATGGCGAATTGACGGCGTTCGCCCTTGGCATGCTGGCCATGTGTACCTTTTGGCAAAAAGCAGTTTTGGCGAGCTTTCAACTACCGCGCATCACGCTGCTGCCTTTCGGCATTTTGTGCATCATCTTGCTGCAAACGGCGCTCGGAATGATCGCCTATCCACAACAGGCGCTGCTGGGCATGCTGTATCTGTTGTGGGCCTGCCTGCTGATGGCACTGGGTTACCACTTGCGCGGCGCCCTGGGGTGGGAAAAACTCGCGACGACGCTGGCATGGTTTCTGGTAGCGGGAGGGCTGCTCAATACCGTCATGACGGGGCTGCAATATGCGGGGGTCAAAACCATCTGGCTGCTCCCGAAAATAGCCGTTCAGTCATTCGGCAACCTCGGCCAGCCCAACCATTTTGCCAACTATATGGCGCTGGCAACGGCTTCGCTGGCTTATCTTCTGGCAAGAAACGCATTACCCCGCCTTGCTTTTCCGGTATTGGCCACAGGCTTTCTTGCCGCACTGGCGCTTTCCGGCTCGCGTAGCGGCTGGCTTTATTTAGCCGCCTTTTTCATTCTGGCGATCATTCGCAGCCGCCGCGTTGCCGCCGCAGAAAATCGTCGGCTCATCCTGGCCTGCCTTGCATTACTGCCGATGTTTGCAGCCATCCAGTCGCTGTTGCACTGGCTGCTTCCTTTATGGAACAGCACGCCGCACCTGCTGCCAACCGAGCACTTCTTCCAGCAGGTTAACAGCGCATCGATACGCTGGCGGTTATGGCGCGATGCATTGCACATGCTCATGGAGCAGCCGTGGCTGGGCGTGGGCCACGGTCAGTTTGCGTGGAATTCGTTTTTGCTGGCCAGCACCCATGCCGCAGGCGAATTCTCCAACCCGGCCGAGCACGCCCATAACCTGTTGCTCAACCTGCTTGCGGAACAAGGAATATTCGCCGGACTGCTGCTCATCGGCCTGGGGTGGATCTGGATCAAACAGGCAACGGCTGAAAAACTGACGCTGGAGCGCTGGTGGATGTGGGCAATGCTGGCCGTGCTCGGCATCCATAGCATGCTGGAATATCCGCTGTGGTACAGCTACTTTCTGGGAATCGCGGCGATACTTCTGGGTGCAGGAGAAACTCGCGTACTGCGCCCGGACTTGAGCCGGATCGGCCGTCCGGCGTTGGCTGCCATGCTGGGGCTGGGATTCTGCAGCATGATCGCGCTGGCACAGTCCTACGGTACGCTGGAACACTGGGTCACGCGCGCCATGTCTCACACGCTCAAGGACAGCGAACTGCCTGCGTTTAACCAGGCAATGCTGTCCTTGCACCGGAAATCGCTGCTGACGCCTTACGTCGAGTTGATCTATGCCATCTCGCTTCCGGCCAACCGTGAAAATCTTGACGACAAACTGGCCATTACCGGCAAGGCCCTGCGCTTTGCGCCGGGCAGCACCGTGGCCTACCAGTATGCTGAACTGCTAGCGCAGCATGGCGACCTTGCCGGAGCACGGCAGCAATTGGCGCTAACGCGGAGTGCCTACCCAAACGACATGCCCCGGCATCGCGAAAAACTGATTGCCGCGGGACTCGACCCCGGACCCTAAAAAACAAGGCCCGGATCTCCATCAGAGCATCCGGGCCTGCATTTCATGTTGCGTCTTACTGTGTACAGATAATCGTAGCTGTCGCGGTTTTGGTGTTGTCATCCGTGCTTTGCAGCGTGCAAGTTGCCGTTTCACCTGCTGCAGGTGCTGTACAGTTGGCATCCGCACTGACCGAGGCATGCGCAGCGGTCAGCCCGCCGGTCAGGCCAATCCCGGCGAGGCTGGAGTTGGCCAGCGTAGTACATGCGCTTGCGCCATTCAGGTTTTCTGCCTGGGCAGCACTGATCTGGTATTTGGCATAGTTGATCGATGCCGCCGAACTCAACGCACCCGCTGCCCCATTCACCGCAGCCTGTGCCGCATCACCCTTGAGATCGACGAACTTGGGCAGGGCGGTTGCCGCAAGAATCCCCAATATCACGATCACCACGACCAGTTCGATCAAGGTAAAACCTTTTTGCAATTTCATGTTCATTCCCAATATCAGTTTAATTACAGAAACATCAACACCCGGCTGTATTGATCGGACTAATTGTTGCCGCGCTACCCGCTTGGCCGCCTGTAGATGGCGTATAGGTAAAACTGCAAGTTGCGGCGTTGAGCCCGCCGGTGACCTGTATCGTCAATGTCGAACCGATGGCAGCCCCGCCCCCGGTGGCTCCCAAGCCCTGCGCATTGAGTTGGGCCATATTCGGACTAAAAACAGCTGTTAATCCGGCTGCGGAAATAATACCGCCGGCTGCCGGGGGAAGCAGCGCTTGCGGATATCCATTGAAGACATTCACAATCCCGTTTTCCGTACAAACAGTGCCTGCCGCATTTCCGTTGGTATTGTTGGCAATTACCGCAGTACCGGGGCACGCAAGCGCATCTGCCGCTCCATTGGCCGCAAGCACCTTGCCATGGATCAACGCGGCGGCGGCACCCACGGCACCCTGTACTGCATTCAGTTTTGCAATTCTGGCCTGCGTCTGCATATTCGTGAACCGAGGCAACGCCACAGCCGCCAGAATACCGATGATGGTAATGACCACCACCAGTTCGATCAGGGTAAAGCCTTTTTGGTTTTTGCTCATGAATTACTCCATTTAATTAGGGACAATGCTAGCGTAATACGCTCAAAATGTCAGTCTTTTCTCCAAACCAGCTCACTGGCGCCACAACCTCCAGCGCAGGCGAGCTCAAACCCTGGACGGCAAGTTCGCCGCTCTGCCTGCTTTTTGCCGCCCCATCCATGCGGTAGCGTATTTCGGATACCGCCCCCGATCTTTCAAAACGGGAATCCCGATTCAATCGATACACCAAGTGCTTGCGGCTCTTGTCGAAATACCAACTGCCGGGCGGAATCACGGCATTCTCAGGATACGCAAACTCGCCGGCGTAATTTTCCGGCGGCCGCGCCAGCCATCGAACAGGGTTCTCATCGATCAGTGCAGGGATTTCAGAACCTCGCTCGGTCACGATCAACTCTGCCAGCCTGTATCGCAGGCCGCTACGGATATTCATCACGGTCGCTTCCATGACCGTTTTTTCTGCATACTCCTGCAGATACAAAAAACGTTGAGCAAAAATGCCTGTCAATACCGAAATCAGGCC
>WBZX01000633.1_pt1 | contig 30636 bp, 35 predicted proteins | sample 5204211 | NCBI WGS metagenome assembly WBZX01 (sample SAMN12344362, study PRJNA552823) | activated sludge metagenome | biome: Activated sludge suspended growth; feature: Nitrification reactor; material: Wastewater; isolation source: activated sludge from nitrification reactor of wastewater... | reverse complement strand
AAGGTCGATGGGGCGATGGTGCCGCTCAACACGCCGCTGGAAAACGGCCAGCGCGTCGAGATCGTCACCGCCAAGGAGGGCGAACCGAGCCGGGACTGGCTCAATCCCGCCCTGGGTTATCTGGCCACGCATCGCGCGCGTTCCAAGGTGCGCACCTGGTTCCGCCAGCGCGACGTGGGGGAGCAGGTGGCGCTCGGGCGCAGCCTGCTGGAGAAGGAGATCAAGCGACTCGGCGTGATCGAGCCCAATCTGGAGAAGGTCGCGCAGCGGCTCAAGTTCGGCAGGCTGGACGAATGCCTCGCCGCGCTGGGGCGCGGCGACGTCGGCCAGCGCGATCTCGTGCAGGCCCTGCAGGAACCGGGCCGGCCGGCGCCTTCGCTGCTGCTGCCGACGGCGAAGCCGCGGACGCGGCCGAAATCCGGCAACCCCATCGTCATTCCGGGCCTGGGCGACGTGCCGCTTGCCCTTGCGCGCTGCTGCAGGCCGACGCCGCCCGATCCCATCGTCGCGTACACCACCGTGGGGCGCGGCCTGACCGTGCATCGCACCGATTGTGCCTCGCTCAAGCGCGCCAACCCGGCGCGCGTCCTGCCGGCGCAATGGGTGCTCGATGCCGGCGCGGCCTTCGAGGTGGAGATCGCCGTCAAGGCCTTCGACCGCCAGGGCCTGCTGCGCGATGTGTCCGACGTCATCGCCAAGGAAAAACTCGACGTGCTTCGCGTCAACACCGAGAGTCGCGGCGAATACGCCACCATGCAGCTGACTGTGCGCGTGCGCGAATTGCAGCAGCTCTCGCGCTTGCTCGCGCGCCTGCAGCACGTGCAGAATGTGATCGAGGCGCGCCGCGCCTGAACCCGACCCGTAAGACCGATTTCGCCATGACCGCTCCCGTAGCCATTTTCGAACCCATCCCTGACCATGGCCGCCATCTGTTCTTCGAGCTCGGGACTGCGGGCGACCTCCGCGCCACGCTGAAGAGGCTGGCTGCCGAATGCGACGGTCAATCCGTCGTGCTTGGTCTGGGCGAACCCGTGGCGCAGACCCTGAACATTTCCATTCCCGGCTTGCGCCCCTTCCCGCAGTTGCCGCAGGCGAAGCCCCCGATTCCCGCCACGCAGCACGCCCTGTGGCTCTGGCTGCGCGGCGACGAGCCGGGTACGCTGCTGTTGCGCGGCCATGCGCTGGAAGCGCTGGTCTCGCCCGCCTTGGTGCTGAAGCAGGCCATCGTGAGTTTCCGTCACCAGGATTACCGTGATCTCACCGGTTACGAGGACGGCACCGAGAATCCGGAAGGCGCCGCCGCCGCCGAGGCGGCCAGCGCGATGGGGCAGGGGCCTGGCCTCGACGGCTCGAGCTACGCGGCCGTGCAGCAGTGGCTGCACGATTTCGGCAGGTTCGACGCGATGACGCCGCCCGAGCAGAACGATTGCTTCGGGCGCGACCGCGTCAGCAACGAGGAACTCGATGCGGCTCCCGCGTCGGCGCACGTCAAGCGTACCGCGCAGGAGGATTTCGAACCCGAGGCCTTCGTCGTGCGCCGTTCCATGCCCTGGGTCGCGGGCGCAGACGCCGGGCTGATGTTCCTCGCCTTCGGCAAGTCCTTCGATGCCTTCGAGGCGCAGCTGCGCCGCATGACCGGGCACGACGACGGCGTCACCGACGCGTTGTTCCGTTTCACGCGTCCGCTTACCGGCGGCTATTACTGGTGCCCGCCGATCGAAGGCGGCATGGTCGACCTGACCGCCCTCGCTTGAACGTGCCGGACGTCCCCCCGCCGGTTGCGGAAGAAACGCCGGCCGCGCTCCCGGGCCGGCTGCCCTGGTGGCGCAACTGGAAGATCATGCTGCCGTTGTGGTGCGTCATCGGCGCGCTGGTCTGGCTGGGGGTGCGCTACAACGTCGACAGGAGCGTGATCGCGGGCAGCGTCGTCGCGGTCGGCCTCGTGTCCAACGCCTTCGTCTGGCTGATGGGGGTGGTCGCCCTGGTGCCGGTCATCGGCCCGATCATCGTCAAGGTGTTGTCGATCGGCTTCATCTGGCTGCTCAATGCGCTCGGTTACCTGGTGTCCTTCATTGCCATCCGGCGCGGCTATTCGAAAGACGTATTGACCTACCGTGGGCTGACCGTCGCACTCCTCATCGGCATCGTCATCGGTTTCGTGATCGGCAAACTGGTCTAGGACCGGCCAACGCGCTTCCCCCGGCATGTCCGGCATTCCGGACCGGCGTGATCGTTGCTAACGCGAGAGGATTTCGGCGGCCAGCGTGCGCAGATGCGCAGGTGTCAGGCTCGCAGCCTGCACGGTCAGGTCGCGTTCGCTTGCGGCATAGTTGTGTGCCAGCGATTTGCGGTAGGCCGGGTCGTAATGCTGTTCCAGCAAGGCCGCGACCAGTTCGGGCCAGGCATGCTCCCGCGCCCGCGCCTGCCAGGCGGCGACGGTCTCGCTGCCGCGCAATTCGGCCAGATGCGCGAGGCGGGCGTTGAGCGCCTCCGGGGCGGCCAGGAAGTGCGCGTAATCCTCGGTCAGCAGGGCGACGCGGGCTTCGAGCGGCGCCTCGATGCGCACGCAGGGACTGGCACGCATGGCGGCAATGAGGGCATCGGGCACGCTCAGCGCGCCGATGCGCTTGCTTTCCGACTCGACATAGACCGGATGCGCGGGATCGAAACGGGCCAGGGCCGACCATACGGCGCTTTCGAAGCCCTTCTGCGCCGGCTGCGGCGCATCCGGCAGGGCGCCGAGCAAGGAGCCGCGGTGAGCGGCCAGTCCTTCGAGATCGAGCACCTGCGCGCCGGCGTTGGCGAGCTCGGCCAGCAGGCGGCTCTTGCCGCTGCCGGTCGGACCGCAGACCACACGGTAGTGCAGGGTGGCGGGCAGGCGGGCGAGCTCGGCGACGACGTGGCGGCGGTAGGCCTTGTAGCCGCCGTCGAGCTGGATCGCGTGGAAGCCGATTTTCTGCAGGATGTGCGTCATCGCGCCGCTGCGGCTACCGCCGCGCCAGCAATACACCAGCGGCTGGTAGGTTTTCGGTTTGTCGGCAAACCAGGTGTCGAGATGATGGGCGATGTTGCGCGATACCAGCGCAGCGCCGACTTTTTTGGCCTCGAAGGGCGAAACCTGCTTGTACAGCGTACCGACGCGTGCGCGTTCGGCATCGTCGAGCACGGGAAGGTTGATCGCGCCGGGCGCGCGGTCTTCGGCGAACTCGCTCGGGGAGCGGACGTCGATAATCTCGTCAAAGGTGTTCAAGTCTGCTACGGTGGCGACGCGCAAAATCCGGTACCTGCTCAATGAATGCAATCAAACTCACGCAATTTTCCCACGGCGGCGGCTGCGGCTGCAAAATCGCGCCGGCCGTCCTGAAGGATATCCTGGCCCAGGCCGCGCCCATGGGCGGTTTCGCCGACCTGCTGGTGGGGACCGAATCGAGCGACGACGCCGCCGTGTACCGGCTCAATGCCGAGCAGGCCATCGTCGCCACTACCGATTTCTTCATGCCCATCGTCGACGATGCCTTTGATTTCGGGCGCATCGCCGCGACCAATGCCCTGTCGGACATCTATGCCATGGGCGGCAAGCCGCTGTTCGCGCTGGCCATCGTCGGCATGCCGGTGGGCAAGCTGCCCGTCGAGACCATACGCGAGATCCTGGCGGGCGGCGAATCCGTCTGCCGGGCGGCGGGCATCCCGGTTGCCGGCGGGCATTCCATCGATGCGCCGGAGCCCATCTATGGTCTGGTCGGCATCGGTGTCGTGCATCCAGACCGGATCAAGCGCAACAATGCCGCGCGTGCCGGCGACGTGCTGGTTCTGGGCAAGCCGCTGGGCGTGGGCATCCTGTCTGCTGCGCTGAAGAAGGGGACCCTGAGTGCGGACGGCTATCGCCGCATGGTCGAAACGACGACCCAGTTGAATGCCGTCGGTGCCGAACTGGGCCAATTCGAGGGCGTGCACGCAATGACCGACGTCACCGGCTTCGCCCTGCTCGGCCACCTGCTGGAAATCGTTCGCGGTTCGAATCTGGCGGCCCGGGTTGAGTGGGGACGCGTCCCCAGGATCGACGAAGCCGTTGCGTTCGCCGAGGCGGGCGTTGCGACCGGCGCGGCCGACCGCAACTGGGCGAGCTACGGCCACGAGGTCGATACGGACGCGGGTATTGCCGAGTGGCAGCGAAAATTCCTCTGCGATCCGCAGACCAGCGGGGGGCTGCTGGTGGCGTGTGAGGCGGGAATGGAAGCGAAAGTACTGGAGACGTTCCGTCGGCACGGTTTTGCCGAGGCAGGAACGATCGGTGCGCTGGCGGCAGGGGCGCCGCGCGTACGGGTGGTCTAGACGACCTTGAGCGTTGCCGCTTTGCGGTCTTCCGCGCGGCGACCGGTGATCTTGCGGCGGTCGGCCGTCACGCCTTCGGGCAGGGCCGCGCCGCGCGGGGCCACCCGGCGATCGCCCAGACGGCGTTCCAGCGGAATGAATTCAACGTGATAGACGGGTAGGGCAGCCATGGCAGCGGTCTCCGTGTCGAGATGTTGACGATTCTAGTCGGAATTTCAACAAATTTACAATCGGGTGGACTGCCGGCTGGTCCAAAAATTCCACCGCCGGTCGGTTTTTTTACGACACTCAGCGTTGCGCGGTGCGTACCAGGCGCTGTTTCTCGCGCTGCCACTCGCGTTCCTTCTCGGCGGCGCGCTTGTCGTGCTGCTTCTTGCCCTTGGCCAGGCCGATGCTCAGCTTGATGCGGCCGCGCGTGTAGTGCAGGTCGAGCGGCATCAGGGTGTAGCCGGCGCGTTCGGTCTTGCCGATGAGCTTGCTGATTTCCGCCGCGTGCAGCAGGAGCTTGCGCGAGCGGGTGGGGTCGGGATGGATGTGCGTGGAAGCGGTGGGGAGCGGACTGATGTGGCAGCCGATCAGCCAGATGGCGCCGTTCTTGACCACGACGTAGGCTTCCTTCAGCTGCACGCGTCCGGCGCGGATCGACTTGACTTCCCAGCCTTCCAGCACGATGCCGGCCTCGTATTTTTCCTCGATGAAGTAATCGTGGAAGGCTTTTTTGTTATCGACGATGCTCATGTCTGGCCGGCTTGCGTACAATTCTTGATTTTACAAGCCTTTGGGTCGCGATGGCGCGTGTGGAAAAGAGTGTGCTGGTGGCGCACACCCCGGAACGCATGTTCGAGCTGGTGGACCGGGTCGAGGACTACCCGGAATTCCTGCCATGGTGCGGCGGCACCGATTTGAGGCTGCGCGACGCAATGCGCACGGTGGCGACGATCCATATCGCCTACCTCGGCATTCACCAGAGCTTCACCACGGAAAACACCAAGACCCACCCGGGCGAGATGCGGATCCGCCTGCAGGATGGCCCGTTCTCGGAACTGGAGGGGGACTGGCGTTTCATCCCGCTCGGCGAGGCCGCCTGCAAGATCGAATTCCGCCTGCAGTACGTGTTCTCCAGCCGGCTGCTGGAGACCGTGCTGGCCCCGGTGTTCAGCCATATCACCAATACCTTCGTCGACGCCTTCGTGCGACGTGCCGATGAGGTCTACGCGACATGAACGACCGGACGATCCGTGTTGAAGTCGTCTATGCCCTGCCGCTCGAGCAGGTGCTGCGCATGGTCGAACTGGGCGAGGGCGCCACGGTGGAGGCGGCGATCCGTGCTTCCGGCGTGCTCGATGCGTTCCCCGAAATCGATCTGGCCCGCAACAAGGTGGGGATCTTCAGCAAGCTGGTGAAACTGGACGAGAAGGTGCGCGACCGGGATCGGGTGGAAATCTACCGGCCCCTGATTGCCGACCCCAAGGAAGTGCGCCGCAAGCGGGCCGAGGAAGGCAAGGTCACCAGGAAGGGTGGCGGGGACGCCGTCGAAAAGGCGGCCGCCGATACGACGGACGCGGGCTGAGACGTCTACTTGCAGTTTTCCGCGACGGCCTTCTGGCTGCTGGCGATCGCGCTGGCGCGTGCGCTGTCGTCCAGATAGGTGCGCTGGCCGGCGGCATCGGTGGTGTAGACGCGCGGCTTGTTCTGCAGGGTGGCGAGATTGTTGCGCGCCTTGTCGCAGTTTTCCCGTTTGACGCGTGCCTGCTCGGCTTCCTTGTCGGCCTTGGCACGCGCATCCTCGGCGTCCTTGCGGCGCTTCTGGTATTCCTGGTCCCTGGCGTTGAGCGCCTGCGTCGCCTCGCTGGTGGTGGCGGCCTGCCCGGACGAGACGCCCTTCAGTGTTTGTGCTTCGGCAGTGGGGGGCTGGTCGGTGTAATGCACCTTGCCCTGGCCATCCGTCCATTTGTAGAGATCGGCCTGGACAGGCAGGGCCAGCATCGCGGCGCCCAAAAACAAAAGCCTTCCGGCGTGGAACCGGAAGGCCTGGTTGCGTGGAAGACGGACGGGATCAGTCACCGACTTTCAGCATCGGATAGTTGAGCTGGGCGAGGCCCTTGGCGACATGGTCGCTGGCCAGCTTGGCCTGTTTCATCACGGCGGCGCTGTCACCCTTTTCGGCGGCGGTTTCGGCTGCCTTCAGCGCGTTTTCCGCAGTCGTCCACAGGGCGTTCTTGGACTTGGCGTCTTTGACATCCGCCTTCGCCTTGTCCAGGGCAGCCTGCGCTTCGACACTGATCGTGGGCTTGGCGGCTTCGGCCGGCTGGCTGCTCGCCGTATTGGCATTCATACCGGCACAACCGGACAGACCCAGCAGGGCGGCGGAGGTCAGGGCAAGCAGAACTTTGGACATTGTGTTATCTCCTCGAATTATGGCGTTCACTAGATCGGGTACGTCTAACCGTGCCCCGGCAACTGCAATGCTTCCGCAAAGTTAGCCGCATCGACGGGATGAGTCAACCGCCCGCGTAAAAATTTGCCTTGGTAGATTACGACCAAGCGGCGGCGGGCCCCCGTGGCCCGTTTGTAAGGGGTGGGGCGGCCGCGTATAATCCGGCTTTGCGTTAAGGAAAGCCCATGCGTGTTCTGCAAAAAGCGCTGACGTTCGACGACGTCCTGCTCGTTCCCGCCCATTCCGCCATTCTCCCCCGCGAAGTCAGCCTGTCCACGCAGTTGACGCGCTCCATCACCCTGAACCTGCCCCTGCTGTCGGCCGCCATGGATACGGTGACCGAGGCCCGCCTGGCCATCGCGCTGGCGCAGGAAGGCGGCATCGGCATCATCCACAAGAACATGAACGCCGAGATGCAGGCCGCTCAGGTCGCCGCGGTCAAGCGTTTCGAGTCCGGCGTGGTCAAGGATCCCATCACCATCACGCCGCAGATGACGGTGCGCCAGGTGCTGGAGATCACGCGCGCCAAACGCATCTCCGGCCTGCCGGTGATCGAGGGCAGCAAGGTGGTCGGCATCGTCACCAACCGCGACCTGCGCTTCGAAACCCAGCTCGACCAGCCCATCGCCAACATCATGACGCCGAAGGAGCGGCTGGTGACGGTGAAGGAAGGCGCCAACCGCGACGAGGCGATGGCGCTGCTGCATAAGCACCGGCTCGAACGCGTGCTGGTGGTGAACGACGCCTTCGAACTGCGCGGTCTCATCACCGTCAAGGACATCCAGAAATCCAGCGAGCATCCCAACGCGTGCAAGGACGCGATGGGCCGCCTGCGCGTCGGCGCGGCAGTCGGCACCGGCGAAGGCACCGAGGAACGCGTGGCGGCCCTGGTCGCCGCAGGCGTCGACGTGGTCGTCGTCGACACCGCGCACGGCCATTCCAAGGGCGTGCTGGACCGTGTCAAGTGGGTCAAGCAGACCTTCCCCGACGTGCAGGTCATCGGCGGCAACATCGCCACGGCCAGCGCAGCCAGGGCGCTGGTCGACCATGGCGCCGACGCGGTCAAGGTCGGCATCGGCCCCGGTTCGATCTGCACCACCCGCATGGTCGCCGGCGTCGGCGTGCCGCAGATTTCCGCAGTGGCCAACGTGGCCGATGCCCTCGCCGGCAGCGGCGTGGGCGTGATCGCCGACGGCGGCATCCGCTATTCCGGCGACATCGCCAAGGCCCTTGCGGCCGGCGCCAACTGCGTGATGCTCGGCGGCCTGCTCGCCGGCACCGAGGAAGCGCCGGGCGAGGTCGAACTGTTCCAGGGCCGTTCCTACAAGTCCTACCGCGGCATGGGTTCGCTGGGTGCGATGCAGCAGGGGTCGAGCGACCGCTATTTCCAGGACAACGAGAAGAGCGCGGAGAAACTGGTGCCGGAAGGCATCGAAGGCCGCGTGCCCTACAAGGGCAGCGTGCTCGGCGTGATCCACCAGATGATGGGCGGCCTGCGTTCGTCGATGGGCTACCTCGGCGTGGCGTCGATCACCGAGATGCATGCGAAAGCCGAGTTCGTCGAGATCACCGGCGCCGGCATCCGCGAGTCGCACGTGCACGACGTGCAGATCACCAAGGAAGCGCCGAATTATCGCGTTGAATAGTGGTCAGGGGGCAGGACTCAGGGGTCAGGGGAAGTCGCGCAATGCGCGGCTTTTTCTTTATGAATCCCATGGCCTGCGCCCCTGAATCCTGATCCCTGAATCCTGACCCCTGACACCATGCACCAGAAAATCCTCATCCTCGATTTCGGCTCCCAGACCACCCAGCTCATCGCGCGCCGCGTGCGCGAGGCCGGCGTCTACTGCGAACTGCATCCCAACGACGTGACCGAACAATTCGTGCGCGATTTCGCGCCGGCCGGGATCATTCTCTCCGGCGGCCCGAATTCGGTGTACGAGGACGAGACGCCGCGCGCGCCGCAGGTGGTGTTCGAGCTGGGCGTGCCGGTGCTGGGCATCTGCTACGGCATGCAGACCATGGCGGCGCAGCTGGGCGGCCAGGTGGAAAGCGCCGCCAAGCGCGAGTTCGGCTACGCCGAGATCCGTGCGCGCGGGCACACGGCGCTGTTGCGCGACATCCAGGACCGCGTCAACGACGAGGGTCACGGCCTGCTCGACGTGTGGATGAGCCACGGCGACAAGGTCACGGTGCTGCCGGACGGCTTCAAGGTGATGGCGTCGAACGCCGCCACGCCGCTCGCCGGCATGGCCGACGAGACACGCAAATTCTACGGCGTCCAGTTTCACCCCGAGGTCACGCATACCCTGCAGGGCAAGGCGCTGCTCGCGCGTTTCGTGCACGACATCTGCGGCTGCGGCAACGACTGGAACATGCCGGATTACGTCGAGGAAGCCATCGGCAAGGTGCGTTCCGAAGTCGGCGGCGACGAAGTCATTCTTGGCCTGTCCGGCGGAGTCGACTCCTCGGTGGTCGCGGCGCTGCTGCATCGCGCGATCGGCGACCAGCTCACCTGCGTGTTCGTCGACAACGGTCTGCTGCGCCTGAACGAAGGCGAGCAGGTGATGGCGACCTTCGCGAAGAACCTGGGCGTCAAGGTCATCCACGTCGATGCCACTGAGCGCTTCATGCGCGAACTCGCCGGCGTCACCGATCCCGAGCAGAAGCGCAAGATCATCGGCCGTGAATTCGTCCATGTGTTCCAGGAAGAAGCCGAGAAACTGCCCAGGGCCAAGTGGCTGGCGCAGGGCACCATCTATCCCGACGTCATCGAGTCGGCCAGCGCCAAGACCAAGAAGGCGCACACCATCAAGAGCCACCACAACGTCGGCGGGCTGCCCGACACGCTGCACCTCAAGCTGCTGGAACCGCTGCGCGAACTGTTCAAGGACGAGGTGCGCGAGCTCGGCATCGCGCTGGGCCTGCCGCACGAGATGGTCTACCGCCATCCCTTCCCGGGCCCCGGCCTCGGCGTGCGCATCCTCGGCGAAGTGAAGCGCGAATACGCCGAGCTGCTGAGAAGGGCAGACGCCATCTTCATCGACGAACTGCGCGCCGCCGGCTGGTACGACAAGACAAGCCAGGCCTTCGCCGTGTTCCTGCCGGTGAAGAGCGTCGGCGTCATGGGCGACGGCCGCACCTACGACTACGTCGTCGCCCTGCGCGCCGTCGTCACCAGCGATTTCATGACCGCCCACTGGGCCGAACTGCCCTACACCCTGCTCGGCAAGGTTTCCAACCGCATCATCAACGAAGTGCGTGGCCTCAACCGCGTCGTCTACGACGTGTCGGGCAAGCCGCCGGCGACGATTGAGTGGGAGTAACGTTCTTGAGCCGTTGGGCGAGGGCCCCCGCGCAGCGGGGATCGACCCGGCGAAAGGACGTGCCCGCGACGCGCGGAAAGCTGTCCTGAGCGAACCTGGCGGAGCGGGCTGCGTGATGGGGCCGTTGGGCGAGGGCCCCCGCGCAGCGGGGATCGACCCGGCGAAAGGACGTGCCCGCGACGTGCGGAAAGTTGTCCTGAGCGAACCTGGCGGAGCGGACTGCGTGATGGGGCCGTTGGGCGAGGGCCCCCGCGCGGCGGGGATCGACCCGGCGAAAGGACGTGCCCGCGACGCGCGGAAAGCTGTCCTGAGCGAACCTGGCGGAGCGGGCTGCTGATGGGCGCAAACCGCGCACCATCCGTAGCCATCGTCGGCGCCGGCCCGGCGGGGCTCATGGCCGCCGAAGTGCTGGCGCAGGGAGGGGCGCAGGTCGACGTCTACGACGCCATGCCCTCGGTCGGCCGCAAATTCCTGCTGGCCGGCGTGGGCGGCATGAACATCACGCACGCAGAACCCTATGCGAGCTTCGTTACGCGCTACGACGGGCGCGCGACGGAACTCCGGGCGTGGCTGGACGCCTTTCCGCCCGATGCCCTGCGCGCCTGGATCCATGGCCTCGGCATCGACACTTTCGTCGGCTCGTCGGGCCGCGTTTTCCCCGCGGACATGAAAGCGGCGCCGTTGTTGCGCGCGTGGCTGCATCGCCTGCGCGAATCCGGCGTGCGGCTCCATGTGCGGCATCGCTGGCTGGGCTGGACCGACGACGGCGCGCTGCGTTTTGCGAGCCCGGCAGGCGAAATGCGCGTGCAGGCCGGTGCCGTCGTGCTCGCGCTCGGCGGCGCCAGCTGGCCGAAGCTGGGTTCGACCGGCGCCTGGGTGCCGCTGCTGGCGGCGCGCGGCGTGGACGTCGCGCCGCTCGTGCCCGCGAACTGCGGCTTCGACGTGGCGGGTGGCTGGAGCGCGCACCTGCGGTCACGCTTCGCCGGACAGCCGCTGAAGACCGTGGCCTTGCGGTTTACCGATGACGCGGGCCGGCTGCATGAACGCCAGGGCGAGCTGATGCTGTCCGATACGGATATCGAAGGCAGCCTGGTCTACGCACTGTCGGCGCCCTTGCGCGATGCGGTCCTGGCGCAGGGCCCGGTGACGCTGCAGCTCGACCTGTTGCCCGACAAGTCGCCCGAACGGGTGCGGAGCGAAGTCGCCCACCCGCGCGGGGCGCGTTCGCTCGCCAGCCACCTGCAAAGCCGAACCGGACTCAGGGGTGCAAAGGTGGCGCTGCTGCACGAATGCCTGCGGAAAGAGGCACTGAACGATCCGGCGCGGCTTGCGCAGGCGATAAAATCGCTGCCGCTGACCGTGGTCGCGCCGCGCCCCGTCGAGGAAGCGATCAGCTGCGCCGGCGGCGTGCGCCTCGCGGCGCTCGATGCGAACCTGATGCTGCGCGCGTTGCCCGGCGTGTTCTGTGCTGGCGAAATGCTCGACTGGGAGGCGCCCACCGGCGGCTATCTCCTGACGGCGTGTTTCGCCAGCGGACGCGCGGCGGGACAGGGCGCGCTGCGCACCCTGATGGCTTCAACCTGAAGATCCGACATGCTGCGACTGACCGAACTCAAACTGCCGCTCGACCATCCGCCGGACGCCCTGCGCGCCGCCATCCTCGCCCGCCTCAAGCTGGCCGATGCGGCGCTCCTCGGCGTGCGCATCCACAAGCGCGCCTACGACGCGCGCAAGAAGCACGCGCTGCTGCTGGTCTACACGGTCGACGTGACGGTCGGCGACGAGGCCGCGCTGCTGAAGAAATTCCGCAACGACCCGCACCTCGCGCCCACACCGGACATGGACTACCGCTTCGTCGGCCGGGCGCCGGACACGCTCGACGAACGTCCGCTCGTCGTCGGCTTCGGTCCCTGCGGCATCTTCGCGGCGCTGGTGCTGGCGCAGATGGGCTTCAAGCCCATCGTGCTCGAACGCGGCAAGGCGGTGCGCGAGCGCACGCAGGACACCTGGGGGCTGTGGCGCAAACACGTGCTCGATCCCGAATCCAACGTGCAGTTCGGCGAGGGCGGGGCGGGCACGTTTTCCGACGGCAAGCTGCACAGCCAGATCAAGGATCCGCGCCATCTCGGCCGCAAGGTGCTCACCGAGTTCGTCAAGGCCGGCGCGCCGGAGGAAATCCTCTACGTCTCCAAGCCGCACATCGGCACCTTCCGCCTCGTCGGCATGGTCGAGGCGATGCGCCGCGAGATCGAATCGCTGGGCGGCGAGATCCGCTTCCGGCAACGCGTGACCGACGTGCTGGTCGAAGACGGCCCGGGGGACAGCAGACGCATTGCCGGCGTGCGGCTCGCCGGCGGCGAAACCCTGGCCAGCCGGCATGTCGTGCTCGCGCTCGGCCACAGCGCGCGCGACACCTTCGAAATGCTGCACGCGCGCGGCGTGTTCATGGAAGCCAAGCCCTTCTCCATCGGCTTCCGCATCGAGCATCCGCAGTCGCTCATCGACCGCGCGCGGCTGGGGCCGAACGCCGGCAATCCGCTGCTCGGCGCCGCCGACTACAAGCTGGTGCACCATGCGAAGAACGGCCGCGCCGTCTACAGCTTCTGCATGTGTCCCGGCGGCACCGTGGTTGCGGCCACGTCGGAAACCGGGCGCGTTGCCACCAACGGCATGAGCCAGTATTCGCGCAACGAGCGCAACGCCAATGCCGGCATCGTCGTCGGTATCACGCCGGCCGATTTTCCGGACGGCGTGCTCGGCGGCATCGCACTGCAGCGGGCGCTCGAATCGCGCGCCTTCGAGCTCGGCGGCGGCAACTACGACGCCCCCGCGCAACGCGTCGGCGACTTCCTCGCCGGGCGGGCGTCCACCCAGATCGGCAGCGTCGAGCCTTCGTACAAGCCCGGCGTGCAGCTTACCGATCTGGCGACCGCGCTGCCCGCCTACGCCATCGAGGCGATCCGTGAAGCCCTGCCCGCGTTCGACCGGCAGATCCAGGGATTCGCCATGGACGACGCCGTGCTCACCGGCGTCGAGACGCGGACCTCGTCGCCGGTGCGCATCACGCGCGGCGACGATTTCCAGAGCCTCAACGTGCAAGGCCTGTATCCGGCGGGCGAGGGCGCGGGCTACGCCGGCGGCATCCTCTCCGCCGGCGTCGACGGCATCAAGGTTGCGGAGGCGGTGGCGCGGGACATGCTGGGGCTGCCGGCGGCAGACTCAGGCACGCGGCCAAACCCGGATTGCGGTTACTGAGGTCGAGGCGGCCGCCGGCCTGGCGGGCGAAGCGCTCGACGATGGCGAGCCCGAGCCCGGTGCCCTGGGCGCCGGTGCGCGCCGCGTTGCCGCGCCAGAAGGGGCGCTTGGCGGTGTCGAGTTCGGCGTCATCCAGCCCCGCGCCCGCGTCGACGACGCAGAAATGGAGCGCGTCCGCCGTGCGCTCGAGCTCCAGCGCCACCGGCGGCGTACCGTGGCGATGGGCGTTTTCCAGCAGGTTGGCAAGACTGCGCCGCAGGCCCTCCGCCGGCACCGTCCCCGTACCCAGCGTGCCGCGCAGCGTTACCGGCAGGTCGCGTGCTGTGAAGCCCGCGACGAGCTCGCGGCACAGCGCGTCGAGGTCGACGGGTGCTGCGGTTTCCACGCCGCTGTGCGCGAAGGCGGCGAACTGGCGGGTCAGCGCTTCCATGTCGTCCATGTCGCGGATCATCGCTTCGCGTTCGCCGGCGTCGTCGACCTGCATTTCGACCGCCAGGCGCAGGCGGGCGAGCGGGGTGCGCAGATCGTGCGAGAGGCCGGCGAGCAGCAGCGCACGGTCGGCTTCCTGCGCGCCGAGGTCGGCGCCCATGCGGTTGAAGGCGCGCGCCAGCGCGGCCAGTTCGTCCGGCCCCGCTTCGTCCAGGCGGGCCGAGAAATCGCCGCGGCCGACGCGACCGGCGACTGCGGCCGCCTCGCGCAGCGGGCGGTTGATGCGTTTCACCACGGCCCAGCCGCCGGCGAAGGCCAACAACAGGGTCAGCGCGCCCCAGCCTATCCATTGCCAGGGCAGGCTGTCGCGGTGCGCCGCGCGCGGCAGCACCAGCCAGTATTCGTCGGGGCCGAGCGGAAAGCTGATCCACAGGGCCTCGTCGTCGTGCGGATCGGCGATCAGCAGCGTGTCCTCGCCCAGCTGCGCCTGCAGTGCCTTCCAGATGCGCCACTGCATGCCGTGCTCGGGCGGCGGCAGGGTGAGCTCCTCCGGTTCCATCGGTACGACGCGGATGCCCTCGCGCTGCGACAGCTCCTGCAGCAGCGCCAGACGGCGTTCGGGCTGTGCGGCCAGCAATGCTGCGCGCGTGAGCTTGACGACGGCGGCGGCACGGGTGGCGATCTGGCGCGCGCGCGGTTCCTGCTCGGCGAGCGTGAACAGCGTGAGCCAGGCCGCGAGGCTGACGACCAGCAGGCTGCCGATCAGGACGACGGTGCGCGCCAGCAGGGAATTCGGCGCGCGCAGCATCAATCCGGAATGAACACGTAGCCGAAGCCGCGCACGGTCTGGATGTGATGCGGGGCGGCGGGGTCGGTCTCGATCAGCTTGCGCAGGCGCGAGATCTGCACATCGATGCTGCGGTCGTAGGCCTCGTGGTCGCGGCCGCGCGCCAGCGCCATCAGGCGTTCGCGCGACAGCGGGTGCCGCGGGTGTTCCACCAGCACCTTCAGCACGGCGAATTCGCCGCCGGTCAGCGGCTGTTTCTCGCCGTCGCGGAACAGCTCGCGCGCGCCGAGCCTGAGCGTGCAGGCGCCGAAGGCGATGGCCTGGTCGTCGACGGCCGGCGAGCCGGGGGGCGGCGCCACGCGGCGGCGCAGCACGGCCTTGATGCGCGCCACCAGCTCGCGCGGATTGAAGGGCTTGGACAGGTAATCGTCGGCACCCATCTCGAGGCCGACGATGCGGTCGATCTCGTCGGACTTGGCGGTGAGCATCACGATGGGCAGTTCGGGGTGCGTGGTCTGCAGGCGGCGGCAGATGGAAAGTCCGTCCTCGCCCGGCAGCATCCAGTCGAGCACCAGCACGTCGTAGCGGTCGCGTTCGAGCGCGGCGTCGAGCGTGCGGGCGTCAGCCACGGCGCGCACCGTCATGCCCTGTTCGGCCAGGTAGCGTTCCAGCAGATCCCGCAGGCGCAGGTCGTCGTCGAGCAGCAGGACTTTGGTCTGGGCAGTGGTCATGGCGCGAGCTTAAAACCGGATCGGGCGGCGTGTGTTTCGGAATGTTTCCGATACCGCATCGGACACAAATCCTTACACTATTCCCCTGGACGGACAAGCGCGGTTTACACGGGGTGCCGAGAATGCCAGCGTGGACGAGGCGTCCACGCACATTCACACTTTGGGAGACAAACATGAGGCACACCGCATTTTTCGTCACACGGGCTCCGGCGACGGCATCCTGCCCCCCCGATTCGGCCTGCGACCGCAATCCGCTGCCCGGTTCCGCCGGCACGCCGGATCGCCGTTGAACCCAGCGATGAGGAACCGATGCGCACCGTGTTGTTCAGCCTGCTGATCGTCCTGGCCGGATGGGGCACGGGCCTTGCCCATGCCGAGGCCGGCAGCGACGATGCACCCGACTGGGGGCAGTTGCGTCGCGACGTCGATGCCGGCGCCCGCTGGCGCGACGGCGACTTCGAGGCACGGCGCCAGGCGATCCGCGAGCGCGCCCGCGCCCGCTTCGCCGAGGCAGACCTCAACGGCGACGGCTTGCTGAACCGCGACGAAATGGCGCGCCTGCGCCCCTTCCTGGCGCGGCACTTCGATCGCATCGATACCAATCACGACGGACAGGTCAGCGAACAGGAGCTGGCCGACGCACTGCGCCGCCTGCAGGCCATGCGGCGCGACACCTTCAATCGGCCCGGCATGCCGGGCCTGCCCAGATAAAGGAAATACCATGTCGACCCTGAAACCCGTAGTGGCCGCCCTCGCCGGCGCGCTCGTCCTCGCTTCCTCACTGCACGCCGGCGACGCCGCTGCGCGCGAACGCATGCGCAGTGGCACCTGGCAGAACAGCCACGGCGGCAGCGGCACCTGGCAGCGCGACACCGTGCGCGAACCCGGCAGCCTGTCGCGCGACACCAGCTGGCAGAACGCCAACGGCCGCAGCGGCTCGTCCTCGCTCAACCGCAGCGTCGACCGCGAAAACGGCACCTGGTCGTCGGACCGCAGCGTCACGAACGGCAATGGCAACACCGCCACCTGGAGCAAGTCCGGCCAGAAGACCGACACCGGCGCCGTCGTCCACGGCGAAGGCAGCAACTTCCGCGGCCAGGACGTGAGCATGGACCGCAGCATCACCAGGAACGACGATGGCAGCCATTCGGTGGAAACCACCCGGGTCAACGAAACCACCGGCAAGAGCCTCACCACCGACAAGACCGTGACGCCGACGGCCGACGGCCATACCAGTTCGGGCAGCTACACCACCGGCAGCGGCAGGACCGGCACCACCGCGGGCAGCCTGACGCGCACCGACACGGGCTATACCCGGACGAACAGCGCGACCAACAGCGAAGGCGAGACCGCGAGCCGCAGCATCGACGTGAGCCACGGCGACGGCAGCGTCACCCGTACGGTCACGGGCACCGGATTCAACGGCAACACCGGCACGCACAGCACCACCGTCACGCCGAATCCGTGAGCGCATGCGCGATCTGCTGATCGTTGCGGCGCTCTGCCTGATCTTTGCCTGGGTGCTGGGCCTGGCGTCCTGAAACGGGACGCCAGGCTCAGGCGCTGCCCGACGCCAGCCAGCGCGCGCAGTCCGCGCCCAGTTCGGCCTGGGCGCGCGCCTCGTATTCGGCGCATTCGTCCGCCGTGAGGGTATCCGCCCAGCGGCCGTTGGTGCCCTTGTGGATGAAGGTATCGGCGCCGCCGTCCCAGAACGCGCCGCCGAGCGGCACGCTCTGCGCCGCGTTCCGCTTCATCCAGTCGAAGCTGCAGTATTCGACGATGGCCGGCCAGCGCGCCTCGTCGAGCGGGATGTCGAGAAAGGCGGCGATGCGCCGCATCTCGCCCGGCATGTCGCGCTTGAGATCGGCATAGTGCAGTAGCAGCACGTTGGGCAGCGTGCGGGTCGTCCACCAGCCGCGTACGTTTTCCCAGAACGGCCAGAAGGGGTGGCCGTCGCCGTCCAGCCAGTCGCGCCAGTACTGGCGGATGTCGCCGGGCGGCGGTTCGATCGGCGGGCCCACCCGCCCCGGGGTGTCGTTCAGGGCCGCATACCAGGCGGCGTTGGCGTTGGCGTGGTGGTTGTACAGGCTCCACAGCACGTCGCGGCCGTCGCGCGCGATGTAGAGATATTTCGCACGCGGCGAAAAGCGCAGCGCGTCCAGCGGCAGGTGCGTCTTCATCAGGCGCCGGTGCGCCTGCGCTTCGAGCGCGGCGAGCTTCACCGCCCTGGGCGGCACGCGCAGGTCGAGCCAGGGCGAGATCGATGCCACCGCCAGCGCCGGATCGCCGCCGAAGAGCATCTGCGCCACGATCTGCTGCAGCCAGGTGGTGCCGGACTTGGCATAGCTGGCGATCACGATGTCGTCGTCGCGGAAGACGAGCGCGTTCCAGATGGTCGAATCGAAATGGTGGCTGTGCAGCTCGCGTGTCTTGCGCGGCCATGCGGGCGTGGCGGACATGTTCCCTCCTGGGGTATTTCTCGGTCGTTTTTCGTCATGGTAGGCGAAGAGTTTTCCCCTGGGGCTTGCTTTTGCTTTGATATTTCAAATATCATAAAAACATGGAAACAAAAGACGCCGTCACCGCCCTTGCCGCCCTGGCCCAGGCTTCCCGCCTGGCCGTGTTCCGCATCCTCGTCCAGGCGGGGCCGTCCGGCCTGCCGGCAGGGCGCATCGCCGAACTGGCCGGCATCGCGCCGTCCTCGCTGTCCTTCCACCTCAAGGAACTCAGCCACGCCGGTCTCGCCGACTCGCGCCAGGACGGGCGCTTCGTCATCTACACCGCGCGATACGCAACCATGAATGGCCTGCTCGATTACCTCACCGACAACTGCTGCGGCGGCAATCCCTGCACGCCCGCATCCCCGTGCGCGGTCAAACCCGCGACCCAGAAACCCGCATCCCGAAAGGAGCCCGCATGAAACGCCTGCATGTCCACGTCGCTGTCGACGATCTCGCCGCCAGCATCCGGTTCTATTCCACGATGTTCGCCAGCGAACCCACCGTGCTGAAGCCCGATTACGCGAAATGGATGCTCGACGATCCGCGCGTGAACTTCGCCATCTCGGCGCGCGGCGCCACGCCCGGCCTGAATCACCTGGGCGTGCAGGTGGAAAGCGCCGAGGAACTCGCCGAAATGAATCAGCGCCTGCAGAAGCTCGAAGCCGACGTGGTCGAGGAAATGGGCACCGCCTGCTGCTACGCCAAGTCGGACAAGTACTGGGCGACCGATCCCACCGGCATCGCCTGGGAGACCTACCACACGCTCGACAGCATTCCCGTGTTCGGCGCCTCGGAAGAAGGCGCGGCGCGGGCGGGCGGCTGCTGCGTACCGGAACCCGCTGTCGTCAAGGTTGCCGGCTGCATTCCGGTCAAGGGCAAGGCTCCGTCCGGCTGCTGCTGAATCCCATTCAAACCAGAAGGAAGCCACGTTGTGAACCAACCCTACACCGTGCTGGTGCTCTGCACCGGCAACTCCTGCCGCTCGCAGATGGCCGAAGTGCTGCTGAACCATGACCTCGCCGGCCAGGTGCGCGCGCTGTCCGCCGGCACCCGGCCGCAGCCCAGGGTCGCCGACGGCGCGATCGCGGCCTTGCAGGCTGCGGGCCTGAACACCGCGGGCCTGCACCCCAAGGACATCGACGCCGTGATGCACGAAGAGATCGATCTGGTGGTGACCGTGTGCGACAACGCGAAGGAAGCCTGCCCCATCTTCCCCAAACCGATCCCGGCCATCCACCTGCCGTTCCACGACCCGCACGGCGAGCCGCTGGAAAGCTTCCTCGCGGTGCGCGACGACATCCGCACCCGGCTGGTCGGCGCCGTGCGCGAGAAATTCGGCCTCCAGGCGGCGGCCTGATTCGGATAAAAACCGGAGAAGACCTTGGACCAAACGACCTACAACGTGCTGTTCCTCTGCACCGGCAACTCGGCGCGTTCGATCCTCGCCGAATCCCTGCTCAACCAGTTGGGCAAGGGGCGCTTCCAGGCCTACAGCGCCGGCAGCCACCCCGCGGGGCAGGTCAACCGCTTCGCGCTGGAACTGCTGGCGAAGAACCATTACCCGACGGCAGAACTGCGCAGCAAGCCGTGGGATGAATTCGCCCGGATCGAGTCGCCCCGGCTCGACTTCGTCATCACGGTGTGCGACAAGGCCGCGGGCGAGGTCTGCCCGGTGTGGCCCGGCCAGCCGATGACCGCGCACTGGGGCGTTCCCGACCCCGCCGCCGTCGTGGGCAGCGACGAGGAGAAGCGCCGCGCCTTTCTCGACGCCATGAACCAGATGCAGCGCCGTATCTCCCTGTTCGTCAACCTGCCGTTCACCACGCTAGACGGCATGAAGCTCGAGCAGGCCGTGCGCGAGATCGGGAAGACATCATGAAAATGCCGGCATCCAGACGGGGGGCGCGATGAGCGCGCAGTGCGAAGTGACAGCCAAGCGCGCCGCGGGTGCGCCGATGAGCGGGTTCGAACGCTGGCTCACGCTGTGGGTGGGGCTCTGCATCATCGCCGGGGTACTGCTCGGGCAGGTATTCCCCGGGCCGTTCCAGGCGCTGGGCCGCATGGAAGTCGCACAGGTCAATCTGCCGGTCGGCCTGCTGATCTGGATCATGATCATCCCGATGCTGATGAAGATCGACTTTGGCGCGCTGCATCAGGTGAAGGCGCACTGGCGCGGCATCGGCGTCACGCTGTTCGTCAACTGGGCGGTGAAGCCATTCTCGATGGCGCTGCTGGCGTGGCTGTTCATCCGCCACGTGTTCGCGCCGTATCTGCCGGCCGAGCAGCTCGACAGCTACGTCGCCGGCCTGATCCTGCTGGCGGCGGCGCCGTGCACGGCCATGGTCTTCGTCTGGAGCCGGCTGACCGGTGGCGACCCGTATTTCACGCTGTCGCAGGTGGCGTTGAACGACACCATCATGATCTTCGCTTTCGCGCCCATCGTCGGCCTGCTGCTCGGGCTGTCGGCCATCGTCGTGCCGTGGGACACGCTGTTCACCTCGGTCGTGCTCTACATCGTGGTGCCGGTGATCCTCGCGCAGCTGTGGCGCAAACGGCTGCTCAGGCGCGGACAGGCCGCGCTCGACGCCGCCCTGGCGCGGCTGGGCCACGCCTCCATCCTCGCGCTGCTCGTCACGCTGGTGCTGCTGTTCGCGTTCCAGGGCGAAGCGATCATTGCCCAGCCGCTGGTCATCGCGCTGCTCGCCGTGCCCATCCTGATCCAGGTCTTTTTCAATTCGGCACTGGCCTACTGGCTGAACCGCAAGGTCGGCGAAAAGCACAGCGTGGCCTGCCCGTCGGCCTTGATCGGGGCGTCCAACTTCTTCGAGCTTGCCGTCGCGGCCGCGATCGCGCTATTCGGTTTCGAGTCCGGGGCGGCGCTCGCCACCGTGGTCGGCGTGTTGATCGAAGTACCGGTGATGCTGCTGGTGGTGAAACTGGTGAATCAGAGCAGGGACTGGTACGAAACCGGTCGGGTAACCCAATAAAGGAAAGCGCATGCTGCAACGACAAATATGGATTCTGGCCGCGACCGTGTTCGCCTTCTTTGCGTTGACCGCCCGCGCGGAGTATCTGCCCAGGGCAGAGCGGGTGAGCGACGACGTCTATGCGCTGGTCGGCCCGCTGGGCCAGCGCAGCGCAGACAACGACGGCCTCAACGCCAACTTCGGGTTCATCGTCACCCCCGCCGGCGTGATCCTGATCGATTCCGGCGCCAGCCGTCGGGGTGCCGAGAAAATCGCCGCGGCCATCGGCAAGGTCACCGACAAGCCGGTGCGCTGGGTCGTCAACACCGGCAGCCAGGATCATCGCTGGCTCGGCAACGACTATTTCGCCGGCAAGGGCGCCGAAGTGATCGCGCTCGCACGCACCGCCGCCACCCAGGCCGAATACGCGGCGCAGCACATGGAAGGCATGAAGCGCTTTCTTGGCGAACGCATGCAGGGCACCCAGGCGCTGCCTGCGCCCAAGGCCATCGCCGGCGATTCGGCCACCCTGGAACTGGGCGGCGAAACCCTCATGCTGGCCTACACCAATGCCCATTTCCCGGGCGACGCCTGGATCTGGCTGCCGAAACGCGGTGTGTTGTTCAGTGGCGACCTGGTCTACGTCGACCGTATTCTCGGCGTGCTGCCGTGGTCGAGCGTGAAGAACGGCCAGCGCGCCTTCCAGGCGCTGGTGCAGCTGAAACCGGCCCATATCGTCCCGGGCCATGGCCGAGTGTGCGATCTGGCGCAGGCCCAGCGCGAGACCGGCGATTACTACGACTTCCTGACCGGGAAAGTGGGCGCAGCCGCCAGGGAGATGGAGCCACTGACGGCCACGCTCGACCGCTATCAGGACATGCCGCAGTTCAGGCATTTGTACAACTACGACGAACTGCACCGGGCTAACATGAGCCGCGCGTTCACCGAATTCGAGTCGCAGTAATGTTCGATGCGCTCGCCAGCCTGCTGATCTACGATCTGGCTGGTCTGACGCCGGGCACGCCGTTTGGTGCGGCGCTGCATTTCTTCGTCATGGACGTGGCGAAGATTCTGGCGCTGCTCACGCTGGTGATCTATGTCATGGGGCTGCTGCGTGCGCTGCTCAAGCCGGAAACAGTGCGCGAGTTCATCCGAAACCGCGGCAATGTGCAAAGCCGCTTCATGGCGGTGGGGCTCGGTGCGGTGACGCCGTTCTGCTCCTGTTCGTCAATTCCGTTGTTCATCGGCTTCGTCGAGGCCGGCATTCCGCTTGGCGTCACGCTGTCGTTCCTGATCGCCAGCCCGATGATCAACGAAGTGGCCGTGGTGGTGCTGGCCTCGGTCATCGGCTGGAAATTCACCGCGCTCTACGTCGTGACCGGCCTTGCGGTGGCGCTGATCGGCGGCTACGTGCTGGAGCGCTTCAAGCCCGAACGCTGGGTCGAGGACTATGTCTGGAAAATCCGCATGGGCGAGGCGGCGCAGATCGAGGAAGACAAATCGATGCGCGCTCGTCACGACTACGCGTTGAGCCAGGTCAGGGAAATCGTCGGCCGCATCTGGAAATTCATCCTCATCGGCGTCGGCGTCGGCGCCTTCATCCACGGCTACGTCCCGGCCAATTTCGTGGCCCGCATCGCCGGCGACGGCGGCACGCTGTCGATCGTCGGCGCCGTGCTGGTCGGCGTGCCGCTCTATTCCGATGCGGTGGGCATCATCCCCATTGCCGAAGTCCTGCTCGACAAAGGCGTGCCGATTGGCACGGTGCTGGCCTTCATGATGGCGGTGACGGCGCTGTCACTGCCTGAAATGATCATCCTGAAAAAGGTCGTAAAGGTGCCGCTGCTGGCGCTGTTCGCGGCCTACCTCGCAACCGCGTTCGTCATCGTCGGCCTGCTGTTCAATTCGCTGAAAGGGGTTCTATGAGCACCGACCTGCATCCGTCCATCGTTGCCCTGGTTTCGCTGGCGGCTAACATCGCCGCCAATCATCCCAAACAGGGCCTGTGCCAGGTCGACCGGCTCAAAGACTACGGCGTTAGCAGGCAACAGATCGATACCGTCATCGAGATCGCCCGTCACATCCGCGACGAAGCCTCGCAACAACTCGATGCCAGTTTCGACGCCGCCCGTGGCGCCGACGCCAAACCAGACCCCTTCGCCAGAATCGCCGTGGTGGAACAGGGCGCGGCCTGTTGCACGCCCACGCCATCCGGCAAGTCCTGTTGCTGAAAAGGAATCCGTACATGAAAGACATCAAGGTGCTGGGCAGCGGCTGCGCCAACTGCAAGACCACGTTGAAGCTGATCGAGGACGCCGCGAAGGCGCGCGGGATCGAAGTCAAACTGGAGAAGGTCGAGGACATGGCTGCCATCCTGGGCTACGGAGTCATGTCGACCCCAGGCGTGGTCATCGACGGCAAGGTAGTGCATGCAGGCGGCGTGCCCGATCGGAAGAAGGTAGATGGCTGGCTGGACTAGCAGCCAGTGAAACCGTCAATCCCCGTGTGACTCTGCCAGACATGCAAAGTTAAAGTAGCATAGGCCGTATGTCTGAAACGCTCATCAACCCCGACTCTTCTTCAGCGTTCCGCAGCTTCACACGGCTCGCGGCTGTTGCCAGGCGGGCGATCAATGGCTTGCCGGATAGCCTGATGTTCCATGCCATCGCGGGCCTTTTGCTCATCCTGGCAGCGATTTCGGCGGTCATGTTCTATGGCATCGACGGCTTTGTCAGCGAGCAATTCAACCGCCTGCACAATGAGCGTGTTGCCACCCAGAACAGCCAGGTCCAGCAGTTGGTGCGGGACGAATTGACGACCTATGAAGCGCTGGCGCAATTGGTGGTGAGTGATTCGGATCTGCAGCAAAGTGCCCAGTACCATCTTTACCTGCAGGGGGAGGCCGTCGCGCTCAGGGCAGACCTGAACCGCATCGCGCACGCATTCCGGCTCGACTGGTTGGCGGTGAGGGATTCTGCAGGCAGGTTGGTGGCGACCAACAACCCAGCGCCGATGTTGCTGCAGGAGGGCCTGTCGGTGGGACAACAGACGGCGCCCATAACGGGCGCCTCCCTCGCATGGATCGACAAGAAACTCTGGATAATTGCTTCCAAACCCATCCTGATCGGCGGCGAGGTTGCAGGCTGGATCCAGCTGGCGCGTCAAACCAATGATCCAGGGAAGGCGAGCATTCTGTCGGATGAACGGCTCGCCTTGCATCCCGTGCAGGGCAATACGCCGCGACCCCTTTCTTCCATCCGACTTCCGGTGTGGTCTCCGCAAGGCAACATCCGGGCGCTCGATATCATTGTGGCCGATCCCGCCAGGGCGGTGTTGGCACGCACCAAGCGACTGATCGCTTGGACGTTGCTGGGGAGTGCCGTATTGCTGGCCATCGCCATCGGCATTTATCTGCGTCGCCTCCTGACTCCCGTGCGGCAATTGACTGCTGCCGTCGGACATCTACCGGAACAGATCGAGAGGGAACAATTCAGCCTGCTGCAAACGGGCGGTCACGGCGAAGTGCGGCAACTGGTTGACGCCTTCAACGACATGATCTGGCAACTGACGCGCCTGCGGCAGCTCGAGGCCGAAATGCGTGCTCAGGAAAAGCTCTCGGCAGTCGGCCGGGTCGCGATGCGCGTAGCCCATGACCTCAACAATCCGATGACGGTAATCAAGAACACGGCGCATTTGCTCAAGCCGGAACTTGCGGCGCAGCCGGAGTTGCTGGCCGAAGTGAATCTGATCCTGCACTACTGCATCCGCTGCTCGTCGACGATCGACAACCTTCTGCGATTCGGCAAGCCGGCAAAATTGAAGTTTGAAACCATCGAACTCGGTAGCTGCATGCTGGATTACCAGGGAAGAAAGCATCGCCTGAACCACGATGCGAAGATCAGTCTTAATGTGCAGCCGGGCGGCCCTTATCTAACCCGGGGCGACCGCTATCAGCTTGAACAGATGGTGGACAATATTCTCGACAATGCGTTCGAGGCTAACGGCAATCAGGCGGTCGAAGTGGTTGTTGGCGCGGAAGCGGATGGCCGGTATTTCATGCGCTTTACGGATTACGGCAAGGGCTTCACGCAGGACGAGGCGGAAAAAGCCTTCGACTTGTTCTTCACCACCAAGCCGAGCGGGACCGGTCTTGGCCTTTCCAACGCGCTCGCCATCGCCCATGCCCACGGCGGCGACATCCGGGTCACCGACGCCGTACACGGCGGCATTACAGTCTGGCTTAAGCGGACTGCTTAGGTTTTTCTTGTTTCGCCGCGAAATATTCAGGGGCGAATCCGGTGCGGGCGGCTTGCTTGCGGGTGACGGGAATCACCCGCTTGGCTATGATTTTTTGAGCCTCGTCGCTGTAGAGAAAATCAAGGTAGGGGCGCATCAGGTCTTCCATCCATACCGCGAAAATCAGATTGAGAGGACCCGTGAGTGCATAGCCTCCTGAGGCCGCGCTGCTCACGCTCGGCATGATGCCATCGACACTCAGGACCTTGAGCTGGCCTGCCTTGACGTAAGGGGCTGCAAGAACCCAGCTGTCGACGCCCAGCGAATGACTAAAACGGGCGAGATGCCGCAGGTGATCAGAATCGGTCTTGGAACGCATTGCGTATCGTGACCATGGTTTGCCTTCGTTGAGCAATGTGTTGCGCACGGGTTCGAGATAGGGCGGGCAGTGGTTCTGTACGATAAAGGCGATGGGGCGGTTCTGCCCCCCGAGTTCCCGCCAATCCTGGATGTTACCCGTCGCGACTTTTCGCAAGTCACTCAAACTGATATCCCGGACAGGGTTGTCGGGCGATGTCAGGACTACTTTAAGGTCTTGTGCTACCGGGAGCCAGCGCATGCCTTCTGCAGGGGAGCCCTGTACCGGGCAGCACAATTCACCAAAATGGGCCTTGCCGGAGCGCGTCGAAATCAGGCCATCATCGCAGCCTCCTCCGATCACACGGACAGATTTGCCTGTGCGTTGTCCATATAGTTGTGCTGTCTCGTCCAGAAAACCCAGCTTGAGTAGTCGGGTTCCAGTCAAGGTCAGGTCTTTTGGCAGGTTGGCAAGATCGAACTGCAATGAAGAAGACGGTTGCGGTGAAATGCAACGGCTTCTTTCGGCAGCTTCGTTGAACATGTCGAGGGCGGTCTGTCGAGCTGTAGCAGCCTGTATTTCCCACGTCAGTCCGCTGATTCCCAGACCGCCCAATGCGGTGAGAAAGGCTCGTCGTCCATTCCAGGTGCGTTCGGTATCTGACATGACCTCAAGCTTACAGTCTGCGTAACAGTGTTTTGTAATCGATATCCAGAAGTCGGGCCGCATGAGTCTTGTTGCCCGAGGTCATCTGCAGGATACGCCTCACGTGAGCCCGTTCAGCTTCTGCCAATGTCAGTACTGCGTTTGGCCGGTTCCCGTCAGACAAAGCATCCCCGTTTGCAATGTGCACGAGCATGGCCATCGTGATTTCCTGAGAGGCTTCCTCGCTCAGTATTACAGCTGCCTCGATGAGATTCTCAAGTTCGCGGACATTGCCTGGCCAATCCATTTGCTGAAGGTGGTACAGCGCATCAGGCCGGATCGAACGCACCCGTTTGCCATGAGAGCGGGTGTAATACTGGATAAATTGCTGAGCGAGCAAGGGGATGTCTTCGACACGCTCCCGTAGTGGCGGAAGCGTGGTACCCAACACGCGTAAGCGATGATAAAGGTCGCGGCGGAATTGCCCGTCGTGTACGCATTTCTCGAGTTTTTCGTTGGCAGCGGCGATGATACGGAAGTCGACCTCCTGCTCGTGGTCACTTCCGACGGGACGTACACGCTTCTCCTGTATCACCCGCAGCATTTTGGCTTGGATGCGAGGTGACATCGAATTTACTTCGTCTAGGAACAGGGTTCCCCCATGTGCTTCGCACAGCAATCCCTTGCGGTCATGCGCAGCGCCAGTGAAGGCACCACGCCGATGGCCAAATAGTTCGGAATCCGCCAGTTCGTCCGGAATGGCTGCCATGTTTACTGCTATGAAAGGCCCCTGGTCAGCATGAATTGCCCGCGCAACCAGTTCCTTACCGGTGCCGCTTTCACCCTCGATCAGAACATTGGCCCGGGTATGTCGCACGCGAAGTATCCAGCTATGCAGATTTGCAATGGCAGGGCTTTGCCCGGTGATGCTGCGCAAATATCCGTCCTGTGCAAGCAGCGAGAGTTTGAGGGCCTTGCATCGTGCGCGGAGTTCCAGATCCTGCTCCAGCTTGGCGACGATCAATTGAACTGATTCCGGATCGAACGGCTTGGGCAAAAAATCGAAGGCCCCCAGCTTGATCGCGCGGACCGCATTCTCGATGGTGGAATATGCACTCACCACGACTACAGGCGTGTCCGGCAGGATTCCTTGAATTCTCCCCAGCACTTCGAAGCCATCGAAATCCGGCATGACCAGGTCAAGAAAAATCAGCGTGGGCTCGAGTGACGAGAGCTCGCGTTCCAAATCGAACTTGCCCAGTCGGGTGGTCACCTGGAAATCCCCGCAGGTTTGCACCACGCGACCCAGCAGACGCGCAATTTCCGGCTCGTCATCAATGATCAGGATCTTGTGGGGGGCGGGCTGGGAAGACCGCACCGGGCCATCGTTGGAATTGGACGGATACATAAAGCCAGACGCGGAGTCGTTACATCGCTACTAGTGGTTCTGGATCACATTAGTCGTGTCGCATATGGCGCGTCAAGCGCCTTCCAACACTCTCGAAGCACAAGGGGATCGAGAGTGATCGAGGCCCTATGGCATTTCTCCAATGTCGCCTCCGAAATGATGGGAGATATGCCATGCGTCAGCGTTTCGAATATCCGTGAGGCACGTAAATTATTATTGTTTTTCAATATCTTGTGATCGTTTTCTGCGAGTGGCACGGTAACTGCTGTGGTGTGCCGGAAGGCTTGATTCGCGATACCGCAAATGAGTTTTCCGATTGAGTTACTTGTTCCATTTACGGAGAGACCATGAACGTTCCAGGACAATTGAAGCTGCATGTTTACGGAGCCTTGCTGGCTCTTGCGGCGATGCCCGCTGGTGCCGATGAGTACCCGAAATTCGACTACATGCCGGGAAAGGAGTTGGCTATTCCCCATGTGTCCGGCGATGCAAAATTCTCCAACACTTATCAGTACTGGAAGGACGAGAAAGCGCTGGAAGCCGCCAAGAAAGCAGGCAAGACATCAGCGGAGATGAACTATAAGGATTTTCGCTGGGCGCAAAAGAGTTTTGATGCCGAGGGGCCTCTCGACATTGGCAAGCAGTATTACAGCCAGAAAAACGATAGTGGAAAATCCTGTGCCTCCTGTCATGGTGACGATGGTAAGAAACTGTCCGGGATTTACGCTAATTATCCGGCTTACAGCAAGAGCCTGAAGCGCGTCGTCACGGTTGGAACGCAGATCGAGACATGTGCTTCGCAGCGTCTCGGCTTCGACTGGCCTGTAGGGTCGCGTCAAAATGCCCTGACGGACTTCTATCTAGCCTCGCTGTCTGATGGCAGGGTCATCAATATCGATGCCACCAAGCCCGGTCCTGTCAAGGAAGCTTACGTACGCGGTCGCGATCTGTTCTTCAAACGAGCAGGCCATTTCAACTTTGCCTGCGCCAGCTGCCACACACCGCCTTCCGCTGGCCGAAAACTGCGTGGACAGCGTCCCACGACGTTCTTTGGCGATGCGGCGAGCTATCCCATCTATCACTTCCCCTATTCGCTCCCGGGTGACGACTACGAGTATGTCTTCACGCTGCAGCACCAGATCAAGTCATGCCAGTTGTTGTCCCGAATCTATCCGGGCAAGGAAGGAAGTCCCGCCATGACGGATATCGAGGTGTTCCTGAAGGCATCGTCCAACGGCTACAAGATGAGCATTCCAGGGGCGGAATACAACATGGATACCAAGTATCTGGATTAAGCGCGCCATCCCAGTCGCCACAGGCCTACAAGGAAACGACATGAAACCAACTCAGAAGCTGCATTACCTGCCACTCGTGGCAATGACGGTCACCTTCGCATTCAGTGCCATCTCCACATCCCAGGCAGAGGACGTTCCTAAATGGGTGCCGGGAGAGGTCTATCCAACGGAGCTCCTGAAGAACTATCCATGCCTCGACTACGCAGAGGTGTGCGGCAAGATGAAATCGCCTCCAGTGGAACGGGTCGAATTCAAGGGGCAACTGCAGGGTGATGCCGGTCGCGGAGAAAAAATCGCGACGAATTTGCGCTGGGGAAACTGCATCGCCTGCCATGTCCTTCCTACGCAAGATGGGGGAACCATTGGGCCGCCGCTGAAAGGGTACGGGTCTCGCGACATGCCCCTCGATTACACCTATCAACGGATTTGGGATGTCCGCTTCTATAACCCGAATGCCCATATGCCTCTCTATGGCCCCAACAAGATCCTTACTGATCAGGATGTCCAGGATGTGATGGCCTACCTGTATTCCAGCAAATAAGCACATTAAGCAACAACGTTTGGCAGAGTCGAATCAAACCTCGAGAAAGGGAGAAAACATGAGCCGTTACCCGTTGAAGCGTCATTTGTATGTCCTGTGTCTGGCTGCAACCGCCAGCATGCCGCCAGTGGCCACGGCTGCAGATGAAGCGAATGTCGATTACTACAAATCCTGGCCCATGCTCTACGGGCGTGAGAGCAAGCCGTCGGATGATCTGAGCATGATCATGGGGGTGGAGATGCAACCTACCTTTACGATGACGGACAGCCTGAACCCCGCTTCAGACAAGAATGAATTCTCGTTCCAGCGTCTGCGCTGGTTCATGAGGGGCAGTGTCATGAAGGATGTCGATTATTTGATCGTTACGGAATGGGCCAGAAACGGGATCACCTCTGCCGCAAATGGCAGTGCACGCGTATTCCGTGCCAGCGTTACGTTCCGCGACGTCATGGATGCAACAAACATCCAAGTAGGTTCGATTATCGTTCCGCTTGGCCAGGCTTTTTATATTCCGGCTGGCATCGCACCTTGGGTCAATTACACCCGGATGACGGGCCAATTATATGGCTGCGGGTCAATCGGTTGTACGGCCGACTCTGGGGAAGTGATAACAAACATCTTCAAAACCGGCGTCATGGCATTCAATCAAATCAACCTGGCAAACGACAGCAGCCTGACCTATACCGCCGGAGTGTACAACAGCACGGGCGTACTCCAGCAGGATGACGGCGATGCGAAAGATTTCAATGGAAACCTGGAATACCACAACGGACCAGTTTGGCTGAACTATGGAACGCGACTCGGCTCAGTGAAGGTCCTCGGCTCTGAATATGGCCGAGAACGACATGCTTTCGATTTGCGCTACAACGATTACGTGAAGGACAAATGGTGGGTATGGGCGGAAGGCATCGTTGGCACGGACGAGACGACGGGCGCTGACCTGAAGGCTCGAGGATACGAGGTCTCCGTGGGCTATAAATTCACGCCAAAATGGGAAATCGTGGGCCGCTATTCAATTTATGACCCCAATACTGCAACGGCTAATAATTCATTCAAGGAAATGTCCTTGGGACTGAATCAGGATCTGGGACGTGGAATGCGACTGCAGTACCAGGCGGATAGAAATCGGAACGACAACAACACTGTCGAAGACAACATCTTCACGGTTCGTTTGACCGTGCCGTTCGCGAAGAAGCTATTTTAAGCAATGAGTAGCCTCCTCCATGGCGTATCTGGGACTAACCTGACCCTTCGCATAGGGTACGTCATGCTTGCCACCCAGATAGGGTGGCTTTTTTATTCATTGTGAATGGTGGCTATAAAACGAGGTGACCTATATGAGAACACATGAGAAACACGCAATCGGTTTGGCGAAGACTATTTGTCTGG
>WBZX01000632.1_pt1 | contig 30648 bp, 23 predicted proteins | sample 5204211 | NCBI WGS metagenome assembly WBZX01 (sample SAMN12344362, study PRJNA552823) | activated sludge metagenome | biome: Activated sludge suspended growth; feature: Nitrification reactor; material: Wastewater; isolation source: activated sludge from nitrification reactor of wastewater... | reverse complement strand
GGTGAACGACATCAGCGCGCCGCATGTGGACAATGACTCCATCGTATGCGGTGGCACCACCGTCACCCTGAACAGTCCCGTTCCCCTGACGAACGCTCAGTGGACGGCAGCGAGCGCCCCAGCCACTAGCATCGGTACTGGCAACAGCCTGACCGTGACCCCCTCCGGAAGTGAGAGCTACACCATCACCGGGGAACTCCCGGTGAGCGGTTGTCCGCGCTCCTTCACCTACCACGTAGGCATGCCACTGACGCTGCCCACGCTGCTCACGGCCAACGATCAACCGAGCATCAACGTGTGCCAGTACCAGCCCGTTCAACTCGCCTTGGATCCTCCGCCGGACCCCAACTGGTTCAACATCGCCTGGACGCCGGCCGTTTCGCTCGATGACGCCTCCAGCGCCACGCCGTCCGCATCGCCCACCACCTCCACCTGGTACCACGTGGAAGTGGTGAGCCCGAACGGTTGCGGCAACCTCGTGGACAGCATACACGTGCAGGTGCAACCGGGGGCCATCGTAGAGCTCCATACCACCGCGCAACCTGCCGTGGTCTGTGCCGGTCAGGTAACCCACCTCAATAGTCAGGTGCTTCGCGCCATTGCACAAGACGACCTGGAAAGCACCGTTGGCAGCATGTGGACCGCTGTGCAAGGCGGTACCATCAGCAATGCATGCGGCAGCATCGGTGCCGGAGCTCTCTACTTCAATGGCAACGGGCAGCGTACCGCACAAACGATCGGATTGAACACCACGGGCGGTGGGCATATACGGTTCCAACTGAAGATCGCCAGCGGAAGCGCCCCCTGTGACGATGTGGATGCCGGAGAGAACGTGGTCCTCGAGTTCAGCACCAACAACGGACTCAATTGGTCCACCCTTGCCACCTTCAACGAGGATGACTACCACGAATTGACCCCCGAAGATGTGAGCATCCCCGCCGCAGCACAGGCGGCCAACACGATGTTCCGCTTCCGCCAGCTTTCCAACTCCGGCGCAGGGCAGGACAACTGGTCGTTGGATGCCGTACTGATCGGACGCTACGACAACAGCTATGCAAGCTACGCCTGGTCACAAGCAGGCACCTTGGACAATGCGGCGGCCGCGGCACCCATCGCGACACCCACCAGCAGTGGATGGTACGTACTGTCCGCCACCGACCCCATCGGGGGTTGTGTCTATACCGACAGCGTACACGTACAGGTGGAGCCGGCTTTCAGCCTATCCATCACGCCCGACATGACCTTGTGCTCCATCACCGGGACACAACTCTTGGTGACACCAAGCTCCGGCACGGGCATCAGCTACAACTGGACCCCGAACAACGGTAGCTTGAATTCCACGTCGATCGCGAACCCGATCGCGACGCCCACCACGACGACCACCTACGTCGCCAGTGCTACGAACGCGGCTGGGTGCACAGCGACCGAGGAAGTCACCATCACCGTGGGCCAGTTGTTCAACTTGAGCGTGACCGCAAGCACCGATACCGTGTGCCAAGGACAGACGGCCCAGTTGAACGCCACCGTGGCGGGCGGGACCGGCCTCACCTACGCGTGGACAGGTGCCGGGTTGGATAATGCAGCCCTTGCGAACCCCGTGGCCACGCCCACGCAGACCACCACCTACACGTGCGTGGTAACACATACAGCCAGCGGCTGTCAGCTCACACAGAGTACGACGGTGGTGGTGAACACCGGATACACCGCCAATGCAGGTAGCGACCAGACCCTTTGCACCACACTGGGTGTAGCGCTCTCCGTTCAGCACAATGTACCCAACCCGCACTATAGCTGGACACCGGCGGCCAACTTGAACGCATCGACCATCGCTTCACCCACGATCTCCGTGGATGCCACGGCCACCTACACGGTGACCATCAGCGACCCCCAAGGCTGTTCCGTCACCGATGCGGTGACCATCACCCGCGCATTCGCAAGCGTGCCCACCACCCAGAACGTGAGCGCCTGTGCGAACATGCCTCCCACGCTCACAGCTCCCGTCACCGGCGTCAGTTATGCATGGAACACCGGAGCCACCAGTGCATCCATCATACCCACGACAGGTGGTGCGCACACCGTCACCATCACCGACGCGCAAGGTTGCCAGGCCATCTCCACCTTCAACGTTACACTGCATGCCGCACCGGTCGTGGACCTGGGAAGCGATGTGACGCTGTGTGGAGCCGCGAACCACATGATCGATGCGGGCAACAGCGGTGCTTCATTCCTATGGAGCACCGGAGCACAAACGCAGGCGATCACGGTGAGCACCAGTAACACCTATACCGTTACGGTGACGAATGCGAACAACTGCAGTACCAGCGCCGCTATCCAGGTACAGTTCAACGCCCTACCCGTTGATGCGCTGACGGATGTGACCACGTGCGTGAGCAACACGGTGGTGCTCGATGCAGCGAACGCGGGCTGCACCTATACCTGGAACACAGGTGCAACCTCACAGACCATCACGCCCACCAGCTCCGGCACCTACTCCGTCACGGTGACCACCGCACAGAACTGCTCGGCCACCTTCGACGCCTTGGTGACACTGGCGCCCTTGGTGTCGGTGGAACTGGGGAATGACACGAGCATCTGCCAGGGACAGACCCTTCTGCTAGATGCCGGAACGCCGGGGTCGAACTACCTCTGGAACAATGGCGCCACGACACAGACCATCAACGTAAGCACTTCCGGAACCTACTCCGTAAGTGTGAGCAATGGCAACTGCTCGGCAACGGACGTCATGCAGCTGAGCGTAGTCTCCGGGCCTACCGACAACCTACAGAACATCACACGCTGCGTAGGCGAACCTGTGATACTGGATGCCCAGAACATGGGGTGCTCCTATGTGTGGAGCACGGGTGCCACCAGCCGAACCATCACCGTGGCAACAGGCTCCACCTACAGCGTCACCGTCACCAATGCGGCCGGCTGTTCAGGCACCTTCGATGCGGTGGTCTCCTTTGTCGCGCCACCCACCGTGGCCCTGGGCATGGATACCGTGCTTTGTGAAGGGCGCACACTGGTGCTCGATGCCGGCAACCCGGGGTCGAGCTACCTATGGAACAATGGGTCCACCTTAAGCACACTCCCCGTACACCTGCCCGGTACCTACAGTGTGGTGGTGAACAATGGATACTGCTCGCGCACGGACGACATTACCGTACTCTTCAACCCCTCTCCTGCGCGCATGGCCGTTCGCGAATTCCACACGTGTTTGGACGACGCCCCCAAGTACGTGGTCATCGACGCCGGGAATTCAGGATCCAGTTATGATTGGAGCACCGGCGAGAACACGCAGGTGATCATGGCCAGCTCCTATGGTTGGTACTATGTGCAGGTGACCAACGCCTACGACTGCGCCGGTCAGGACTCCGCACAGGTCATTGAATACTGTCCCGCCACCATCTTCGTCCCGAACACCTTCACACCGAACGGCGATGGGGTGAACGACATCTTCCTTCCCGTGGGCAAGAGCATCGCCAGCCTGCACTTCATGGTGTTCGACCGCTGGGGCGAACTCCTCTTCGAGAGCAACGACCTCGATACGGGATGGGATGGCACCTACCAGGGCGAAGTGGTGAAGAACGACATGTACGTGTGGCGCATGGAGTACAAGTTCTTCACCGACCAGGAGGGCACCGTCGGCTTCCAGCAGAACCAGACGGGCGGGGTCCAAGTCCTCCGTTAAGGCCTAAGGTCGAAGCCGTCCGCTTCCATCGCCACCGGGAACTTCTCGCGGAAATCCTCCAGTGAGGCCCTATCCAAGCCTATCGTAGCAACACCCTCTTGCGACGCCTCCACGTTGGCGATCATCGCACCGCGCGGGTCGATGACAACGGAATCGCCGGTGTAGTGCATGCCTTTGCCGTCCATGCCCACGCGATTGACGCCGGCCACATACACCTGGTTCTCGATAGCGCGCGCGATCAGCAACTGGCTCCAAGGGTAGCGGCGCGCCTCCGGCCAGTTCGCGACATACAGCATCGCGTCATAATCACCGCGGTTGCGCGCGAAGACAGGGAACCGCAGGTCGAAGCACACCTGCAAGAGCATGCGCCAGCCGCGCCATTCCACTACCACCCGCTCTTTACCCGCGCTGTAATGGTCCGTCTCGTTCGCGAATCGGAACAGATGGCGCTTGTCGTAGGTCGTCACCTGTCCGTCCGGCTTCACGAAGAGGCCGCGATTGAAGTACTTGCCGCCTTCGGTGATGATCACGCTGCCATAGAGCGCGGCATCGAGCGCCTTGGCCTGCTCGCGCATCCAAGTGACCGTCGCCCCGTTCATCTCCTCGGCCAGTTCGGTGCTCCGCATGCTGAAGCCCGTAGTGAACATCTCCGGTAGCACAATAAGATCCGTCGTGCCCTTTAGCGCCGCGAGCTTCTCGCCGAACATCGCGCGGTTCGCAACTGCATCCTCCCAATGGAGCATGCTCTGCACAATGGAAACCCTCAGATCCTGCATAACTTCTCGATGGCTGCGTCCAAGGTAGCGTCCTGCTTGGCGAAGCAGAAGCGGAGCAGGCGTTGACCGGTCGGTGGCTCCTTATAGAACGGTGAGAGCGGAATGGTGGCCACGCCGAACTCACGCGCCACGCGATGGGCGAATGTCATGTCATCTTCCTGACTGATCGCGCTGTAGTCCGCAGTTTGGAAGTAGGAGCCTTCACAGGGCAGCAACTTGAATCGCGACTGCGCCATGCCCGCAGCAAAGCGATCACGCTTTGCTTGATAGAAGCTGGGCACGCTTTCGTAGTTCGCAGGCTCCTGCATGTATGCGGCCAGCGCATGCTGGATCGGAGTGTTCACGCTGAACACATTGAACTGGTGCACTTTCCGGAACTCGGCCATCAACTCCTTTGGGGCGAGCGCATAACCCATCTTCCAGCCGGTGGTATGGAAGACCTTGCCGAAGCTGAAGATCACGAAAGCCCGGTCGCGCAGCTCTGGATAATTGATCGCCGACGCATGTGGTTCGCCATCGAAGACCAAGTGCTCGTACACCTCATCGCTGAGCAGGATGATGTCGGTGTCGCGCAGCATCTCGGCGATACGTTTCATGTCCGCATCGCGCAGGATCGTGCCCGCCGGGTTGTGCGGCGTATTGATCATCAGCATACGCGTGCGTGGGGTGATAGCCGCCTTCACGGCATCGTCATCGAACTGCATATCGGCCCCCAAGCGCACATGCACCGGCTTACCACCGAACAACTCTACGGTGGGTGAGTAGCAGTCGTACGCAGGATCCACGATGATGACCTCATCACCGGGATGCACGACAGCACCGATCGCCGTAAAGATGGCCTGTGTACCACCGGCCGTTACAGTCACCTCCGTATCAGTGTCGTACTGGAAGCCGTAAAGCCGCTTCACCTTGGCGGTGATCGCTTCACGAAGCGCTGGCAAGCCGGGCATAGGCGCGTACTGGTTGTGCCCGGCCCTCATGGCCGCATCCACCAGCGCGCTCAACTTCCCATCGATCGGGAAATCCGGGAAGCCTTGACTGAGGTTGATGGCGCCGCACTCGGCTGCCAGCTTGCTCATCACCGTGAAGATGGTGGTGCCGACGTGGGGGAGTTTGCTTGAAAGGCTCATTCAGCATTAGAATAAGACCCCTGCGCCAGCCGATATGTGAGCGATCATCAGAAGGCCCCAAATACAGGAGCCGAGCAAAGAGGGGATGCCCAACCACAGGTTTCGCTTGAATAGGCAAATGACTGTCACTAAGAGCCACGCCATTAGCATGACATCGAAAAGCCACCATTTCACCCGTTGATGGTCAGCGAGCGAATCCTCCAAGCCAAACCAGCCAGATTGGGTCGTGGTACTGGCGAGATCTGACCAGTTGTAAGCGACCACAAGGCTCAATGCAACGAGGAGGATAACACCAAGTCCCAGTTGTTTCGAGCCAGACAACATGATTTCACTCCTTCGTCACCGTCGCCACCAAATAGTCGCGGTGCAGACGTGCGATGTGCTCCAGGCTGATGCCTTTGGGGCATTCCACTTCACAGGCACCGGTGTTGCTACAGTTGCCGAACCCTTCCTTGTCCATCTGCTCCACCATGGCCAACGCACGACGCTTGCGCTCGGGCTTGCCTTGAGGGAGGAGTGAAAGCTGCGAGACTTTCGCTGCCGTGAACAGCATTGCAGAGCCGTTCGGGCAGGTGGCGACACACGCACCGCAACCGATGCAGGTCGCTGCATCGAAGGCCTTGTCGGCGTCATCCTTCGGGATGGGGATCGCGTTGCCGTCAACAAGGTTGCCGCTGGTGTTCACGCTCACGAAACCACCAGCCGCTTGGATGCGGTCGAAAGCACCACGGTTGGTCGCGAGGTCCTTGATCACGGGGAAAGCCGCGCTGCGCCAGGGCTCCACGTAGATGGTGTCGCCATCCTTGAACTTGCGCATGTGCAACTGACAGGTGGTGATGCCACGGCCCGGACCATGCGCCTCGCCATTGATGAACAGACTGCACATACCGCAGATGCCTTCGCGACAATCGTGATCGAAGGCGATGGGGTCATCGCCCTTGCGCACGAGGTCGTCGTTGAGCACATCGAGCATTTCCAGGAAGCTCATGTCCTCCGAAACGTCGTTCACCGGGTAGTCCTTGATGCTGCCTTTGTCATTGGGGCCGTTCTGCCTCCAGATCTTCAGCGTGAGTTTCATTGGTGAATGGGAGTTGGTGAATGGCGAATGGGCCTGAGCTCACTTGCCATGTTCCTTGCGCATCAGTTCGTGTCTGTCCTCGATCTTCGAGATCATCTTGTTCAGCATGCGCGCGACCGAGGTGAGGCGCGCTGCGATCGGTGCAATGTCCAGCCCAAGCTTCGGATGGAGCCGTGGAGCAAGTTCCAGTTGGGTCTCCAGTTCGAACAGTGAGCCACGAGCTATGCGGAGAAAGCTCAGTAGTTGACGGTCACTGCTGGTGCCCCGCCCCCATCCTTCAGCAATGTTGGAGGGAACGGATACAGCTGCCCGGCACATCTGGCTGACGAGCCCGAAGCGTTCATCGGATGGCAGCTTGGAGGCAAAGACATAGACCAGTTCCGTGACCTCCATGGCGTGCTGCCAAACGATAAGGTCACGGAAACTGCGGACCGGACCGTAAGGCACAGTTGGCTCTTCAACGCACATTCCGTTGAAGTCGTCCAAACGTTCGGTATCCATGTCCATCAGGGCCTCCATTCACCAACTCCTATTCGCCATTCACTACTTGTAACTCCTCTGCGTGAGTTTCACCTCTTCGAATGTCAATGCCTCCTTGTGCAGGTTCGCCTTGCCGGCATCGCCTGTCCACTCCCACGCGGCGACGTACGCATAGTTGTCGTCGTCGCGTTTGGCTTCGCCCTTCTGTGGGCCATCCATTTCCTGGTATTCCTCGCGGAAGTGGCCACCGCAGCTCTCGTTGCGGTTCAGCGCATCCACGCACATCAGCTCACCTAGTTCGAGGAAGTCGGCCACGCGACCCGCTTTCTCCAATTCCTGGTTGAAGGCGTTGCCGCTGCCGGGCACGCGCACATCGCGGTAGAACTCCTCACGGATCTGACGGATCTCGGCGATCGCTTCCGTCAGGCCTTGCGCGTTGCGGGCCATGCCACACTTGTCCCACATCACCTTGCCGAGGCGACGGTGGAAGTCATCCACCGGCTTCGTGCCTTTGTTGTTGAGGAAGTGGTTGATGCGGTCCTTCTGTTCCTTCTCGGCCGCGTCGAACTCCGGACGCTTTGTGTCGATGGGTCCAGTGCGGATATCATCGGCGAGGTAATCACCCACGGTGTAGGGTATCACGAAGTAGCCATCGGCGAGACCTTGCATCAGCGCTGAAGCACCGAGGCGGTTCGCACCGTGATCGCTGAAGTTCGCTTCACCGAGAGCGAAGAGACCGGGTACCGTGGTCTGCAGGTTGTAATCCACCCACAAGCCGCCCATGGTGTAGTGCACGGCCGGGTAGATCTTCATCGCGTGGTCGTATGGGTTCTCGCCGACGATGTTCTCGTACATGTCGAAGAGGTTGCCATACTTCTCGCTCACCACCGCACGACCGAGCTCGGTGATCTTCTCCTTGCTCGGTTTGTCGATCTTCTTCACGTTCGCTTCGAGCTTGCCGTAGCGCTCGATCGCCGCGCTGAAGTCAAGGTAAACGGCCTCCCCGGTCTTGTTCACACCGAAGCCCGCATCGCAGCGCTCCTTCGCGGCGCGGCTGGCCACGTCACGCGGTACGAGGTTGCCGAAGGCCGGGTAACGACGCTCCAGGTAGTAGTCGCGGTCCGCTTCAGGGATGTCGCTGCCTTTCTTCTTGCCCTCGCGGATCGCCTTGGCGTCCTCGAGTTTGGCGGGCACCCAGATGCGGCCATCGTTCCGCAGCGATTCGCTCATGAGCGTGAGCTTGCTCTGGTGTGTGCCGCTCACGGGAATGCAGGTCGGGTGGATCTGCGTGTAGCACGGGTTGCCGAAGTAGGCCCCGCGCTTGTGGGCTTTCCACGCCGCCGTCACGTTGCTACCCATTGCGTTGGTGCTCAGGAAGAACACGTTGCCGTAGCCGCCCGTGCAGAGCAATACCGCGTGCGCACCGTGGCGTTCGATCTCGCCGGTGATGAGGTTGCGAGCGATGATGCCGCGCGCCTTGCCATCAACGATCACGACATCGAGCATCTCGTGGCGATCGAACATCTGCACCGAACCCTTGCCCACCTGGCGCATGAGCGCACTGTACGCACCGAGCAACAATTGCTGACCGGTCTGTCCGCGCGCATAGAAGGTGCGGCTCACCTGCACGCCACCGAACGAACGGTTGTCGAGCAATCCGCCGTAGTCGCGAGCGAAAGGCACGCCTTGCGCCACGCATTGGTCGATGATGTTCGCACTCACTTCCGCAAGGCGATACACGTTGGCTTCGCGTGCACGGTAGTCCCCACCCTTCACGGTATCGTAGAACAGACGGTAGGTGCTGTCACCGTCGTTCATGTAGTTCTTCGCGGCGTTGATCCCGCCCTGCGCGGCGATGCTATGCGCGCGACGGGCGCTGTCCTGGAAGCAGAAGGCTTTTACGCTATAGCCCTGCTCGGCGAGCGATGCCGCAGCGGCGCCACCGGCCAGGCCCGTGCCCACCACGATGATGTCGATGCGGCGTTTGTTGGCCGGGTTCACGATGCGCGCGTGCCCCTTGTGGTAGGTCCACTTCTTGTCGATGGGGCCGGGAGGGATCTTGCTGTCGAGGGTGCTCATGGAATGCGAAAGAGGTGAATGGCGAATGGTGAATAGCGAATGGGGCGGAGGCGGTTCCTCCATTCACCATTCACCAACTCCCATTCACCAGTGTGTGGCATTTGCGCGTGGCTCAGTGGATCCAACCGAAGTACACGCTTACAGGCATCGAGGCGAACAGCACGGAGATGATGACACTGAAGGCCGTGCCTGCGAACGCGATGATGGGGTTGTAACGCTTGTGGTTGAGGCCGAGCGATTGGAACGCGCTCTTGAAACCGTGCAGCAGGTGCCAGAAGAGACTGAAGCAGCCCAGCACATACACCACCACCACGATGGGGTTCTGGAACACCTCGAGCATCGCGCCGTAGAGATTCTCGCGGCCCTCGGCATCCACACCGTAATGGTGCAGACCGGTGATGCGGCTCTTCACCCAGAAGTGCCACAGGTGCATGATGAGGAAGAAGAGGATGAGCGTGCCCAGGATGCCCATGCTCGCGCTGTACCAGCTGCGGTTGGCGCTGCCTTTCTCCATGGCGTACTTCACCGGGCGTGCCGCGCGGTTCTGGCTCCAGAGCATCAGGCCATCCACGATGTGGGCGATGAGGCCGATGAACAGCACGATCTCCATGATGCGGATGATCGGGTTCTTCGCCATGAACTCGGCGCCCGTGTTGAAGGTGACACCCCCATCATTGAAGAAGATGAAGGCGTTCAGTGTGCAGTGCACCACCAGGAAGCTGACAAGGAAAAGGCCCGTGAGGGCCATCCAATACTTCTTGACGAGCGACGAGCCGAAGAGTCCTTTACTAGCCATGCGTGGATAACAGCGGAGCGCTGGTGTTCGTTCGGCCGCAAACTTACGGGGCAGCCCGTTGGCGGGGAAACGAAGCATCAACCCCCGCTTGTTTGGAACCGTTCTGATCCACCCCGCCGCCAGCCCGCGCCCTTCCTATCCATTACCTCCGGGTAACCGGTTTCCATTCCGTAACCCACGCCCCGCGCGGGCTTGGCAGGTGGAAGCTTTGTCCCCGAAAGACACACCCATGAAACGCACCAACATCATCTACTGGGTCGTAACCGCCCTGCTCGCCCTCCAGACCGCCCTGGCCGGCATCATGTACTTCACCAACCCCGAGATCGCCATCGGCTTCGGTCACCTCGGCTTCCCCGACTACTTCCGGCAGGAACTGGGTATCGCCAAGCTCATCGGCGCAGCGGCCATCATCCTCCCCATGGTGCCGCTCCGGGTGAAGGAGTGGGCCTACGCCGGTCTGGCCATCGTCTTCCTCTCCGCGTTCATCGCGCACACCGCCGTCGATGGCGCCTCCACCGGCATCGCTCCGCTGGTCTCCCTCGTGCTGTTGGTGCTGTCATACATCTACCTGCACAAGCGCAGCAGCTCTTCGGTCTTGGCCACCGCCTGACCAGTGTACCTTCACACCATGCGCCCCAAAGCCGCCGCCCCTTCCCTGCCTGACGGACACACCGCCGCCGCCTGCTCCGGTGTATTGCTGTCCTTTCGCGATGCCATGGAGACCATCGGCGGCAAATGGAAGAGCCTCATCCTGCTCAGCCTCGGCTTCAAAGGCACCATGCGTTTCGGCGAACTACAGCGCATGCACAACGGCATTCCGGCCAAGACGCTGAGCAAGGAGTTGAAGGACCTGGAGCAGAACGGCCTGGTGAAACGCACCGTGCTCGACACCATGCCGGTGACGGTGCAGTACGAGATAACCCCCTATGGCCGCACGCTGGAGAAGCTCCTCATGGACCTCCGTGCCTGGGGCATGGACCACCGCGAGTACATCCGCACCGGTAACGTACCGAAGAAGACCGCCAAGCGCGTGGCGAAGACCGGGAAGTTGGAGGTGGTGGGCTGAAGGGGTGAGGGCTGCCCCTACACCTCACCCCTTCGAGTTCACCCTTCCGCCGATCCCTACTTGGCCGGATAGGTCTTCTTCGTAAGCGCGATGGACTTCTTGAGCAGGCTACGCAGAACCTTCAGGTCGATGTCGGCCAGCCGCTTCACATAGAGGCAGCCCTTGGAGGTCTTGCATTTGCCCAGCTTCTCCAGCAGCTCCGGCTCCTGCTCGAAGAGGCCGCCCATGGCGTAGATCACCAGCTCCGGCTTGCGCGGACTGAAGGCCGCGAGCGGCGCGTCGCCCTCACGACCGCTCTCATACTTGTAGCGGTAGCTACCGTAGCTCACGATGCTCGGGCCGTACATGTACGGCTCCTCGCCGGTGAGTTCGTGCATCAAGGTCATCAGCGCGCGGCAATCGTCGCGCACTTCCTCCTTCGGCTGCTTGTCGATGAAGGCATCGACGCTGGCCGTGGTGGCCTGGGTCTTGTTGGGTTTGGGCATGGGGTGGGAGTTAGCCTTCAACACCGCCGACAAGTTCCATCAGCTCCTTGTTCGTCAGGCTGGCTTGTTCGGACTTGTCGTAGATCGTGAGCAGATAGACCCTGCCCCTCAGCAGGCGCACGTAGGTGATCACGCGCGCACCTCCGGACTTGCCGGCGCCCTTGGAGCCGATGGCCAAACGGATCTTGTAGCAATCCTTGCCGAGCGGTGTGCCCTGCACGGGTTCCTCTTCGAGCGAGGTGATCAGGTCCAGCAAATCCTGCTGGAGCGAGCGGTACTTCTTGGCGAGTTGCTTGTAGCGCCGCTTGAAGGTGGCCGAAACAACGACCTCAGCCATGCTTCAGGAAGTCGCGGGCACGCTGCATCTTCTTCTCGCCGCGCTCATCGGCCTTGGCCTCCATCAGCGCATCGATCAGCTCGTTGGCGAAGGCCACCTTGCGGCCATCGCGGATCACGCTGGTCACTTTCACGAAATCCAGCTCACCCAAAAGTTCCAGCAGCAGGCGACGCTTGCGCGTGTTCTTCAGTTGAAGGACGATCTGTTCCATGGTCGATCAAAGGTAGGGTACTGCCACGCGCTGGAAGAGGGCTATGCCGGTGCTGGAGGATGTTGACTTGGCCATGGGCTTACTCCGGCGTTGACGGCGGATGCGGCAAGGGCGGGTTGAACAAGATAGCAGCGGAGGTCGCAATAACGAGCGTTCGACGATTGGGCGCTTACTTTGGAATGTGGATGTTCAGAAGTGCATAGCTGTTATTAAGGGCGAGAGGACAAGCTGGCTTTCGCGTACCCCAAATTCATCGGAGCGGATCGAGGCTATTAAGGAACTGGCTAGTCTGAACAACTGGTACTACGATGACGTAATCCTCGCGGCTACCAGGTCGTCAGAGCCCCCAGTGCGGGAGATCGCAGCTGAGGTGCTTGCTGGGCGTGTAAGAAGGATCGCAACGGTACGAGGCGCTGAGGAGAGATTGAGCCAACTTGGGGTGTGGAAAAGTGACCCCGCGTTTTGGGCAAGCAGTCTGCCATCGGAGCATGCCCTTGCGCTGGTCTCGCTGGCCAGTGTCAACAAGGACGGGTACGCGCGACAAGCAGCGCTGAAACAAATGCGCGCAGCACCACACACCGCGTACCTCCCATTCATACTTCGGCGACTTGGCGATTGGGTACCTCAGGTGCGTGAGCAAGCAACTGACGCGCTCAAGCACCATATGGACCTTCGATTCCGCAAGGGCTTTCTCCAAGCCATGCCCGAAATCGAATCGCTACTGGCTATCCGTAGAGTGGACCTGAAGCCGGTGCACGAATTCGTGATGACATGGGCCGTGGCTGGTACTGAGCCAACGACGTTGATGGAGGAGATCAAGTCGGTCAGTGACGCTTCACGATTTCGCGTTGTGCGTTTCATGCTCAGGCATGAACAATATGGCGAGGTGCTGATGCGCGCGTTCCTGTCAGACCGAAATTTCCTTGTTCGTTTGTCGGCGGCACGTCACTTGGCCGGCAGAGCAGAAGGTTGGATCGGTCAGTTATTGGTTGATGTCCTCAGAGACGATTTCCAACCAATACGGTCATTGGCATTGCGTGAGTTGATAATACGAGGCAAAGCTTCGCAATCGATACTGTACGATGCGCTGACCGATACAGCCTTTTCGATGCGCGACCAGTCTCGCAAGATGCTGAGCCTCGACACTGAACGACTTGTTCGGTTCTACATGGAACAGCTTGCGGCTCGCCAGCGGGTTGTGGGCGGCATTCTTGGCTTGGCGGATATCGGAAGAGCTGGCGACGCTGATATTGTGCTTCCGTTCATTTCTGAACCGGATCGTGATGTGCGAATGGCGGCCTTGTCCGCCCTCAAGAAACTCGCTCCCCTCAAGGCTCGAGCTCATGCGATGGTCCTCCTCATCGATCCGAACAAACGAATTCGTGGATTGGCACAGAGCATCCTGCTCGAACAGCACGACGAGGGGGTTGTGGAACGCAGCCGTGAATTGATGGCATCTTCGGAATCAATGCATCGGATGGTCGGACTCTCCTTGCTGAACAAGTTCGGGGGATGGCAACCACTGGCTGATACTCTTGGTGCTTGTTTAGATGCATCTCCACAGGTGGCCGATCAGGCGTGGGCCAATTTGGACGCATGGACGTCGTACGCTCGGAGGTTGTTCTCGGAGCCAAAGGTTGCGGACATCGAACGAGCTCGAACAGCGATTTCCCGCGTCAGGTCGGAAATCACCTCACCAACATATGCGCAGAAGAGTCTTTTGGATAGAGTAGCCGTGTATCTCTCATGATAGTCGTGTATTTCGCGTGAACGATTGGACCGGAAAGCCCGGAAGCCGATATCCGGCTGAGGACTTGGAGGGGAAAGCGCGACCCGAGGCTTTGCGAGGGGCACGCCTAAATCAGCCAGATTCAGAGCATACTTCCGGACGACCTGAGACCCTTTCCGAACCACCCGAGGCCACTTCCGGAGACCCTAATCTGAGATCTTGGCAAGTCGAGCACGCGTCCGGTGAACCCGAGACCCGTTCCGGACGACTAGAGACCGCTTCCGGAGAACCCGAGACCCTTTCTGGAGGACCCGACCTGAAATCCTGGCAGGTCGAGCACGCGTCCGGAAGACCCGAGACTCGTTCCGGACAACTCGAGACCTCTTCCGGAGAACTCGAGACTCGTTCCGGAGAACCCGAGCATCGTTCCGGACGCATCGAGATCCGTTCCGGAAAGCCCAAGACCGTTTCCGGACGCTCCGACCTGAAGTCTTGGCAGTCCCGATGCCTCTCCGTTCACATCCAGCACCCTTCGGCACGCTCAAACCCGCCCGAAAATGTGAAGTGTGAGTGGTGAGGTGTGGGGTGTGAAGTAGAGCGTCCCTCACACCTCACCACGCACACTTCACCCCTCACACCTCCCTTCCACACCTCCCTTCCTCACCGCCCGCACTACTTTCGCTCCATGCGTTACGCCCCCCTTTCCGCCGCCACCTACCGCGAGCACCGCCTGCGTTTCCGCCAAGCCATGGAGAAAGGCGGCCTGGCCGTGTTCCAGAGCAACGACATCATGCCCACGAGCGCCGATGGGCACATGCCGTTCAAGCAGGCCAGCGACATCTTCTACCTCAGCGGCATCGACCAGGAGGAGACCATCCTGCTGCTCTTCCCCGATGCGGTGGACCCGAAGGACCGCGAGATCCTCTTCGTGCGCGAGACGAGCGAGCTGATCGCGATCTGGGAGGGCGCCAAATTCAGCCAGAAGGAAGCGAGCGAGCTGAGCGGCATCGCCACCGTGCTGTGGACCACGAGCTACGAGGCGACCATCAAGCGGCTGGTGCCGCAGTGCGAGTTCCTTTACTTGAACAGCAACGAGCACCTGCGCCAGGGCAACGAGGTGGAGACGCGCGAGGAGCGGAAGAACAAAGAGATCCGCGCACAATACCCGCTGCACAGCGTGAAGCGCAGCGCACCGATCATGCACCGCATCCGCAGTCGGAAGACGAAGGAGGAGGTGGCGCAGATCCAGCGCGCGATTGCCATCACGGGCAAGGCCTTCGAGCGCGTGTGTGGTTTCGTGAAGCCCGGGGTGATGGAGTACGAGATCGAAGCGGAGATCACGCACGAGTTCATCCGCAACGGCTCGCGCGGGCACGCCTACACACCCATCATCGCCAGCGGCTACAGCGCGTGCGTGCTGCATTACATCACCAACGACCAGGTGTGTAACGACGGCGATGTGATCCTGATGGATTTCGGCTGCGAGTACGGCGGTTACGCCAGCGACCTCACCCGCTGCATTCCCGTGAACGGTCGTTTCACCAAGCGTCAGAAGGACGTGTACAACGCCGTGCTGCGCGTGAAGAACGAGGCCACGCAACTGCTTCGCCCCGGAACGATGCTCGCTGACTATCACAAGCAGGTGGGCAAGATCATGGAGAGCGAGCTCATCGGCCTCGGCCTCATCGACAAGAACGATGTGGCGAAGCAGGATCCCGAGCGCCCGCTCTACAAGAAGTACTTCATGCATGGCACCAGCCACTTCCTCGGCCTGGACGTGCACGATGTGGGCCTGTGGAACGAGATGATCCAGCCGGACATGGTGTTCACCGTGGAGCCGGGCATCTATATCCGCGAGGAGAAGCTGGGCATCCGCCTGGAGAACAACATCCTCGTTACACGCGACAGTCCGATCGATCTCTTCGCGGTAATTCCCGTGGAAGCGGATGCGGTGGAGGAGATGATGAGCAGGAAGAAGGTGGTGGCGTAGCCGCATTTCACCGCAGAGGCGCGGAGAACGCAGCGTGGAGTCACGACCCTAACGTTACGTCCGTTGATTCGCGGCATTCACCACCCAAACACCATCACCATGCGCACCCTCCGCTCCATCAGTATCGCCGGTCTCATCCTCGGCATCCTGTTCAAGACCCTGCACTGGCCGGGCGCCAACCTCCTCGTCCAGGTCAGTAGCGTGCTGGTCATCGTCACCCTGTCGATGTTGTTCTTCCGCAAGCCCGGGCCTTTGTCCGTGGAACTGCAACGCCCAGCCATGCTGGTCGCCTCGGTGATCGCGGTGGTCACCGGCGGTGTGTTCAAGGTCATGCACTGGCCGGGGGCCAACATGCTCCTGCTGATGGGCCTTTCGGTTTGCGCAGCGTGGTTCCTGCTCCAGCCCATGCGTTCACAAGCGAAGACCGCGTAGACGCCACCAATACGAAGGCGCCTTGCGAGCGATCGCAAGGCGCCTTCGCGTACAGCCCCCCTTCCTACTCCTTCACGATGCGGCCGGTGTAGCGCATACGCGTGGTCCCAGCCTCGCAGGTGTACACGCCGGGAGCCAGGCTGCTGATGTCGATACCGTTGCGGCCAGGCAGCACCCTTTGAAGCAATACGACCCGGCCCGTTGCATCGCGCAATGAGAGCTTACCCCCGACCAAAGCGTCCTGCGCGTCGAAGGTCACTTGATCACTTGCCGGCGACGGGAAAAGCGCCAAGCGACCGATCTCCGCCGCTTCGTTGACGCCGAGGAACGGATAATCCAGGCATCCGCTACCGAATGCGCCTTCATCAGCTAGGCCCCATATGGGTAGTGTTTGCGCGAAGGTGCGGACGGAATCGACCCGGCTCTGCAAGGCCCCCACGCTCGCCAATGCCCCCCCGCTACCCGCACGTGCGAAGACATATGCGAACAGCAGGTCCATGTGTTCCCCGGGCTCCAAGGTCAGCGCACCCATGCTCATCACTCCCCGCCGGTCGGGCAGCACTTGCGAGATATCATACCATGGCCCTTGCACCTGTCCGCCTGTACCCGCCCCTACCGGATCACCAGCACCCGGGTACATGAAGGCACAGGCCAGCGCACTGGTGGACGGGTTATAGCCCACGCCCCCGTAACTCATGGTCACTCCGTCCTTCCAAATACCCCTCATGTAGTTATAGTGGTGCCCGACCGTGACCGGGTCCGTGCAGCAATCCGGGCCTTGGCGGCTGAAGTAGAGGAAGTGTGCGAGCCCGAAGCGCTCGTTGTCGGCAACGCCGTCCCCGAACCCTTGACCATTCCAGTTCGGCAGGTAGTTGGTCGCGCCATCGTCCGCTCCGTTCGCATCCACGAGCGGTCCCTTCAGCAGCGCCATACCAATGGCCGGTGGTTGTACTCCATAGCCTTGGGACCCGAAACAACCCTCATCATCGTTGTCCCAGTTGTAGCCATAGGCCAGACCACGAGCCGGGTCGCACCCGATGAAGTCATCCTCCGAACAGCCCAGGTCGAAGTCGTTGAAGAACCCGACCATGGTATTGGAATACGTGTTCACACTCCGATTGATGAGGTGATACCGGATGAAGACCGTTTGGTCCAATGCGGCATCGCCAGTGTTGTAGGCAAAGGGCATGGCCTGCACCTCGATGCCGAGCGGAACGTTCCCAGAAGCAGCCCCGAGGTGATCATTGAAGACGAAGAAGAGCGCCTCATCACCGAGGATGCACGGTGCGTCACCCGCATAGGGGTCATAGCTCCCATCCTGGTCATAGTCGTAGAACGGGGCCATGAATGGATCATAGCCATTGTCAATGTCGCCCATCGCTGGCCAATCCAGGAAGGCCGGGGGGATCGTGTAACCAGGGAACTCGATAGCTACATCGCAGTTGGGATCTCCCGCACACTGGGTGTAGGCCAAGTGAGTGGTGACCTCGGCCCGCGTGACCCTCCACACCTGATCGTATTGATCGGAGACCGCTTGGGTCGTGGTGCCATCCGTAGTGGTGAGCGGACCCGGGCGGAAGTCCATGATACCATCCTGGTCGTAGAGCGTCTTGGAGACCCGCAACTGCCCACCAGCGGTTTGTCCACCTACCCACAGTCCGCCAGCGTACAACGCATGTGCACCACTACCCTGCGGTACCTCGAAGTGGGGTGTGTTCGCTTGCGCATCCGAACCAACTCTGCCGTTCGCATAGAATCGGACACGCATTTCATTGATGCCGAGTTCGCCGTAGGCCTGCGCCCGCAAGTCGGGACTTAGGAACACGAGCGCGACTGCTGGAAGAAGGTATCTGTGTAACATGGGGGGGCACACTGCGGACTTGACCGCGTGATGATGCCAACCTACTGGGTCGTACAGACAGGTACGAACGGTGCACGAGGAACGCGCACATTGAGCAGACCAACGGTAGGAAGTAAGCGCTATCGGACTAGCGCGAAGGGGTGAGCTCGTACGTCACCTCCACCTCTTCGGGGAGCGTGGTATCGACCACGACGGCATGACGCATATCACCATGCGCATCCTTTTGCAGCACATTGCCAGCGAAGGTGAGTGCCCGGTAAGAAGGCACCACGGGAGAAGAAGTGCTCAAGACGCCCGGCGGAGTTGGAAGGGTTTCACCGTGGACAATTCGCCGTCCAGCACCATGAGGTAGTAGTCATCGCCCTTGAGGTCGGTGATACGCACGCGGGTCACTGGACCGCTCACTTCTCCTGTCTTCACGATATGACCGTGCTGGTCGCAGATATCGAACAGGGCATCCTGTGTCCCGGGTTCATAGTCGAACATCAAGAGGCGCTCGAGTTGATCGATGCGCACCCGGATCTCATGCGGTTCCTGTGCCATGACGTTGCTGGTTGCCCTTGCAACGGGAAAAGCGGCCGCCGGGTTGCTTCCCGGAAAGCACGAGCCCGGCCGGCCTTTCGGCCGACCGGGCTCCACCACCAAACCAAACCAGCAGCTCGGGAGCCTAGCTCCCTTGATCGTTGAAGATCCACAGCGAAGTGGATGTGTGCAGCATGTTCATGGCAACAAGGGGTTTTGGATCGTTCGCAGCACCAAACTATCCCCTGATGGAAGGTTGTGAAAGGGATGAACGAGCAACGGCGGGTCCTACCGAACGACCGGTCGTATGAGCACGCAGCCCCTTCCGAATGCTCCGCATGACACGCACCGAAGTGGTCCGCATGCCACTCCGGGGACCTCGCCGTTCTTCGGGCCAAGTACACCGATGCCTGCCTGGCATGCACCGCGCCAAGGTGAACGGCTATCTTTTCGCCAAACCAGAACACCATGTCATTGCGCGTACTTATCGTGGACGATGAGGCCGATGCCCGAGAGAACCTGCAACTCATGCTCTCGGAATATTGCCCGGAGGTGGAAGTGGTGGGACAAGCGGGGAGCGCCCCCGAGGCACGCACGCGCATCGAACAATTGCAGCCCAATGCACTCTTCCTCGATATAAAGATGCCCGGTGAGGACGGCTTCTCGCTGCTCGCATCCATCGCCGAACTGGACCTGCCCGTCGTGTTCACCACCGCATACGATGAGTTCGCCCTGAAGGCCTTCAAACAGAACGCGCTGGACTATCTGGAGAAACCCATCGACCACGAGGAGCTGGAGCGTGCGGTACGCAAGCTGGAGCGCGCCACCAACCTGCTGGGGGGAACGCAGCCCTCGGCCATCGCAGCGCTGATGAAGGACCCCGCCTCACCGCTGAGCACACGACTTGCCGTGCCAGGCCGCGATGGGCTGATATTGCTGAAGCATGACGATATCCTCTACTTGGAGGCGAACGACAGCTACACGACCATCCACCTCAAGGACGGCAAGCGTTCGGTGAGCAGCAAGCACATCCGGGTGTTCGAGCACAACCTGGATCCGAAGACCTTCTTCCGCGTGCACAAGACCTTCATCATCAACCTGGCGCACCTCAAAGGGTTCAATCGCACAGAAGGCAACATGGCCCAATTGGACAATGGGGTGATGATCCCTGTGTCCCGTCGTCGTCTCCCGGATTTCCTTGGGCTGATCAATACATTCTGAACGTGCGGATCGCCTTGGTGATGCGCGCCGCCGCATTCCTGCTGACTTGCGCTGCATCCATCGCACACGCGCAACAGCACGCGTTCCGTCAGTTCACCTCCAAGGACGGCCTTGCCCAAAGCCAGGTGCGCGCCATGGCGCAGGACGCGGATGGCTACCTGTGGTTCGGCACCTTGGGTGGCGCCAGCCGTTTCGATGGACAGTATTTCCACAACCTGGCGCTGCAGGACGGACTACCCGATGCACAAGTGAGCGCCATGGTCCGCTCTTCGGACGGGACATTCTGGATGGGCGCCGGCAATTCGCTGGTGCGCATCATGGGCCGCAGCCTGCGAACGGAAGCGCTACCCGCAACGAGCAATGGAGCCCGCATCCTTGGCCTCGCCACGGATAGCAAGGGCCATTTGTACATCGGCACGGATGGCGGTGGCCTCTACATGCGCGACGGTGCCACTGTGCAGGCCGTGCCCGGCTATCCAGCTGATACGGCCACCCATGTCCGCTCCCTGCTCCTTTTGAAGGATGGTAGCCTGCTCGTAGGCCTGCGCAACGGGTTGCTCCATTGTCGGGAAGGCCGATGCGAACAAGTGCGCCTGGGCGATAGCGAACCCAAGATCGTGAGCTCGCTCGCCGAAGGTGCGGATGGCAGCTGGTGGGTGGGAACCCTTGGCAGCGGCCTGTACCGTATCGCCAAGGATGGGACGAGTACAGAGTACGATGAGGAGACCGGTTTGCTACAGAACAACGTGCGCTGCGTGCTGGTGGATGACCGTGGGCGTACCTGGGTGGGTACCAAACTGGGCGTGAACCTGATCGACGGTGAGCACTCGCGGGTGTTCACCATCCACCAAGGGATGCCGAGCGACAACATCCAGTGCGCCTTCCAGGACGATGAGGGCAACATCTGGTTCGGTACCGATGGCGCGGGCGTTATCCGCTACCTCGGCGATCGGTTCGTCACCTTCACGGTACGGGACGGCCCGTGCAGTGATCTGGTGATGAGCATCACCGCCGATCAACGAGGGGACCTATGGTTGGGCACCTACGACAATGGTATCTGCCGCATGGATGGCATGGCCATGATCACCACCCTCGATGGTCTTCCGAACAACACCATCTGGTGTGGACTGCTGGACCGCGATGGCTCCATGTGGTTCGGCACGAGCGATGGCCTGGCGCACATGCGCGACGGCATCGTGTTGCCGATATCCGACAGTCTCTCCCTCGCGGGACAACGCGTTTTCGCCTTGCACCAAGATGACACCGGGCGCATCTGGTGCGGGACCCGCGAAGGGGTCACGGTCATAGACCCCGCGCACCAGCGGGCCTCGCCCTTGAGCGGCGAAGATGGGCCCGGAAGGTCGGTGCGAGCCATCATGGCCGATGAAGACAACACGCTCTGGTTCGCCACGGATGCCGGACTGGTATCCTTCGATCACGGTGTGTTCCGTCGGTCGACAAAGGACAAGGACGGGCTTGGCGACAACACGGTACTGTGCCTGGCACGGGATGCACATGGCCGTCTGTGGGCCGGGACAGCGAATGGCCTATCCTGCATCGAAACGAACGGGACCCGTACACTTCGTTTCGGGTCCGACTTCGGCTCCAACTACTTCAACCTCATCGCACGGGACGACCAGGACAGGATCTGGGCGGGCACCAACAACGGACTGTACCTCTTTCACCCGGATAGCCTGCTGGCCGACAGCACCGCCTTTGAGCACATCACCGTTGCAGAAGGCCTTCGCAGCCTGGAGTTCAACCTGAACGCCGTGCATGCCGGACCCAGGGGTCGCCTCCTCTTCGGAAGTTCCGGGGGGCTGGTGTACCACGATGTACGGACCGAAGCGCAGACGGAACGACCACTAGCACCCATGGTGCACATCACCGCGTTGCGCTCCTTCTTGCAACCCACGGATTGGAAAGGGCAGTGTGATAGTATCGGCACCGACGGGCTTCCGAAAGGCCTCCACCTTGGCCATCGAAGACACTACCTCACCTTCGACTACGGTGCCATCAGCCTCAGCAGGCCTGAACGACTTCGATACCGGTATCGACTGGTAGGGTACGACCCGGATTGGCTCCCGGCCACGGAAGCGCGCTTCGCCAGCTATAGCAACCTGCCACATGGCGAATTCACCTTCGAAGTGGAGGCCACCACCGATGGCGAGAACTGGGGGCGACCCGCCTCCTTCCGATTCAGTATAGACCCCCCCTACTGGGCACGCTGGTGGTTCTATCTGTTGTGCGCTTCGGGTGTTGGGGGGATCCTATTCGGCATACAGCGCTACCGGGCCGTGCGGCGCGAACGGCGCGAGCGGACGCGTCAGCTCATGCTCCGATCACGCATGCTACAGCTCGAACAGCAGGCGCTCAATGCCAACATGAACCGGCATTTCGTGTTCAATGCGCTCAACAGCATCCAATTCCACATCAACAGACAGGACCGCGCCACGGCAAGCAAGTACCTCACGAGCTTCGCCAAGCTCATCCGCAAGAACTTGGATGCCAGCCAGGGCGATACCACCAGCCTGGCCGAAGAGTTGGAGCGATTGGAGCTCTATCTACGGCTGGAGCACATGCGCTTCAAAGACAAGTTCCGCTACACCATCGACCTGGAGCCCGGGGTGGATGCCCACCAGGTCCGGTTGCCTGCCATGATGTTGCAGCCGTACGTGGAGAACAGCATCTGGCACGGGATACTACCCATGGAACACCAGGGTCATGTGCATATCGGCATCGGACCCTCCTCGACCCCGGGACGGGTGGTGGTGCGTATCGAGGACGACGGTATCGGACTGGAAGAGAGCATGAGGGCCAAAATGGGCGCCGAAGCCGACCATATCTCCCGGGGTATCGAGATCACCAAGGGCCGGGCGGACGTGCTGCGGAAGCTGGACCTGACGGACATCCGCATACAAGGGCCCGAACAATGGCACGACCCTGTGACCGACCGGGTGATGGGGACCCGCGTACTGATCGAGCTGCCCATGGACCCGATCGGAAAAAAGAGCCCCGAAAGCTTGCAATGAACCCCTTGCCATCCTACTTTTGAGGTGTGATGAAGTCCGCCGCGACCACCCTTTTCCAAAAATGGAGCCTTGCCATCCTGATGGCCGTGTTCCTGATCGCTTGTGGAAAAGAGCCGCTCGATGCCCCAAAAGCAGTAGATGCGGCCGGAGTAGCCAAGAGCATTCCTACCATGGCCAACGTGGGTGGTACGAATGAAGAAGGTGCCGGTAATCCGAAGGATGTGACCGATGGCAACGGCGATACCATCAGCGATGATGGGGATGACGTTGGCGATGGCGAGCGGAATCGCAAGAAGAAGCCGAACTGATAGCGCCCGATCAAGCACAACTACGAACGCCCGGTATACCGGGCGTTCTTCTTTTCAGGAAACGCCGTTCCTGAGCCGTTCCTCACCGTTACCCGGTCCGCAGGATCGCAGCCTTCCTGATCCGTTCTATTTTCTCGCTGTCCTTCACCCACAGCCATGCCGCGTAAGAGCTACGACCACCTCCATCGTTTGGTGCGGTCCATGACACCGGCCGAAAAGCGCTTCTACAAACTGCACGTGGCCCGGCACGCAGCAGAGTCTGGAAGTCAGGGGCTGCTCTTCGATGCCATAGCAGCGATGGAGACCTACGACGAAAGCAGTCTTCTAAAGCGCTTCAAGGATGAGCCTTTCACCCATCGGTTCGCCGTGACCAAGCGGCGCCTTTATGAAAGTGTGCTTAAGAGCCTTGATGCCTGCCACTCCGAAAGCTCTGTGGATGCGAGACTCTACCGGAACCTGCATCAGGTGGACATCCTCCACCAGCGAACCCTGTACGATGATGCAGCCAAGCTGCTCAACAGTGTTCGCCGCTCCGCCGAGCAGCATGAACGTACGGCCATCCTGATGGCCGTTGCCGAGCGCGAACGACGACTGGTCGAATGCCGCAACTATGCGGAAATGCATGAAGAGGATCTCCACCGCATGGCAGACGTTGACTCTCGCCTACGCGAACAACAGGCCCAACTGGATGCACTATGGGGCCTGAAGAGCACCGCCTTCCTCCGCCTCTACCAACACGGCCAAGCACGCGATGCGAACACCGCATTGCGCCTGGCGGAACTGCTCGCACACCCCCTGCTCAGGGACCCGGCCATGCTCACCACGGCGAAGGCGAAATTCCTCTTCCACCACCTGCACGGCGCCGTGGCATTCGCACTGGGCCGGACGGACGAATGCCACACACACCTTACCAACAATTGGCACCTGCTCTCTACCGAGCGACTCCGCTTCATCGATGAGCCCAATCTGGTGCTCGGGGTGCTGAGCAACTTGATCTACGTGTGCATCCAAGCAGGCCGGTACCAGGAAGCTCAGGACCACCTGCGGCGATTCCGGACGCTGCCTGCCGAGTGGGACATGCCAGAATCAGAGGACCTGGACCTGAAACTCTTCAGTACCACCACGAGCCTCGAGCTTTCCATGTACATGCGCACTGGTGAGGTGGAGCGTGCACTTGAACTGGTGCCGGTAGTGGAACGCGGCCTGGCCCATCATGCCGGCACCATCAGCCCGGTGCGTGTGGCCAGCTTCAACTACCAGTTGGCGTACGCCCACTTCGTAGCCGGTGAACATGACAAGGCGTTGCGCTGGTCGAACGCGTTGTTGAACGGCCTTCGGACGGTCGACCAAAGCGATACCGCACGCTTCGGACGCATGCTACACCTGCTCATCCTGCTTGAGTTGGGCAAGCTCGACCTGCTGGCATACAGCCTACGCAGCGCGGAACGCTCCCTTGATCAGCCACCGCACTCGACCCGTTTCGAACCCTTGTTGGTACAACTCCTCCGCAACCTGCTGCGAAAGCACGAAACCACGGATACCAAGCGCGCATTAGAGATCTTCTTATCCGGAGCGGTCCAACTGGAACAGGATCCTTTCGAACGCGTGGTGTTCGACCACTTCGACCCGATCGCGTGGGCTGAAAGCAAGTTGAGCGCGGGATCCTTCGCCATGCGCCTGCGGGCCCGCGCTGATAAGTTGCGGCGTGCCGCTTGATGGGCAGCGTTCTTCCACCCTGCTCACGTCTACCGCACATGCGCACGTTCGTTCTCCTATCGCTCCTCCTTGCATTGCAGGGCTTTTCACAACAGCCCACCTGGCTCACTTCTCGCCCTGTGACCTACTCGTTCAATCCAGGCGGGCCCCAGCATGTGCTCGCCTCGTCGCAAAGCGGCAACCTGATGGCAGCGCATGTGGACCTCGGCATCTTCACCTATGGGAACGACGTTTTCGGTTCATGCTCCGTTGAACGTGTGGACCCGACATCGGGCCTGCCACTATGGACTTGTGCGCTACAGGATTCCGTTACCGTGGAGAGTGGCGCCGTGGATGACGAGGGCAACGTGTACATGGCCGGGCACTTCATGGGCGCTTTGACGCTGTGCGACGGAACAGAGCTCGCACACACCGGCGTGTGGTGGGATGTGGACCTCTACCTCCTGAAGTTCGACCCGAACGGGGTACCCCTCTGGGCGCGGAACATCTCCCTGGCAAGTGACCAAGCCAGCATGATACCGGTGGTGACCATCGATCCCGCCGGGAATGCCTGGTATGGGACCTCTGACTTCTTCGAAAGCCGTGTGGCACGGGTGGACGCACTTGGCGAGGATGAGGAGGTACGCATCATCGCAGGTGCCAAGACCTTGGGCGGCATGGCCTTCGCCCCCTCTGGCGCTCTCTATCTGAGCGGGGCGTGTGACGGGTATACGTTCTCCTTCGGCGGTCTGGACCCGCAGCTCTCTCCCGATGAGCCCTATCAAATGTTCCTGCTTCGCTACGACGCACTGGGCCATGGCGACTGGGTGGAATTCGCGCACGACATCACCTTCCAATTCCCGGACGTCGCTGTGGATGGCGCTGGAAACGCCTTTGTAGCCTGCAACACGTTCGACAGCACCGGTTGGGGCGACATCACCCTGCACCATCCGGATTGGGGCTCATCCACCTTCCTGGTGAAGGCGGACAGTACGGGTGAGTTCCTGTGGGGCGTTGAAAGTGAGAACGTAGGCAGCACGATAACCGGCGACATGCAAGCAGCTTCCCGGGATGCTGTGACCGTGGATGGTGCGGGCAACGCCTACCTGACCGGTACACTGCGCGGGTTGGTGGACTGGGGGAACGGCGTGGCGAGCGACGGAACAACCCTACTGGAACGCACCCAGACCATTGTGGCCTTCGACAGCGATGGGGCGGCGCTTTGGGCGACCACGAGCGCCCCTTCCGGCTCCTTCGTGAACGCGATGGGGGTGACGAGCTCGCAGGATGGCACAGTGTACTTCAGCGCACATACGAGTGGTGCGATGTCCTTCCCTCCCCTTTCCACCAACGAGAATGGCGAGCAGGCCCTCGTGATCGGCCGCATGGATGCCACCAGCACAGCCGTTCGTAGGGAGCCCGAGGCCCAGTCACTCATCGCATGGCCGTCGCCCACCCACGGCATCGTGCACGTGCGCTCCCCTTACTCGAACCGTGTACCGTTCGACCTCTTCTCCGCGACCGGAAGGCTCGTGCGCAGCGGCACGCTCCAGCTTGGTAGCACGACTATCGATATGACCACGCTCGACAGAGGAGCGTATCTGCTCCGCACCGCCGACGGATCGTACACACGGGTACTGAAGGACTAGTGCCGACGGCCTCCGCTAGGTGCGCTGCAAGAAGGCATCCCAGCCCTGCGCTCGCAGGTCGTGGAGCCCTCCCTGCTTGTCCACCAGATGATAACCGCTGGCCGCATCCGTCATGTGACCGATGACGGTGACACTCGGATTCCCTTTCACCTTCTCGTAGTCGGCCTGCGCGATGGTGAAAAGCAATTCATAATCCTCACCCCCGTTGAGCGCACAGGTGGTAGGATCCAAGTTGAAATCACGCGCGGTCTGGTAGGTGGAAGGGTCGACCGGGATCTTCTCATCATAGATGCGGACACCCGTGCCCGAACTGCGCGCAAGGTGCAGCGCCTCGCTCGCCAATCCATCACTGATATCGATCATGCTGGTCGGGCGCACCTCCAGCTTCCTCAGCAATTCCAAGATGTCCTTTCGTGCCTCGGGCTTCAATTGCCGTTCGAGGATGTAGTCATGTCCGCCAAGATCGGGTTGAGCCCCTGTCTCTTTGAAAACAGCCTTCTCGCGCTCCAGCACCTGCAGACCCATATAAGCGCCACCAAGGTCGCCGCTTACCACCAACAGGTCGTTGTCCCTGGCTCCGCTCCGATACACGAGGTCTTCCTTCTTCGCTTCGCCGATGGCCGTGATGCTGATCACCGACCCGCTCGGCGAACTACACGTATCCCCTCCCACCAGGTCCACACCGTAGTTGTTGCAGGCTAGTAGGATGCCCTCGTACAGTTCATCCACGGCCTCCACGGGAAAGCGGTTGCTGAGCGCGATCGAGACGGTGATCCGTTTCGGCGTAGCGTTCATGGCGTACACATCGCTGAGGTTGACCACCACGCTCTTATAGCCCAGGTGCTTCAGGGGCATGTATCCCAGGTCGAAATGAACACCTTCCACCAGCATGTCGGTGGTGATCACTTGGTGCAGACCCTGCGGATCGATGACGGCGGCATCGTCCCCGATGCCTTTCACAGAAGAGGCATGTTGAAGATGGACACGCGACGCGATGCGTTCGATGAGGCCGAATTCGCCCAAGGCGGACAGTTCGGTGCGGGAGGTGTTGTCTGACATCGGGTGCGAAGTTCCGCTTTCGCACCGGTACGGATCCCATACATTCTAGCACCCTTGATCGACGGGGAAAACGTCGATCCATCCATGTACCTCAATTGCCATAGCTGGTTCAGCTTCAAGTACGGCGTGATGAAGCCGGCCGACTTGCTAGAAGAGGCAGCAAAGGCAGGCGTGCGCACGCTCGCGCTCACCGATATCCATTGCACGGCCGGTATTCCCGACTTCATTCGCGATGCGGAACGTTATGGTATTCGACCCATTGCTGGCATCGAGTTCCGTCAAGGTCCCAAACTCCTCTACATCGGCATCGCGAAGAACAACGATGGCTTCCAGCAACTGAACGAATTGCTCAGCCCACACCTGCTCGATGGCGAAGCACTCCCCGTGCGTGCACCCGAACTGTCCGGCGCCTTCTTCATCTACCCGTTCAACGCGGCGCCATCGCAGCTCCGTCCGAACGAGCGCGTCGGCATCAAGCCTTCCGATCTCACACGCCTACCGTTCAGCCCATGGGCTCACAGGCCGAACGACCTCGTGGCCTTACTGCCGGTGACCTTCCGCGACAAACCCGACTTCAACACGCACCGCCTGCTGCGCACCGTGGCGAGGAACACGGTGATAAGTATGCTGCCCGCGGAAGAGCTGGCGCAGGTAGATGAGGTCTTCCGCAGCGAAGAGGAGGCGCGGAGGATCTACCACCACTTCCCACAGCTGGTGGACAACGCTGTGCGGCTCTTGGACCAGTGCGGAATCGGTTTCGATAAGAGCGACAAGACCCGCAAAGCCTTCAGCGCGAACGAGGCGGAGGACCGGGAGAAACTGCACCGCGACACGCTGGAAGGATTGCGCTATCGCTACCCCGATGCGAAGCCCGCAGTGATGGACCGTATGCGCTATGAGTTGAAGGTGATCGAGGAGATGGGCTTCATCAGCTACTTCCGCATCAACCAGGACATCGTCGACTACGCGCGCAGCCGGGGCTTCTTCCATGTGGGTCGCGGCAGTGGCGCCAACAGCCTGGTGGCGTACTGCCTGCGGATCACCGATGTGGACCCGATGGAACTGGACCTCTACTTCGAGCGCTTCATCAATCCCGCGCGCAAGAAGCCTCCCGATTTCGACATCGACTTCAGCTGGAAGGACCGCGACGAGATCTTCGAGTACGTGTTCGGCAAGTACAACCGCGAGGGAGCCGGGAACATCCACGCGGCACAGATCGCCACCTATGCCACGTTCCAGTGGCGGGGCGCGATCCGTGAGTTGGGGAAAGCGGTCGGGCTACCGCCCGGCGAGATCGATGCGCTCAGCGAGGGCGACAGCAATTACTACCGCGACCAACGCCGCGTACCCGATGGCGCAAAGGGGGAGCTCGATAAAGTGGCGCGGTCCGTCATCAACTACGGGGATCGGTTGATCGGCATGCCTCACCACCTGGGCATCCATGCAGGGGGTATCGTGATCACGGAGAAACCGGTAACGCACTATACCGCGCTGCACCGTCCGCCCAAGGGCTTCCCGGTCACGCAGTTCAGCATGCTGGAAGCCGAAGACCTGGGACTCCACAAGTTCGACCTGTTGAGCCAACGCGGACTGGGACACATCCGTGAAGCCGTTGAGATCCTCGAGAACAAGGGCGAACACATCGACATCCACGACATCAAGAGCTTCAAACAGGACAAGGCCATCCAGGAACTCATCCGCGTGGGAAACACCATCGGCTGCTTCTATGTGGAAAGCCCGGCCATGCGCATGTTGCTGAAGAAGCTGCGGGTGGACGATTACCTCGGTCTGGTCGCCGCGAGCAGCATCATACGACCGGGCGTAGCCGAGAGCGGCATGATGCGCGAGTACCTACTCAGGCATCATGACCCCGAACGCCTTGCCAACTCTTCTCCGCGGTTACGGCACATCATGCCAGAGACCTATGGAGTGATGGTGTACCAGGAGGATGTGATCAAAGTGGCGATCCAATACGGCAAGCTCAACCTGGAGGAAGCTGATCATGTGCGGCGTGGCATGAACATCCGTTATCGGGAGCGGGACGAGTTCAAACGCGTGCAAGCACGGTTCTTCGAGAATTGCAAAGCGTCCGGTCATCCGGATGATGAGGTGCATGAGGTGTGGCGGCAGATCTTGAGCTTCGCCAGCTTCAGCTTCGCGAAGGGACATAGTGCCAGCTATGCGGTGGAGAGCTACCAGAGCCTCTACCTGAAGGCGCATCACCCGCTCGAATTCCTCGTGGGTGTGGCGAACAATTTCGGCGGCTTCTACCACACCGAATTCTACCTGCATGAAGCGAAACGCGCAGGGGCTACCATCCAAGCGCCCTGTATCAATGCCAGTGAAGAACTCTGTTCGCTCCAAGGCACGCGCATCCATCTCGGTCTGGGCAACGTGAAGAGCCTCGGAAGCGAGACCGTCCGATCGATCCTGCGCGACCGAGCACGCAACGGCCCCTTCCACGGTCTACAGGACCTGCTAGCGCGCGTACCCTTGCCTGTGGAACAAGCGCGTTTGCTCATCCGTGTTGGTGCCTTGCGGTTCACTGGGAAGAGCAAGCCTGCGCTGCTATGGGAGCTCACGTTGCTGTACCGGCCCGCCATGGTAAGTCCTACGGGCGACCTCTTCATCACCAAGGTGGAGGAGCCACGATTACCGGACCTGCAACACCATGCACTCGCCGACTCCTATGATGAACTGGACCTGCTCGGCTTTCCGCTCTGCGACCCTTTCACAATGGCGCAAGAGCCGCAGGAGGCCGATCGCGCACCGCGCATCCTAAAGCGTGATATGCTGCAACACATAGGTGAGCTTGTGACGATGATGGGCTACCTGATCCATGTGAAGACCACCGACACGCGCCATGGCCAGCGCATGACCTTCGGCTCCTTCATCGATACCGCCGGGGACTTCTGGGACAGCTCACAGTTCCCCGATGTGGCGGCGCGCTACTCCTTCCGCGGGTCCGGGGTCTACCGGCTCACGGGCACCGTGGAAGAAGAGTTCGGGCATGTGGCACTG
>WBZX01000600.1_pt2 | contig 30708 bp, 27 predicted proteins | sample 5204211 | NCBI WGS metagenome assembly WBZX01 (sample SAMN12344362, study PRJNA552823) | activated sludge metagenome | biome: Activated sludge suspended growth; feature: Nitrification reactor; material: Wastewater; isolation source: activated sludge from nitrification reactor of wastewater... | reverse complement strand
ATGTGCCATAATGGTTTCCTTGGTTAAAAATGGATGGCAAAGGTAATGTTTTCCGTGAAAGTACCAAGTCTTCCCTTTATTTTTTAGGGGGGAAAGATACCTGCAAAAGCCACAGAAGGCAGGCTCCTACCAGATGTAGAGAGGCGATTAATCGCGTCTCTACATCTGGTAGCCCATGCCCATGCGCGCACCCACACCTCCTTCGGATGCCGAAGCACTTTTCGCGAAGGCATCTCACGGTCTCACGGTCTCACTTTCTCACAACAAATATGTACCATTTTAATGACTATATTATAGTCATTAAAATGACGTATATTTGGACAATGTACGACAGGGCCGTCCTCCATCTGGACCTAGATTCCTTCTTCGTCTCCGTAGAATGCCTGCGGGACAGCAGCCTCAAAGGCAAGCCCCTCATCATCGGGGGCATGGGCGGCCGCGGTGTCGTGGCGTCCTGCAGCTATGAAGCCAGGCGCTATGGAGTCCACTCGGCCATGCCGGTCAAGATGGCCCTGCGCCTCTGCCCCCAGGCCCTGGTGCTGAGAGGTGATATGGATGCGTATACCAAACACTCGCAGTTGGTGTCCCAGATCATCGATGACCAGGCCCCGGTATTTGAAAAAGCCTCCATCGATGAGTTTTACCTGGACCTCAGCGGGATGGACCGCTATTTTGGTTGCTATAAGTGGTCGGCCGAACTCCGCGAACGCATCATCAAGGAATCCGGCCTCCCCATCTCCTGTGCCCTCTCGGTCAATAAGCTGGTCTCCAAGGTAGGCACCGGCGAAGCCAAGCCCAACGGCATGCGCGAAATCCCCACCGGCGAAGAACGGGAGTTTCTCGCCCCGCTCTCGACCGGCAAGATCCCCGGCATCGGCAAGGAGACCTATAAGAAGCTCAGTTTTATGGGCGTACGCACCATCCGCGTGCTACGCGATATCCCCCATCCATTGCTCGACCGTGAATTTGGAAAAATGGGCCAATACCTCTGGGAGAGTGCCAATGCCATCGACCGTCGCCAGGTGATCCCGTACAGCGAACAAAAATCCATGTCCAAGGAGCGCACCTTCAGCGAGGACACCCTCGACATGAAGTTTATCCGCAGTATGCTTGGGGCCATGGTTGACGAACTGGCCTTCGACCTGCGCCAGGACGCCCGGCTGACCAGTTGTATCACTGTCAAGATCCGCTATGCCGACTTCAACACCTTTACCAAGCAGCGCCGCATATCATACACCGCCCAGACCCGCACGCTCATCGCCCATGCCCTCGAGCTCTTTACAGATGTCTATGAGCGCCGCCAGCTCATCCGCCTCATCGGCGTCAAATTCAGCGGCCTCGTCAACGGCAATATCCAGCTCGATCTCTTTGACCATACCGAGGATGAGATCTCCTTGTTGCAGCAGCTCGATCATATCCGCAGACGATGGGGCAAGGGATCGATAGGGTGGGCCAATTTCACCATGAAGGCTAAGGCTGATGCGAAGGCGAAGGAAAATGATCCCTGAATTTGTCGAAGAGTAAGGGACCAAAAATCAATTAATAATTACGTATTTTTGTACATAATAACGTACAATACCATGAAAGCAATAACAATATCGAACCTCCGCAGCCGGATCAGTTATTTCTTTAATCTGGTCACTACCTCTTCCGAAGTATTGATCATCCCCAGGACAAATACAGATGATGCAGTAGTCATCCTTTCCCTAAAAGAATATAATGCCCTTACGGAAACCAATTACCTCATGTCGTCTGAGGCTAACAGACAAAGGCTGTTAGAGTCAATGAGTCAACTGGCTGCTGAAGATGTAATTCCCTACCAGATTGAAGAAGACAAAAAAGAATGAATATCGAATTCACTACAGCGGCCTGGGAAGAGCTGAACTATTGGATTAAGTTTGATAAAGCCAAGGTGGAAAAGATAAACGAGTTGATTCGTTCTATAAGACAAAATCCATTTAAAGGAATAGGTAGCCCTGAACCACTAAGGCATGAACTGCAAGGATTCTGGTCCCGAAGGATAGATTATGAGCATCGCCTTGTATATCGCGTAGTCGGGATACCAGGGAAAGAGTATAAAATTCAAATCATCCAGTGCCGCTTTCATTACGGCAATAAATAAAAAAGGGGCCCTAAAAGCCCCTATTTATTTTTACTCACAACTCATGCTTCGGCTCCGCTCAGCACGGCGCAATTGACAACTCACAATTGTCATTTTACGAAGTAAACGACCCTTGTCAGCCAATTGTTGGAATCAGGCTCGGAGCTAGGATTGGCAATATGTTAATCCAGATAAACCTAGGGAGGAGTTGAAGAATCTGATAAAGATAAAGAGTAAGTTGTGAAAGCAAGTCCAGATCAAATAAATTCTCAATGTCTAATTATAATGAGAGATTGAAAGTCATGGAACCAGACAATATACTTTATTGTGTAATAATTGGATCAATTTGCCAGCCTGATACAGACTTATTAATAGTATATGTCCCAGCATTTACTATGTAAGTTGCACTTACACTTGAAAGAGTATAATTTTGGGGGATAGTAAATGTAGTAATTTGACTCGTTGAAGTAATATTTGGGTCTTCAATAACCAAAATATCAGCAATATCCTCAAGAGTATTGATCGTAGCTTGAGTTTGGCCAATTACAACATTTGAGCTAGTCACTGTTGTATAGCAGCCAAAAGGACTGCCATGAACAGTGCCACAGCAGACAGTGACGTTTACACAAAATGCAAAAACTTCGCCAATGCAAATTGAGCCGCTAACACAAGTAACATCAACTGGTTCGGCTGTCGGACTCTTAGAAATTTCTGTAGTACAATTTGAATTGTAGGTTGAAGGAGAATTGCTTTCAATAACTGATTGTTGGCTGAAAAGCAATGCCATAACAATGAAAAGTAAATTCATGATAAAATAAATTAAAGGATAATGGTAAATCTTACTTCTTGATCAACCGGTTTCAGTAGCCCGGTAACTTATGGCAATGTGACGCTTAAAATTCACTTTTTGTCACAATACAATTGTTCAAATTGCGTTTATCAACTAGTTTATAAATGTGAACTATTGGAGTCTAATTAATGCATTTAGTGAAGTTGATTGTTGGGGTAAAAATTGAAATATGTTTCAAACATAAATGAATAATCTTTGAATACCTATAACAGAATCAAATAATGTATTATGAAATCAAATAAATTTAATAATCAGAGTTATGTTTCAAAACTTCGCATTCAAAGAGAAATGCAGGGACTTTCTCAAGAATTTGTGGCATTCGAACTTGGTATAAGTCAATCAGCTTATGCTAATTTGGAATCGGGAAAAACAATTATATCCCTCCATAGAGCAATTGAATTGTCAAAAATATTCAAACTTGGCTTGTGTGAGTTGTTTGCGATTGATAGCAATTCTGAAATTACAAAATTTAGAAAAGTAAATTATGACCACCAACTTTTAAAAGCGATAGAGTATTTTAAGTTGAACAATGAAAATCTGTTCCAAAACGAGTTCAGGATTTTTACACAAAACCTTCTTTTGTTAGTGGAATATTTAGTAGATATAGATAATAGTAATAGGAGCCTCTAAATATCCATCGTAAAAGTAGTGCCTTACCGAAAAGTGACCCTCACCCAATTTTATGACGATTTTAAAAGGGTATTTTTGGCTTTTTTCGATGCATTTTAATCACCTCTTCCGGTGTTTTTCCTCTTATTGAACTATTTAGGATGATGGAATTGGAGATCGAAAATCGGCATTTAAGGCGAATTTTTAGTGATTTGAACTATAAACTAGCTAATTAAAGAAGTCCTGGGAAAGTAGTTCTAGCGCCTTCTGAACACATACTTCGGGCAGAGTTCTTGGTAGAAGAAAAACAAGTGAACGTAAAGAGGGTACGTAGGATAATTAATCTATCGAGAACTCACGGTACTTCAATCTAAGCGGAATATTAACGAGGTTATCGAGGCACTCGACCAAATAGCTTACTATTTCCCGATAAGAGGATTTGACACTTATTATGCTTGCCTACTAGTTCAAGCAAAGAAATTAACCGGAAAGGGGCTCTTGCTTATACTAGAAGCTGACTCTCAATATCTGGCTAAATGGGAAGTGTAGACTACCTGAAGGAATAAAACAACCATTGTTTCAGCACGTCATGATCAATCGCACTTGGAGCAAGGACTATATGCATGAGAGCCTTGAATATGGACGCTAAATCAGAGTTCTTAATATCATTGATGCTTTTAGTGGATAATCATTTATTGTAGAGGCAGACTACTCCCACAACGGAGAAAGTGTCGTGATTATAATAGAAGAGTAAATTTGGGGTAAGGGAAAGCCCTTAGCCCTCCACTCAGATAGTGAGATTGAGCCCAATAGCAATTGTATCACCTGAAATGATGTATAGTTATCCAAGTGAACAAAGGCGGAAGGCTTATATTGAAAGGTTCCACTAGTTATTTGAGGAAGAAATATTGGAAGCATACATATTTAAAGATCTAAAACATGCAAAAGAATTTTGCTATGTAATTGAAGAATGATTACAATTTGAAGCATCATAATAAATCATTAGGAGGAATCTCTCTGAAGAATTATTGAGGAAATTAAATGAGAATTCGTCTACTCAAACTATGTCCAGAAATGGTAAAGTTTACAAAATCCAAAGGTTGGGAAAAATTCTAAAATGAAAAATCTGAATATAACAAGTCAAGAAATAAAGTTGTTAGAGGTTTCCCATAGCCGTATCCTTTTCAGCCCAGGGTGACCAGAGGGCCATGTTCTTCAGGTTGCTGACATAAGGCCAGACCTGTTCAGGTGTACCTGGGACTATAGCGGTGCGATGAACATCATAGGACTTTGGTCCGAAAATGCCCAATAAAACGGCGATCAACAGGAGAACGCCTACTACGTAAAGAAGGTATTTCAAAATTTTCATAAGGAAGTGAAGATAAAAAACCCCTTTCATATATTCCAACCGGTGCATCCTTGGAAATTCACTATTATTGGCATCGCATTAAAATCAATAGCATGTCAATCCAACTCCCTGCCAGCCGTATGGCCATTATTGCTGGTCTTTTATTTGTCATCATAGGATGCTCGAAAAAGGGCGATAGTGCCCAGGGCCCCGAAAGGCCATATCAACCTTGGGTCTCCCGCTCCGTCCTCGATGCCCAACCAAGAATCCTGACCCTTGCACTCCATGATAATGTATGGGCGGCGTATCATACCGATAGCTGCGCGCTCTATAAAGTATGGAAGGGTCATGTGCAGTTTCAGGGAGCTGTCTATGATAATGCACACGGGCCACAACCGATTTCAATAGGCGATGCCTGGATGGTCAATCCATTCAAGCATCCCTGGAGTGTCATGAACAATGGACAGGAAGTCCTGAAAGAAGTAAAGTACGCCGGTCATGCCCTGAAAAAAGGAAGAGTAATGCTTAGGTACTACCTCGTCTGCAATGATGGCAAGATCATCAAGGTAGAAGAGCAGCCCGATTTTCTGGAGAAGGACGGACAGATGGGTTTCGAACGGTTATATCGCCTTAAAGATGTACCTGATGGATATGATGTGCGCATCAAGCAACAGGTATCCTCTATAGCCCTGGCACAAAATCTTTCTACCAACGGGCAATGGGAAGTTATCAGCGAAAACAAACAGGAAGAGGAAGGAAAGAAATTATTGACGCTGGATGGCTGGCTTACTTTGTTACCTGGTGAAGAAACATATTTCAGGGCATATTTTATCAACAAGCCTACTATCCCCAACCCCAATAAAGCTGCCGGTGCTGAAGAGGAGACATTGCCATTGGGACAGCGGTTGATCGCAAAGAATGATTGCAAGACATGCCACAATGAAAAAGTGCAGACTATAGGCCCTGCATACAGACAGGTAGCAGAGCGATATCCATGGAATGAAGAGACGGTCACAGCATTGGCCAACAAGGTAAAGGCAGGAGGCTCTGGTATATGGGGATCACAGGCGATGAGCGCGCATCCTGAATTGCCGGTAGCAGATGCCATGGAAATGGTCAGGTATATCCTGAAGCTGGATACGACCGATGCCGGGCAGAAAGGCGCAGCTGATGTGGCTGGTATCCCACTGACAGCTGGACTTAAAGAAATAAAAAACCCTTTGCCAGGACTGATCGTAGAGGCATGGACGCATCAAACCCAATATAATAAGCTACCAAATTTTCCTGCGACAAAGAGAGGTGAACAGGCGGGAATTGTAATGGATTTCCAGGGCATTGACGCGACTGAATTCGGTGGGCTCGACGAGGATTTTGTCCTGACTGCAAGAGGCTATATCTATACCGAAAAGGAAACCAGTGCTGCATTGCGTGTATTGAGTGATGATGGCTCACGTATATCCGTAGATGGCAAGGTAATCCTGGACAACGATGGCATGCATGGTACTGAAGTAAAAGAAGCCCTTGTGACATTTGCACCTGGATACCATCCTGTCACCATAGAATATATACAAGGTAAAGGAGGGAGATATCTTTCATTTGAATGGAAACCAGATGGAGCAGGAGAGTGGTCAGGACTTCCATCAAATGTTTTGTTGCACTCAGGTGATGATCATTCACTGCTGAAAGGAAAAACGCTCTCCATGGCGTTAGGCAAAATCATCCCGGGCGACAAATCTCCTTTGGTGGATGTACATCCTTCTTATGATCTCTCACAGGCCAGGCCAAATGATTTCCTCCCCAAAGTAGGAGGCATGGACTTTATGTCGGATGGCTCACTGGCAATCAGTGTATGGGATCCTTCAGGTGCTGTATACCTCTTGTCGAATGTTTCTTCAGGAGACCCGACAAAAATAAAAGTTAAGCAAATCGCATCCGGACTTGCCGAACCTCTTGGATTGAAAGTCATACATGATACCATCTATGTGATGCAAAAGCAGGAGCTCACACGGTTGGTGGACACAGACGGAGATCAGATCATTGATGAATACCAATGTGTCAATAACAGTTGGCCCGCCTCTGCTAATTTCCATGAGTTTGGATTTGGCCTTGCTGAAAAAGATGGCGACCTGTATGCCACGCTAGCAATTGCTATCCAGCCCGGTGGGGCTTCAGGCCTCGCACAATTGGCCAGTCGCGGCCGTGTTGTAAAATTTGACATGCCTACTGGCGAACTCAGTTATATAGCAGGAGGGTTAAGGACTCCCAATGGTATTGGTATCGGTGTAGATGGTGAAATATTTGTTGCCGACAACCAGGGCGACTGGTTGCCCAGCAGCAAAATCCTGCACGTTACCCAAGGCGCATTTTTTGGATGCAGGTCGGTCGACTCCGCAGGCACAGTTACCTTAAAAGATAAACCTCCTCTAGTATGGCTTCCACAGGACGAAATCGGCAACTCGCCTTCCACACCTCTTGCCATCAACGACGGACCTTACAAAGGACAGATGATCCATGGCGAGGTCACTCATGGAGGAGTCAAGCGTGTTTTTGTTGAAAAAGTCAATGGCGAATACCAGGGCGTGGTCTTCCGGTTTATCCAGGGACTGGAAGCAGGGATCAACAGGAGTGTATGGGGACCTGATGGCGCCTTGTATGTAGGAGGTATAGGCAATCCAGGCAACTGGCAGCAAACCGGGAAGCTATGGTATGGGTTGCAAAGACTCAAATACAATGACAAGCCAACTTTTGAAATGCTTGCGGTCCGAGCGAAGAGTGATGGTGTCGAAATCGAATTTACCGAGCCGCTGCGTGAAGGAGATGGATGGGCTATTCCGGATTGGGAAGTTCGTCAATGGAGATATGTTCCTACAGTAGCATACGGTGGACCTAAAGTGGATAATGTTGCACTCAAGGTGATTGGTGTGTCCGTTTCTGATGATCGCAAGAAAGTGTCCCTCAAACTCGAAGGCATGAAAGCCGGTCACGTGGTCTATATCCACATGAATAATGCATACATCAGTGATACAGGCCTTCCTCTCTGGTCTACAGAAGCATGGTATACAATGAATCAGATTCCTTCAGATGCGCCAGTAAACATTTCTGCCGCACCTCAATTCAAATTAAATACGCTTACCGCTTCTGAAAAAAGTGCAGGCTGGAAACTCTTATTTGACGGCACAACTACCAATGGCTGGCACAATTTCAATAAGACCACGATCGGTAAGAGTTGGATCGTTGAAGATGCAGCGTTGACGCTCGATGCCCGCGTAAATCCAGATGGCAGTTGGCAGGCTCCTGATGGCGGGGATATCCTCATCGCTGATGAGTATGAAAATTTTGAACTCAACCTGGAATGGAAAATATCCCCTTGTGGTAATAGTGGCATCATCTATAATGTCGTCGAGACCAAGGATTTTGAATGGCCATGGCAGACCGGACCTGAAATGCAGGTGCTTGACAATTCATGTCACCCTGATACCAGGTTTGTGACCCATCGCGCCGGTGACTTGTATGACATGATCGAGTGCAAGTATGTCACCGTAAAGCCAGCAGGAGAGTGGAACAAAGTACGCCTCATCAAGAATAAAGGAAAAGTAGAGCATTGGCTCAATGGAGTCAAGGTAGTAGAGTACGAAATGTATACCGACAAGTGGAATGAGATGATCAAAGCCTCTAAGTTTAAAGACATGAAAGGATTCGGACAGGCCACGAAAGGGAAGATCGCCCTGCAGGACCATGGGAATAAAGTGTGGTACCGGAATATCAAGATCAAGGCACTTTAACATAAAGGCCGCATGTCTGAAAGGCATGCGGCCTTTATACCGAAGGTTAATACTTCCTTAAAACTGAGCGCCGTACGCTCAGAGGGTGTAATTTTGTTGATTCCTATATGAGTAAAAGAGCAATCTGGCTGATCATCATCCTGATGACCATTGGACTACTTGGATCAAGCCTGATCCAGGTCTATTGGTTCAACTGGTCTATGAAGCAGCAGGAGTCGCGGTTTGATACCAATGTCATCGAGGCGCTCAACCAGGTGGAGGAGCGGCTCACGGCCATTGAAGCGAAAGTTCCACTTGAAATCCTAAATACCCTAAATCAGGCTCCGTCACTGATGGTCCAGAAGGAGATTGCAGAATTTGTGGAAGAATCAGGGATGCTCAGTGAGGAGATGAAGATCAATATGGAGGCGCTCAATGACAGCCTCTATTCTTCTGACAAGCTCAGGTCACTGCTCGATCCTATGGACGACTGGCGTCGCAAGAGTACCTATTGGGAAATCCTGGATGAACAGCGCCGGTACAACCCACCGGATATTTCAGAGCGGATCGATCCGAAGAAACTCACACAGTTTATCAAGGAAGAGTTAGAGAACCGTGGGATAAACCTACCATACCAGTATGGGGTGATCCAGTCAGTGGATACCAACTTTATCATCATCAATGGCAACTATGTGGTCGGCAATATGGATGAGTCCGAGGCCAGTCACGTAGACAATCCGGAATCAAGAAGCCTGTTTAACTCCAAGTACCAGGTGGCATTGTACCGGAGTGACCTCAAGAACTCCCCGGGATGGCTCAAGCTCCATTTTCCAAACAAGAAGGGTTGGTTGTGGTATTCCTTGTTGCCCACCATGCTGGCAGCGATCCTGTTTACCACGCTCATCCTGTTTTGTTTCAGCTATACGATCTATGTGATCCTCAGGCAAAAGAAAGTGTCAGAGATGAAGACCGATTTCATCAACAATATGACGCATGAATTTAAAACCCCGATTGCGACCATATCCCTTGCGGCTGACTCTATCGCCAGTCCAAAGGTGATCAGTGATGAAGGCAAGATCAACCGCTTTGTCGGGATTATCCGCCAGGAAAACAAGCGGATGTTGCAGCAGGTGGAAAAGGTATTGCAGATGGCCCAGATCGATAAGCGGGATTTTGAGCTGAGGCTCACACAGGTGGATATGCATGAGGTCATCCGACAGGCGGTCGAGCACCTGAGCCTGCAGGTGCAGCAGCGGCAGGGACAGATTGACATCCATCTGGTGGCAGGTCAGCCGGTCATCGAAGGGGACCAGACGCACCTTTCCAATGTGATCTACAATCTCCTGGACAACGCGAATAAATATTCGGAGCATGCCCCGGAAATCAGGATCAGCACCAGCAATCGCGGCACCGGAATTGAAATCACGGTGGAAGACAAGGGAATAGGTATGACCAAAGAAGATCAAAAGCATATCTTTGATAAATTCTACAGGGTACATACCGGGAACGTCCATAATGTGAAGGGATTTGGACTAGGGCTGAGCTACGTCAAGGCGATTGCATCAGCGCACCAGGGGGGTATAGATGTAAAGAGTGAGCCTGGAAAGGGAAGTAAGTTTACCCTGTATCTCCCTGCTCTTCAAAAGGGCACAAAATGACATGGCATAACCACCGTTTGATTGTGAATTCGAAAATCTTTTAATGTATGTCAGCAAGCAGAATACTTTTAGTAGAGGATGATCAGAACTTTGGGGATGTGTTGAAATCTTACCTGGAAATGAATGAATATGATGTCACGCTCGCCGCTGATGGCGTGCTTGGCCTCGAAACCTACAGGAAAGGAAGTTTTGACCTCTGCATCTTTGACGTGATGATGCCCCGAAAGGATGGATTCACCCTCGCCCGTGAAGTACGTGAAAAGGATAAGGAAATGCCCATCATCTTCCTGACCGCCAAAAACCTCAAGGAAGATATCCTGGAAGGTTTCAAGATCGGTGCTGATGATTACCTCGCCAAGCCATTTAACTCGGAGGAATTACTCCTCCGTATCCAGGCCATATTACGACGTGTCCACAAGGGAGTCGAAAAGGAAGATGATGTAAAGGAATACCAGATCGGAGAATATATCTTCAACTACCCCTTGCGCATCCTGACATGGCAGGGAGGGAGCGGTAATGAAAGAGAAAAACTATCCCCCAAGGAAGCCCATCTGCTCAAGATGTTTTGCCAGCACAAGAATGATGTCCTTACCCGCGCTGAAGCATTGGCCAAAATCTGGGGAGAAGACAATTATTTTACCGCAAGATCAATGGACGTCTTCGTCACCAAGCTCCGCAAATACCTCGGCAAGGATCCCAATCTGCAGATCATGAATATCCATGGGAATGGATTCCGATTGGTCGAAAAGGATCAAGTGGACATGTGAGAAGGTAAGACAGTAAGAAAGTAATATGCCTTCACGAAAAGTGCTTCGGCATCCGAAGGAGGCATGGGTGTGAGTGTGAATTGTTCTCGAACATTTTGATGGTTTTTCATGCCCCGATGGGGCATTGATGATTCTGCTTCATTGCAATTTTCATCTAGAAGATGTCAGTGCCAATACCACAGATTATATGTCGCTCCTATGGAGCTATTGAGATTCTTCCTCCTACTTGCTACAGACTATCGCTCCGATGGAGCTATGGTGATTTTCATTGCTTATTGCTACAAACATTGTGTTTCGATGCAGCAATGGTGATTTTCTTTGCTTATTGGTAAAGGCATCGCGCTCCGATGGAGCTGTGGTGATTTAACTATCGCTCAATGCTCAATGCTCTTTGCTGCCCTATGCCCTATGCTCTATGCCCTCTGCTCTATGCCCTCTGCTCTTCACTGCACCTGCCCTTGCTCCTCCTCAAAGTCTCCCCGCAGCTCACGGTATCGCTTCCTGGCATCTATGGAGAAGGTGCTGTCGGTATACTCCAGGAAGAGCTTTTCATAGCAGGCTTTTGCTTTCTCCTTGTCATTGAGCTGATGCTCGTATAGCTGGGCCTGGTTGTAGAGGGCATTGTCCGCGCGGATTTCATCCGGAAACTGTTCAATGATTTCCTGGTAGAGCGTTTCGGCCTTCAGGTAGTCTCTTTTCTTTTCATAGAGCCTCGCTTCGAGATAGAGGATATCATCTTTCAGGCCATGCTCTGAATAGATATTCCCAAGGATATTCAGCTTTTCAATCGCCTCGTCGAGTTTGTTTTGAAAGATCAGCAATTCTGCCTGCGCATACTCACTCAGCGCATGGGTGTTACTGTCCAGTCCAAGGTTGTCCATGATAAAGATGCTCATGTCAAGGGCATCATTGGAGATCAACTTGGAGGTAGAGGTCTTGAGGATGTCAAATTGAGCCTGTGCCCATTCGAAATCGCCGTTGTAATACGACAACCTCGCGTTTCTGAACCTCGCATCCTGGCCGATCAGGTCTTCGACAAAAGCTTTGTCTACCTGTGAATAAAGCAGCGTCGATTCCCACACTTCGCCTGACATCAGGTAGTAGTCGCCGAGATCAAGTTTGGCGTAAGCCTGTACATAATTATTGATCCCAGGCAGGTTGACGACCTGTTCGAGTAGGGTTATGGCTTTTGGAAGATCATTGATGTACAATGCTTCAAGCATGGCAAATTCGGATACAATCTGTGCTGTGCCTGCATGTATGCCGTAGGCGTCGAGGCAGGCCTGGTATTCCGCTTCCAGTCCTCTCAGTTGCTCTGTGGTATAACTGTAATTGTCTGTGATCTGACGGCGCTTGGTCTGCAGGCTTGCACGCTTGGCCTCAAGAAAATATGGAGATCCGGGGCTTTGGGTGGTGAGGATATACTCAAAGCCATCGATGGCGGTGACATAGTCCTTGTCATTGGCAGCGATCTGTGCCAGGCGGTATACCCTGAGGCCGTTTTCCCCCATGCGCTTGTCGAGGGCCTTTGCCTGGCGCATTGCCTTGCTGTAATCCTTTTGCTGCATAAAGGTCCATGCCAGCATTTCAGGAAAGTAATCGGTCTCCGGGTAGTCCTGGATAAAGACGTAAAGTTGTGATAGCAATTCCTGGTAGTCTGCAGGTTTTAACGAACGTTGCAGCACATTCTGGATACTCTCCAGACGGTCGGGACTTGATTGCAGGGAATACAGGTATTGCTCGATCATTTTTGCGATGTCCCCATTGCGCTTGTAGAGATCAGCGAGTTGGTAAGAGAAGATGCCAGGTTTCTCCAGGAGTTTTTCTCCTTTCTCATAGGTCTCGATGGCTTCATCATATTTGGCCTGGCTCAGGAAGGCATTACCCAGCCGGGTGATCGCATCTATTTTGGCAGGGAGTTTTTCGATGGCCAGTTTGTACGAAGCCTGTGCGTCTTCATAGTTGCCTATGCGCTCCTGCACATTTCCCAGGGTGACCAGCATGCTGAAGTCATCCGGTTGGGCTTTCATCTGGTCCTTGATCTCCTTCTCCGCCTGGTCATAGGCCTGCATGGCAAGCAGACATTCTATGTATTTGTTGAAATAGATAAAGTTGTTATTCTTCTTGGCCGTCTCATGAAGTTTGAGGTAGAGGTCTCCCGCTTTTTGATACTCCCCTTCGAGGTAGTACTGATCTGCCAGCTTTGAGTTCTGGCCGATGGCCTCAAGGGTCAACAGGACTAAGAAGAGTGGAAGAAGGAAACGAAATCTCATCGGAAAGGAATATATGCTGTCTAAAACGCTTACCCCGTGTTGAAAGTTGCTCTTTTGGGGCGGTCAACCGACAATATTGGTTTAAGGGAGTAAGGTAAAAGAAAAAGGTTGACTTTGTTCAAGCCAACCTTTTCGTTATTGCATGACCGGCGTAATGCCTGTTATTGTTTTTGAAGGTCCAGGTCCAGGGCTTTTACTGCAATCTGGTTGCCTAATCTCAGCCCTTCACTGCAATCCATACGGATATGGACACCTAGCGGAATCCTGGAATAGGCATCCTCTTCAGCAAGTGCTTTCCATGAAGTAAATGTCCGAGGGTATCCTGCAAATTCTGTCCTTCCGTAATGGCAGTGATCAGTGAATTCGTAGGGGGCACCAAAGTAATGTTCCAGGACTCTCCAGCAAACACCGGCAAATGTGCTGTGTCCTGAAGGATAGCCTGGGAATGAAGGCGTGAGGCCCGGTTGTCCGATTGCTTCTCCGAGGATGGGTTTGAAATCAGGATCAATATATTTCCGGATAAAGGTCTCTGGACGTTCAGTGTTGTAGATATATTTTGATTTCCAGCAACCTACAGATGCGTCGTTGAGGGCAATGCCAATCCTGCAATACATCTCAAGGGTCTCTTCAAGGTTGGTTTTTTCGAGCTTGATCACCTGGTTGGCAATGGCCAGCACGCGCGCAGGTGGGCTGAAGGTCAGGCCTGTAAGGTCATCACTCCAGAATTCAGCAATCCATCTGTTTTCGTTGGTCATATTCTTGACCGTATTGGCTACTTCCAGATTGTCCTTATACCAGTCACTGTTTGGATCAGTGCTGTATGCATAGGAAGGTGGTAATGATGTAAGATCACTGGGATTGGCAGCAAAGGCTCTTACCTTTCCCCAGTATGGGAATAGTGCTGCGCTTTGATCAGGGAGGGTTGGAACCCAAAGGCCATCTCCTACCGGTGGAAAATAATCTGTAGGGCGACCCACATGCACCTGTGAGGCACCTTCCTGGTCGGTTTCAGAATAGTTGATAATCGTATTGGCTACTTTTTGTCCCCAATTGACAGAAGCATCTACTATACCCTGAGGCACATTTTCACTCAATCTATTGTATTGGCTCAATTCCAGTCTTTCGATATCAGAGCGTTGTCCGGCGTTGGCATTGTAAAGGAAGAACGTAAATGTCCTTGCATAATAGGCATTGAGCGCTATTGCCCAATCGATCTGGTTTGTGTCGTATTGAAGCGTCGTGCCCGGGAAATTGTCGATGACATTGGTCAGTGACCTGTATTTGTCCATACCAGGAATGGCGGTTTCGTAGGCACCCATATTGATATAGGCCAATGCCCTGCATGTAGGGGCTGGCCTGAATCCAGGCAGGTCACGTTCGATCAGGAGGTAGAGTTCGCTCCACTCCCAGACGATATCGTTAGAGAGTTGAGCGACAGGAGCGGTGGTCGGCAGATATTCAATAGGATCTTCCGGCTCGACACAGGATACGAAAGCCAGGAGTACAAGCCCAAGCGGCCATAAAATGGAGTGAAACTTCATGGGATAAGCCATTTTGAAATAAGTGTCAAAGTTAGTCCATTGCCTTACCGTGGGCAATATGGATAACATAATTATTTATTCGTCATGTGACGAAATATTGTAATGAATAGTGTGTTGAATAAAAATATATTAACTCATTTTCAGGGTCGTGATGCATTCAGGTCCCTGAGCCTGCCGAAGGGGAGATCTGTCTGACAGGCCCTTTTAGCCCCTTCGCCCATAAGGGCTCTCCACTTCGACTACCTCACCCACCTCCTCGTCTGCCCGCGGTTGGTGAGCTGTAGTACAAGGATGTGCGAAAGCAGGTCGAACTACAGTGCAGCGCCTGTGTGCTTCGCAACCCCGGGGTTAAAAAGGAGTCGGCTTTACCTCTTAAGCCTCTTAAGCCTTTTCAGCCCCTTCAGCCTTTTTATTTTCCTAAAACCAATCCTCATTCAACTCTAACGGGGTAATTTTGTACCACAATCAATCTCCTACCCATGGACGCTAAAATCAAATACCTCCTCCACCTCGCAGACAACCCCCTCATCCTCGGCCAGCGCATCGGCGAATGGTGCGGCCACGGCCCGGTACTCGAACAGGATATCGCACTGACCAATATCTCCCTCGACCTCATCGGCCAGGCGAGACTGTTGTATCAATACATCGCATCGTTGCCTGGTCAGCAAACTGATGAGGATACACTTGCGATGATGCGTTACGAACATGAATACCTCAACCTGCTTTTGGTGGAGCAGCCGAATAAAAATTTCGGCCACACGATCACAAGGCAGTTTCTTTATGATGCCTTTAATCTGTGCCAGTATGAAAAGCTGACGCATCATCACGATCAGCATCTCGCTTCAATTGCCGTCAAGTCACTTAAGGAAATCAAGTACCACTATCGCTACAGCAGCGAATGGATGTTGCGCCTCGGTGATGGCACACCAGAAAGCCATGGTAAGATGCAGGACGCTGTCAACGAGCTCTGGAGATGTACAGGAGAGATGTTTAAGATGGCTTCCTACGAGCAGGAGCTTAGCCAGGATGGATATGCGATTGATGTGGCTGCACTGCAAGCTGAATGGATGCAGCGCGTATCTGGTATTGCAGACCAGGCCGGATTGAAACTTCCGCAGGGCGAAGTGATGTTGTACGGAGGAAAGGAAGGCAAGCACACTGAACACCTGGGCTACATCCTCACCGAATTGCAATACATGCAGCGCACCTATCCGCAGATGAATTGGTAGTCACCATTTACAAATGGATAATAGCATGAACATCGCAGACACACATATTATCCGCAAACAAATCGCAGGACTCCTGCACGAGGTCGCTGATCCGGAGATCCCTGTGGTCTCTATCGTCGATCTCGGTATGGTCATCGACATCCGTCCCGAAAACGGACATTGGCGCATCGACCTGGCACCCACTTATTCCGGCTGTCCTGCTATCGATGTGATTCCTTTTTTAGTAAGAGCTAGACTTGAAGAGGCTGGCATGAGGGACACGCATATCGAAATGGAAATCTCTCCGCCCTGGTCCACCGATTGGATCAGTGAAGAAGGAAATGAAAAGCTTCATACCTATGGCATCGCGCCACCCAATGGCAAAGCCTCAGACCAGGAATATGAAGGCAAGCCGCGTAGCTGTCCACAATGTGGATCAACCGATACAGAATTAATCAGTCGATACGGTGCTACGCCATGTAAGGCTTCTTACAAGTGTCTGAGTTGCCTGGAGCCGTTTGAGTATTTTAAGTGTTTTTGATAGACCGATGTATTGGCTCCTCTTATAGGCCAATAACTATAGAAAATCAACATTACTCCTCAGCACATTACATTTATTGTACTATGCTTTGGAAGCTTACGTAATCGTCAGCAAACGTAAATAAGCGTAAGTAAACGTTAAGGGCGCTGCTAATAACTATCCTAAAGCGAATGCAAACGATTACAATGAGCTGACAATTTACATGGATAATTTATGATCATTAGGTTATTAGGGGCGCCCTAAACCAAAAGGATATTTACAAAGCGAACGTTTGGATACCCGAAACGAAAGTATTAAAAAGCGAACCATTAATGCTTTGATTTTCAGTAGGAATGCCTTATTTTAACGCTGGTATATAACCACGTTAGCACCAATAATATTCTTTATAAATGACGGAAGATAACTATGTAAACGCTGTCTGGAAAAACTTAGGGAACGGCTGCATCTATGTTAAGAATGATTTGCATAAAAGTGATATTCAGAACATCCTAAAAGAAAGTAGTTTATCTAAGGTTTTGTTGAGTAGCCAGACTTCATCAAGAACATTTGAGGTACTTAATGAACATCTCTTCAGTAGCAGACCCGATGTATGGTTTCAGCCAACAGCATTAACAGATTTCAAGTTTCTTAAATTAATGACTAACATTGAATCATTGCATATTGATAATTTCCAAATTAAAAGTTTTGAGGGTATTGATAATTTAATAAATTTAAAAAGACTGATTCTTTATGATACAAAATCAAAAAGTATTTCATTAAAACCAATTTCAAACCTTACTGAATTAACATATTTATACATTTCTGGACACAAAAGGGATATAGAAAGTATTTCAGGGTTAAATAAAATAAATGATCTTACCCTTCGATCAATTACGGTAGAAAACCTTAACATTCTTAGAAACTTTGAGCAGCTTGAGAAATTACATGTGCTACTTGGGGGAACTAAAAATTATGAAGCTATAATTGACTTACCTAAACTTAGACATTTTGAGTTATGGCATGTTCAAAAACTAGCAGATATAGAATTTATTTCAAACTTGAAAAGATTAGAGTATTTGCAAATCTCATCATTAAGAAACATTGTAAGCTTGCCTAAATTCACGCACAATCTTCACTTGGTCAAATTGGTTTTGGAGAACTTAAAGGGCCTTGATGATATATCCACATTGAGAAATTTGAAAAATTTAGAGGAATTTTGGTTTATAGGCGCTAATAATTTGACATCTGAACAATTTAAAGTATTACAACAATGCCCTAAACTTAAAATGGCTTCCGTTGGATTTGGGAGTGAAAAGAAGAATAATGAGCTACAGGAATTCTTTGAAACCATAGGTGTAAAAAGTTATGATTACAAGAAAAGTATATTCCAATGAAAACAAAATACTGTTGCTAACATAAGCTATAGGCGATGGCCGATAACTATTTTCAAAATAATCATTACCTTGAAACAGATTCCTGTACTTGGAAAGATAAGCGTGCTGAATCGCCACCGCCTATAGCCTCGACCGTTAGGTTGATGAGGATTTGACAAGAATTATTCTGTCGTATGTGAATTAAAGACGCATGTGAGCTTATTCCCCACTTCAGGTTCATTTCATTTTTTCGATAGAGCTACATTTTGAAGAACATGTTGGATCAAATGCTATTTACCTTAAACTTCATCCAAGAGAGCTTTTTTCTTCCAACATTTTAAGGATGTGTTTGGCAAGTTGTTCATTGATTTCCCGATGTCGAGGTACAGGTTGGGTGACTTTGGTTTTTGGATTTTGATACCAATCATGTTTTCCGCCGTGGCGAATAAACAGACAACCCATGGATTCAATTTTCTTAATCAGATCCCTCCTCTTCATGAAATGTCCAGTTCATCTACTTTTCTGATGGATGGGATTATTCCACTACTAAGTTCTTTGTACAGGTCAGCAAGATTTTCTTTTAGTTCATCGAGACTGGAGCCCTGGGTCATATAGTCAGGATAGGTCTCAAGGTAACCTATCCAAAATTCACCGTCCTGCCAGTATTTATAGGTTGGCTTTGTGATTGTTTGCATAGCGTATAATGTCTTTGGCTAACAATTTTCGAGTTATAAGTATTTCAGGCCAATCAACCACCTGTAACTTCAAATTTAATACTATTCAATAACAAATTTTCAGATAGGTAAGTTTTCAGGATCGCACAACCAGATTAAGTGAATTCTCCTCTTTCACCACGATCCAATCGTAATGAAGCTTTGAAGGAGTACCTTTGCCTCACAATGCACATCATCAAACTTCACAAAGGCCGTGAGCAATCCGTCCTCCGCCGCCATCCCTGGATATTTTCACGCGCTATCCTTTCCGGTACGGAAGGATTGGCTGATGGAGAGACTGTTATAGTCCAGGATTCCAAAGGGCAGACAATTGGCACCGGCCATTACCAGGACAGTAGCCTGGCCATCCGATTGCTGGCTTTCGAAGAGGTCACAACGGATCTGGCCTTCTGGCAAATGCGACTGGAAGAAGCCGCCCAATGCAGGCTGTCCCTCGGCATCAGAAAGGAAGGGTATACGGATACCTTTCGCTTAGTACATGGTGAGGGTGATCAACTGCCCGGATTGATCATAGACATATACGGACCGGTCGCTGTCGTGCAAGCCCACTCGATCGGCATGTACAAGGCACTGCCAGATATCTCAAAAGCACTGACTAAGATTCCTTCGATACCTATACAAGCCGTTTATTCTAAAAGCAAGGATGCATTGCCATCCAACTTCGCCCACCGCATCACCGATGCATGGGTGCAGGGTCAGTCACCCGGTGAACTTATAGTCAAGGAAGGAGGGATATCCTTTGCAGTGGATGTGGAGACCGGCCAAAAGACCGGCTTCTTCCTGGATCAGCGCGAAAACAGGGAACTCATCCGCAGGTATTCGCACGGAAAGGAAGTATTCAACGGATTCTGCTACACAGGCGGGTTCTCCTTGTATGCATTGGAAGGTGGGGCAACGCATGTTGTATCGATTGACTCTTCAGCCACAGCGCTTTCCCTGCTTGAAAAAAATCTTCCGATCAATCAGTTTGCCGGCACACATGAGAGCATCAAGGAAAATGTCCTCACCTGGCTGGACGAAACCGAAAAGCAGTTTGATATCGTGATTGTGGACCCGCCTGCTTTCGCCAAAAGCCTGAGTAAGCGGCACAACGCCGTACAAGCCTATAAGCGCCTCAATATGATGGCCATGGCCAGGGTCAAGAAGGGAGGTATGCTGTTTACATTCTCGTGCTCACAGGTGGTGGACAAGCCGCTATTCCACAATACCATCGTTGCTGCGGCTATAGAGTCCGGACGACTGGCAAGAGTGGTCCATGAGCTAGGACAAGGCCCGGATCATCCGGTGTCGATCTTTCATCCGGAGGGCCATTACCTGAAGGGGCTGGCCTTGTATATGGATTGATATATACCAAGCATAGAAAATGATGGCCGTGGCAGTAGTTCCGCAGAGAGCGGAGCTGAACTGTTCTCTTCTGTCACCATGTGATGGCCGTGGCAGGAGTTTGCTCCTGCCACCATGAGGGCTCAGATTGGGAATCTCACTTGGAATTCTGGTAAGGATTTGGGTGGTTGCAGGAGCAAACAGTTCGACTCCGCTCTCTGCAGCGCTCCTGCAACGGCCTCTGCCCCTTACGGGTCAGGCAAAATTGCTTTCGTGGTGGGCAAAACGGGCCATTGGCCCAGAAGCCCAGATTCAAATACAGACCCCGACTCATCTACTAAAAATAGCTTTACTTTATGGGACTAAACCAGACTACACAGTATGACCAATAATACTACAGGCACCCTGACCATCACCAGGGAAGGTGCTGTCACCATCATCAAGCTCAACCGCCCGGAACGGTACAATAGTTTCAACCGGGAGATGGCTCTGGGATTACAACAAGCACTGGATCAATGCGCAGAGGATGGAACCCGCTGCGTCGTGATCACCGGCGAAGGCAAAGCCTTCAGCGCAGGCCAGGACCTCAACGAAGTGACCGACCCTAATGGTCCTCCTATGCAAAGTATCGTAGCAGAACATTACAATCCGATCATCACTCGTCTCCGCGACCTGGAACTTCCGGTCATCGCTGCGGTCAATGGAGCTGCTGCCGGAGCCGGAGCAAACATCGCACTTGCTTGTGATGTCGTCGTTGCAAAAGAAACATCCTACTTCCTCCAGGCCTTTAGCCATATTGGACTGATACCTGATAGCGGTGGTACTTATCACCTTCCCAGGCTTATCGGTTTTCAGCGCGCCAGTGCACTCATGATGCTTGGTGAAAAGGTGGCCGCAAAAGATGCTGAAGCCATGGGCATGATCTACAAGGCTATCCCCGATACCGATTGGGATGAATATCTAGTCACACTCAGCCAACGTCTCGCAGCGATGCCAACAAGAGGACTGGCCCTCACCAAGAGAGCTTTGAACGCCACGTATGAAAATAACCTCGCTGACCAGTTGGACATGGAAGAGAAAATCCAGACCACTGCCGGTAAGTCAGCCGATTATCATGAAGGGGTCAGTGCTTTCTTAGAAAAGCGTAAGGCAAATTTCACCGGTAAATGAAGCGCATAGCTGTAATCGGAGCCGGAGCCATGGGTAGCGGTATCGCGCAAGTGGCAGCTATGGCAGGCCATGAAGTCATTCTGTATGATGCTTTCCCAAATGCAGTGGCGAAAGGACGCGACGGTATATTGCAATCGCTCAATAAACTTGCTGAAAAAGGAAAGATCACTGATCAGGAAGCCAAAGCGATTTTTGGCCGACTCTATTTTGCAGAAAATCTTGACGCCATATCCGGAAGTGACCTGGTCATCGAAGCGATCATCGAAAAGGAAGAAGAGAAAAAGAAACTCTTTGCCTTGATCGAACCACTCGTCAGCGAACAAACCATCCTTGCCTCAAACACATCTTCATTGCCCATCACCAGCCTGGCCAATGGATTGAAGCATCCGGAGCGTTGCATAGGCATCCATTTTTTCAATCCACCGGTCATGATGCAACTGGTTGAAATTATTCCCGCACTACAGACTTCACCTGATGTCACCGAAAATGTAATACAGGAAATACGGTCCTGGGGCAAGACACCGGTGAAGGCAAAAGATACACCAGGCTTTATCGTCAACCGTATAGCCCGCCCTTATTATGGAGAGGCCCTTCGTATTGCTGAGGAGCAACTGGCCACCACTGCGATGATTGATAAAGCCATGAAGCATCTCGGTGGATTCCGCATGGGCCCTTTCGAACTCATGGATTTTATAGGTAACGATATCAATGAAGCTGTGACCAGATCCGTTTGGACCGCGATGCATTTTGATAGCCGCTATCGACCATCTCAATTGCAGGTCAATCTCGTGAGAGCCGGATGGTATGGCCGAAAATCGGGCAAGGGATATTATGATTACGCTACAAAGATCGAAGAGCCTTCAGATGCACTCACAGCGGAGCACGACTACATCTTAAGAAGAATACTGGTCATGCTCATCAATGAAGCAGCAGATGCCCTGTATTACGGAATAGCTACGAAAGAAGATATAGATCTAGCGATGACCCTCGGCGTAAACTATCCTAAAGGCCTGTTGAAATGGGCTGATGAAAAGGGAATTGCAGAATGTGTCAGGCATATTGATGATTTGTACTACCTGTATAAGGAAGAGCGTTACCGATGCAGTGTATTGTTGCGTAAAATGGCAGAAGCCAGACAAACCTTTTACGGATGAATGCGATCGTAGAGCAGATGTACAACGGAGATGAATTCTCCCAATGGCTTGGCATCCGACGGATAGCAGAGGGCGCAGGACATTGCACACTTGAGATGACAGTCAGGCAGGAGATGGTCAATGGATTTGGGATCGCACATGGTGCCATCACTTACGCACTGGCAGACAGTGCCCTGGCATTTGCATCCAATGCCCATGGCAGGAAGTCGGTATCCATTGAAACCTCCATCAATCACGTGAAGCCTGTGAGGCCGGGAGATGTCCTCACTGCCATAGCTGAAGAAGTTTCCTTAAGTCACAAACTTGGGATTTATAATATCAGCGTATTGCGTGCAGGGGAACTTGTCGGCCTGTTTAAAGGTATTGTATACCGGAAAGAAGAAACATGGGACGTATAAGCTATCCCCATCAGTCTGGGTGCATTTTTTAAAAACTAATCTTTGATCAGAACATTCTTTATCGGCTTGCTATCCTTCATCAACCTCATGCAGGTTGGTGCCCAGGACAAAGTATACAGCACTACAGACGGTAAAATCTCTTTTGTCTCAGAAGCTCCGCTTGAAACGATCACCGCCAGTTCAAAGAAAATGGAAGGCCTCGTTGATGCTGAAGCGCTGACCTTTGGATTCTCAGTGGCGATCCGCACCTTCGAAGGATTCAACAACGGATTGCAGCGCCAGCATTTCTATGAAAATTATATGGAGACGGATAAGTATCCTGCAGCGACCTTTTCCGGAAAGATCATCGAGCACATTGACCTGACCAAAGCCGGTACCTACTCCGTCAGGGCCAAGGGCCAGCTCAACATCCATGGCCATATAAAAGAGCGCATCATCAAAGTGGAATTGGTCTCGACCGGTAAGGAGGTCAAGATCTCTACGCTGTTTTATGTGCCCCTCGCAGATCACCAGATCGAAGTACCCAGGATTGTCAACCAGAAGATAGCACAGGATATAGAAGTGAGTATACAGGCGACCCTTCAACTGACCGGGAGGCCATGAAGCCAGGCCTGATGATCCTTTTGATGCTGCTCACCGGACTACTCCGTGGGCAGGAGTTCCATTACCGCCAGGCACCACCATTGACAGAGGGCGAAGTCAGGAAAATCAACATCCTGTTTCAATCCGCTGACCAGATGGTCTGGCTTGGGACTGACAAAGGCGTGTATTCCTTTGATGGCCGTAAATACAAGTACACTGGCCGCCCTGATCGCCTGCATGCAAGTGTGTCAGCTATCAGTGAAGATCACCAGGGACATCTGTGGGCAGGATATGAAGATGGCTATCTGCATAAGTCTACACTCCAGGGATATAATCAGGCCATCCCAACAGATTCACTAAAGGGCGCACTCATTTCAAAAATTCTCTTTAACCAGGCCAATGAAGTCTGCATAGCTACATACGGCCAAGGTGTCTGGATGATGTCAGACGGCAAGCTTTCCAGGATCAGGATTCAGGAACTAGCAGAGACAGATGATATATATGATGCCGTCTATGACCGGAAGGGACGATTATGGCTTGCCACCGACAATGGGATATGGATTTATCAGCGGGAGCCTGTGGTCAACTTGTCTCACCTGGACCGGCAGGATGGATTGCCTGATGAAATCGTCACTCAACTTGAGGTGGCAGACAATGGAGATATCTGGATAGGGCTCTATGACCATGGCCTGGCATACTATCGGTTTGACCAGGATTCCGTCTTTGCATTTTCACCTCATGCAACAGTTGCTGGAAATGTCATTGGCATATCCAAAGGTGTCCGGGATGAGATATGGATCGGGTCAGAAAAATCCATTGATATCTATTCCCTTTATGGTAAGGGCCGAAGCGTGAAGATGCCGGTTGAAATGAAAGACCGCATGGAGAGTTTCCTGTTGGATCAAAACGGGAATCTATGGATGGCCTCAGGCAATCGATTGTTTATCGCCAATACCAGGCTTGAATTTAGCCAACCAGCTGTCGAAGGCATACAGGCATTAGCTGTGGCAAAGGACAAAGTATGGATCGGCAGTGATAAAGGATTATATGCCATGAATCTTTCAGACCGAAAGATCACTGCACACCTGGAGCATGAGCATATCAACATCCTCTCCTTATATACAGACCCATCTGGACTGCTCTGGATTGGTACATTTGGGCAGGGCTTATATTGTTTTGATCCGAAGTCAGAGAAGTATTTGCACCTGACGGAAAAGGAAAAATTGTCAAATAACAGTATCCTTAATATTGATGGCAGGGACAACTATATCTGGTTGGCTACACTTGGAGGTATTATGGAGCTGCACTGGCAGGGGGATCCGTTGAGGGAGGATATTGACATTACAGGTTTCCTCGAGAAATATCAATTTCCTGAGGGCTATGTCTATGACGTTTATGCAGCCTCAGATGGGAAGACCTGGTTTGGTACAGATGGTAAAGGTTTGTATTGCCTCGAGAAGAATCATTTCTTCCCGGTAGAGCTGCCAGTGTATACCACATCTGGTGAAGATCCTGATATCCGGACGATATATAGTATCACAGCGGATGATGCTTCCAATGTATGGATCTCTGGATCCAAGGGGCTTATAATGTGCCTGGGAAAATCCGGAAAAACAGAACATCAGTATAAAGATGCCTACGGGATGGTCAACAGTTTGATATCGTCAGGCAATGGGGAGATTCTGATGATCAGGGAAGGAGGGTTGCAGGTGGTGGATCGCAATGAAGACATCTTTGTCTACAATGAATCAGCAGGCTTAAAGGCATTTACCCCCAATATCAATGCGGCAGCAAGGGACAGGGATGGAACTGTCTGGATCGCTGACGCTAACAGGCTCATACACTATATTCCATTCCATCAGGATTCGCCGCAGATTGTACGCATCCATCTTGAATCCATTTCACCGGTTTCGCTTTTTGATGGAGACCTGATAAGGCTGCAACCGGATAGTAATTTTCTGGATGCACGCTTTACAGGATTGTGGTACCAGGATCCGGAGAACATCGGGTACCGTTATATGCTCGAAGGGCATGACCAGGATTGGATCTATACCAGGGAAGGAAGAGCAGTATATTCAAGATTATCTCCGGGAGACTACACCTTTATCATCCAGGGTTCTTATAATGATTACTTCTCAAACGCGCAGGCTTATCGCAAATCCTTTACTGTACTGACCCCTATTTACCTGCGATGGTGGTTTGTGCTCGGTATCCTGCTGTTGATTTCATTTGCTGTCCTATCCTATATACTGGCCCGCATCAAGCGTATCCAGAAACTGCATCAACTCGAAAAGGAGAAAACGATGTTGCGGTTGCATGCGATCCAGGCCCAGGTCAATCCGCATTTTCTCTTCAATAGCTTCAATACCCTCTCGGGTATTATTGAAGAAGATCAACATGCCGCGGTAGACTATGTGGATCAGCTTTCAGGGTTTTTTCGCGGAGTACTTATGCACCGCAATGCCGAACTCATCAGGGTAGAGGAAGAAATAGAAATCGCCAGAAACTACACCTATATCCTGCGTAAACGGTATGGATGCAATCTCCTGATTCAGGAAGATATAAAGCAAAGTGCGGGATGGATAGCACCGCTGAGTATACAACTGCTTGTAGAAAATGCAATAAAGCACAATATTGTATCTACCGAAAAGCCATTGACGATTACTATTGTAGTAGACCACAAGGCGGTGACCGTATCTAATCCGATGCAGCCCAAAGTCAATCTTTCCACGGATTCTACCGGGTTTGGATTGAGCAGCCTGGTAGCCCGTTATCAGTATCTCACACAGGAGAAGATTGAAATACGTACAGAACAAAATACATTTACAGTCAGAATACCGATTATCTACACAGATAAGCCTATATGAAAATACTCATCGTCGAAGATGAAAAGCCAGCGGCCACTCGTCTCCTCCACATGCTCGAAAAGGTTGAGCCTGAAGCCACGATCCTCGGTGTGGCAGAGGGTGTTGAATCCACGCTCAACTTTCTGGATCAGGGCCCGCTGCCTGACCTTATCTTCATGGATATTCATCTTGCAGATGGTTCTGCCTTTGAGATTTTTCGTCATAATCCGCTAAAGGGTATAGGGGTCATTTTTTCAACAGCCTATGACCAGTATGCTGTCGATGCATTCAAGGTCAATGCCCTGTACTATCTCCTGAAACCTATCCGCCAGGAAGAGCTGGAGCTGGCATTGGCACGGTTTAGGGAGACAAGAGAAAAAGAACACGATTACAAGGAGATCGTCAGTCGGTTGCTTTCCAGGCAACCTTCAGACAAGCGGTTCCTGATCCGCATGGGGCAGAGTTTACGCCTGGTGCATCAACAGGATATCGCGTATTTCTATACTTCTGACAAGATCACCTTTATGATGACAAGGGAGGGCCGTAAATACCCCGTGGACTATACGCTCGAAAATCTTGAAGAGATGATTGATCCGGCCCATTTTTTCAGGATCAACAGGCAATATATCATCCGGCTTGATGCCATACAGCAGATGCATGCCCATACCAAGGCCCGTGTCAAAATTGACCTGTCGCCAGCTTCCCATGAGGAAGTGATCGTCAGCACCGAAAAGTCTCCTCTTTTTAAGAAATGGCTTGAAGGGGAGTCATAGCCGGTTTTATCGGGCGCTATTACTTCCGATTCGGCATACCTTCATGCCCATTGGGCAGATTATTCCTGTGCCTTAAGGTGTCAGCCTTTAGCTTTAGGGATACAATAATGGTTTACATTAAGAAAACGCAATCAACAACAAAAGGTATGAAAACCGGCCTTCTCCTGATAGGATGCATTTACATCCTTAGCCTGTTGCCAGCCTGCGTATCCAATGTCGAGGAGGAGCTATATCCACCAGACACATGTGATACCTCGCAGGTAACCTATAGCCTGACCATAGCTCCTATCATCGAGCAAAACTGTTTTGCCTGCCATGGCGGGGATGCGACCATCAGTGGTATTCCGCTTGAAGGGTATGACAACCTCAAGACGATGGTTGATGCAGGACGGTTGGTAGGTGCATTGCGCCATCTTGGTGGTTTTTCTGCAATGCCTAAAGATGCTCCTGCCTTGCCGGAGTGCAAGTTGCTGCAAATTGAAAAATGGGTGAATGATGGTGCACCGGATAATTAAGTACAGGATATTGCCGCATATCATCACGGCACTGCTCATGATTGCATTTGTCCCATGGGCAGCAGGACAGAAGTATTACAGTAAAGTAGGGCGCATATCCTTTGTATCTGATGCCCCGCTCGAAAAAATAGAAGCGATCAACAATAATGCAATGATTGTCGTCGACGCGACAAATGGCGCAGTTGAATGTGCTGTTTTGATAAAAGGGTTTCAATTTGCGAAGGCGCTCATGCAGGATCATTTTAATGAAAACTACATGGAGAGCCATTTATTTCCCAAAGGATTGTACAAAGGCACAATCACCAATATCCGGGAGATCAACCTTGCCAGGGATGCTACCTATACAGCTAACCTTAAAGGAGAGCTGACCCTTCATGGGGTGACCAGGCCGATAGTTTCCTCAGGGCAAGTAGTGGTCAAGGGAGGCAAAATCGCAGTCGCCTCCACTTTTGAAATCCTGGTCAAGGATTTTGGGATTGAGATCCCTAAAGTGGTGAGGGAAAGCGTGGCTGAAAAAGTAAAAGTGACTGTTCATGCGGATTTACTTCTGATGCAATAACCAATGGAGCTGCTAAAGAAGATATATCGAATTGGCATGATCATGATAATGGCTGCCGTCCATGAGCAAGCAATTGCTCAGGAAGGGCAAGAATTGCTTTCATTACTTGGGAGAGAGGAGACTACCGAGTATGCGGCAGCCAGTTTTAAAACTAACCGGGTGATCAACCTGCATTCGCTGGAAAGCACTGCAGCAGGTATCCTCGATGTTAAGATTTCACACCGTTTTGGTTTTCTCAGTGGAGGCATTTATGAACTGTTTGGACTCGACGAGTCCACGATCCGGCTTGGGGTGGATTATGGTATTTCTGACCGTCTGACAATTGGCGCAGGCCGGAGCAGCTATGAAAAAACCTATGATGGATATATCAAATACAAAATCCTCCGCCAGAGTACCGGACTGGTCAATATGCCGGTGACGGTGGCCATCCTGGGTACGGCCGCGATCACTACCCTCAAATGGGTAGATCCGACACGGGACAATCTATTCAGCTCCAGAATGTCCTATACTACCCAGTTGATTATCGGCAGGAAGTTCAGCAATGGATTTAGCCTGCAGGTCAGCCCCTCATGGGTGCATCGTAACCTTGTCGCTACCTACGAAGAAAAGAATGATGTAATCGCTTTCGGTTTTGCCGGCAGAGTCAAGCTCAACAAGCGCCTGTCGGTCAATGGTGAATATATCTATGTGTTGCCCAACCAGCTGGCGGAAGGGTTTAGGAATTCCCTTTCCTTTGGCATTGATATTGAGACGGGAGGCCATGTCTTCCAGCTCCATTTTACCAACAGTACGTCTATGATCGAACCGGGCTTCATCACCGAGACAGTGGGGCAATGGGGGAAAGGTGAAATCCACTTCGGCTTTAATATCTCCAGGGTTTTTACCGTCGCTAAGCCTAAAATCTAGTTTTTTTTAAGGAGTTACCACACCTTGCATTAAAGCGTCTGCCTTTAGCAGGCGCCTGATGCATATTGATCCCAATTCAAAAATCTTAGTAATTTGAAACCTTCTTTCCCTCAATAGTGTATTGAGGATGGACAACTATATAGACATCCTGAGATTATCAATTGTAAAAACTATGAAAAGCTTAACCTTACTCCTCTTTATCGCCTTATCCTCCATGGGCTCCATCTTTGCCCAGGTGACGACTGATAGCCGCTCGATGGTCACCGGGTCTCAGCCCGCGCTGATCGTCAAGTTAAAAGGGGCCGACCCGAAATTTGCTGAATCGGAGTGGAAGGATTATGTAAAATCCTATGGGAAGGTGATCAAGGTAAAAGGTTCAAAGGAATCTGTGATAGAAGGCGTTCACGTCAAGGATATTGGTAAAGGTACCCTGATGAATGTATACAGCCTGGCGACGCTGGTGGTGGATGGCACCGATTTCGTGGTGTGGTTTAGCCGGGGAGGAAGCTATCTGGAAAAATCGGATGCAGAGTATGGCACAGCAGAAGAGTTCCTGCTTGAATTTGCCAAGAAAGTCAATGTGGATATGATTGCAAATGATCTTGAGGAGCAGCAAAAGAAACAATCAAAGTTTGAAAGCGACCTGGCTAAGTTGCAGAAAGAGAATGAAAACCTCCACAAGGATATCAACACCGCCAAGGGGAAGATAGACCAGGCTGAAATCGATATCCCTATCAACGAAGCTGCCCAGGAAACCGCCCAGGTGGATATCAAAAGCCAGAAGGGAGTGGTCGATGGGGTAAAGGACAATCCTGAAGAATATAAGATCCAGCAAAAGCTCCTCGCTAAACTGGAAAGTAACTATACCAAGCTGCAGAAGGAAAATGAAAGCCTGCACAAGACCATCACGGACTCCAATGCTAAGATCAAGCAAGCTGAACTGGATATCGAGGCAAACCTGGAAGCCCAGGAAGCAGCCAAAAAGCAAATAGCTGACCAGAGATTGGTGGTGGATGCCGTGCAGAAGAGACTGGATGAAGCCAGGAGCCAGAAGATTAAGTAAACAGCACTCGTTGGCATAACCCGGGCGGGGGTTCATGGTTAAGCCTGTGCTTACCCTGAAACGGTATAGGTAAATACCCTGAATTTTCCCAAAAATCCGATTAAAATTTTGTGGGCCGCAGAATATTGCCAATATTTATTGGCGAATAGGGCACTTCCTGTAGATTTCATGACGACAGGAGGACCTCCCTGCTTTATTCAACACAATTGTTTCTCACCTCAGGATGGACTAATGATTACGGAGCACTGCCCGAGTGGCTTTGCACGTAGTTCTGGCATGGTTTTTTAGCATATTTTCTTCTATTCAACACAAACTAATATCCACGATGAGAATTACAACAGTACTTTTTTTATGCATCCTTTGGACTATTGCTCCGGCACAAAAGGCGGTCTTCAATGACATCTCCAGACGCCTTGCCGAAGGGAACAGGATGCAGGAAACATCCCTTATGCATTTTGTAAGCAATGAGGTTACGAACAGGTCATTCCAGGTCAATGGACTTACAAAGGGAACAATTCTGAGTATTGATGAGCCTGCCATTGAAAAACTGATCTCAGGAAACAATGATTTCATACAGCTCACACTACCTGTGGCAGAACGCCAGGATCTGAAATTGAATCTTGTTCGTCATCAGATCTTCTCAGAAGATTTTGAATTGTACACCAGTGATGAACCG
>WBZX01000631.1_pt1 | contig 30716 bp, 20 predicted proteins | sample 5204211 | NCBI WGS metagenome assembly WBZX01 (sample SAMN12344362, study PRJNA552823) | activated sludge metagenome | biome: Activated sludge suspended growth; feature: Nitrification reactor; material: Wastewater; isolation source: activated sludge from nitrification reactor of wastewater... | reverse complement strand
TCCGGATCATTCTTTCGGGACGATAGGAGTTTGCCGAAAGTACCGCGTAAAAGCGCTGCTTCTTGTTGGCGTGTAGGACGTCGTCAACAAAACTATTGAATGCTTTCAGATAATCGCCATGCAAGAACGCTGCGAAGCGATGCCGGCTTTTTTGCGATCCCTTGATGCCGAGCAGAACGGCCCCAGCCAGGTTGGCATCGAGAATGATGCCGAGTGGATCAAGCGTGAAATAGCCAATCGGCGCGAAGTCATAGATATCAGCATAGCGCTCGCGTAAATTGTCGGCTTCCTCATAGGCATGGCGGAGCTCCTCAATGTGCATTTCAAGTTCGATTTGATGCACCTGCAATTCGTGTACAAGCTGAGCTTTGTCCCAGCTTGTTATCGGCTCGGGGAGCGGTGATTGCTGCAAACGGGCCTCAGCGCGCTTGCGGTAACTTGTTGGATTGGGACGCGGGCGGGGAGCGCCACGAAAGCCGGATTCAAGATGAAAAATCCGATCATATTCGGCTTTTACATTGCCATAGCATTCACAGGCACGTGCTTCCAGCCCAGGGCGGTCAAGCACCGTTATATGTCCTCGGCTGTATTCGATCACGCCTGCTGTTTGTAACTTGCCGGCAGCTTCGGTCACCGCTTCGCGGCGTACTCCCAGCATATTGGCAATCAATTCCTGCGTCATGTTCAGCTGATGGCTTGGCAGCAGGTCAAGACTGAGCAGGAGCTGGCGGCAAAGTTGCTGGTCCACGGCATGGTGTCGGTTGCAGACAATATTTTGCGCCATTTGAGTCATCAGGGCCTGCGTATAACGAAGCGCAAGATGTTGCAATTCTCCACCTTGATCCAGCTCCCAACGGACGACTTCGCCCTTGATGCGGTAGGCAGCACCAGTGCTCTGCACGACAAGTCGATGTGTGGTTGTTTCGCCGCCTAGCACCAAAGGGATGCCCACCAGGCCATCGTTGCCTGTGATGGCCAACTCCGCGGTGCCTCCTTTTCGGGTGGTACTAATCAGGGATACGATGCACGTAGTTGGAAAGTAGACGTATCCGAGCGTATCTCCTGACTCATAGAGCACCTGCCCGAGATTTAAATGGATCAGTTCTAGATCGTCCTGTAACCGCGCATATTCATTGGTGGCCAATGAGCCAAGAATTCGATTCTGCTTTGGGCTGTATATCAATGTAGACGGCATGGTACTTTCCTCATATATCCACAAAACGCCCCTTGGATGTATGACAAATCGTTGGTTGGTGGTTGATTGGCGACTGGATTGATTGGTGGAATGCTGGTAAATCAGCGGACCACAAATTCTCTGCGTTAGTGATGACGTATTTCCATCGATTTCATTCTACAAATGCATGGCACTGCAATCCGTGTGGTGGCGAACATACAGGAATTTATCAATAGGCTAATTTTGCCCCTGAACTGATAACACGTTGGAGAATGACAATGGGCAAGGAAAAACACGGTACCAAGGAAGCCAAGAAGCAACCTGTTTTAACGCAGAAGGAAAAGAAGGCAGTAAAGGACGTGAAGAAAAAAGAAAAATCTGCGGTTCATCCTCTGATTACTCGCTGATCGCACAGTAATGATCTATGGAGGCTATCAAAGACCTGTCATCAATCTTACGCGCCAAAAATTGAATTGTCGGCAATTTGATTGGGCTTATCTAAGCCAGTAATTGCCTTATCTTGTGGCGATTGACCAAGATATAATTTCTCGGGTGGCGTACGGAACTGTTGGGTTGGCCCAAAGGGATGGTTGCAGTCCTCAGAAGTAATTTGAAACCGATTTCCAGGGTGGTTCCAATTTGCTTATCAGGGAACATGTTGAGGCACGAAGCGATGCGCTGCGCGGTTATTGTATGGGAGCACTGCTCACAAAGTGGAGAGCCATTTTGAGACGTTTATGCGAAAGGGATTCGGATTGGTCTCGATGATTTACGTACGGCTTATTTTTCTTTGTGTCATGCAATTTGGGGCAAATGCATTCGCCGGAACCCCGGGTGAAATACCGGTAGGTGATCAATTGCCAGAAGCATCCCTCAATAATCTTGCTGGCGGTACAGCAAAGCTCTCTGCTTTTAGAGGAAAGCCTTTGCTGATTAATGTCTGGGCGAGTTGGTGCGGACCTTGTCGGGAAGAAATGGGGTCGCTCGATCGATTGGCCCGGCGTTATGGGGGGAAGGAATTCAATATCATCGGCATTTCTACCGATGATGATCGTGCCGCTGCCACCAAATTTATCATTGGGTCAAAAGTCCCGTTCTTGAATTTTATTGACCGAAATCTGATCCTTGAAAACATGCTAGGTGCTAACCGATTGCCCCTGACAGTTTTAGTTGATGCTGAAGGTCGCGTTATCAAGAAAATAGCCGGTTCGCGAACCTGGGATAGTCCGGAATCAATCAACCTGATAGTCAATGCATTCCGATTGAAAGTTCGGTAGGGGTAACAAGATATTAGAACCCCAGCGCTAGTGCATGTAGGAAACAAATACGCCACCACCAATATCCGGGCTCGCGTTGGAAAATCCGGAGACGAGATAGGCTTGCAGTTTCAAATGTTTGTTCAGTTTATGCGTTAGAAATCCAGTGGCTTCGCGAAGTGCTGAACCACCTGCCTGAATTTTCTGCCTGAAATCGTAACTAAAACCCAATGCAGTGTTCTGGGTGGCACGAAATGACCACCCCAGCGATGTGTAAAATGGGTCTTTGAGGTCGATGCCGTCAGGATCTCCCATGACCTTGAAGCCAACGTTTCCAAACAACGTGTGGCTACCTATGACCCTGTAAATGTCAGTCTGAACCGAAAAGTCATTTTTTCCTGTGCCTAGGCCTTTGCTTTCAGCAGCAGTGGCAACTTTGACTTTTGTACCCAAATCGATAAGCCATGGACCTTGCTGGAAAGCTGTCCAACTAGCCGCCAATACGAGGTCGCCCAAACCCGATGCTCTGGTCCGAGTGCTTTGTCCGGTGTTCAAGCTGATTCGGTCAGCGCCTGAGCCAGAGACGTTGGAGGGGCCGGTTGATTCAACGAAGGGGATTGTCGCTCGAAAGGTCCAGTCAGAAACTTCGTATTTAACGCCGATTGGAATAGTTATCGTGTCGGTTCGCTCTGCTTGGCCGTATTTCCCGGTTGAAGAATCAATACCCGTATTCGCCGTCAGACTGCTGTCTGCATGACAGGGTAAGGCAATGAAAAACAGCAGGGTATGGAGAGGTTTCGATTTCATGGGTTTACCAGTCGAACTTTTGATCGGCGCAGATTTTATCTTGCTTGCATTGGAATGACATAGGGGGCGATGACATATCAATGTCGCTCGACCTTCTCGACCTTCTCGACCTTCTCGACCTTCTCGACCTTCTCGACCTTCTCGACCTTCTCGACCTTCTCGACCTTCTCGACCTTCTCGACCTTCTCGACCTTCTCGACCTTCTCGACCTTCTCAGCCTTCTCGACCTTCTCAGCCTTCTCAGCCTTCTCGACCTTCTCAGCCCTCTCTGGCGTTTCTGCCTTCTCCAGCGTTTCCGATTTATCAATTGTCTGTGGGATTTCCGTTACCGTGGACTTGATTGCACTTCTATCGCCCAAGTCAGGATTTCGCTGTTTGGATGGCTGTGGATTCTCGACTGACAGCGTTTCGTTTAACTCAAAGTGATCAACAACGAGGTGGCCACCGCTAACCAATCGGGCATCAAAAAATATCCGCTGATTTAGTTGCAGCGCCTTCATCTGGGTCGAAGTTGCGTTTGAAAGCAACAACGGGAGGCCTGCAGCCGTGATGTTTCCGCGGCCGTCATATGTTTGCACCAAGCCTTCCACCAGAATTCTGCTGGCACTTTCCTTGAAACGGTAAGTCGGGTCGGCCTTGATATTGGCAGGGACCAGTTCCGTACCAGTCCAGTGTCCGTGGATCAAGGCTGAGCCTGTATTGATTGTTCCAGTCACCGCAACGCCATTGATCGTCGATTGTTTCCCGCTGACCACCACCTGACCGAGTACACTTGCTTGCTTCAAGTTAGGACTGGGTTGAATTCGCGTCGCAATGAGCGCGCCATTGGCACCGGATAGCGCGCTGACTTTAACCTTTTGTCCGACCGCCAGACCTTGCGGCGATCCTCGCGTATTTGGCATGATCGAAACGGTCTGCCCAAGAATCTGAACAGCTTTTCCTCCATGTATCAACTTGGTAACCGGACCTTCCAACGCATTCAGAATCGCAATGTTTCTTGCCATGAGTCCTTTAGGGGAGTTGGTGGCGTCGATGGAAACCACGTGTCCAATAGCAAGCTTGTCAGCGGATGACGGGTCACCATTTTCGCTGACTGGAATGCCATGCTCGAAATGAACTTCTAGGCCATTGACACAGACCGACGCGAAACCTGTAATCACTCCAACAATTCCTACTGACGCGTTTTCCGCAAGAGGTGCACCGGTACCGCCGATGCCCCCGTCGACTGCTGGCGACCCTGTTCCTCCGATGCCGCCTCCCTTGGTGGCGCCGACTGCTGGACTTCCTGTTCCTCCAATGCCACCGCGCGCAGGCTGGCTGCTTGCGGGGCGTTCCGGATCAACGCAAACAGGCCCGGACCATGCGGTCATTGGAAGAATGGCGGCGAGAAGAGACAGGAGATAGCGTTTCACTTTTTTTCCGGCGCTTCGTTCGTATCGCTGCTATAGAAATAGACACCACAGGTGAATCGCTTTGTCGGCTCGCTCTCAGAGAGCTCTATCTTTTGCTGGCTATCCTTGGTCAATTGCTCAGCCAATGTGTGCAACTGGGTGAGCGTTTGCATCCCGAGTTTTGAAGCTCGGGCGCGTAATTGTTCAATTTGTGCTTCGGTCAGCAAGTCGTGGTGAACGCTGCGCTCAAACCAGGGACTGGTGGAATTCAGCACGTTATCCGCTGCGGCAGCGGCGTGGTCGCCGAGGTTGTGTCCGTAATAGGCCAGCTTTTCTTCCAGTCCTTCTTTGGGTATGAATCCATTGCTGATCAGGATCACTTCATCTGCATCAGTGATGCTGACAACCCCTAGTCGCAGCCATTCATCAAGGATAGATCGGGGTCTAATATCCTGGCTCACGCTGGTGACAAGCGCTTCAAACGATGCCTCCTTGTCGCTACGGGCCAGTCGGGACAACGGGCGTGGCAGGCCATTTTCATCAAGCCATTGGGGGCCAGTGAGCCACGTGGCGACTACCTGAGCACTCAGGGATATTTTGGGTGGCAGGCTGGCCTCGATATCCGGTAGTTCACGCAGTCGTTTGACGTCTTTTCGATGCACGCCGGTAATCAGGCTGATCCGGCTATCCGTGGAGGGCTTGTTGGCGAGATTGAAGTCGCGTTCTGCCACTTCAACGAAAACGCGTTTAAGTAGTTCGATCGCCATGGGGAGCGTGATCTCGTGTGCAAGCATCACGCGGACAATGGGTGATAAAACTTTGTGTATTGCAGACAGTAATGCTGAGCGTAACGGCGAATCTGACATTAAATAAGGGGGCCGAATAGAGAACGTGCAGAAAAAAGAATATCTACATCAGGGATTCTGTAAATACTCGTGAACAGCCGTTCGAGCGTCGAATACTCGACATAAATCCTTTAAAAATAATATCGGAGGACTATCGAATGCCATTCTACTATCGAGCTACGGTTTGATGAATAAAGCAGGTGCGCGTTCGTTGCCAGAAATTTACTGTTTGCTCGGGAAGTCCTTATTCAGAGGCCGCTAGGATGAATCTGGAGCCAGTCTATTTAACCGTAAATTCGAGGGATATTTTCCCACTATACAGGCTGCTGGTAAAGTATTGTTTAGCGTCAACCAAAATGGCGATTCAAGGCGCATGCAGCGAGGTGAGCAGCTTATTCACCGTAGCGGGTATCAACCTGAACCCCCATTTTTTTCAGCATTGGTGTCGGTAGTTCACCGCCGGCGCAAACGATCACTGCATCGTTGATGCGTTCAAGGAGTTGGTCGCCGTGCTTCAAGATCACTTTTCCCGACGTGATTTGTTGAACGGTGCTTTCCAGCAGTTGTTCGATTCGATTGTCGGCGATGGCGTCGGCAAGGCGTGCCCGATTTTTGGGTTTTACCCGATCAAAGGCTTTGCCCCGGTAACTCAGTGTGACGTGTGTGCCAGGTTCATTGGCTATATCGAGGGCTGCCTCGAGCGCGCTGTCGCCACCGCCAACGACCAGAACGTACTTGTTCTGGTATTGCTCTGCCTCGATCAGTCGATAAACAACCTTCGGTTGCTCTTCGCCTTTGGCACCCAACTTTCTTGGCGTGCCTCGCCGCCCTATGGCGAGTAGAACGTTGGCAGTCGTGTAGGTCGCCTTATTGGTACGTACGGAAAAAGCGTGGTCAATGGGGGTGATCTCTTCCATTCGCTCGCTGAACTGGATATTGGGTGTCGCTTGATTAAGTACGCCAGTCCAGATTTCCATTAGTTCTTCCTTGCTGATTTCGCGAACCTTTATTTCGCCAATCAGAGGGAGCTTCATGGGGGCGGTCATGACCAGTTTATTGCGTGGGTAATGATAAGTCGTGCCGCCCAAGGAGTCTTCCTGTTCGACCGTGACATATTTGAGGCCAGCCTCCTTGGCTGCCAGTGAAGCCGCAATCCCGGCCGGGCCGGCGCCGATGATGACGAGGTCCAATTCGGCTGTGCCATGAGGCCGAGTGGTGATCGTCTTGACCGCGTGCACGCCCTGGCGGATGGCGTTTCGGATCAGTCCCATGCCACCAAGCTCTCCGGCAATGAAGATGCCCGGAATATTGGTTTCGAAGTCCGGGTCTACCTGGGGAATATCCATGCCGCGTTTTGCAGTACCAAAGACCAGCTTGATTGCACCGACCGGGCAGGCTGGAGCACAGGCACCGTGCCCGATACAGTGGGATGGATTGATCAGGATGCCTTTTCCTTTGATGACGCCCAGCGCCTTTTCGGGGCAGGCTCTGACGCATGCGCCGGATCCCATGCAAATGGACAGGTCAACGACGGGGTGCAGCGAGGGCGGCTCGGTCAGTCCGGACTCTTGCGCCTCCTTAAGCACTGCGTGATGAATTTCGGACGTCTTTTTTTTGGATCGCAGGTGCAGGACTGCCGGGATCAGGATCAGCAGGACGGGAAGAAGGTAATAGATCAGGTCGGAAATCATTCAGCATTGTTCGCAAGCTTGTTTTCGAGGGCGCTTACGGTGCTCATCGGGTCTTCACCATGTGCATGCTGGACAATCTTGATCTCCGTGGTCAACCGGAAATTTTGCCCAAAATCCAAATTTTGAAAGGTCTCAAGAATTCCATCGGCGACGGTGATAGCCATGGTGGCCGATGTATTGGGCAGCATGATCATGAGCATGCCAGGAGCCCAGTGGCAGGCAGTGTCTGACGTTCGCAATCGATCGGCGATCGCTTCGGCCAATCGCTGCAAATGGTTATTTTTTGGGGGGCTTTGATCGTCCAAGGAGAAACGATAGCCGATCAGGGTCAACGGAAATTGATACCGGTCGGATATGGCTGAAACGTGTGCCAGCTCGGCCTCGAAACATTCAGGGGAGGGGAGCCCGGTCAGCGGGTCACGCAAATTTGTAGAAGATTCCATCGCGGTGTGCTGCTGGGATCGGTAGACATAACGCATGAGCAACGCAATCAATATGCAAAGTATCAGATGCTCATCCAGTCGCTCGTGGTCACTGGCGAGCTGCCAAGTCAGCACGACAAAGAAGCCGCCCAGCAGCATCCACAGCCTTAGCGGCAAATGTCGGTATCGCCATGCCCACCAAGCTGACACAAGTGGTGCCCAGAACAAGAGTGTTGAAGCCAACTCGGAAGCTCCTGGCGGATTTGATTTGAATTTTATGCCGACGCTGGCAACCAGCAGAACATAGATCGAAATGTCTACGACCAGCGCCGCGTTGTTTTCTGCCAGCGACCGTCCAGCCAGGTGAGCGATCCAGATGAGCAATAATGGTATGCAAACGGCCAGGTAAATCAGACTCGTGCCGGTGGGCCAAAGGCGTTGGCATTCGGCGCAGGCAATGACAAAGACACCCAGCAATGCACCCATGGATCCGGAAGAATTCATGATGCTGGCCCGTTGTGGTTGCATCGTTTGATCGGTCATGAATTATTTCTCCGGAATGTTGTTTACCTTGCCATGTAAATTTTTTGCTATTCTTGATGGCGTGTGAAATTTTACCCCGCCATTTAATGGGCCGATAGTCTTCCGACTGTTCGGCACCATACCGGAGGCGGGCCAATGCCGACATCTGATTTGGAAAATATGAGTACATCCGCACTTGGCCCCATGACGGTCATTTCTCTGGAGGGGGAAGCAAAATCTCCGACGGAAAAAATTTTTCGCGGAGCCTGGCGAGTCTCCATCGTTGCGCTTGTCTGCCTGATTGTATTTCTGGCGTGGCTCGTGTGGTCCGGTGCTTTGTACGATGGAAAATCAGATTTTGCATATTATCTCGGGCTGGTTGGCGGTTTGCTGATGAGCAGCCTGCTTCTTTACCCACTCCGCAAGCGAATTACAGCCCTTGATCGCCTCGGGAAGATGGAATCCTGGTTCAAATTTCACATGATCGCCGGGATCGGCGGGCCGCTGATGGTGCTCTTTCATTCAACCTTCAAGACTGGTTCATTGAACGGCGCGATGGCATTGTACGCAATGCTTTTGGTCGCCTTCAGTGGGGTCATCGGTCGCTTTATCTATCGCCATATTCATCGTGGACTGTATGGAAACCAGCTGACTCTGGCAGAAGTGTCTGCAGAACTGAGGACTTGCTCCGAGAATATGGGTTCGGTGTTTGCGTTGCGCCCGGATATCGAGCCCAGGCTCATGGCCTACCAAGATACCGCTTTCAGTCAGCAGGGTTCGATGATCGTTCGCGCATGGCGATTTGTGACCCTGTATTGGAAAAGTCGTCGCCTGGCCAAAGAAATCCGCCGGGACGCGAAAGCTGCGCTACGAAAGCAGTTTCGCAAGCAGGGTGGGCGCCGTCGAGAGTTGATCGTCAATTATCAGATTGCTCGAGATCATATTGATCGATACCTCAATGCTGTGGTCAAGGCGTCCCAACTGGCCGTGTGGGAGCGGCTGTTTTCCTACTGGCACATCATTCACGTTCCCTTTCTTTACTTGCTGGTTTTCAGTGGAGTCGTTCATGTTGTCGCGGTCCACATGTATTAATCGGTATTTCGTCAGCCTCGTGCTGCTCGTCGCTGTCTTGTTTTCAGCTGGGGCCTCAGCGCAGTCAATAGAGAAAGTGTTAATGCCCGGCGAAGTCATTTCAGGGCATGCCAAGTACGAGAATGAATGCGAACAGTGCCATCAACGTTTTGACAAAAAGGCGCAGACCAAACTTTGCCTTGATTGCCACAAGGACATAGCCACCGATGTCCGTACTAAAAGGCGATTGCACGGCAAACTGGACAACACCAGTTGCAACCTTTGCCACGTCGAGCACAAGGGCCGTGCTGCCAATATTGCCCCCTTGGACAAGAAAAAATTCGATCACAGTCGCACTGAGTTCAAGTTGCTGGGTGCTCACAAGGAAAGCAAATGCGAAAGCTGCCATCTGCCCAAGCTCAAGTTCCGTCAGGCACCCAAGCTGTGCAATGACTGTCATCAAAAAATTGATGATGAAAAGGGGCACAAGGGGCACTTGGGTACCCAATGTGAAAGCTGTCACAACGAGAAGAAGTGGACAGAAACCCGGTTCGATCACGAAAAGACCAAGTTTTCATTGCTTGGTGGCAAACATGCTGATGTTAAGTGCAAGGATTGTCACGAAGACAAGACATTCCAGAAAACACCGCTGACCTGTAATGGTTGCCATAAGAAAATCGACCAGGAAAAGGGTCACAAGGGGCGTTACGGTACCAAGTGTGAGTCCTGCCACAACGATAAGGGGTGGAAGGAGATCGACTTCGATCATGATCACGACACCCACTATGCGCTTAGAGGGAAGCACCGGCAGGCCAAGTGCAATACTTGTCATTTGCCGGAAAAGGGGCTGATCTATCAGGTCAAGCTGCCAACCAAATGTGTTTCCTGTCACAAGAAGGATGATCAGGATAAAGGCCATCGTGGCGAACTGGGCGAGAAGTGCGAGAGTTGCCACAACGAGCGCGGCTGGAAAAATTCCAATTTCGACCACGACGACACCAAGTTCCCGCTAAGAGATAAACACAAGGATGCCAAGTGCGAAACCTGTCACAAAGGGGGGGTCAGCGGTCCAGGGGCCAAGAAACTTAAGCTGGAGATGGAGTGTGTATCCTGTCACCGCAAGAATGACGAGGAAAAAGGCCACAAGGGTCGCTATGGCGATAAATGTGGAAGTTGTCACACCGCTAAAGACTGGAAGACCAGCATCTTTAACCACGACAAGGAAACCAAGTATCCCCTCAAGGCAAAGCACCGAGAGGCCAAGTGTGATGCCTGCCATTTGCCAGAGAAAGGCAATATCTACAAAAGCAAGCTGGAGAATGCGTGCATAGCCTGCCACAAGAAGGACGACAAGCATAAAGGCCAACTCGGTAACAAGTGCGAAAGCTGTCACGACGAGAAAAAATGGAAAGACGCACCCTTCGATCACAACAAGTCCCGTTTTGCCCTGACAGGTAGCCACATAAAGGTCGAATGCCAGAAGTGTCACTTGACGCCTGCATTCAAGGATGCGCCGCTTACCTGTATTGGTTGTCATGAAAAGGACGACAAACACAAAGCAGCCTTCGGGAAGAAATGTGAAACTTGCCATTACACCGGAACCTGGAAATCGTGGGATTTCGATCACTCAACTACACGTTTCATCCTGGATGGTGCGCACCTCAAGACCGAGTGCAAAGAATGCCATAGGGAACCCAAGCCCGGCATGGCGAAGTTAAGCAAAGTCTGTATCACCTGCCATATCAAGGATGACGTGCATCACGGTGACTTCGGAAGTCAGTGTGATCGGTGTCATATCACGGCCAACTGGAAAAAGGTCCGCCGATAGCCAAATGCATAATATGTGTGATAAATTCCCACCTATATGTACTGCGCCAGTTTTATTTGGCGAGTGACTTTGTCGATTTATCCCCATTTGCACCAGAATACTATTCTTAACTATCTGATTGGTAAGGTGATTCTGTGAAAAAAATTGCCCGCCTTCTACTCTTTGTGATTACCTCAGCCTTTATTCATTTGGGGCTGTGGGGGGTAGCGTTCGGGCAAGAAGTGGCTCAAGGCCTGTCTTTTGATCACAATACAACCGGCTTTTTTCTGGATGTTCCGCACAAATCGGTGGCGTGCGAGAGCTGTCACACGTCAGGAATATTTAGAGGAACGCCCAGGACGTGCGCCACTTGCCATGCAGGTGGTGGTGCCCGGGCACCCGGTAAGTCGGCAACACATATTCCAACGATGGCTGCGTGCGATTCATGTCATCGGGCTGGTGCTACTACCTGGAGTGAGCGCCCTGCAGGATTTACGCAGGGTGGCACAGGTCATCCGATCAATCCGCTGCTCGGGGTAACTTCCAGCAATTGTCTAACATGTCATAACGGCGCCTTTCTGGGCGCAAATGCCTTGGCAATGCCAGCAACACATATACAGACGTCGGCGGTGTGCAGTACTTGTCATGGCACAACGTCATGGACGCCGGCCACCAATCCTCATGCAGGCGTGTTACCCGGAACCTGTGCCACCTGTCATAACGGTACCAATGCCCCTAGCAAGAAGGCGGATCACATTCCGACAATGTCGGCCTGTGACACCTGTCACAATAACTTTGCTGCGTTTATTCCAGCGCAAATGAATCATGCGGGCCTGGATGGCCAATGTTCGACTTGCCACTCGGGGCGATTTTCTTCACAAGGGGCCCAGAGCAAGCCACTGACTCACGTAGCAACTGCCGAACAATGCGACTCCTGCCACAAGTCGACCCGTTCCTGGTCGACAGCCGTTAATTTTGTCCATGCCCCCTCGATTACGATTGGCGGAGGCGGCTGTACGGCAGCGAATTGCCATGGTTCCGGTGTCGCATTAGGCAAACCCACAAATCACGTGCCGACAAGCGCAATTTGCGATACTTGTCATACCAACTTTAGTTCATTCAAGCCGGCGCAGATGAATCACGCTAGCACTGCTGGTCAGTGTGCATCCTGTCACAACGGCAGCTTTGTTGCGGTCAACGCGCTAGGTCGTTCAGGGCGCCATATTCCCACGACGATTCAATGTGATTCCTGCCATACACAAGGTTTTGTTTCATGGTCTCCCGCTGTAATGAGCCATGTTGGCCTGGATAAGCAGTGCTCCAGCTGTCACAGCGGTGGCTATCTGCCACAGAATGCCCAGACAAAGCCATCAACCCATATTTCCACGACGGCGCAATGCGATACCTGTCACAGTTCAACCAACACTTGGGCTACAGGAACGTTCAATCACTCGGAGGCCAGTCCTGCGGTGACAGGTCGTTGTTCAAGTTGCCACAACGGCACAAATGCCTTGGGGAAGCCCACCAACCATATTCCTACAACAGCCCAATGTGACAGCTGTCACAACACATTTGCCGCCTTCACCGCGGTAGCCATGGGTCATACGGGTACCGCGGGTACTTGTAACAGTTGTCATAATGGGAATTTTGTTTTTGCCAATGCTCAGGCGAAGACGGCGGTTCATATCCCCACTAGTGCTCAATGTGATACTTGTCATACTGGCGGGTTCAAAACTTGGTCTCCAGCCGTGATGAATCACACTGGACTTGGTGGTCAGTGCTCAAATTGCCATGGTGGTGGAAATGTGTCTCAAAACGCACAGGCCAAGCCGCTGACCCATGTTGCAACCTCTCGCCAGTGCGATAGCTGCCATGCCAGTACCAGCACTTGGGCCTTGGTAACCTACAGCCACGATGCGACAGCAACCGGCAAATGCGATACTTGTCACGGTTCGACTGCGCTTGGAAAACCAGTCAGCCACGTTCCGACAAACGCCCAGTGTGATAGCTGTCACAACAACTTCTCTTCATTCAAGCCGGCGGGAATGAATCATGGTGCAACGTCCGGCCAAGCTTGTGTGGCCTGCCATGGTGGAGCATACACGGCAGTGAACGCCTTGGCGAAACCGACGACGCATATTCAGACAACCGCATCATGTGATACCTGTCATGGTACGACTTACCTAAGCTGGGCAACCGTGACGTTTAGTCATACGCCCGCAGTCCTGCAGGGCAAGGTCTGCGCCGATTGCCACAATAATGTAAACGCCCTTGGCAAGCCGAGCACGCACATTCCGACCAATAGTTCCTGTGAAACCTGTCATGGAACAAGCTATTCGGCGTTCAAGCCATCCAAGATGAATCATGCGACGGCAACTGGCGATGCATGTGCTACTTGCCATGGTGGGGCATATACGGCCCAGGGAGCACTGGCCAAATCGTCCACCCATATTCCTGTCACCGGGGCCTGCGACACTTGCCATAAAAATAGCAATTATGTGACGTGGGTTCCCTCGGCGATGGATCACACTGGACTAACCCAGTGTTCGGCATGCCATAGCGGGACATATGTCTCGCAAAATGCCCAGATCAAACCGACTACTCACCTTCCAACGATTGCTGAATGTTCGACTTGCCATAACTCGACGACCTCTTGGGCAACTGGTACATTCAATCATGCTACGGCTAATCCTGCGGTAAACGGTCGCTGCTCGACCTGCCATAACGGGACGACTGCCCTAACCAGCAACGGCAGCATTGGCAAGCCGACAACGCATATTCCGACTACGGCGCAGTGCGATTCATGCCATAGCAATTTCACTGCTTTTAAACCTGCGCAGATGAATCACGCGGGTACCAATGGCCAGTGTGCGACTTGCCATTCTGGCGGCTATACGTCGATGAATGCACAAACAAAGTCGCCCACTCACGTTAGTACGTCCGCACAGTGTGATACTTGCCATAGCTCAACATCCACATGGACTGTCGTCACATTTGTCCATGCGGCCACTGCTTACGGTAACTGTGCAACTTGTCACAACGGAGCAACGGCTCTCGGCAAACCCAACAGCCATATACCGGTAGGTGCCCAGCAATGCAGCAACTGCCACAAGAACTTCAATTCATTCAAACCAGCACTGATGAGCCATGTCGGAATGAGTGGGACGTGTTCGACCTGCCATAATGGAACGTTTGTAGCCCAGAATGCCCTGACTAAGCCAGTGGGACATATCCCGGTTGCGGCGGAATGTGATACTTGTCACGTGAATGGCTTTACTAATTGGGCGCCAGCGGTAATGAGTCACATTGGGCTAACCGATTGTGCAGGTTGTCATAGTGGTAGCTACCTACCGCAAAATGCCCAAGTTAAACCGGTGACCCATCAAGTGACCGCTGCACAGTGTTCTAGTTGCCACTCGTCAACGACGTCATGGGCAACACATACTCAAGACCACTCAGTATTAATTCCTGCGGCCAACGGGCGTTGCAGCGCTTGCCACAACGGAACAATTGCGTTGGGCAAGCCGACAACTCATATCCCAAGTTCAGCACTATGTGATAGCTGCCACACCAACTACGTTGGATTCAAGCCTGCACAAATGAACCACACGGGAACGGCCGGGCAATGTTCAACTTGTCATGCTGGCGCCTACACTGCACAGAATGCTCAAATCAAGACGGCAACGCATATTCAGACCAATCAGTCCTGTGACATTTGTCATATGACGAATGCCTGGAGGCCGACAGCATTTACCCATCAAGGTGTAATTGCCGGTTCTTGCGCCACTTGTCACAACGGTACCAGCGCCAAGGGGAAGGCGCTATCGCATATTCCTACCTCAACTACTTGCGACTCTTGCCACAAGAATTACACGGTATTCGCTCCGGCCATGATGAATCATGCTGGCACATCCAACCAATGTTCGACCTGTCACAACGGGAGCTATCTCTTGGTCAACGCGCAGACCAAGCCGACGACCCACGTATTGACTGCTAATCAGTGTGATACATGCCATAGCTCGACGACGACATGGGCAACCGCAACGTACGTGCACGCGGCATCAGCTACTGGAACCTGCAGCAACTGCCACGGAACGACCGCTCTTGGCAAACCTATCAATCACATTCCAACATCCGCACAATGTGATACATGTCACGGAAACTTTGCTGCGTTCAAACCTGCTCAAATGAATCATGCAGGAACCGCGAGCAAATGTTCCTATTGCCACAGCGGGTCGTTTGTTTACGCGAACGCCTTGGCGAAGTCGGCAGCTCATATCCCGGTTACCGAACAGTGCGATAGCTGCCACACAAATGGTTTTGTTTCATGGTCGCCTTCAGTGATGAACCACACCCTGGCGTCGGTGCAAGGTCAGGGCTGCTCCACATGCCACAGCGGTGCCTACCTGTCGCAGAACGCACAGATGAAGCCGGCAACGCATGCCGTAACTGTGGCTCAATGTTCGACGTGTCACACGTCGACGACGACCTGGGCAACTGCAACCTTTAATCACACGGCTGCGGGCGTTGTGACCGCCAATGTCTGTTCAACTTGCCACGACGGTTTGCCCGGACCATCACATGGTCTGGGCAAGTCGACCAACCATATTCCGACGACTGCGCAATGTGACACCTGCCACAAGAACTTTGTAGCGTTTGCCCCCGCGACCATGAACCATACGGGGACTGCTGGCGTCTGCGCGAACTGTCACAGCGGTGCCTATACAACCCTGAACGCGCAGATCAAACCGGCTACACATATCCCGACGGGACAGTCCTGCGATACGTGCCACTCGACCACCGTCTGGAAGCCCACCACCTTCGCCCACACCGGCGTAGTTGCCGGAAGCTGCGCTACCTGCCATAACGGGAGCAATGCGCTGGGCAAGAATCTTTCCCACATTCCGACTACGGCTGCATGCGACTCATGCCACAAGAATTACACGGCATTTGCGCCTGCCCAGATGAATCATGCCGGAACGACCGGACAATGTCTGACCTGTCATGCCGGCGCTTACTTAGCCGTCAATGCCCAGACCAAGTCAGCGACCCATGTCAGTACGACCGCTCAATGTGATACTTGCCACGCATCGACCACCAGTTGGGCAAATGCGAGTTTTAACCACGCGGCAACAGCGGTGGGGGCTTGTTCGACTTGTCACAATGGGGCTACTGCTCTAGGCAAATCGCTTACCCATATACCGACGACGCGGCAATGTGATTCTTGCCATAATAATTATGTAGCGTTCAAGCCAGCGAAAATGGACCATACCATCGGGGTGACTGGTCAATGTTCAACCTGTCATGGTGGAGCGTATGTTTCGGTAAACGCCTTGGCGAAGTCGGCAGCTCATATCCCGGTTACCGAACAGTGCGATAGCTGCCACACAAATGGTTTTGTTTCATGGTCGCCTTCAGTGATGAACCACACCCTGGCGTCGGTGCAAGGTCAGGGCTGCTCCACATGCCACAGCGGTGCCTACCTGTCGCAGAACGCACAGATGAAGCCGGCAACGCATGCCGTAACTGTGGCTCAATGTTCGACGTGTCACACGTCGACGACGACCTGGGCAACTGCAACCTTTAATCACACGGCTGCGGGCGTTGTGACCGCCAATGTCTGTTCAACTTGCCACGACGGTTTGCCCGGACCATCACATGGTCTGGGCAAGTCGACCAACCATATTCCGACGACTGCGCAATGTGACACCTGCCACAAGAACTTTGTAGCGTTTGCCCCCGCGACCATGAACCATACGGGGACTGCTGGCGTCTGCGCGAACTGTCACAGCGGTGCCTATACAACCCTGAACGCGCAGATCAAACCGGCTACACATATCCCGACGGGACAGTCCTGCGATACGTGCCACTCGACCACCGTCTGGAAGCCCACCACCTTCGCCCACACCGGCGTAGTTGCCGGAAGCTGCGCTACCTGCCATAACGGGAGCAATGCGCTGGGCAAGAATCTTTCCCACATTCCGACTACGGCTGCATGCGACTCATGCCACAAGAATTACACGGCATTTGCGCCTGCCCAGATGAATCATGCCGGAACGACCGGACAATGTCTGACCTGTCATGGCGGCGCTTACTTAGCCGTCAATGCCCAGACCAAGTCAGCGACCCATGTCAGTACGACCGCTCAATGTGATACTTGCCATAAATCTACGACGGTCTGGACCGGCGCCTCCTATGCTCATGCCGCAACAGCGGTAGGAACTTGTTCAAATTGTCACAATGGCACGACTGCGCCAGGAAAAACACTGACCCATTTCCCTACGACGCGACAGTGTGACTCCTGTCACAAAAATTATGTGGCCTTTAAACCTGCCCAAATGGATCATTCCATCGGTGCAACGGGCCAGTGTTCTACCTGCCACAGTGGAGCCTACGTTTCGGTCAATGCGCTGGCTAAGCCCTCCGGAACTGGACACATTCCTACAACTGCACAGTGCGATACCTGTCACAAGAACTACACGCTCTTTGCACCGGCAACGATGAATCACACGGGGACAACGGGGCAGTGCTTAAATTGCCATACTGGCGGATATACAGCCCAGAATGCACAGGTTAAATCGGCGACGCATATCGTTACCGTGCAATCCTGTGACGCCTGCCATCTGACTACTGCGTGGACGCCCACTAGCTTCGCTCATACCGCAAGTCAGTTAAGTGGTAAAACCTGTGCTACCTGCCACAACGGTACAGCAGCTGCCGGAAAGCCGCCTTTGCATATCCCAACAACGCAATCCTGCGATGTATGTCACCGCACCGGCATTGCGTGGTTGCCGCTTATCACCCCGTATGCACACACTGGCGTTGGTGTGGGTACGTGCACAAGTTGTCATGTGATTAGCTATCCGGGAATGGATTACAAGCCAGCAAATCACTTGCCAACGACTGCCAGCTGCGATGCATGTCACAACAAGACAGCCTGGGTTGGTACGTATACCTTTAATCACGTAGGTGCCGTCGCATGTCAAACTTGCCATGACGCAAGATATACGGGGGTTGTCGCCAAACCGTCCAATCATGTTCCGACCACGCTAGCCGGCTTGCCCGGAAATGAATGCTCCAATTGCCATAGCAGCACTACCTCGTTTGCTACAGAAAAGATGAACCATGGTCCGGCTACACCCTCCGGGTTGATTTGCAAGACATGTCATCTGACTGGTACGACATTCTTGGGCAGCATGGACAAAAAGTCTTTGACGCACGATAGCAAAACGACAAAAGCAACGGACTGCTCATTCTCAGGTTGCCACAAACCATTGGGTTCAAAAGGCAAACTCTTTACTAGTTGGAATTGATCTTGATGGTGGAAATGGCTGGCCGAATCTCAACAAAATCTTTGATTTCTGCAACGATGGCCAAATTTGCCAGAGTGATTCTAGCCGTTTGTTTTTTGACCAGTGCAAATGCATTCGCGGCGATTATTGATTCGATCGACGTCGTTCGCGTTGGCAATCAGGCTGAAGTGACGATCAGGTTTGCTACCGAGATTCAATACCTTCGGCATGTGCCAGACGACGAAGGCAAGTTCTTGCGTATTTTCTTTCGGGTAACCAAGCCAGGTTTTTCAGAAAGCGAGATCATGCAGGAAGTAAGGCGCTCTCCAAAAAATGACGTCATTTCTCCGTTCACCGTGGCTTATCCGGAACTGGTCAATGGAATGCTGATTACCTTTTCCAGAAAGACGCGGTATGCGGTCAGGGCTGGCGAGGATAGCCGCAGTGTCGTCATCATGGTGCCGGCCGAGTTCTCTTCAAAGGAAAAGGACACTGCGATTGTACCGTCGAACGTTTCCAAGAAAACGGACAAAAGTGAAGCTGAAGCGCCGGTAGTTCCGACAAAGCCGGCTGTTGCCGACACTATGGCAAGTGCAGTTGCGCCAGTTACGCAAAAACCTGATATCAAAAAGCCGGCACTTGCACTACCAATGTCCTCCGAAAAAGTTGAAGAGATAGCACATGCCTTCTTTGTTGATGGTCAAGAAGCCTTCGACAAGGGTGACTACCCAAAAGCAATTAATCGCATGAACCGTATCCTGAGTCTGCCAAGCAATTTGCAAACGATGCCGGCTCAGGCGCTAATCGGTGAGGCGCGAGAGAAAAATGGAGAAATTTCCAAAGCAAAGGCGGAATACGATCTCTATCTGAAACTCTATCCAAGCTCCCCGGATGCGCTAAGGGTCAAGCAGCGTCTTGATGCATTGCCTGCCGTCAATACTATTCGGCGCCCGGTAGCTCGAGTGGTTCGTGACGATAAACCGGCGGAGTGGACGGTGAATGGAAGTCTGTCTTCATATTTCTTTACTGGGCAATCGAAGCAGGACAATGGGCCTATGAGGCGTGACCAAGAATCCTTGGTGTCCTCTGCAAGCGTTAGCGCCCGTTTGCGCGATTCGGTAACCGACACACGCATTGTTTTTCGAGATACTGATAGCAGAAATTTCATGCAGCAGAGCCGTAACTACAATCGAATCTATTCTGCCTATGTCGAGCGCACGGATCGAGAGATCGGCTATTTTGTCCGGGCCGGTCGGCAGAATCCCAATGGTGGTGGTGTTCTTGAGCGTTTTGATGGGATTACCGGCAGTTACAACTTGACGCCTGACTGGAAGGTGAGTGCTGTCTATGGAAACGCAGTGGAATTTGGCTCTCCATTCAAGAAAGATTTTTATGGTGCAAGTTTCGAATTGTTACCTCAGGTTTCACGACCAGGGGCCAGTCTTTATGCGATTGAACAAAATATAGATGGTTACTTGAATCGTCGTGCACTGGGTTCAGAATTTCGCTACTTTGATGGTCAATTTACCGGTTTTGGCATGCTCGACTACGATTTGCTCTATAAAGGGCTCAATATCGGTATGGGTCAGGCAAACTATCTGGATCAGTGGGGCAATAATTATTTTCTGTCTTATGATTTTCGGAGAAGCCCGTCCTACAGTCTGACTAATGCGTTGCCAGCAGCAAGTTATCCGACGGTTACTGATCTTGTGTCCAATGTAGGTATGACCCAGTCGCGGCAACTGGTTTCGGACAGCACAGCTCTTTCTACCATGTTTGCGGCAGGGGTTACGGTTCCAGTTGGAGATCGCTGGCAGTTCGGTTTTGATTACAGGACTTCACAGATATCTGGAACGAATGCAGTTATTCCGCTTGGACAAATGTGCAAGGAGATTCAGGATGATGCTAATCCAAATGATCCCCTGTGTGTTGATGGTCCGCGCGGTACGCTTCGAATTTCCGAGATGGGGATCTGTTTGGCTGATAGTTACGATTTGATCACCAAGACCTGTCGCGCCAGCTCGGAAGCATCGGGCAGGACCAATATGTATTCGTTTCAAGCGATTGGCACCAACCTATTTGTTCAAAATGGTGTTGGCGTGACTTATTTTGGTTGGGTAGCAGGACCGACATATACCGGACAGAACTTGGGGTTGAGTTATATTTTCCCGATTATGGAAAACTGGCGTCTTGAAAGTAATGCTCGCTATTACACTCAGAAGAGCGATAGTGGTCAGAATTCAACCCAGTTTTCACCAAGCATGAAATTGGTTCATCAATGGGGTAGCAGTTTGTCCATTGAGGGAGAGATCGGCTACAGTGAGTCCAAGAATTCGGGAGTCACTACAAGTAAGAATAGGCGGGAATATCTCTATTTCGGGTTGCGCTGGGATTATCGATAGCTAGTCGGTCAACCTAAGTGGATTCTGACTGATTCGCCTAAACCCTAAACAGAATTAAGTGGAAGATTTATGTTATTTGTATATATCGGTGTAGCTAGTGTCGTCATTTCGCTATTGTTGCTATTCGGACTTGAGCGCTTTGCATCGCAAAAAGGTATGAAAACAGACCTTGCAGTTGAATTAAGGGAGCTTTTGATCGCTCGGGCTGAAGGCCGAATTGATCAGAATGAATTTGACACTAAGCAGGCGCTACTACACGCTGCCGTTTTGCAGAGTCCATCTGAGGTCAAGGAACAAAATCGGCCGTCCTATTGGCGCTGGTTGTTGCCTGCGGTGGTTTCTGTTTTGGTGGCTGGTGGAATCTATTGGGCAATATCATCAAAAGTTAGCCAGCCGACAAGCGTCACCGAAGACTTTGCAAAGCTACCAGCAGCGAAGCCAGGCAATCAAGCCAATGCCGGTGGTGATCTGAATACCGTCGTTAAAAAACTTGCTGACAAAATGGCAAAGGATCCGAACAACGGTGAAGGCTGGCTTCTATTGGCAAAGACTTACAGCGAGCTGAAAAAATTTGCTGAAGCTGATTCGGCTTACGAGAAGGCATCTCCATTAGTCGCTTTGGATGTAAATGCATTGACCGACTGGGCTGATGCTCATGTAATGGCCAATGATAGGAAGTGGGATGCAGAGGGTGGAAAGATAGTCAAGCGCGCATTGGCGGCAGATCCAAAACACGTCAAAGCCCTTGCCTTGGCAGGTAGTGAAGCCTTTGACAGGGCGGATTACAAGCAGGCGATTGAATTCTGGAAGCGCATGAAGGCTGCGGCAGCCGTTGATTCAATGGATAGCAAACTTGCAGATGCCAATATTGCGGAAGCAAATTCGATGCTTACAGGCAAGAAGCCCGTTGCAGTCGGTAACACAGGCGTTGCCAAGTCAGCTGTTGCCGGGGTTGTAACAATTAGCCCAAAACTTAAGGGTCAGGTTTCTGCGAGTGATACTGTATTCGTTGTTGCCAAGGCTCCAGATGGAAATGGCCCCCCGCTGGCAGTTGGTCGATTCAAAGCCATGGATTTTCCGATTGAATTTCGACTTGATGATAGTTCGGCAATTATGCCGAGCCGTACCATCTCCCAATTTTCAGACGTATTGGTCAGCGCAAAGATTTCCAAGGGTGGAACGGCGGAGTCAGCCAAAGGCGATATTTTCGCAGCGCCGATAAAGGCCAAGCTAGGGAACACAACATTATCACTCGAGCTTAATACCGTACGCTGAGTTTGGTTTTGTCGGGATTACGATTCAAGGTTGTCGCAATCCCGTCAGATACTTTGGTTTTTCAAAAAAAATTTTGAAGCTTGCCGACGTCCACCCATTTTAAGTAGCAGGGGCTTTAGAGTCCGAGGGTAATTTACCTGATTTATTGGTTAGTGATTTGGCATAAGCAACCACAGACAATCCAAGTCGCCTAACTGGCAGACGCTGAACGAATTCAATAGGCATACTGATCTTTGAGGACTACTGCCATCGTCCTGAAAATAATGTATAGATCCAGACCGATCGACCAGTGGCGCAGATAGTCCAGATCGCAATCGACACGCGCCTTCATCTTGTCCAGCGTCTCCGTTTCACCACGCAGTCCATTTACCTGAGCCCAGCCTGTAATGCCTGGTTTGACCTTGTGGCGGACCATGTAACCGTTGATCAACTTGCGGTATTGCTCATTGTGCGCGATTGCGTGTGGACGAGGGCCAACGATACTCATTCGGCCTTGCAGGACGTTGATGAACTGGGGCAATTCATCAAGCGAGGTCTTGCGCAAAAATCGACCAAGCTTGGTAATTCTCATGTCCCCCTTGCTTGCCTGCGTGATTTGAGATCCATCTTCGCAGACGGTCATTGAGCGGAACTTATAAACAACGATTTCCTGACCATCCAGCCCGTAGCGACGTTGCCTGAAAATGACGGGTCCCGGTGAGGTAAATTTGACGCCACAAGCAATGATGAGCAGGGCGGGCGAAATCAGCACCAATATCAGCAGTGAAAGCACAATATCGGACAATCGCTTGACTATCCCGTTGCTGCCGGTGAACGGTGTTTCGCAGACAGAGACTACCGGCATGTCGCAGACCGTTTCCATGCGGCTTTGAATAATGTCTGTGACGAACATGTCTGGAACGAAATAAATTGACGCAGTCGTGTCCCGCAATTCGTCCAGCAGGCGGAGAATGCGGGGTTGTGTGGCCATCGGCAGGGAAATATAAATCAGGTTGACCTGCTCACGCTTCACATAATCGGCGACTTGTACGATCCGGCCGAGTAATGGTCCATCGTGACCGATGGCATGGAGGCGCGCAAGATTTCGATCATCGAAAAAGCCGAGTACCTTTAGGTGGCTATAGGGACTTTTTGCAAGGCGGCTAGCCAATTGGGCGCCCTGTTCGTTCATGCCAATGATCACAGCACGCTTGGCTCCCTGTGCCTGAAGCAGCAAGGGCGCAACGAGACGAAACAAGCCATTGGCCACGATCAGACTCATCGGCGCAGCCCATAGCCAGGTCAAGACGGCATTCTCTGAATACAGGCTCAAACCTTTGGTTGCGTAACCAAAAAATAAAATCAGCGATGCCAATACCAGCCAGCCGGCGATGATGTTGATGACGCTACGGGCAAAAGACTCCTCAAGACGCGGTCGTGCCGGAAAGGTCAGCGAAAAGGCCATCAGAGAGAGTATCAGGTAGGGGAGACTGAGCTCGCCTTCTTCCATGAAGCCAATGACCCAGACCGACAGCGTGAGGACTAAAGGGTCAAGAACCACTTCGATGACATTGATCAGATGGTCACGCCTGACTTGCAGACTGGCGACCCTGCCAAAACGGGAGGTGCTTCCAAGATGCGGGACTGACGCTACTGAGGGCAGTGTAGAGCATTCAGTTGTTGAGGTAATGGTACTCATGGTTTGATTCTGCAAATGCGACTGGGCGAACGCTGAAGGGCGAAGATTGCACAGACAGACAAATTGATTTCTGTCACCAAAGACAATCGCGACAGTTTTCCTTGTGGAAAAGCTGCCGCGATCAAGATCTGCCTGTTGATTGGAATGTGGGCTACCGGATATAAACAATACGCGTAGTTTATTCCAAATTCATTATGTTTTTGTTAAATGCTATAGCAATGAATCACAATCTCCAGACGCGTACCCCGGCTGCATTCAGTGAAGCCTTGTCGAAGGTCGATTTGACATCAATGAAACAGCCATCCTTGACCAATCGACGTGCCAGATCTTCGGCACTCAGTGCCAGGTACTCCTTGTGTGCAACAGCAGCAATAATGGCATCAGCACGAGGCAGGTCTTCCCAGGCAAACAGGCGCACACCGTATTCATGCATGGCCTCGTCAGCATCTGCCGACGGATCATGGACAAATACCTCGATACCGTAACTCTTCAGTTCCGCAATAATGTCTGCAACCTTGGAATTGCGCAGATCGGCGCAGTCTTCCTTGAAGGTCAGGCCCAGCACGTTAACACGGGCACCTTTAATATAGCTGCCGCCAGCGATCATCTGTTTGACGGTCTGTTCTGCAACAAACTTTGCCATGCCGTCATTGATGCGGCGACCGGCCAGGATCACCTGTGGGTTGTATCCGATCATTTCCGCCTTGTGGGTCAAATAATATGGATCAACGCCGATACAATGGCCACCCACTAGGCCCGGTTTGAATTTCAGGAAATTCCACTTGGTTCCGGCAGCCTCCAGCACCTCGGTTGTGTCGATATCGAGGCGGTCGAAAATAATGGCCAATTCGTTCATTAATGCAATGTTCAGGTCACGTTGGGTATTCTCGATGACCTTTGCGGCCTCCGCAGCCTTGATGCTGCGGCAACGATGCACGCCTGGCTTGACGATGCGTTCATAAAGCTCGGCTACCTTTTCCAGTGTTTCCGGCGTATCGCCGGAAACCACTTTGAGAATGCTCGTCAAGGTATGTTCTTTGTCGCCCGGGTTGATGCGCTCAGGTGAGTAACCAACATTGAAATCCTGCTTCCATTTCAGGCCTGATTCCCGTTCCAGGACTGGGATGCAGATTTCCTCGGTGGCGCCTGGATAGACAGTTGATTCATAGACGACGATGGCACCTGCCTTCATGTGGCGCCCTACGGACGTGCTGGCACCAATCAGCGGCCTAAAATCCGGAATATGGGCTTCGTCGACCGGGGTCGGTACCGCAACAACAATGATGTCCGCCTCGGCCAGCATTTTTGGATCAGCTGTATATTCAGCGTGAATCGCCTGGGCCAGCACCTCATCATCGAGTTCCCGTGACGGGTCGGTGCCAGCGATGCACTGGGCGACCTTGCTCGTGCTGATGTCAAAGCCGATGGTCCGGCCTGTTTTGCCAAATTCAACGACCAGCGGTAGGCCAACATAGCCGAGGCCGATAACTGCGACAACTGACATGATTTCTCCAAAATTTGATGGCCGTTGCCGGCATAGAACGATTGTGCTGCAACCCAATTATACCGAGTAACTATTGCGCCTGATTTTTGCCCGCTAAAAAGCGCGGGCCGAATCCAAACTACCTGCCGTAGGTATCCTCGAAACGTACGATATCGTCTTCACCCAGATAACTGCCGGACTGCACTTCGATCATTTCTAGCGGTAGCTTGCCTGGATTCTCCAGACGGTGCGTTACACCCAGCGGAATATAGGTCGATTCGTTTTCGGAGATAAGGAAATATTCCTCGCCTCGCGTCACTTTGGCGGTACCGGACACTACTATCCAGTGCTCGGCGCGGTGGTGGTGCATCTGCAGCGAAAGCTGGGCGCCCGGGTTTACGACAATGCGTTTGACCTGAAATCGCTCGCCGGCATCGACGCCATCGAACCAGCCCCAAGGCCGATGAACCTTGCGATGCAGTTGGGTCAGGTTTGGCCGGCTGGTCTTGAGTCGATCCACAATCTTTTTTACATCCTGCGCCGCATCGTGTTGGACGATGAGGAGGGCATCATCAGTTTCCACTACGATCAGATTATTGACCCCGACACAAGTAACCAGGCGATTCTGCGAGAACGCCAAGGTATTTGTACAGGCTTCCAGAATTACGTCTCCGCGCGTCGTATTTCCGGAAGCATCCTTGTCCAGCACTTCCCACAACGAATCCCAGGATCCCACGTCCGACCAGCCTGCATCCAGCGGGATTACCACGCCCTGTGGCAAGCCGGCGATGCCCTGGTTCAATCGCTCCATCACGGCGTAGTCGATGGAGTCCGATGGGCAGGCTTCGAAAGCTGCCTTGGCGGCACGCACGAAGTCGCCATCGGTCTTGACCTCTGTGACCGCCGCGCGACAGGCATCCAGAATGTCCGGACGACATTGGGCCAGCGCATCAAGCCAAGTCGAGGCTTTCAATACAAAGATGCCGCTGTTCCACAAATACTGGCCCGAATCCAGATATGACTCCGCGGTCTGCCGGTTCGGCTTTTCAACAAAGCGCGCCAGCATGAAAGCGGCACTTTGCGCAGCCACTGGCTCACCAACCTGAATGTAGCCGTAGCCGGTCTCCGGCGCATCCGGCGTAATGCCAAAGGTAACTGCCTTGCCGGAGGCAGCCAGTTCGACGGCACTGGTCACCGACCTGCGGAAAAGCGCCTCGTCCAGAATCACATGGTCGGCCGGCATCACTACCATGACCGGGTCGGCGCCATCGTGCCGGGCCATCAAGGCTGCCAATGTCAGTGCCGGCGCGGTATTTCGACCGGCAGGCTCAAGTACGATGGTGCCATGTCGTCCCTCCTGACGAAGCTGCTCCGCCACCGCAAATCGATGGTTTTCGTTACAGACCAGTAACGGTGCCTGAACGTCCGGCAAGCCATCCAACCGGGCAACCGTCAGTTGCAACATCGACTCGCCACCTACCAGCGGCAGCAATTGCTTTGGATGCTGTTCGCGGGAAAGCGGCCATAGCCGAGAGCCGGAGCCCCCGGAAAGAATGACGGGAAGAATGGAGGTGGTCATAAAGTTGCGATCAACCGAAAATGTATGTGATAGGAATGAATTTGTTTCAATGAAAATAGGCTTGGTGTCTTTAGGAACGGAGAATCAGACGCCCAATTCGCCAGCCAATATCGCCACGATCCGCTCCGCTGCCTTGCCATCCCACAGCTGCGGACGGCGGCCCTGTTTGCCCTTGCCTGCCAGTACCTTGCGTGCCTCGGCGACAATGCGCACCGGGTCCGTTCCGGCCAGCACGTTGGAGCCTTCATCCACGGTTACCGGGCGCTCCGTGTTTTCGCGGATCGTGATGCAGGGCACACCCAGCGCCGTTGTTTCCTCCTGCAAGCCGCCACTGTCCGTCAGCACTACCAAGGCGTCCTTCCACAAACTCAGAAAAGCCATGTAGGCTTGTGGGCCGACCAGCGTTACGTTCGGCCCGAGATCGACGCCAAATTTTTCCAGATTGCCACGGGTACGCGGATGCACCGGGAAAATCAGCGGCAGCTCGGTCGAGATTTCGCGTAACGCACCGCCAATCTGCGCCATCATCACGGGATCGTCGACGTTACTTGGCCGATGCAGCGTCACCACCCCATAGCTGCGGTCAACCGGAATATTTGCCGAAATTTCAAAGCTTGATGGATCAGCGTCCGTCAGTTTTTCAGCCTGATACAGCAAATTATCGACCATCACATGGCCGACATAATGAATCGCGGAATCGGGCTTGCCTTCACGACGCAGATGCTCGACGCCACTCGGTTCCGTCACGAAGAACCAGTCCGAAATGCTGTCGGTCACCAGACGATTGATCTCTTCCGGCATCGTCCTGTCGCCGCTACGCAAACCGGCCTCAACGTGGGCCACCGGAATGTTCAGCTTCTTGGCTACAATCGAGCAGGCCAAGGTCGAATTCACATCACCGACCACCAGTACCGCGTCCGGCCGCTCAGCTTGGCACAACTCCTCGAAAGCCACCATGATCTTGGCCGTCTGCTGCGCGTGCGAACCACCGCCGGCGCCCATGAACACGTCCGGCTGTGGAATGCCCAGTTCCTCGAAAAACACATCGTTCATCTCGCGGTCGTAATGCTGGCCGGTGTGAATGATCTTGAAAGCCAGCCCGCCATGGGCTTGCAGCGCCCGGACGATCGGTGCGATCTTCATGAAATTGGGCCGGGCACCGGCAACGAGATAGATTGTTTTCATCAAAATTTGAAATCCATGCAGTAAAGCTGTCTATGGTCAGTACAGCGCGTTCACCCTAGATGCAGCCAGTGTTTCATGTCCAGTTCATGCACTGCCGAACCAGATGGCACGGCATCGCAAAAGCCAATAGTTCAGAAATAGGCAGCATCCACAAACCTGACCCCCGCCAGATCCTTTGCAGAAAGTGCAACGTCGCCGGTCACCGGCCAATTGATCGCGAGATCAGGATCATTCCAGGCGATGCTGCGCTCGAATTGCGGTGCGTAGTAGTCGGTGGTCTTGTAGAGAAACTCTGCCGTTTCCGAAAGTACGACAAAACCGTGAGCAAATCCGGCAGGAATCCACAATTGCTTTTTATTTTCTGCAGAAAGATGTTCGCCGACCCATTTTCCGAATGTCCGGGAGCCTTTTCTCAGGTCAACCGCGACATCGAAAACCTCACCCTGAACGACGCGAACCAGTTTGCCCTGGGCTTGCTCAATCTGGTAGTGCAGGCCGCGCAGCACGTTCCGAACGCTTTTGGAATGGTTGTCCTGTACGAAAGTCGGGTTCAATCCGGTCGCTTCGCAGAAAGCCTTGTGGTTGTAGCTTTCAAAGAAGAAGCCACGATCATCCCCGAACACTTTCGGTTCAAGCACCAGCACATCCGGGATGGCAGTGGGTGTCGCCTTCATCAGAACACCCGTTCCTTGAGCAGGCTCATCAGGTACTGGCCATAGGTATTTTTCACCATGGGCTGGGCCAGCTTTTCCAGCTGCTCGGCCGATACCCAGCGCTTGCGGAAGGCAATTTCCTCCGGGCATGCCACCTTCAAGCCTTGCCGTTTCTCAATCGTGGCAATGAACTGGCTGGCATCCAGCAAGGACTCATGGGTGCCTGTGTCCAGCCAGGCATGTCCGCGGCCCATCACCTGAACATTTAACTGCTGGCGTTCGAGATAGATGCGATTGACATCGGTAATCTCCAGCTCGCCGCGGGGTGATGGCTTCAAATCGCGCGCGATGTCGAGCACCTGATTGTCGTAGAAGTACAGGCCGGTGACCGCGTAATTGGATTTCGGCACCGTCGGTTTTTCTTCCAGGCTGACCGCCTGACCGGCGGCATCAAACTCGACCACACCGTAGCGTTCCGGATCATGCACGTGGTAGGCAAAGACGGTGGCGCCGTCTTTTTGCTGGCCGGCGGTGGTGAGGTCGTTGGCAAATTCATGACCATAAAAAATATTGTCGCCCAGGACCAGCGCGCTATCGCCATGGCCGACGAAGTCGCGACCGATAATGAAGGCCTGCGCCAGACCGTCAGGGCTGGGCTGGATTGCGTAGGAGAGGCTCAAGCCCCACTGACTGCCATCGCCCAGAAGCTGTTCGAAACGCGGTGTATCCTGCGGCGTGGAGATGATGAGAATCTCGCGAATGCCGGCCAGCATCAAGGTCGTCAGCGGGTAGTAGATCATCGGCTTGTCGTGAATCGGCAGCAATTGCTTGGAAACAGCCAGGGTCACCGGATAAAGACGGGTGCCGGAACCGCCGGCGAGGATGATGCCTTTACGCATGGTTTGATCCTTTACAGAATTTGTTGAAGCACATGATCCAGCCCGCTTTGCCAGGCGGGAAGTTCCAGCCCGAAGGTTTCGCGCAAAAGCTGGGTGTCGAGTCGCGAATTGGCCGGGCGTGGCGCTGGAAGCGGGTAGTCGGCGGTAGCGATCGGCAGCACCTCATCGGCCGTCAGCTTGAGTGGTTTGCCCGCCGCCAACGCAGCCCGCACCACGGTTTGCGCATATTCATGCCAGGTCGTGCACCCACTCGCCACCAGATGATAAAGCCCGAACGGGAAGCCTGTCCTGCCCAGACGCTTGTATTGCCCCAGTACCTGCGCCGTCACGTCGGCGAGCAACGCGGCCGAGGTCGGGGCGCCGAACTGGTCGGCGACAATCTTCAAACCCTCACGCTCGGCCGCGAGACGCAGCATGGTCTTCGCGAAATTCGTGCCGTGCGCACCAAAAACCCAGCTCGTGCGAAAGATCAGGTGATCGGCGCCACTGGCCTGCAAAGCCTGCTCACCCGCCCGCTTGGTTTTGCCATACACGCTTTGCGGATTGGGGGTGTCCGACTCACGGTAAGCGCCGGACATGGTCCCGTCGAACACATAGTCGGTCGAGTAATGAACCACCAGCGCGCCCAGGCGAGCGGCCTCCTCGCCAAAGACGCCCGGTGCGGTGCCATTCACCGCCTGGGCCAGCTGCGGGTCGGATTCTGCCTTGTCCACCGCCGTGTAGGCAGCCGGATTGACAATCACCTGCGGTGCCACGTCAGCCACCAGTTTGCGGATCGACGCCGGATCGGAAAGGTCGCAATCAAGGTGGTCAACCGCCACAATGTCGCCCAGCGGAGCGAGGGATCGCTGCAATTCAAAACCGACCTGGCCATTCTTGCCCGTAATGAGAATTCGCATGCTCAAGCCCCGTACTGCTTGCCGAGCCATTCGCGGTAAGCCCCGCTCGTCACATTGGCTACCCAAGCCTGGTGATCGAGATACCACTGCACGGTCTTCTTGATGCCGGTCTCGAAGGTTTCCGCCGGTTTCCAGCCCAGTTCGCGTTCGATCTTGGTGGCGTCGATGGCATAGCGGCGGTCATGGCCGGGGCGGTCGGTGACGTAGGTAATCTGTTCCTTGTAGGGTTTGCCATCCGCGCGCGGGCTGAGTTCATCGAGGATGCTGCACAGGGTATGCACGACGTCGAGGTTGGGCTTTTCGTTCCAGCCGCCGACATTGTAGGTTTCGCCCAGTTTGCCGGCTTCGAGCACGCGGCGGATGGCGCTGCAGTGGTCCTTGACGT
>WBZX01000630.1_pt1 | contig 30761 bp, 32 predicted proteins | sample 5204211 | NCBI WGS metagenome assembly WBZX01 (sample SAMN12344362, study PRJNA552823) | activated sludge metagenome | biome: Activated sludge suspended growth; feature: Nitrification reactor; material: Wastewater; isolation source: activated sludge from nitrification reactor of wastewater... | reverse complement strand
GGGCGCGCGGAACGCGGGGCGCATGTGCTTCGGGATCCGGTTCCACGACAGGGCGATCGTGCCCTGCACGAACGTCGAGGTGCGCCGGCACGCGAGGTCGTTGAGCGGTCCGCTGGCAGCGAGACGGATCAGCCACGGCGCCCGGCGTCCGGCGGGCACGGCGATGCCGGTGTTGCACAGCACCATCCCGGCCAGCCGGTCCTGGTGCGCCACCGACCACCCCTGCACCACGGCACCGCCCCAGTCCTGCCCGACCATCACGAGCGGTCCCTCGAGCCCGAGCGCGCGGATCGCATCGTCGAGATCGCGCACGCGATCCGCGTAGCGGCGCAGGCCGACGCGATCGCTGTACCCCATGTTCAGCTGGTCGACGGCGACGACGCGCCAGCGATCGCCGAGCCGCTCGACGACCCGGTGCCACAGGTACGACCAGGTGGGGTTGCCGTGGACGCAGACGATCGTGCCGAGCGGACGCGTCGGCGGGGCGGGACGGCGTTCGAGCACGTGCCAGCGGTGCGTCGCGCCGTCGTGCGACGGCACGTCGAGCACGCGCGACCACGAGGGATCGACGCCCCATCGCTGCCAGTCGTCGGCACTCGGGAGTGCCGGCACGCTCATCGTGCGGTCGTCACCAGACGAGCTCGGTGAAGCTCGTGTTGAGCCCCGACCCGATGCCCATGCACAGCACGCGGTCGCCCGCCGAGAGCTCGCGCTGGACGTTCGCCAGCGTGATCGGGATCGCCGCCGGCCCGACGTTGCCGTAGAACGGATACGTGAGCGGCACCTTGCCCTTGTCGAGGCCCAGGCGCTCGCAGATCAGGTTGGTGTGCACCGAGCTGATCTGGTGGATCACGTAGCGATCCATGCCGTTGAGCCAGTCGAAGTCGACCGACGAGTCCTTCCACGCCTCTTCGGCGAGGTCGAGTCCGGCTTCGAGCAGGGCCTTGGTGTCGGTGGTCATCTTCTCGAGCGAGCCGACGCAGAGCGTGTGGTGCTGGGTGCCCGCACGGGCGATGCCGCCGACGATGCGATGCGCGTCGGGGTGCTGGTCGAGGCTGCCGATCACCATCGCCGCAGCGCCCGAGCCGAGGGTGAGCGAGGCGAACTCGTCGAACACGTCGGTGAACGACGCGTCGTCGCGCTTGAGCCGCTCGATCGTGGTCTGTTGGGTGTAGCGGCTGCCCTCGCCGTCGACGATGAGGGCGTACTTGATGAAGCCGGCATCGATCGCGGTGGACGCGAGGTGCATCGCGTTGACGAACCCCAGGCAGGCGTTCGCGAGGTCGAAGTTGGTGCAGCTGGGCGGCAGGCCGAGCTGGTGGTGCACGGCACAGGCCACCGACGGCTCGAGGTGGTGCTTGCAGACCGAGGTGGAGATCATCATGCCGATCTCGCTCGGGTCGACGCCCGAGCTCTCGATCGCCTTGCGGCCGGCCATCGCCGCGGCCTGGTCGAAGGTGACGCCCTCGGGCCACCAGCGACGCTCCTTGATGCCGGCCAGGCCCTCGAGCAGGCCCGGACGCATGTTCCACCGCTCGTAGGTGGGCGCGAGTTGCTCGTCGATCCAGTCGCTCGTGACGACTTCGGGAGCCTCGACGGCCTCGACGCAGATGATGCCAGCGCGCTGGTGGGTGTAGACGGCGTTGGCATTCGCCGAGGGTGACGATCCCGTGTTGGCGGTCACGACGGGTCTCCGATCTCCATAGTCTTCGTTGCATGGTACAGATGACGGCCCTCGTCAGGCGGCCGAGCCCCCGTTTGGCCGACGGCCTGGTCACCCACATCGAGCGCAGCCCTGTCGATGCTGCGCTCGCGATCCGCCAGTGGGAGGTCTACGTCGACACGCTGCGTGAGGCCGGCTGGACGATCGTCGAGGTGCCCGAGGCGCCCGACTGTCCCGACTCGGTGTTCATCGAGGACACGGTGCTCATGTACCGCAACGTGGCGGTCATCAGCCGTCCCGGTGCCGACGAACGCAAGCCCGAGGTGCTCGACGTCGAGAAGGTCGTCGAGGGTCTCGGCTGCTCGATCAACCGGATCCGGCCGCCCGGCACGCTCGACGCGGGTGACGTGTTGAAGATCGGCGACACCGTGTACGTGGGCCGTGGCGGGCGCACGAACGGCGAGGGCATCGCCCAGCTGCGCTCGATCCTCGAGCCGCTCGGCGCCACCGTGGTGGCGGTGCCGCTCAGCAAGGTGCTGCACCTCAAGTCGGCCGTCACCGCGCTGCCCGACGGCACGGTCATCGGCTACCCGCCGCTGATCGACGACGTCACGGTGTTCCCGCGGTTCCTGCCGGTGCCCGAGGAAGAGGGCGCACACGTGGTGCTGATCGGCGGCGACCGGCTGCTGATGTCGGCGAACGCGCCGCGGTCGGCGGCGTTGTTCCGCGATCTCGGCTACACGCCCGTCGAGGTCGACATCGGCGAGTTCGTCAAGCTCGAGGGCTGCGTCACCTGCCTGTCGGTGCGCCTGCGGCACTGACGACGGGCAGCCGACACGAACCGGTCAGGGGTTCGGTGCCGCCACCACGTCGACCGGTTCGGGGAAGCGGCCGATGCCGCCGTCCTTCACGAGCATGTGCGTGTGCGTGCGGTCGGCGTGGCGGGCGCGCCACACCAACATCTGCTGCGCGTAGCCGAGCACCCGCTCCGGATCTCGCAGTTCGGTGCGCCCCGTGGGATCGGCCTCGAGGTCGAAGCACCGCCACGTGCCGTCGCCGAACTGCACGTACATCCCCCGGTCGTCGCGCACCGCGGCGAGGTTGAGCGTCTCGAGGCGACGATCCCAGGGCCAGCCGTCGGGACGGTCGAGCTCGAGGATCACGTCGCGCCAGTCGAACTCCCAGTGCGCAGCGTCGCGCCACCATCGCGGCTGCTCGCCGCGCAGGAACGGGGTGAGCGGTACGCCGTCGCACTGCGAGGGCACCGGCGCACCCACGGCCTCGCAGATGGTGGGGAACAGGTCGATGTTCTCGGTGAGCGCCTGCACGGTGCTGCCGTGGGCCGCGGGGTGGTGCGGGTCGCGCACGATCCCGAGGATGTGGTAGCTCGACTCGAACCAGGCGAGTTTGCCGACGAGGCCGTGGTCGCCCGCCATCTCGGCGTGGTCGGCGGTGACGACGATCATCGTGTCGTCCCACATGTCGAGCTCGCGCAAGGTGGCCCACAGCCGGGCGAGCTGGGCATCGACCTCGCTGATCATCCCGTAGTACTGCGCGCGGAGGTGGCGCACGCCCGCCTCGTCGGCGGGCGCGGCGGCCCCGTCGATGCCGAGCATGATCTCGTGCAGCCAGTGCCGGTCGTCGGCCGGCTCGATCGGCATCGGCACGTCGGCCGGGTCGTACATGTCGGCGAAGTGCCCGGCCGCGCCGTACGGCGGGTGTGGCCGCAGATACGACAGATGTGCGAACCACGGGATGTCGCGGGGCTGTTCGCGCAACCAGTCGATCGCGTGGTCGGTCAGGAACGCGGACACGCCTGCGTCGGCGGGGCGCGAGGGCTCGGTGCCGAGGGCGTCGTAGCCGCCGCCGAGGTCGGTGTAGCCGCGCTCGGCCAGCCAGTCGAGCCAGACCTGGTGGTCGTCGGGGATGTGCAACACGGGTCGGAAGCCCGGGAGGATGCCGCTGTAGTGCTGCATCCGCGGGTCGTCGCGGCCGGTCGATTCGCGGGGGTCGATGCTCTGGTCGGTGTAGCCGAACAGCACCGGGTCGTAGCCGGCGCGGCGCACCGCCTTGGCCACGTTGTCGAACCGGGCGTCGAGCGGCGTGCCGTTCGACACCACCCGGTGGTTCATCTGGTACATGCCCGTGTACAGCGAGGCGCGGCCCGGCGCGCAGGGTGCGGCCTGGCTGTAGTGGCGGGCGAGACGGACGCCGTGGGCGGCCAGCTCGTCGAGCGCCGGGGTGCGCACCACCGGGTGCCCGGCGCACCCGAGGCTGTCGCCGCGGAACTGGTCGAGCGTGATCAACAGCACGTTCACGGCGACCGAACCTACTGACCCGTCCCGAGATCGGGCGCGATCAACCGCCCGCGGCGGCCAGGATCTGGTCGACGCTCGGGTTGACGAGTCCGATGCCGCGGACGGTGACGGTCGGGACGGTCTCGTTGCCGCGGGCGATCGAGCGCACGACGGCCGCGGCGGTGTCGTCGTCCCAGATGTTGACCCGCCGGTGCTCGACGCCGTGGCGTTCGAGCTGCCGGAAGAGCATCCCGCAGAAGGGGCAGCCGGGCCGCCAGTAGACGGTGATGCCGGTGTCGGCGGTGTCGGCGGCATCAGGGGTGTCGGGGTTGTGGTTGTCGTCGTCGTGGCTCACCGGTGCTCCTCAACCTGCGGGGTTTCCCGTCTGTTCCCGGACTGTCCACGACGTGGCGCGAGGAAGTTCATCGATCGCCCGTAGTGTGTCCGTCGTGCGGCGAGCACTCTACGTGATGTTCGCCACGCTCAGCGTGGCAACGGGGCTCGGTTGGACCGAACGCGCCCCCGATGCCCATGCCGAGCCTCCCGAGGTGCAGGCCTGCATCGCGCAGCCGGTCCTGCAACGTGGCAGCACCGGCTCGGGCGTCATGTGTCTGCAGTTCACCCTGATCATGCAGGGGTACTCGGTGCCCTACAGCGGCAGTTACGACCAGTCCACCGAGGACGCCGTGCGCTGGTACCAGGCCACGCACCCGCCGCTCGTCGCCGACGGCGTCGCCGGTGAGTCCACCCTCGAGTCGCTCGGCATCGCCGGCAAGGCAGCGGTGTTCGTGCCGGCCGGCGCTCTCGGCGAGGCGCCGGTCGAGGCGTCCACCCAGGCAGCGGCCGGCGGCACCCCCGCCTCGCGTGCCCGGTGCACCGCGGACGCCACCCTCAGCGCCGGCAAGCGCGGCCAGTCGGTGATGTGCCTGCAGTACCGGCTGGTCGAGCTCGGGTTCTCCACCGTGTCGGCCACCGGGGTGTACGACCAGGCCACCCAGGACGCCGTGCGCTTCTACCAGCGCGGCACCCCACCGCTCACCGCCGACGGCGTCGCCGGACCGCGCACGCTGGCCGCGCTCGACATCTGGAGCGGCATGACCGCAGGCGGCGGGCGCAACATCGGCACCGGTCCCTTCCCGGCCGGCATGCAGGACGAGGCCCAGTGGCGGCTCACCGCCGAGGGCATCCCGGTGTACGGCAACCGAACGCCGTGCACCAAGGAGCAGGCGATCACGATCGCCGCCGAGTTCGCGAACGACGGCGCCGATGCGGCCACCCAGCAGTGGGCGGTCTACATCGCCTCTCGCGAGGGGGGCTGCCGCTACGACGCGGTCAACATCAACGCCCGTACCAAGGACGACTCGCACTGCACGTTCCAGCTCAACGCGCTGTCGGGCGCGTTCTCGCAGCACGGGTCGCTCGGCCGCCGCGGGTGGACCACCGATCTCGTGAAGGCCTCGCTGCAGGCGTGCGCCGACGCGGCCAGCGACCTGTGGGTGTTCTGCGGTCGTGGTCCGTGGACGCCGCCGTACTCGTGCACGCCGCCGTGGTCCGGGTCGACGGTCGACCAGCCGCCCGCGTTGCTGCCGGCACCGCCCGACAGCGTCGTCCCCACGCCCGCCGACGACTCGACGGGAACGGTCACCCCGGAGCCCGCCGAGCCCACGGCGCCCACCGATCCGGGCGGCGGGACGGCCTCGACCGACACGACCACCACGACGGTCGCGCCGATCGACACCACCGCACCCACGGTCGCGCCCTGACGGACACCTCGCGGGTGTGGCGAGGCCCTGGTCCGGGATATCATCAGCGCTCACTTGGAGAGGTGCCAGAGCCAGGTCGAATGGACCGCACTGCTAATGCGGGGACCACCTTCAAAGTGGTCCGTGGGTTCAAATCCCACCCTCTCCGCACCGTGCGACAGCCCGGCGGCCACGAGCCGCCGGGCTGTCGTCGTTCTCGGCCGCCGTGCCGCGTCACCTCACCGCGGACGGTGGCTGCGTTGCATTTCCATGACGACGCGACCAGACTTCTCGTCATCTTCGTAACACAGCAGGTGCCGACGCCCGCTGGTGGAGGGGATGACATGATCCACATCGACCACTCGACCACGCCTGCCCCCGCGATGCCGCGACGGGATCGGCGGCTCGTCGCGCTCGTCGCGGCGCTCGTCGCGACGGGCGGCCTGACGGTCGCGACCGCCGCGCCGGCGGCCGCTGCGCCGGCTCGACCCGCAGCTCCGGCGAAGGCCTGCACCGCGGGCACCTACACGGTGGTGCGAGGCGACGGCTGGCTCGCGATCGCGAAGAAGCTGGGTGTCACCACCACGCAGCTCCTCACCGCCAACGGCGCGACCGCCCGCACCATCATCCACCCGGGCCAGACCCTGTGTGCGCCGTCGGGTGCCACCGGCGCCACCACGTCGACGGGCTCCACCGCATCGGGCTCGTCGAGTTCGTCGAGTTCGTCGTCCGGGTCGTCGTGTGCCTCGTCGTACACGATCGCCAAGGGCGACAGCTGGTCGGTGATCGCCAAGCGGAACGGGGTGACGATGAAGGCGCTGCTCGCCGCCAACCGCGCCACGTCCAGCACGGTCATCCATCCCGGCCGCACCCTGTGCCTGCCCGCCGGCGCCACCCCGTCGTCCACCTCGTCGAGCAGCCCGTCGGCCTCGACGGTCAAGGCGTACACCGCCGCCGAGAACGAGGCGACCATCCGGGCGATCTGGCCCGACGACCTCGAGGACGAGGCCGTCCGGATCGCGAAGCGCGAGAGCAACCTGCAGAACAAGGCCAAGAACTCGTGCTGCTACGGCCTGTTCCAGCTCAACTGGAACGCGCACAAGTCGTGGCTCGCCGGCATCGGGGTCACCTCGGCCACGCAGCTGCTCGATCCCACCGTCAACGTGACGGCGGCCTACGCGCTGTACCAGCGATCGGGCAGCTTCCGCCCCTGGGCCTGACCCCCCGGGCGGGCCGCCGCGAAATCCGCGGGTGTCGATCGCAGGACGATGCGGCTACACTCGCCTGCCGACGTGACGAGGCACTGCCGAGTCGGGTCGTGCGCTCGTAGCTCAATGGATAGAGCATCTGACTACGGATCAGAAGGTTAGGGGTTCGAGTCCCTTCGAGCGCGCCAACTGAATACGGCCTCTGAGCAGGTCTGATACGATGAAAGGGCTCCGCTTTACAGCGGGGCCTTCGGTCGTTTTTCGACCCATGTATCAGCGATGTATCAGGAGGAGGTCGCCATGGCGTGGAAGGCGACGGGTCAGCCGACGGTGCGGCAGCAGCGTGAGCGATGGGTGGTGCGTGTCGACGGGATCGACACCGAGACGGGCAAGCACCGGCCGCGGCAGCTGGGCACGTATCCGTCGCGGCGGGCGGCGAATCGTGCGGCGAGCGAGTTCACGGCGGCGGGCGATTTCGGCAATGACCGCCGGACGGTCGGTCGTCTGGTGGACGAGTGGGTGGCGTCCCGTACGGACATCGGGCCGAAGACGAAGGCGCAGTACGAGTGGGCGGCCGGGCACATCCGCGCCCAGCTCGGATCGCTGCGGGTCGATCAGCTCGAACGGACAGACGTCGCCCGCTGGCTCGAGAGCCTGGCGTCGGGTGGCGAGTTCGGTCGGCGCAGCATCGGCATCTTCCGGATGGTGTTGAAGGCTGCGCTCGCCGACGCGGTGGAGTCCGGCGACCTGAAGCGCAGTCCTGCGGCCCGAGTGCCGATGCCGCGCAACGTGGTGAAGCCCGACCGGGTGAAGGAGGTCGACGCGTGGGACGACGCGCAGCTGCAGCGGTTCCTCGACATCGCAGACGCTCACCGATGGGCGGGGCCGCTGCGCATCGCCGTGTTGTACGGGCTGCGCCGCAGTGAGGTGCTCGGGCTGCACTGGTCGGAGGTCGACCTGAAGAAGGGCACGATCAAGATCGAGCGTGCACTGGTGGAGGTGCGCGGTGTGCCGACGTGGACGGACGGCAAGAACACACGAGCTCGCCGCACGATCCCGCTCGACGCTGGCACGCTTCGAGCGCTGCAGGCGCACCGCAGATTCCAGGCCGAAGAACGTTTGGCCGCCGGCCACGACTGGACCGATCAGGATCTCGTCATCGCCACGAAGACCGGGAACCAGGTCGCCCCCGGCAACTTCGACCAGACGCTCGAACGGCTGGTCCGCAACGCCGGTATTCCCCGTCTCACCTCGCACGGGTTGCGCCACACAGCGGCGACCCACATGGTGCGCCACGCTGCCGACATCGGTGAAGTGCGTGCCGCGGCCGAGCTGCTCGGCCACAGCCCGGACGAGTTGATGAAGACCTACGCGCACGTGCTGCCCGAGTCGGCTCGCACCGTGACCGAGAAGATCGGACGGCGCGCAGGCGAGATGACCCGCTGATGTGGGCCTACTCCGACGAGTCGGAACGAGGTGCGACGCTGCTGTTCGGACTGATGGTGGTGCCGGCGCACCGTGTGGTCGAGGCACGGCGTCGGCTGCGCTCGTTGCTCCTGCCCGGTCAGCGGCGGCTGCACACGGCGAAGGAATCGCCCGCGCGCCGGGCGCGACTCCTCGACCTGGTCGCTGAACTCGAGCTCGACACCACGGTGTATCGGCTGACGCGACCCGCAGGCCTCTCGCGTGTCGAGGCGCGCCGGCTGCTGGTGGCTCGGGCAGCGAGCGATGCTTTGGTGAACGGGGTGGTCTCGTGGACGCTCGACGACCAGGAGCCGATCCAAGCGGGGCGGGATCGGCGCGCCATCCAGCATGCGCTCGGCGTTGCGCACGACTCGATGCTGTACGACCATCGCCCGGGCCATGACGAGCCGATGCTCTGGGCGGTCGACGCCATCGTGTGGGCAGTCGGTACTCGCGGCCATCAGCTCGATCGGGTGCGCCGGATCACGGACATTTGCGACGTTCGGCCCTGAACGCGCAACACCCGGCTACCCACCGTCCGGAGGGCTCACCGGGTGTACTTCCCCCCGCTACTGCGGGGAGCACGACCATCATGCACGGTCCACCCGCCGCGCCGCAACCCGCCATCCGTGCCGGTATGACATTAGTCACGTCGTCAGGGAGCCGTGGACACTGCTGGACACCAGTGGACACCAAACGACACTGGCTGGATTCGACCCTCTGAGCTGGGCAGATGGGCGTTGATCGAAGGGTCACAGACGTGTAGTTCTTGACGTGATGACGGCGCTCGACGGCCTCAGAATCGACCTGGCGGGTGCTCCGCTGATGATCAAGATCGATCACGCCGCGCACCTCCTCGGAATCGGACGAACGCTCGCATACCGGCTCGCCGGCAGGTTCCAGAAGGGCGACCCGACAGGCCTGCCGGTGGTCTGGATCGGCGGATGTCTCCGCGTTCCGCGTTGGGCGCTCGTCGAATACGTCCTCCACGGGCGGGTCGACGCCGATCTGCGCACGCACGTCCGCGAGCTCGTCGACGAGATGATCGGCGAGGCATCGAGCGGGGGCGAGCCCGACACGTCGACCGCCGACGAGCAAGCACCACGAGCACTTCAACTCGGCTTCGAGTTCTGATCCAGGCCGAATCGGACGCCTGGCGTTCGGGTGGGGCGGGGGAGCAGGCCGGAAGGCCGATCACCGAAATCCGACCATTCGCGTCCGGATGTGGGCATGGAGATTTCACCGTCGAGGCCGTGGCGCGTCCAGTTGAGAGACGTGAGTTGCGTGTCCTCGAGAAGCGCTTCGCGCGAGCCGGCCGCCGGCTGTGTGGAGATCGCGTCAACATTCAGGTCCGAGCGCGTCCAGTTCTTCAGTATGGGACTGCAGCTGCGAGGTCGGTCGTGATGAGCGTGTCGACGGCGGTGCCGGACTTCTTCACCCTCCCCGAGGCCGGCCGCATCTTGCGGATCGGCCGGAACTCGGCCTACCGGCTCGCAGCGGAGTACGAGAGGAGCGGCGGCACCTCCGGTCTGCCGTTCATCCGGCTCGGCAAGTTGAAGCGGGTTCCGCGGCTGGTGCTCGAGAAGCTGCACGGCGGCCCGATCACGTGGCCGCTCCCCGACGAACCACAGCCGGCGACGAACGCGCCGTGCACGGCGTGCGCGACGTGGTCGCGATCGACGGACACGACGCCGAACTCGACGAGCCACACGGAGCCGTCAGCACTCTTGACCGCTGACTCCCAGCCTCGCCGCCAGAACTGATCGGCCCTCACTCGTGACCTCCCACCCTCGTCTTCCTGGAATCTCGGGCTGTTGGTTTGACAGACAGGTGCCCGTTTGGGGCGGTGAGGTGTCGTGATGCGTGTGACCACGTTGTATGCGTCGTCGGCGGCGTCGTCGGCTGCGTATTACACGAAGTATCTGACGGCGGCGCCGGGTGAGGTTCCCGGGGTGTGGATGGGCGCCCAGGCCGACGGCCTCGGGTTGGTCGGGAACGTCGACGGCGAGCAGTTGCAGGCGCTCCTCGCCGGGCTGGATCCCGTATCGGGTCGGAGTCTCGGGCGGGCGTTGACGGATCGGACGACGAGCGATGGTCGGGTCGTGAAGGCGGTGGCGGGGTTCGACGCAACGCTGTCGGCTCCGAAGTCGTTGTCGGTGCTGTGGGCGCTCACGGGTGATGACCGGCTGTTGGAGTGTCATGACGTCGCGGTGCGTGCGGTCGTTGAGTCGTTGGAGCGGTGGGCGGCAACGACGCGTGTCCGCTCGAACGGTGGCCGGTTGCATTTGGACACGGTCGGGTTGTCGGTGGCGGGGTTCCGGCAGTCGACGTCGCGGTTGGATGACCCGCAGATCCACACGCATCTCGTGGTGTCGGCGAAGGTCCAGACGGCGGATGGGCGGTGGATGGCGTTGGATGCGCGGGTGTTGAAGCAGCACCAGCGCACCTTCGGTGGCCTGTATCAGTCGGTGCTCCGCTCCGAGCTGACGGCGAGGTTCGGTGTCGGGTGGGAGCCGATCGTGAACGGCCAGGCCGAGATCACCGGTCTCGACCCGGAGCTGCTCGCCGTGTTCTCCAAGCGCGCCGCCCAGGTCGACGTCGAAACGGATGCCCGGATCGAGGAGTTCGAAGCACGCGAGGGCCGTCATCCGTCGCGGTTCGAACGTGCTGCGATCGAGCGTGAAGCGGCGGCGGACACGCGTGTGAAGAAGACCGGCAATGCCGCCACAGAGCTCCGCAGTGCCTGGCGGCAGGAGGCCGCTGATCTCGGCCACACGCCGCGGTCGGTGATCGACGCCGTGAACGCTGCCGGTCGCGCACGGCGAGAGCCGGCGAAGACCATGGTCGTCGAGATCGTGACGGCGTTGTCGGAGCGCAAGAGTGTCTGGCACGACCTCGACGTCCTCCGGGAGATCACCGACCGGTTCCAGACGCGAAAGGGGATCGACGGACAACGGTGGGCAGGTGTGCTCGACCGGGCGCTGACGCAGGTGATCGAGTCGTGTGTCGGGCTCGACCCCGAACAGCGCGATGACGAAGCCGGTCGTGGGTCGGATGGGCGGTCGGTGTGGATCGAACCCGTGGCACCGCGCTGGTCGTCGCCGCAGGTGATCGATCAGGAACTCGACCTGCTCGCCTGGACGCTCGCCGCCCAAGGTCTCGAGTCGTCACCGTCACGGTCGGTCGAACGCGGACGGCTCGACGTGCTTCAGGCGGCTGCTGCGGCTGAGGTGGCGGGTGGGGATCGGTTGGTGGTGATCATCGGCCCGGCCGGCGCGGGAAAGACGAGCATGCTCACCGCCGCGATCGATGACCTCCACGCACAGGGTCGGCCGGTGTTCGGGATCGCGCCCACGGCGAAAGCGGCCCGTGTCCTGGAAACCGAGACAGGGATACGCGCGGACACGCTCGCCAAGCTCCTGCACGAACACGCCCGCGAAGCAGGCCCGCGGCCGGAGTGGCGGCTAAAGCGCGGGACAACCGTGATCGTCGACGAGGCCGGGATGGTCTCGACCCCGGACCTGTGGCGGCTCACCGACCTCGCCCAACGCTTGGATCTGCGGGTCGTGTTGGTCGGCGACCCACACCAGCTCCAGGCCGTCGCACGCGGCGGCATGTTCCCCGAACTCGCGGCGACCGCGGCGCGGACGGTCGAGCTCGAACACGTCCACCGGTTCACCCAGGATTGGGAGGCCGCAGCATCACTCCGCCTCCGCCGCGGCGACCCCGCTGCCCTGTCGGAGTACCGGTGGCGCGGACGCATCGAGGCGGGCAGCCTCGACCAGCACCTGAACGCGATCGGCGACCGGTGGGTCGAGGCGCAGGCGAAGGGGCGGTCGTTGGCGATCACGACCACCACCAACGAACACGCCACCCTCATCAACCACCACATCCAGAACACCCGGCTCACCACCGGCGCCCTCACCGGCCGGCCCGCCGTCGCCGCCGACGGCGACGTCTACATCGGGGATGTGGTGATGACCCGCCGGAACGACCGCACCCTCACCACCAGCGCAGGCGACCCCGTCCGCAACCGCGACCGATGGACCATCACCGCCACCCACGACGACGGATCGATCACCGCCCGCTCGGCGACGAGCGACGCGACCGTCACGTTGCCGGCGACCTATGTGTCCGAGTTCGTACAACTCGCCTACGCCACGACCGAGCACGGCAACCAAGGCATCACCACCGACCAATCGATCACTCTCGTCACCGCCACCACCACCGGTCGAGGCCTCTACGTCGGCGCGACCCGCGGCCGTGACGTCAACCAGTTCCTGGTGGTCACCGAACAGCACTCCGAGCGAGAGGCCATGGACCTCCTCGGGCGGGTGCTCTTGACCGATCGGGCCGACACGCCTGCCGTCACTCACCGCCGGCACCTCGCCGAACGCCAACCCGCACCGGCACCCGGGCCGCGCCGTCGAGCGTTCGAGCCCGCCTGGCTCAACGAATGGCAGAACGATGTGAGGGAGCGAGTCCCGATGATCGACCGACTCCTCGCCTCGATGACCGAGGAACGCCCCGCCCTCGAGCAGTCCGTCGCCACAGCCCGAGACAGCTACGACAAGGCCCGTGCACTCCCCTCACCCGACCAGCACGAACTGTCCCAGGCACGACGCAAGGCGAACCTCGACGAGGCCGCCGCCCGGACCGCCCGCTACCGGGCCGGCAACGCCACCTGGCGAACACGACGCCCGCTCGAGCGAGCCGCGACCACAGCGACCGAACGAGCAGCCGTGAGCGCCAGTCGCCTCGATGAACTCGAAGCCATCTACCAACCCGTCACCGAACAACGAGAAGCAGCGCGTCGCGAGTTGGCCGTCGCTACCCAACGGCTCGACAAGCACGACCGCCGAGCCGTCGATCTCCGCGACTACCGCGCAGACGACATCGCCCTCGTCGAGGCGATCAGCACCTGGCGCACCTGGGCCGCCGGCCACACAGTCACCGGCCCCGACCTCGACCACGCAGTCGAAGAACTCGCCCGATACGTCGACACCGTCCCCGAAGCCCATGCACTCCTCAATGCGATCGCCCCAGAACACCCAGCGCTCCACCCGCCCGCACAGCACATGGACCGAGCCGACGTGGACTACGGCATCGATCTCTGATCTGAGTCCTGCGGGCTCTGGTGGACCGACTGGCATCAAGGTACGTTGACGAGGCCACTTCCGACCCGGTGGCGCTGTGTATCTCGATCTAAGACATCATCAACCACGCCGACGGGCACGCCGAGCGCTTCGAGGACTTTAAGCCCGATGACGCTCTCAAGATGCCGGTCGAGGTACGCGATGTTCCAGCGTGCGTCATCGCTCGTGCTCGCATCGCGCACGCCCGGCAAGCATGTGGTGGAAGAAATCTGGATCCTGTTCGGCGTTCTTTGCCAGCAGCACAGCTCGCTATAGCGCAGCTATCGAATCCACCTGAGTACATGCGACTCCGTTCTCTCGCGAATATTGACGGCTCAACTGACTTTTGGCAGGACCGCTTGCCGTCCACGTTGTGATGTGAGACGATTTCTCAGCGGGCGCCAACAGAAGGAGGAACTACGATGAGATTTCGTCGATTCGTTGTTGCCGCTCTGGTCGCGGCCGGAAGCACGGTTGCAATGGGAAGCGGTGTTGCAGACGCAGGCCTCACAGGCTGCGGTGGCTACACGAGTGGAACCACATGGAACACCTCGTGCAACACAGCGAACGTGGGCAACCCGTACCCAGAAAATCAGCAGCGAGCGAAGGTCACGTGTTCGGGATCTGGTGGAGGCACGACTCTCTACGGTCCGTGGCGAGGGGTGAACGTTCTCTCGACCGTGTCGTGCGGCCTCACCATGAGCAATAAGACCTGGCAGCTCCAGTAATGCGGGATCGCCGCTGGGCTCAGTGCCGGTCGTGGTCGGTACTGGCGGTCGTGGGATTGCTGATACTCGGCGGCGCTGGTTGTGGGGAGGGTGGCTCCGACACTTCAGCGGCGCCACCCTCCTCGAACGCGCTAAACCTGGACGACATCCCGCCTGAACAGCGGGCTGCGTTCGAGGATGGGGTTGTGAGTACGGTCGAATACACCGAGGCCTTCCAGCAGTTCGAAGCGTGCGCCAACGCTGATGAGAGCAACGTGGTCGATGTAGTGAGCGATCCGGCGACGGGTCTGATTCGCTTCGGTGTCAAGGGAGAACTCACGGTCTCGGGCCCGGACAATGGATCTGTTGTCGACCGCTGCTATCGAAGATTCTTCTCGGAGATAGAGCTCGAGTGGCAGACGACGGACGCCGCAGTCCTTGCAGCTGGAAACCAGGAGAGCCTCGACACCTTCCGGCGTGATCTTGAGCCGTGCCTGGAGGCCAATGGATATGACGTACCTGACGACATCGAGTCCGGAACGCAACTGTTCGGCGACCTAACGCAAGTTGCAATCACCTTGATCAACGAAGGAACATGCGTCCTGGATTAGGTCGTTCGGACGCCCGGCAAGCGCTTTGTATTCCGCGACTTGGCTGCCGAAATGAATGGTTCATTCGTCCAGAATAGCTGGTGGTGCGAACCCGCGAACCTTCGTCGAAGTCTTGAGAAGCTCGAGGGGTAGAAATACACCCATCGCGACACACAGTGACCAAGGCGAGATCTGTGAGCCGAAAGACGCCGCGGCGAATGGGCTTCCGACAGCTCACATGACAGGAATTGTTCTTGATTTGATGACAGGGATGAGACTACGATCCTTGTGGGCGGACGATCTCAATTGTTTCCTTAAGGAGGAATCATGAAGAAATCGTTCGGAAAGGTAATGCTGTGCGTTCTCATCGCGACTGGTGGTTCGGTCGTCGGAATTGCGAGCGGAGGCACAGCCTCGGCCTACCTGACCAACTGCACCGGCGCAGTCAACAATGGCACCTACACCACAGGTCGGTGCACGACGGCGGTGGGCGGGGGGCTCCAGCGAGTCCGGCAGACCTGCAGTAACGGCAGCCAGGGTTCGATCCAGTACGGGAGTTGGACTGCGGTCGGTGGCACGTCCCGGGCACCAACCTCGGGCGGATGCGCGTTGACGGTCTCGGCGCGCGTGCAAGAGTTCACGGATTGAGATGAGTCCGGGTTTCACGCGTGCCTTAGGCCGGTTCGGCGGTCGCATGCTTGTTGCGGTCGCTGTCGTGGTCTGCGGTGCGTGTGGCTCGAGCGAGTCCGGTTCCGTTCGCCCGAGCGACGGATACTCGTTGCCGGCTGCTGCTGATGTGCCTGCCGAGCAGCAGGAGTTCTTCGAGGACCAGGTGATCACGCTCGCCGAGTATCAGAGCGGCTTTGCGAAATTCGAGGGTTGTGTTCGCGGGGCGGGCGGTCGGCTGGACGAGACGGGTCGTGATGAGGTGACGGGCGTGGTCAGCTATCAGACGTCGAGCGATGCGCCGTTGTTGCCGCCTGGTCAGTCCGGCGGGTCGGTGGAGAACGACTGTTATCAGCGTTTCTTCGTTCAGACCGAGATCGCATTCCAGCTCACCGATCCGGTGGTGTTGGGTGGCTATCCGATCGCGCAGATGAAGATCTTCGACGAGACAGCTCGGGTGTGTCTCGACCACATCGGCGTGCCGGTGCCGTCGGATCTCGAGTTCATGGACGAGAACTGGAATCCGTTGAACGACGAGGCGTACGAGGCGATGGGCGACGGGCGTTGTCCGCCGTCGTTGTTTGGTGGCGGATGATGTTCGGTGTGAGCACACAGGCTGAACGAGGTGGCGCCGGGGCGGAATCGTCGGGGTCGGCTCGATGATTCCCCGAACTCTTCGCCGCGGGGTTGCTGGCCTTGTGGGTGTGGCGGTCGTGGCCGGCGCTGTCGCCTTGTCGGTTGTTGCTGTGCCGTTGGCGAGTTACGACCAGATCACCTCGGACGTCGATGCGGTTGCTGCGGCGACGGTGTCTGTGGTGTCGCGCCCGACGGATCTGCCTGTGAACGCTTCGGCGGATCTGGTGTGGTCGTCGCCGCGGGTGGTGCGCTCGTCGTCGGCGGGTGTGGTGTCGGCGGTGTTCGCCGCGCCGGGAGTGGAGATCGGTTGCGGCGTTGCAGTGTTCGAGGTCGACTCGTTCCCGGTCGTGTCGTACTGCGGGCCGCGTCCGTTGACCGGCGCGGTGTCGGCGACGTCGAAGGGTCGGGACACCGACGACTTCGTTGCGTGGTTGCGTTCGGTCGGGTTCTTCGAGGGGGTGGCTGCTCCATCTGCGGCGCAGCGTCGTGACGCGATCAGGTTCTGGCAGGCATCACTCGGGATGGCAGTGGACGCGACGGTGGAGCCTGGCGAGCTGGTGTGGCTGACCGAACCGTTCACGCCGACTGCGGTGGCGGTCGAGCCGGGCGTACCGATCGCTCCTGGTGACACGGTGATGTCGGTGGCGGAGCGACTGACATCAGCGACGGTGAACATCACCGCGCCGGTCGCCGATGAGAGCAGTGCGGGTGGAGCTGACGAGGCGCCGATGGTCTTCGGTGTCGACACGAACCCCGAGCGTGTGAGCGTCGACACCGACGGGGCGATCGGGGATGTTGCTTCGCTGGAGTCGATGCTGCGTGAGACCGGTCTGTTGGCCGATGGTCTGCCGGCTTCGGCGGCCGGGTCGGTGCGCCTCGCCGAACCGGTGCAGCTCGCGACAGTGCCCGCTTCGTCGATCATCACCGGAGGCAGCGGGACGTGCGTGATCGCCGTCGACGGCGACGCCCGCTCAGTGGTGCCGGTGACGGTTCTTTCGTCATCGGTCGGCACGGTCTTCGTCGACGGTGAACTGTCCGATGGCACGCTCGTGTCGGTCGATCCAGACCGCGCCACGCCGTGCTGACCGCGAGCGGTGTCCGCTATCGGCTCCCCACCGGACGGGTGCTGTTCGAAGACGTCACCCTGCAACTTGTCCCGGGCGAGGCCGTCGCAGTCGAAGGACCATCGGGCACCGGCAAATCCACGCTGCTCGCCGTGATCGGCGGGGTCCTGCCGGCCACACACGGACAGATCGGCATCGACACGGATCGGCCGGCACCGTTCGCGTGGGTGCTGCAAACCCTGAACTCACTCGGCGCACGCACCGTCCTTGCGAACGCTGCGCTGCTCGCCCGTCTCGACGGGATGCCTTCGAAACAGGCAAGCGAACGCGCCCGCGCCAACCTCGACCTGGTCGGCATCGGCGATCTCGCCGAGGCGAAGGCCCGGCAACTCTCAGGTGGCGAACTGCAGCGCCTCGCGGTCGCTCGAGCGCTCACTTCGACCCGACCGATCCTGCTCGTCGACGAACCCACCAACCAGCTCGACCGCCACAACGCACGACGTGTCATGCAAGCACTCGTGGACAGCGCCGCCATCCAGCATCGCTGCGTGCTGATCGTCACCCACGACCACGACGCGCTCCCCGACACCGCCACGGTGCTCCGGCTCGCAGAAGACGGTCTCCATGCGTCGTGAGCGCCACACCAGTCTCCGCCGTCTGGCCGCGGAGGCCGCCGCCAACACTCTCGCCCGCCCGGCACTCAGCCTCGGCCTGACGCTCGCGATCGCTGCGATGATCACCGGCGCCACGCTCGCTGAGATCAACAGCACCACCGACGTCCGCAACTACGAACGCGAACTGATCGACACCGGCTGGGCCACGCTGCTCGTCGAACAGGACAACCCTGCCGGGAACACCCTGTCCACCGAAACATGCGGCACCCTTGCCGCGATCGATGGCGTCGCAGCATCCGTCGCGATGCGCGAGCCCGAGCCGTTCACGCTCTGGAGCGGCGGCGGGCCCTACGTACCTGTCCGAGCCGTCAGCGCGGACATCATCGACTTCCTCCGAGCCGCCGACTCGTCGACGGTCGGAGGGCCGGACATCGCTCAAGCGCTCGTCGACATCGACGCGCTCGTCGCCTCACCTTCCAACACATCGTTCCCGCTCCGACTGGTCGACCAGGGCGGCACCAGCTACGACACCACAGCTCGAACCGTCGCCCTCACTGCTCTGGGCGCAGGATCCTCGGGCAACATCGTCACCATCGATCCCACACCCGGGCCCGTTGCCGCCTGCGCCCTCTACGTCGCCACATCACGCCGAGACCACGTCAACCGATCCATCGACACCGCGCTGCCGGTCCTCGACGGCTTCAGCCAGCGCTGGGCACTCCCGTCAGCCGAGCAGTTCGACACTCCCCAGTACCGCTTCGAACACCGTCCCTCGCAGTACTACTGGGCGATCACCACTCTCGCCTTCATCGCGATTGCGCTCTTGCACCTCCGCCTCCGCCGCAGCGACCATGCCCTCTACGCCATCGCTGGACTAGACCGCCAACGGGTCTGGACCCTCGCCGCGCTCGAACTCGCGGCGATCCTCGCAACCGCGTTCGCACTCGCCGCCCTCACGACCGGCCTCGCTGTGCGCCGCCACGACCTCCCCGCAGGAATCAGCGACGTCGGGTGGACCTCGCTCGCCAGGACACTCATCGCCACCGCACTCGTGACCCTCACCCTCACCCGCGCCGCAGCGTCGCGCACCACTACCAGCACTCTCGACGCCATCAAGGACCGCTGAGTTTCCGATACGCACCGTGTTGTCGACCTGCGTACAAAGCACAGATGGTCGGAAGGTTGATTTCGACCGCCGAACGGCGATGTATCAGTGATGTATCAAAACGGCTGATACCAACCCGTACCAACGAGTCCCACCCTGTCCGGCTATCAATCGATTTGCCCTGCTCAACGGCATGATCTGATACATGGCGACACGAGACGGATGGGGCCGATTTCCACTACGGATCAGAAGGTTAGGGGTTCGAGTCCCTTCGAGCGCGCTGAACGGCTCCGATCGAATTCGGGGTCGTGACAGAGGAAGGCTCCGCCGACGGGCGGGGCCTTTTGTCGTGCTGGGGCCGTCGGAGCTCCTGGGTGCCACGCCCGGACGAGTTGCCTGGACATCCGGGATCACTGGCGCCCGAGACATCCGGGATCACTGGCGCCCGAGACATCCGGCTCAGTTCCTGGGCGCCGGTGAATCCTCACCGTGGCAGGTCAGCCGAAAATCCTGGCACCCCGAACCTCATCGGCCGGCGGTGCGTAGCGTGGGGCCGATGTCGACGACCTCCGACCGTCGGTGCACGGCCACCGTGATCGGCGGTGGGCCGGCGGGGCTGATGGCGGCCGAGGTGCTCGCAGGCGCCGGCTGCGAGGTGACGGTGCACGACCACATGGCGTCCGTCGGTCGCAAGCTGCTGCTGGCCGGTCGCGGTGGGCTCAACATCACCCACAGCGAACCCACCGACGAGATGCTCGAGCGCTACGGCCCGGCGAGGGCTCGGCTCGAGTCGGCCGTCCGCCGGTGGCCGGCGTCGGCGTTGCGGGCTTGGTGCTCCGACCTCGGCGAACCCACGTTCGTCGGTTCGAGCGGCCGGGTGTTCCCGAAGTCGTTCCGGGCCACGCCCCTGCTGCGAGCCTGGCTCGCTCGGCTCACCGCAGCCGGCGTGACGTTCGAGACTCGCCATCGCTTCGTCGGCTTCGGCAGCTCACCGACGGCGGTGCAACTCGACACGCCGACCGGCCGACGCGAGGTGACGACCGACGTGGTGGTGCTCGCACTGGGCGGGGCCAGCTGGCCGCGCGTCGGCTCGGACGGGGCGTGGGTGCCGTTGCTCCGCGCAGCCGACGTGCGTGTGTCGTCGTTGCGGCCGGCCAACTGCGGGTGGTGCGTCGCCTGGCGACCCGACTGGCTCGCACGGCACGAGGGCGCGCCGGTCAAGAACGTGCGGCTGTCGCTCGACGGGGCTGCCGTGCGGGGCGACGTGGTGATCACCCGCGCCGGCGTGGAGGGTGGACCGGTCTACGCGCTGGCCGCCGCCGTGCGCGACACGATCGAGCGCGACGGGTCGTGCACCGTCTCCGTCGACCTCAGCCCGGATCTCACCGAGGCACAGCTGGCCGGGCGGATCGCGCGGGCGCGCCCGGGCGACTCGACCAGCAGCGTGCTGCGCCGAGCGGGTCTGTCCACCGAGGCCGCGGCGCTCGTGCGTGAACTGGGCGGTCGACAGCTGCCCACGGCACCGGCGGATCTGGCGCTGCTCGTGAAGCGGCTCCCGCTGGTGACGACGGCGACGATGCCGATCGACCGTGCCATCTCGACGGCCGGCGGGGTGGGGCTCGACGAGGTCGACGACCGGTTCATGCTCCGTCGACTGCCCGGCGTGTTCCTGGCCGGCGAGATGCTCGACTGGGAGGCGCCGACGGGCGGCTACCTGTTGCAGGCGTCGTTCAGCACGGCCGTCGCCGCGGCCGAGGGCGCGCTCGCCTGGCTGGCCGAACGGCAGGCGGACCGCGAGGCGACATCGGGTCGGGCGTCGCACGGCTGACGCACGGCTGACGCACGGTCGGTCGGCGACCTCCCGGACGCTCGACCCGACGGCACCGATGGCGCGCTGGAAGACTCGACCCATGAGCACTCGACTGAGCGGAACCGGCATCTGGAGCGGCATGTTGCGGTACGGCGACCCCGCGGCGGCCGCCGCGGCCGCCACCGAGCTCGAGGCCCAGGGCTGGTCGGCCCTCTGGATCCCCGACGTCGGCGGCGACCTGTGGACGCCGCTCGGGAACCTGCTCGACGCCACCTCGACCGTCACGATCGCCACGGGCATCCTCAACATCTGGATGCACACCCCGGAGGAGTCCGCGGCCGAACACGCCCGGCTCACCGCCATGCACGGCCCGCGCTACCTGTGCGGCATCGGCATCAGCCATCGCCCCTTCATCGACCACGTCAACTCGCCCGGCACCTACACCAAGCCGGTCGAGACCATGGCGGCCTACCTCGACGGCCTCGACGCGGCCGCCACGCCGCTCGCGGTCGGTGATCGCGTGATCGCCGCGCTCGGCCCGAAGATGCTCGAGCTCGCCCGCACCCGCAGCGCCGGCACCCACCCCTACCTGGTCACCCCCGAGCTCACCGCCAAGGCACGCGCGGGCATCGGCGACGGGCTCGTCGCCAGCGAGCAGGGTGTGGTGCTCGAGACCGATCCGACGAAGGCCCGCGAGATCGCCCGCCTCCACCTGGCCACCTATCTCGGCCTGCCCAACTACGCGAACAACTGGAAGCGGCAGGGGTTCACCGACGACGACATCGCCGACGGAGGCAGCGACCGCCTGGTCGACGCGCTGGTGGTGTGGGGCGACGAAGCTGCCATCGCCGCACGGGTGCAGGCGCACCGCGACGCCGGCGCCGACCACGTGTGCGTGCAGGTACTGACCGCCGACCCGCAGGCGCTGCCGGTCGACGAATGGCGCGCCCTCGCACCGGCCCTCGTCGCCACCTGATGGGGTGAGTGCGCGCATCGTGTGACACGACGGCGCGGAACCCGGCGCGTCGCCGTCACACGGTCGCGACATTCGGCCGCGACGATCGTCGCCATGCTCGAACTGCAGATGACGTCCGTGGCCGGCTGCGCCGTGGTCCGTGCTCGAGGCGCTGTGGCCGACGTGGTCGACGCCGAGACCCTCGCCGATGCCGTCGGCTTCGTGCCGATCGACGACCACTTGGTCGTCGACCTCCGCGATGTCGTGCACCTCGACCCCCGCGCCGCCGAGGTCGTCGCCGGCGCTCTCGTGCGGCGGCTCGTCTGTGCCGAGACCGTGGTGGTGTCGGACCGGCCCGAGGTGACGATGCAGCTCGTGCTCGCGGACGCCGACCGGCTCGCGCCGCTGGTGGCCGACCTCGAGCAAGCCCACCAGGTGATCCGGGCCCGTGCCGGGATCTCGCACCTCGATGCGTTCAGCGGGTACTCGGGCGGGTACCCGGGCGGCATCGCGGAGGTGGCCTGATGTCGTGGCTCTTCGACCGACTCTGCGAGTTGGCCGTGGCCGACCGCGTCGAGGTGGTGGTCGCGGCGAGCCACGGGCCGGACGAGCGGCGAGAGCTCGCCGAGGTGATCACCCGGCTCGCGCTCGTTCCCGCCGCCGAGACCACGGTGCTGCCGGGTGGCCACCCACCCGGCGCCGTGCTCGGCCCGCCGCTGCAGCTCGTCGAGCTCACCGGGACCGGTGCGGTCGACCGAGCGCCGGCGAGCGCGTCGGCGGTCGTCGAGCAGTTGTTGCAGGACGCGACGGAGCGTGGCCTGGCGCTGCGCCTCGAGGGGGCGCGTGCAGCACTGCGGACGGTCGCCGACGCGCGCGGGGACGCGCCGACGGGGCGCGCCGGTGCCGCGGCACTGGTGGTGGCCACCGACCGCCCGGGCACCGGCGAACTGCTGCGCGAGGCGAGCCGATCGGGGCTCGGGATCGCCGTGGGCGGGGTCGACCCGCAGGCAGCCGTCACGATGGACGACTTCTTCGGCGTGGTGTCGATCCTGGACGCACTGGCCACCCTGCGCGGCTTCGCCTGCGGCGCCGATCCGCGCAGCGACCAGCTGCTCCGCCGGATCGCGTGACGGCCGGTCAGACCGGCGCTGGCGAGGCGGTGTCGACCGAGGCGAGCTCGACGTAGTCGTCGCGGGACACCCGCTCACCCGAGGACTCGCCCGACGGGAGCGGCACCGCGATCGGGCCGTCCGCCACCGAGAAGGCGACGAGGCCGACGCCGCGCAGGTCGGTCAGCGTGAGCACGATCTGCCCGACGGCGAGCACCTGGTCGCCGGCGGGGATGTCGGAGAACGACGCGGCCAGCTCGACGCGGGCGATGCCACCCGACACTTCGGCGGACACCAGGACCGCTGCGTCGGGGATGGCCGACCGGAGCGACCGGCTCTGCTCGTCCTCGTCGGGGCCCGACAGCAGCTCGTCGAGCGCACGCTGCGCCGTGACCGGGCGCTCGATCTCGTGCCGGGAGGCGACGAGCAGGCCGTCGCGGACCAACCACACGTCGATCGACTCGCGGTCGTCCGGTTCGGTGGGCGTGGTCGTGTCCGACGCCAGGAGCCCCTCGGGGATGCGCTCGGCCGGTACCGGACGCGCGCCGTTCTCGACCGGGACGCCGCACCCGGCGAGCACCGTCACCGCGCACACGAGGGCGAGATCGTGGGTCCACCGACCTCTCATCGCCGACCTCCGGGGAACCGGACCGTGAAGCGAGCGCCTCCCCAGGGGCTGTCGGTCACACCGACCGTGCCCCCGTGCATCCTCACGTGTTCGTCGACGAGCGAGAGACCGAGCCCGGTGCCCTTCGGCCGGCCGGGCGGCTGCTCGGCGTTCCCGCGATGGAAGCGGCCGAAGATCGCGATCCGCTCCTCGGGAGGCACGCCGGGGCCGGCGTCGTCGACGCACACGACCAGGTCGCCGTCGACGCGAGTGAGTTCGACCGCGGTGACCCCACGGCCGTAGCGATCGGCGTTCTCGAGCAGGTTCGCGAGCACTCGCTCGAACCGTGTGCGGTCGAGCCGGTGCAGGACGTCGTCACCCAGTTCGTTGCGCAGGCGTGTGGGATCGACCCCGCCCGCCACCATCGCGCGAGCGGTCACCACCGGCACGTCGACCTCGTCGAGCTCCAGCTCCGAGACGCCGGCGTCGATGCGCGAGATCTCGAGCAGCTCGAGGGTGAGCCGCCGGAGGTGGTCGACCTGCTGATCGAGCACGTCGACCGCGAACCGCGCCCGGTCGGTCAGCTCGGACCGCCTGGCCAACCCGACCGCACTCGCCATCGCCGTCAACGGGGTGCGCAGCTCGTGGCTCACGTCCGCCGTGAAGCGGAGCTCGCGGTCGATCCGTGCTTCGAGCGACCCGGCCATCTCGTTGAACGACGCCGCGACCGGGAGCAGGTCGGGGTCGTCGGCCACGGCGAGGCGCTGCTTCAGATCGCCGGCGCTCATGGCCTGGGCCACCTGTGCCACCTGGGTGAGCGGTCGGAGGAGCCGACGTGAGGCGAACCACCCTGCCCCGGCCCCGAGGACCGTGGTGACCGAGGCACCGACCACCAGGACGGTGAGCAGGGTCTCGAGCGTCCGCTCGTACTCGCTGAGCGGCACGAACTCGAAGTAGTCGGCGTCGACGCCGGGAAGTGCCACCCCCACGACCAGGTAGGGGTTGCCGTTGATCCGGACGCGCTGCAGGGCAGCCTCGTCGGCGCGGACGTCGCTGACGAGCCCGTCGGGGATCCGGTCCTCGTTGAGCTGCACCACGGTGGCGAGCCAGGTGTCGCCCACGCGCACCACGCTGCGGGCGTTGGTGAGCGAGCGGATCGAGTCGGCCAGTCGCTCCGCGGCGTCCGACTCGCCCGCCACCGCAGCGGCGGCGGTGTCGCCCGCGGCGACGAGGCCCTTCACGACGAGCGCGTTCACGACGACCTGACGCGTCGCGAGGTCTTCGCGCTGGTCGAGCAGGAACCAACGGCCGAGTTGGTAGGTCACGACGCTCAACGTGATCGACAGCACCAGCGCCGACAGCGCGAACGCCGTGGCGGAGCGAGCACGCAGCCCGCGGGGCAGCAGCCTCATCGGCGTCCGGTGGTGAGGCGGTAGCCGAGCCCGCGCACGGTCTGGATGATGTCCGGGTTCGAGGGGTCGTCCTCGACCTTGGCCCGCAGGCGCGCCACGTGGGTGTCGACCAGCCGGCCGTCGCCCTGGTACGAGTAGCCCCACACGGCATCGAGCAGCTGGTCGCGCGACCACAGCCGATCGGGGTGCTGGGCGAGATGGCTGAGCAGCTGGAACTCGGTCTTGGTCAGAGCGATCTCGACCCCGTCGCGCAGCACTCGACCCTCGATCGGCCGGACGTCGAGCGAGCCGACGAAGATCGACGTGGGCACCGAGCCGGTGGTGCCACCCGCACGACGTCGCAACCGCGCCCGCACGCGGGCCAGCAGCTCGCGGTCGTTGAACGGCTTGGTGACGTAGTCGTCGGCACCGACCTCGAGCCCGGCCACCACGTCGTGGCTGTCCTGCTGCGCGGTGACCATGATGATCGGCACGTCGCTCGTGCGTCGCAGCTCGCGGCAGACGTCGAAACCGTTCATCCCGGGCAACCGCAGGTCGAGCAGCACCAGGTCGACCGGATGGCGAGCGAAGACGTCGATCGCGTCGCTGCCGGTCGCGGCCTCGACGACGGTGAGCCCGTCGTCCTCCAGCAGCATCCGCACCAAGGACCGCACCGCATGGTCGTCCTCCACCACCATCACCGTTTCCGTCACGACACCTCCCGTTCGCACCCGTGTCCGGGCGCGACCCCACACGGACGGGTGAGCGATACCCGGCCACGATGCCGTGCACACGTCGACGTGACGTCGCGAACTCGTGCCGATCGTGTGTCGGACGTGTGTCGGCGTCAGGTCGTCACGACGTCGATCACCGGGTCCGCCCTGAAGGGCGCGGGGTCGCGTCAGCCGCTGCCGCGGAAGCGATCGAGCTGACGGCGCTCGCGTTTGGTGGGTCGGCCCGTCGACCGGTCGCGGACGAACAGCGGTCGCACGTACTCCTCACGCGGTGGGGGCGGTGGGCTGTGATCGACGTAGCACGTGACCGCGACCGGCGCGCCGACGCGCTTCTCGATCAGCCGCGCCACCTCGAGCACGCGCTCGTGGTCGCCGATCGTGGCGCTCACCCGGTCGCCGGCCTGCACCGGGGTGGCCGGCTTGGCGCGGGCGCCGTTCACCTTCACGTGGCCACCGTCGATCGCCGTGGTGGCCGCCGTGCGCGTCGGGTAGAGGCGCACCGCCCACAGCCACTTGTCGACGCGCGTCCGTGCCGGGTCCATCGCCAGATCATCGCAGCCGGCGTGACGTCCTGGCATCCCTCGGTCCCGGGACGCGAGGCTGTCGCCGTGCAGACGGCAGGTCCCGGCGACGAGTACGTGACGATCGACGCGGGCGACACCGTCTGGCGCTTCGAACGTCGGTTCCTGGGGTCGAACTGGACCTGCATCTGGGGACGCGGGTGCCACGGCATCGGACCCGAGCGGGCCGCTCACCTGCAGCACGGCTGTTGCTCGCTCGGCGCCGAGCTCGACGGGCTCGACGAGGCGCGCAACGTGGCCGCGCTGGCATCGACGTTGTCGCCGACGGTGTTCCAGCACCACCACGTGGCAGTCCGCGACGGCATCGCGTCGGACGACACGTTCACGAACACCCGCGTGGTCGACGGTGCCTGCATCTTCCTCAACCGGCCCGGATTCGCCGGTGGCGCCGGGTGTGCGTTGCACCTCGGGGCCGTCGCGGCCGGCGAGCCACCGATCGACTGGAAGCCGTCGGTGTGCTGGCAGCTGCCGATCAAGGTCGACTGGGCGATGCGCGACGACGACGTCGAGGTCGCGACCGTGCGTGGCTGGGCACGTCGTGACTGGGGCGACGACGGCGACACCATGGCATGGGTGTGCACCGAAGAGCCCGAGGCCTACGTGGGCGATGCCCCCGTGATCGAATCCCTGGCCGACGAGCTCGCCGCCGTCACCGGCGACGAGGTGTTCGTCGAACTCCGCCGCCGCTGGCGCTGAGCATCAGCGCCGCATGCGCACCAGCAGCCACACCTCGGCGGCCACGCCGAACAGGCCGGCACCGATGAGGCCGAGCGTGCCGCTGGTGGTGGCGTCGCGGGTGAGCAGCACCGCCCCGCAGCCGAGCGCCCCGAGCAACACCACACCGGACACCACCGACACCACCCGCTCGAGTCGGGTGAGGTCGCGGTCGTAGCGGATGCCCGACGACGTCGCCCCCTCGGACTTCAGCACCTCGCCGAGCCACTGCACCGGAGCGCCGCTCACCCACAGCGACGCCGGTGCCCAGATCGCGAGCGTGGCCACGATCCAGCGTTCGGCGCTGTCGGCGACCCCCGGCGAACTCTCGACCACGGCGGCCATGGTGTAGGTGGAGGCCACCGTGGTGAGCACCACCAGCAGCGCCTTGATGTAGCGCAGCACGATCACCTGCACGCGCAGCACGTGGCGCGCCATGCCGTACTCGATCTTGGCGACCTCGTCGATGAGGTACCGGTCGCGCACGCCGGCGAGCAGCAGCAACGCCTCGGCCCGCGACGCATCGCTGGGGTCGTCGGTCGCGGCCAGCCCGTCGTAGGCGGCGATCTGCGCGTCGATGTGGCGGCGTGCGACGTCGTTGCGCGGCACGAGCAGCTCGACGTTCGAGGGATCGTTGCGCCGTGCCTGCAGCTCGGCGGCGGCGGTGGGCCCGAGCTCGTCCATCGGGAGGTGGAGGCTCGTCAGCGTGAACCGCGGGGTGAACGTGGTGCCCCGCTCGCCCGCGACGTGGTTGGCGTGGAAGTAGAACCGCGTGATCTCGTACAGCAGCAACCACACGACGGCGAAGGTGAGGCCGAGGGTGCACACCACCAGGGCTGCCAGCACGTAGTGCAGCGGCGTGTTGGTGGACAGCAACGACTCGAGCACGTTCACCACCGAGTCGCGACCGACGGCCGGGAGCAGCACCAGTACGCCCGCACCCGAGAGCAGCGCCGTCACCACGCGGTGGATGGTCGACAGTCGCACGTCCGATCGCTGCAGGTAGGCGCGCATCGCCGCGCGCTCGTCGATGGTGAGCTCCACGGCCGTCACGATCGCACAGCCGGAGCCCGGCGGACGTGGATGCCCGGCCGGCGTGGTGAAGGCGGCGTGAAGAAGCGCTCGGTCGGCGTGAAGAAGGCGTGAAGGCGCTTCCGGCGTGAGCACTGCGGGGCGTACACCGGTTTCCGCTCGACCGACCGGACGAGCGGAACCGGAGGAGGCCGTAGATGGGCGACGTGGTGATGGTGGCGACGATGGTCGCCTTCGTCCTGCTGTGCGTGGGCTACGTGGGGTGGTGCGATCGGATCCTGACGAGCGACGACGCCGAGCAGGCCGACGCCGAGGCGGTGTCGTGATGTTCGCCTCGTCCGTCGACAACTGGGTCGGGCTCTCGCTGGCCGTGGTCGCGGTCCTCTACCTCGTGTTCGTCCTCGTGTACCCGGAGCGCTTCTGATGAGCTGGCAGAACTTCGTCCAGGCACTCGCGCTCGTCGCGTTGCTCGCGGTGACGGTGCCGCCGCTCGGGCGCTACATCGCCGCGGTCTACGGCAGCCGTGACGACGGCACCGCCCCCGGCGACCGTTGGTTCGGTCCCCTCGAGCGCGGCATCTACCGGCTGTGCCGCATCGACGAGCGTCGTGAGCAGCGCTGGAACGTGTACGCGATCTCGCTGCTCGCCTTCTCGCTCGTGTCGTTGCTGGGTCTCTACCTGCTGCTCCGACTGCAGGGTGGTCTCCCGTTCAACCCGAGCGGTCGTGATGGCGTGTCACCGACGGGGGCGTTCAACACCGCGGTGAGCTTCGTCACGAACACCAACTGGCAGTGGTACTCGGGCGAGGTGGCGATGAGCCACCTGTCCCAGATGATCGGCCTGGCGGTGCAGAACTTCGTGTCGGCCGCCGTGGGCTTCGGTGTGATCGTCGCGATCATCCGTGGGATCACCCGTACGAAGCACCGCTCGCGCTCGCTCGGCAACTTCTGGGTCGACCTGGTCCGGGGAACCGTCCGGATCCTGCTCCCGCTGTCGTTCGTCTTCGCGATCCTGATCGCCTCGCAGGGCGTGGTGCAGAACCTGTCCGGTTCGACGTCGGCCACCCTGGTCGACCCGGCCGCGGCCGAGGTCGTGGGCGGCTCGACGCAGGCGATCCCCGGTGGCCCGGTCGCCTCGCAGGTCGCGATCAAGCAGCTCGGCACCAACGGCGGTGGCTTCTACAACGCCAACTCGGCACACCCGTTCGAGAACCCGAACCCGATCACCAACCTCCTCGAGAACTGGGCGATCCTGGTGATCCCGTTCGCGCTGGTGGTCGCGTTCGGCATCCTCGTGAAGGACCGCCGTCAGTCGCGGCTGCTCGCCGCGGTGATGGTGCTGTTCCTCGTGTGCATCACGGCGTTCTCGATGTTCGCCGAGTCGAACGGCAACCCGGAGCTGTCGGCGCGTGGTGTCGACCAGTCGATCTCGACGACGCAGTCGGGCGGCAACATGGAGGGCAAGGAGCTGCGCTTCGGCACGAGCGCCTGCACGCTCTGGGCCGGGTCGACGACGGGCACGTCCAACGGGTCGGTCAACTGCATGCACGACTCGTTCACGCCGCTCGGCGGTCTGGCGCCGATGTTCCAGATGATGTTGGGCGAGGTGTCGCCCGGCGGCATCGGCGTCGGCCTGATGGGCCTGCTCGTCAACGCGCTGCTCGCCGTCTTCATCGCCGGCCTCATGGTCGGCCGAACGCCGGAGTACCTGGGCAAGAAGGTGCAGGCCGCCGAGATGAAGCTCGTCACCCTGTACATCCTGGCGATGCCCATCGCGCTGCTCGGTTTCGCGGCGGCGTCGATGGCGCTGAAGAGCGCCGCCACCTACCAGTCCGGTCCCCACGGACTCTCGGAGGTGCTGTACAACTTCGCCTCCGCCGCCAACAACAACGGCTCGGCCTTTGCGTACCAGGGCACGGGCACCCAGTGGTACACGGTGACCCAGGGCGTCGCGATGTTGATCGGCCGCTTCTTCCTGATCATCCCCGCGCTGGCGATCGCCGGCTCGCTCGCCGGCAAGCCGAAGGTGCCCACCACGGCCGGCACGTTGCCGACGCACACCCCGCTGTTCGGCGCACTGGTCACCGGTGTGGTGATCGTCGTCGCCGGCCTCACCTTCTTCCCCGCCCTCGCCCTGGGCCCGATCCTGGAGCACCTGTCGCTGTGAGCACGACCACCCTCGAACCATCCGCACCGCGCGCGCCGAAGGTGCGCACCAAGCCCGACGCGTCGTCGATCTTCGACCGCACGATCGTCCGGTCCGCCACGGTGGACTCGTTCCGCAAGCTCGACCCACGGGTGCTCGCCAAGAACCCGGTCATGTTCATCGTCGAGGTGGGTGCCGTGCTCACCACGGTGCTCTTCGTCCGGGACCTCGGCGACGCCGACACCCAGCAGAACGTCTTCGCCGCGTTGGTGGCGGGCTTCCTGTGGTTCACCGTCCTGTTCGCCAACTTCGCCGAGGCGATGGCCGAGGGCCGTGGCAAGGCGCAAGCCGCAACGCTGCGTGCCACCCGGGCCGACACCACCGCCACCGTGTTGCTGCCCGACGGCAGCACCGTCAGCCGTTCGTCGGCCGACCTGCAGGTCGGCGATCGCTGCGTGGTCGTCGCCGGCGAGGTGATCCCCGGTGACGGCGACGTCATCGAGGGCATCGCGACCGTCGACGAGTCCGCGATCACCGGCGAGTCCGCACCCGTGATCCGCGAGAGCGGCGGTGACCGCAGTGCGGTCACGGGCGGCACGAGGGTGCTGAGCGACCGGATCGTCGTGCAGATCAGCGCGAAGCCGGGCGAGACCTTCCTCGACCGGATGATCGCGCTCGTCGAGGGCGCCGACCGGCAGAAGACGCCGAACGAGATCGCGCTGTCGATCCTGCTCGCCGGCCTCACGATCATCTTCCTGCTCGCCGTGGTCACGCTGCAGCCCTTCGCCATCT
>WBZX01000629.1_pt1 | contig 30795 bp, 32 predicted proteins | sample 5204211 | NCBI WGS metagenome assembly WBZX01 (sample SAMN12344362, study PRJNA552823) | activated sludge metagenome | biome: Activated sludge suspended growth; feature: Nitrification reactor; material: Wastewater; isolation source: activated sludge from nitrification reactor of wastewater... | reverse complement strand
CCTACTTCTACTGCCGTCGCAGTAGAAGTAGGCGCCGACATCGTGCACGGTCTTGGAGATCTCGACGATCTCGCTCTCGAACAGGCCGCAGGTATTGGGGTTGGTCAGCATGATCGCCGCCACATCGGGACCGAGGGCGGCCTTCAACGCAGCGAGATCGACGCGACCGCGATCGTTGGCCGGGATCGGCTTCACGACGAAGCCGAGGGCTGCCGCGGTCGCCGGGTTGGTGCCGTGCGCCGATTCCGGTGCCAGCACGACCTTGCGCTTGGCGCGTTCACCCTTGGCTTCGAGCGCTGCGGCGATCGCCATCATGCCGCACATCTCGCCTTGTGCGCCGGCGGCCGGCGACATGGCGACGGCCGGCATGCCGGTCAGCGTCTTCAGCCAATGGGCCAGCTGGTCGATCAGTTCCAGCGCCCCCTGCACCGTCGAAACCGGCTGCAGCGGATGGAGATCGCCGATGCCCGGCAGACGCGCCACCTTCTCGTTGATCCGCGGGTTGTGCTTCATGGTGCACGAACCCAACGGATAGACGCCCATGTCGATGGCGTAGTTCTTCTGGCTGAGGCGCGTGTAGTGCTGAACCACCTGCGGCTCCGACAGGCCCGGCAGCCCGATGGTGCCAGCGCGGCGCAGGCCGTTCAGCCGATCCTTGACCTTAGGTGGTTCCGGCAGGTCGACGCCGCAGCGTCCCGGCTGGCCCATCTCGAAGATCAACGGCTCCTCGATCTGCAGCGCGCGGTTGCCCGTGAACGTGCCGTGATTGGAGGCGGCACCGGCGGCGATACCGCCGGCACGGTCCTGCGAACGCCCCTGGGAGCGATCAAGCGACTGGACCATCACAGCACCTCCTTCAGGGCAGCGACCAGCGGGTCCATGCCGAGGTCGGTCGCAGTCTCGGTGGCCGCCAGCAGCAACAGGTTTTCGACCGAGGGATCGTTGGGAATGAGACGCGACACCGGCAGGCCGCCCAGGATGCGCCTGGCCGCCAGCGCCTCGACGACCGGAGCAGCCGGCTTGGGCAGCTCCACCGTGAATTCGTTGAAGAAGCTGTCGTTCAACAGCTTCACGCCGGGAATGGCAGCCACCTTGTCGGCGAGCTGCGAGGCCTTGGCGTGGTTCAGCTCGGCCAGCCGGGCAAAGCCCGTCTCGCCAAGCAGGGTAAGGTGAACTGTGAAGGCCAGCGCGCAGAGGCCGGCGTTGGTGCAGATGTTGGAGGTCGCCTTCTCGCGGCGGATATGCTGCTCGCGCGTCGAGAGCGTCAACACGAAGCCGCGCTTGCCGTCGGCATCGACCGTCTCGCCGACCAGGCGGCCCGGCATCTGGCGCATGTACTTGTCGCGCGTGGCGAACAGGCCGACGTAAGGACCGCCGAAGCCGAGGCCATTGCCGATCGACTGGCCCTCGCAGACCACGATGTCCGCGCCCATGTCGCCCGGCGGCTTCAACAGGCCGAGCGACACGACTTCCGTCACCACGACGATCAGCAGCGCGCCGGCCGCGTGGCAGGCCTCGGCCAGCTTGGTGAAGTCGCGCACATGGCCGAAGAAGCTCGGGTTCTGGACGACGACGCAGGAGGTTTCCTTGTCGACCGAGGCGATCAGGTCTTCGAGGCCTTCGGCATCGGTCTTGGAGATGGCGGCCGTGAAGCCTTCCCACTTGGCCGAGGTCTCGATGATGCTGCGGTACTGGGGATGCAGCCCGCCCGAGATCAACGCCTTGTGGCGGCGCGTGATGCGGTTGGCCATCAGCACCGCTTCGGCGGTGCCGGTCGAGCCGTCGTACATCGAGGCGTTGGCCACTTCCATGCCGGTGAGCAACGTCACCTGCGTCTGGAACTCGAAGAGATACTGCAGGGTGCCTTGCGTGATCTCCGGCTGGTACGGCGTATACGACGTCAGGAACTCGCCGCGCTGGATCATGTAGTCCACGGTCGAGGGCACATGGTGGCGATAGGCGCCGCCGCCGATGAAGAAAGGCGCGCTGCCCGGCGAGACGTTCTTTGCCGCAAAGGCCTGGAAGGCGCGCTCGACTTCGAGCTCGCCCTGGTGATCGGGCAGACCGGCGACCTTGGCGCCGAGACGGGCCGAGGCCGGCACGTCTCTGAAAAGGTCGTCGACCGACTTGGCGCCGATGACCGAGAGCATCTCCCGGCGATCGGCGTCTGTGAGGGGGAGATAGCGCATTAGGTGCTCCGTCTAGCCCAGGCTCTTCACGAAGGCTTCGTAGCCGGCCTCGTCCATCAGCCCGTCGAGCTCGGCCTTGTCGACGAGCTTCAGCTTGAAGAACCAGCCCTTGCCCGTCGGCTCGGCATTGACGTCGCCCGGCGAGTCGGCGAGCGCGGCATTGCCTTCGACGATCTCACCCGCCACGGGGGCGTAGATGTCGGACGCGGCTTTCACCGATTCGACCACGGCGCAGGCCTCGCCCTTGGCGACCTTGCGGCCCACGGCGGGCACTTCCACGAACACCACGTCGCCCAGCTGCTCCTGGGCGTACTGCGTGATGCCGACGGTGGCGACATCGCCTTCGACGCGGACCCACTCGTGCTCTTCAGTGTACTTGGTAACGGCCATCTCTAGCTCCCTTATCCGCGGTAGTAGGCGTGTTTGACGAAAGGCATGGGCACGATCTCGGCGGGCACGGGCTTGCCGCGCACCATGAGATCGACCTTGGTCCCGTTGGCCGACTGGGCACGCTCGACGTAGCCCATGGCGATGGCGCGGCCGAGGGTCGGCGCGAAGCCGCCCGACGTCACCGTGCCGACGATCTTGCCGCCGATGGCGATCTCCGCGCCTTCGCGCGCGATCGCCTTGCCGTCGGGCAGAAGGCCCACGCGCTTGCGCGTCGAGCCTTCGGCGATCTGCTTCTGGATGACCGACGCGCCGGGAAAGCCGCCCTGCACGCGGCGTTCCTTGCCGACGCTCCACAGCAGCACCGCTTCGACGGGCGTGGTGGTCGTGTCGATGTCGTGGCCGTACAGGCAGAGGCCCGCTTCGAGGCGCAGCGAATCGCGCGCGCCCAGTCCGATCGGCTTGACTTCGGGGTTCGACAGCAGCTTGCGGGCGATGGCGTCGGTCCGGTCGGCCGGCGTCGAGATCTCGTAGCCGTCGCCGCCGGTATAGCCCGAGCGCGTCACGTAGCAGCGCGCGCCGTCGATTACGACGTAGGCGCCGGTCATGAACTTCATGGTCGCAACCTGCGGCGCCAGCCGCGACAGCACCGCCGAAGCCTGCGGTCCTTGCAGGGCAAGCAGACCACGTGAAAACATCGGCTCGACCTCGCAGGTGGCCGAGAGATGCTTCTGCATGTGCGCGAGGTCGGCGTCCTTGCAGGCGGCGTTGATGACCACGAGCAGATGATCGCCCGTGCTGGTCACCATCAGATCGTCGAGGATGCCGCCCTGGTCGTTGGTGAACTGCGTATAACGCTGTTGGCCGGGCTGCAGGCCGACGATATCGCCCGGGACCAGCGTCTCCATCGCCTTGGCGGCGTTGTGGCCAGCTTTGGCCGTCAGCCGCACCTGGCCCATGTGCGAGACATCGAACAGGCCGCAGGACGTGCGCGTCTGTGTGTGCTCGGCCAGGATGCCGGTCGGGTACTGTACCGGCATCTCGTAGCCGGCAAACGGCACAAGACGCGCGCCGAGTTCGCGATGAAGATCGTAAAGCGGCGTGCGCTTCAGGGGGCCGGCGGCGGGATCGCTCAAGAAGGTCTCCTCAGAGTCGCGTTCGCCGACGCAAGGGCTGCGCCGGTCGCGACCCCCTCTGTCCGGAGACCTGAAAGATTCGCCAGCGGCTAGGCCGGCTTACTTCGTCGGTGGGCGCACCTCCGCGAGGACGCGCGCCGCTTTCCAGAGACCCATCCTCCTGCGGTCCTTTTGCCTGAGAGTTTCCGGGGTCGGTTGCTCCTTCGGCGCCGCCCGTGCCGGGCGGTCTCTCCCACAGGAATCATCTGAGTGAAAACGACCATACGAAGGGCCATTGCCGCCGTCCACCGGGAAAACATGTGAGAAATCAGGGGCTTTGCCTGAGCTTGATTATAAGTGATTACTCACTTATTTTATGAGCGCTTACTCACTTCAAGGAGGGTCGCATGTTCATTCGCCGATCGTTCGATGAGTTCCTCAAGCTTCAGAGCGACGTCGCGCCCGTGGGTAACGACGGACGCGACTGGGTGATCGACTGGCGCTGGCTTTCGACGCCGGCAGACCGCGACACGGCTTTGCCGAGTGAGCGCTCCCTCATAGACTGCGCCGCATGGGCAAAGCCGAAGAAACCAAAGCACGCGTAGAGCGCGCGGCACTCACGCTCTTTGTGGCGCGGGGCGTGACGGAGACCACGACCCGCGAGATCGCCATGGCCGCGTCGATCGCCGAGGGCACGATCTACCGCCACTTCCCGAGCAAGGAGCAGCTCGCCCTCGACCTCTTCCTGCGCCATCACCGGGCGCTGGCCGAAGCACTGGCCGGCGCCGCGCAGCGGGCACAGGGCTTGCGCGCCCAGATCGACGCGATCGTCCGCTGCTACTGCGCATGGGCCGACGATGACTGGACCCTGTTCGCCTACCATCTGCTGACCCAGCATATGTTCCTGGCGATGGTGCCCGAGGGCACGCCCAATCCGGTCGACGTCTTGCGCGGAGTGATCGTGCAGGCGATGGCGGCAGGCGAGATCCCGTCACGCGATGCCGACCTCGCGACCGCGGCGGCGATCGGCACGGTGATGCAGCCCGCGACCTACAAGCTCTACGGCCGCTTCGAAGGCCCGCTCGGCGCCCACGCAAACTTTTTCGCGGAGGCCGCGTGGGCCGTGCTGTCGGTGAAGGAAGCGTAAGCGTCCCGCCGATCTCGCCGATCAGGCAGCGACGTAGACGAAGGCCTCGAGCCCCGACTTCAGGCGAACCGCGACGCGCTTGTAATCCGACACTTCGTAGGTGTCGGCCGCGGCAAGCTCTTCCGGCGTGATCCTGAAGACCACGCCCGCAACCTCGTCGGCCGAATTGGCGGAAGGAAGCGCAAGAAGATGGTGGGTCTTGCCGCTGGTTGCGATTACGTCGGCGTCCTTGATCTCGAGCAGCGACGTGGCATAGCCCGGAAGGGCATCGGCGCGGCCTTCGAGCCGGCGGCCGAAGGTGGCGAGCTGGACTTCCTCCTGCTGCAAGGTGCCGTAGGAAAAGAGCCAGACGCTCGCCTCTGAAACGTCGCTCATCCTCCCCCGCTCCTCGCGACGTCGGCGCCGCAGGCCGCCAGCTTTTCGGCCATGCGTTCGTAGCCGCGGTCGAGATGATCGAGGCCGGCAAGCGTGGTTTCGCCACTGGCCGCCAATCCCGCGATGACCAGGGCCGCGGCGGCCCGAACGTCGGTGCAGGTCACCGCCGCACCGCGCAGCGCGGCCGCGCCGCGCACCAGAGCCGTCCTGCCATGGACCGCAATATCCGCGCCCATCCGGCGCAGCTCGCCGACATGCAGGAAGCGTTGCTCGAAAAGAGTTTCGGTGATGGCGCTGGCTCCCTTCGCCACCGACAGCAGGGCCATGGCGGGCGCCTGGAGGTCGGTTGCGAAGCCAGGATAGGGCTGGGTAACGATGTCGATGCCGACAAGGCCCTCCGGCGCGCGGCGCGCCAGCAATCCGCCGTCGACATCGCGCAGATCGACGCCGGCCGACCGGAATGCCGGAAGCGCCGCTCCCAGATGATCGGTGCGCCCGTTGCGCAGCAGGATCTCGCCATCGGTGACGGCCGCCACGCAGGCCAGCGTGCCGAGTTCGATACGGTCGGGCATCACGTCGTGAACGGCGCCGGTAAGCGGCCTGCCCCCTTCGATCGTGACGATGTGGGTGCCCTGGCCCGAAACACGCGCGCCCATGGCGATCAGGCAGTGCGCCAGGTCGACGATCTCGGGTTCGCGGGCGGCATTGCGGATCACCGTCGTGCCCTGCGCCATCACGGCGGCAAGCATCAGGTTCTCGGTCGCCCCCACCGACGGAAGCGGCAGCAGGATCTCAGCGCCTTTCAGACCATGGGGCGCCTTGGCCACGATCAGGCCGGCGGCCAGTTCGATCTCGGCGCCCATGGCCCTGAGACCAGTCAGATGGAAATCGACGCCGCGCAGGCCGATGGCATCGCCGCCGGGCATCGGCAGACTCGCTTCGCCGCAGCGTCCCAGCATCGCCCCGAGCACAAGGACCGACGCGCGCATGCGGCTCACCAGGTCGCCGTCGATGCTGCCAGGATGCAGCCGGTCGGCACAGATCGTGACCGAGAGGCCGGCGGCCGTCGTCGACCAGTGCATCTCTGCCCCGAGGCGACGCAGCAGCGCGGACAGAACCGCGACGTCGAGGCTCGCCGGTACATTGCGCAGGGTAACGAGATGGGGCGTCAGCAGCGCCGAGATCATCAACGGCAGGACGGCATTCTTGGCGCCGCTGATCGGGTAGACGCCGGAGAGTGGCCGTCCGCCGCGAACGACCAGCGAACGACCATAAGTCGGGCGCCACCAGGGCGCCGCCGCTTGAAGCGGCACCGGCGGCAAAGGGTTCATGTCGTTAGCCCTCGCGTGCCAGCGCAGTGAAGGCGGTGGTGAAAGCCTCGCGCGGACCGCCCAGACCGGTCTCGTTGAAAATATCGGCCGTCAGGGATTTCACGGCGTTCTCGTCAACCTTCACGCCGTTGCCCAGCAGGAAGCCACGCGCCGCCTCGACAGCTTCGTCCATGGCGCCGCCCTTCTTGTAGAGCTGGTAATAGTCGGGATGGCCGCCACGGCCCAGAGCTTCGGCCAGGATGTCGGTGAAGTTCACGACACGCAGCGGGTAGATCGCCTCGGCACCGGACAGGGCGCGATGACAGGAGTGATACATGGTGACGATCGTGTCGGCGCCGGCCTCGACCGCGCCCATAGCCAGCCCGCGATGGATCGCCTGTTCGCGCTCCTTGAACTTCGCGGCCTGGCCGCCGCAGGCATAGGAGAATCCCGAATCCTGCGGCAGCTCCACCAGCTCGAGATTGGGCACGGCGCGCAGCAGGTCGCGAATGCTCTGAACCGTGGCGCCGATGCCCAGATGCTCGTGGATCACGACTCGGCGCCTGGGCTGCTCCGCCCTGAAGCGTGCTTTCAGCGTATCGAGGTTGGCGGCAAGGAACTCGCTGATATGGTCGAGGCCGAACGACGGCGCCTCGACGTCCGTCTCGAGTTCGTCGAAATTCTTGGTGCAGGTCGGGCACCAGGTGAGGACCTTGGATGCGCCCGACTGGCCGAAGCGCTGGAAGGTGCGATGACCCACGCGCTCGTAGGTCGGCAGATCGGCTTCCTGGAACTGGTAGACGCCGCAGCAATGGGCGGTGCCGCCGACCACGTCGAAGTCGAGGTCGAGCGCGTCGAGGATGTCCATGACGTTCAGCACGATGTGCGGCGTCCGCAGCACGTTGCAGCCCGTATAGAAGAGGACGTCGGCCGTGCGGCGCTCGGCCGGCACCAGGATGCGCTTCAGCGTCTCCGTGGGGAGCTGCATGCTGGCCAGCAGCCGCACCGCCTGCGCCATATGACGGAACCGGCTGGCCGCGTTGGCCGCGCCTTCCGTCGCCGGACGACTGGCCTGCAGCGACTTCAGCTTGGCGATGGTCACCCACTGGCGGACGTTGATGTCCTCGGGGCAGGCCGCACTACAGCGCGCACTGCCGTCGCAGGCGTTGAGCCACGATTGCAGGACCGGCGCCGCACTCCCGCCGTCCCGCGTCAGGGCAACGAGCTCGCCCACGCGTTGCACGCCTGCCGCCATGTCGAGCCCGCTTTCGCGGGCGGTCGGGCAGGCCTCGAAGCATTTGCCGCAGCCTGTACAACGATCCGCCGCCTCGGCGATCAATGCCTCCAGTCTGTCGGCATAGGCGGTCATGGACGTCCGTCCGACCGCCTGTTGTAGTCGAGTTCTTCCGGCGTCGGCTTCAGACCGACGGCGATACGGTAGGCGGCGAGGTCGTTGACCTCTCTGTAGGGCAAGGTGAGCGCCAGTTCTTCCTGCGACTGACCTCGCGGATTGGCGGCCGACAGCTTGAATCCGGCGATGAAATCCTGTCCCTGGGCAACCGTGCCTGCCCCCGTCAGCACGCGCACGAAGTACGGTACCTGCGTTGGCGCGCCCGTCACAGACGGCCCGGCCTGGACGGCAATACGCATCACCAGAGTGACGTTCATCTGCCCGCGCTTCATCTCGCACTGCGTCCTGGCGCCGACCAGCGACGCCTCGTATTCGACGTCGCGCGGGTCGCGGCCGCCGCCGGGCTTGAAGTGGGTGATGCGGTCAGCGTCCTGCACCATAAAGGGCGCCGGACAGTAGACGGTCGGGGACGGCGTCGACGAACCGCCGCAGCCGCCGAGGACGAGTGCCAGCGCGACCGGCGCGGCGAAAGCGAACTTCTTCAAGGTCATGCCAATGTCTTGTGGGTGCCGTCGCAGAGGGGTTGCTTATGGGTGTGCTTGCAGGCGCAGAGCCAGTAGTCGCCGGTTTTCGGTGCGGTGTACTTGACGGGAGCAAGCCCGGTGCCCTTGTGGCTGCCGTCGCAGAACGGCTGGTTCGCGGAACGCCCGCAGGCGCACCACCAATAGTCTTTGCCAGCGTCCAGCGTCACCTTCGCCGGTACCTTTGCCGCGACAACCGGCTCGGTCATGTTGCTTTCCCCGTTGCGGCGGCTTTGTTACGGTGCCGCGCCAATCCGTCGTGCACGGACTCTAGGCAATGGCCCGCAGGCCCGCAAGCGAACGGGCCGGCATCCTGCTGAACGTTTTTTTCATGACGACCCCAAAGAAGCCGCTCACGATCCTCCTCGCCAGCCCCCGCGGCTTTTGCGCCGGCGTCGATCGCGCCATCCAGATCGTGGAGCGCGCCATCGAACGCTATGGTCGCCCCGTCTACGTGCGCCACGAGATCGTGCACAATCGCTTCGTGGTCGAGAACCTCGAAGCGAAGGGTGCGATCTTCGTCGACGAACTCGACGAAGTGCCCGACGACCGCCCCGTCGTCTTCTCTGCGCACGGCGTGCCGAAATCGGTCCCGGCCGAGGCCGGCCGCCGCAACCTGCTCTACGTCGATGCGACCTGCCCGCTCGTCTCCAAGGTCCATCGCGAGTCCGAACGCCACGCCGCGTCGGGCCGCACCGTCATCCTGATCGGCCATGCCGGCCACCCCGAGGTCATCGGGACGATGGGCCAGTTGCCGCCGGGCGCTGTCCTGCTGGTCGAGGATGTCGAACAGGCGGAGCAGATCAAAGTTTCCGATCCGCTGAACCTCGCCTACGCCACGCAGACCACCCTGTCGGTCGACGATACGACCGAAATCGTGGCTGTCCTGCGCCGCCGCTTCCCCGCCATCCAGGGGCCGAAGCTCGAGGACATCTGCTACGCCACGACCAACCGTCAGGCGGCGGTGAAGGCCATCGCCGGGCGCTGCGACGCACTGGTGGTGATCGGCGCGCCCAATTCGTCGAACTCGATGCGCCTCGTCGAGGTCGCCGCCAACTACGGCTGCGCGCGCTCGCGGCTGGTGCAGCGTGCGGCCGACATGGACTGGGCCTGGCTGGGCGACGCCCGGCGGCTCGGCATCACGGCCGGCGCCTCCGCGCCGGAGCTGCTGGTCGACGAGTTGATCGAGGCCTGCCGCGCGCGCTACGACGTCACCGTCGAAGAGGTGCGTACGACCGAGGAAAGCGTGGTGTTCAAACTGCCGCGAGCCCTGGTGGCGTAGTGGTGGTTTGATGGCGGTCTATACGGAAGTCGGCGATACCGAACTCGAAGCCTTTCTCGCCGAATACGATATCGGCGAAGCCGATGCCCTCAAGGGCGTGGCCGAGGGCGTCGAAAACTCGAACTACCTGCTGACCACGAGCAAGGGACAGTATTTTCTGACGCTCTACGAGAAGCGCGTCGATCCCAGGGACCTGCCTTTCTTCCTCGGCCTCATGGATCATCTCTCGGCGCGCGGCATCAACTGCCCCCGGCCGATTCACGGTCGCGACGGCAACGCCGTGCGGACCCTGGCCGGCAAGCCCGCGGCCATCACGACGTTCCTGCACGGCCTCTCGCCGCGCCGCATCACCGTCGCCCATTGCGGACCCGTCGGCGAAGCGCTGGCCGGGCTGCATCTAGCCGGCAAGGATTTCGCGCTGAAGCGGCCCAATGCCCTGTCGGTAGCCGGCTGGCGTCCGCTGTTCGAGGGGTCGCGGCACCATATCGACGATCGTCTGGCGCACGAGCTGCAAGCCGAACTCGACTTCCTGGAAGCCAACTGGCCCAAGGACCTGCCATCGGGCGTGATCCATGCAGACCTGTTCAACGACAATGTCTTCTTCCTGCACGACAGGCTCTCGGGCCTGATCGACTTCTATTTCGCCTGCAACGACCTGCTGGCCTACGACGTGGCCATCTGCCTCAACGCCTGGTGCTTCGAGATCGACAACGCCTTCAACGCCACCAAGGCGCGCAACCTGCTGCAAGGCTACGACAGGGTGCGCAGGCTCACCGACGAGGAACGGCGGGCGTTGCCGCTGCTGGCGCGCGGCTCGGCGCTGCGTTTTCTGCTGACCCGGCTCTACGACTGGGTGCACACGCCGCCCAACGCACTGGTCAAGCGCAAGGACCCGCAGGAATATCTCGCCAAGCTGCGCTTCCATCGCGGCACGAATTCGCTGGCAGACTACGGCCTGTGACCCAGACCAGAGTGGATATTTTCACCGACGGCGCCTGCAGCGGAAATCCGGGGCCGGGCGGCTGGGGCGCCATCCTGCGCATGGGCGACCGCGAACGCGAACTCTCCGGCGGCGATCCGGCGACGACCAACAATCGCATGGAGCTGATGGCGGCGATCCAGGGGCTGGAAGCGCTGAAGCGCCCCTGTCACGTCCGGCTGTTTACCGACAGCACCTACGTGAAAGACGGCGTCACCAAATGGATCCACGGCTGGAAGAGGAATGGCTGGCGCACCGCCGACAAGAAGCCGGTGAAGAACGTCGAGCTATGGCAGCGTCTCGACGCGGCGCGCAGTTCCCATCAGGTCGAATGGCACTGGGTCAAAGGCCATAGCGGCCATCCCGAGAACGAGCGCGCCGACCGTCTGGCGCGCGACGAGATCGCGAAGCTCCGCTCCTAGCCGCGCTTTTGCTGCGTCGGGGCGGGCTTCTTCTCGGCAGGCTTTTCCATCACGAGGTCGAAGCCCTCGCGCTTGCCGTCGCAGGGATTGTCGCCTTCGGCCAGACGCCAGGCGTTCGACTTGCCGGAGCGACGGAAATGGAGCGTGCCGGCCACCTTGCAGGGCGTGCCGTTCTCGACCTTGGCGATGCGGAAGGCGACTTCGCCCTTCATCTGCACGACACCCGGCGAGATGCGCTCGACAACACCGTCGACCGACGCCCAATCGCCTTCGGTACCGGGGGCGACGCTTTCGATTCGGCCCTTCACGACCCAGAGATTGCCCTGGCGCGTCACGGCGACTTCGCCGGCCTTGGCGCCCTTGATCTTGGCGTAGCGACCCCAGACGATTTTGCGCGCGTCGGCGAAAAGCTGCGCCTCGGCTTCGGAGGCAATGTCGGTGCGCTCGACCTTGCTCTGCCCAGCTGGCAGCGGCGAGCCGAGGCTGGTGGGTGGCATGCCTTGTTCGGTCGACGGCGCCTGCAAAGGTGGCGGCGCGGGATAGTAGGACGCAGGTGGCTGGGGCTGCTCTGCCGCAGGCGTCTGGGCGAAGGCCGGAGCCGCGATAGCCAATGCGCCGAGGAAGGCGATCGACGAGAGGAATTGGTTCATTTGCATCGCTCTTACAGGAGGGAGGGGAATGACGCTATCGCTTCCCGCCGGCTGCCGGCGGCGGAGCCACAGGTGTTACCGGCGCGGGGGCGACCGGAAGACTGCCGCTGAGACCTGCTTCGGCGCGCCGCGCGGCCGGCGTGTTTGGTGGAACGAGCTTCAGAACCCGCTCGAAGTCTCTGTTGGCCGCATCGCGCGTGCCGCGTGCCAGATAGGCAAAGCCGCGCTCCAGCAAGGCCCCGGTATGATCGGGCGCAATCGAAAGCGCCCGGCTGGCATCGGTCAGAGCACGACCAGGATCGCGCGCATTGCGCCACGCGGCGGCCCGCAGCACCAGCACCTCGACATCGTCCTGGCGCAGACGGATGGCGCGATCGAAATCGGCGATGGCCCGTTGCCAGGATTGCATGGCGGCATAGGAGAGACCCCGATCGACCCAGAGGTCGGGGTCATCGGTCTTCAGTTCGAGCGCGCGGCTCTGCGCCTGCGCGGCCTTGTCAGCGCCACCGCCCTCCATCCAGGCCTGCCCTGCCTGAGCCCACAGTTCGGCGCGCAGGCCCGGCCGCTCGTGGCCCATGTCGCGTGCGATCGCCTCGAACTGCGCCGCGGCCTGGGCGTATCTGCCCGACTGGAACATGGCGAGGGCCACACAGTGGCGCGCGCCCATGCCGCCACCTTCGCTCATCCATTTCTCGGCGAGAGGGAGCGCCTTCAGCGGCTCGCCCCGTGCGAGCTTCATGCATTCGACGTAGCGACGCTGATGGTCCGGCGGCATGTCGAGGATGCCGGGACCGGGGATCGTTGCCTGCGGCGTGGCCGGAACCACGGGAACGGGCTGCGCTCCGGCTGCGGAGGAGAGGAACAGAGCGGCCGGAAGCCAAAGCGCCTTGCGACGAAACAACATGGTTGAAAAGAACCGCGCCGCGACGATCCTGACAAGATGACAAGGCGTCTTTTCATTTTCGGTCTGGGCTATAGCGGCCTTGAAATCGCCAAGCTTGCCCGGACGCAGGATTGGCATGTCGCGGGAACCTGCACGACGGCCGAAAAAGCCGGGCGGCTTCGAGCCGCCGGCATCGAAGCCCACCCGTTCGACGGCACCGCCGCGCTGCCGCCCGCGGCGCTGGCCAACTCATCACACGTCCTGTGCACCATCGCACCGAAGGAGACCGGCGATCCCGCGCTCGGCATGTGCCGCGCGCTGCTCGGACACGCGACATGGCTGGGCTATCTCTCGACCACCGGCGTCTACGGCGATCATGGCGGTGGCTGGGTCGACGAAGCGACCCCGGCCGAGCCGGGACAGGCGCGCAGCATCGGGCGGCTGGCGGCCGAACAGGCGTGGTGCGATCTCGCCCGGCAGACCGGCGCCACGCTCGACATCCTGCGCCTGCCCGGGATCTACGGTCCCGGCCGCAGCGCCATCGACCAGGTGAGGGCCGGCACGGCACGGCGCATCGACAAGCCCGGCCAGGTCTTTTCGCGCATCCATGTCGAGGACATCGCCCATGCGGCGCTGGCCGCAATGGCGCGCACGGGCGGCGCGGCGTTGTGGAATGTCGCCGACGACCTGCCGGCGCCCAACAGCGAGGTGATCGCGCACGCCTTCGCGCTGCTGGGCAAACCCGTTCCGCCCGCGATCCCGTGGGAACAGGCCGCGCCGACGATGAGCCCGATGGCGCGCTCGTTCTATATGGAGAGCCGGCGCGTACGGAACGATCGAATGAAACGCGATCTCGGCGTCGTGCTGCGCTATCCGACTTATCGCGAAGGGCTGAATGCGATCGTCGACGCCGCGGGCTAACGCACCAGCTCTTCGACGGTGGCGATCAGGCGGGCGATGTCGGCGGGCGTGCTGAGGCGGTGGTCGCCGCCCTTCACGAAGGTGCTGATCACTTCCGGCGCGTCGAGATGCCTGGCGATCTGGAGGGAATATTCCCAGGGCACGTCGGGGTCGCTCTGACCATGCAGCAGGTGCACCGGACAGGGCAGCGCCAGCGGCTTGTCGAGGAGCAGGTGGTTGCGCCCCTCCTCGATCAGCTTCCAGGTGAAGACCGACGGTTCGGGCGAATACTGCGACGGACGTTCGAGACGGCCGTCGCGCTGAAGGATCGCGCGGTCCTCGGGCGAAAGACCGCCGAGCAACATGCGTTCGGTGAAGTCGGGCGCGGCGGCAATGAGCACCAGCCCCGCAAGCCGCTCCGGCCGTGCCTGCGCTGCCAGCAGCGACAACCATCCGCCCATGCTCGATCCCACCAGCACCAGTTTGCCGTCGGTCAGCGAATCGATGGCCGCCAGTGCATCTTCCTTCCAGCGACCGATCGTCCCGTCTTCGAAGCGGCCCGAAGACTCACCGTGCCCGAGATAGTCGAAGCGCAGAAAGGCATGACCCGAGGTCTCGGCCCAGGCTTCGAGCGCGACGGCCTTGGTGCCTGTCATGTCCGATCGAAACCCGCCGAGGAACACTACCGTCGGCGACTTTCCCGGCGTTCTTGCATAGGCAACGTAGTTGCCGTCCCTCCGTTGCAACTGCTCGACTCTACCCACGTTCCGGCTCCCGTGTTACCTGCTCGGTCCTCTGGTCGTTCTACGCTTACGCAAACACAGTGTCCGCACCAACCCTCCTGCAGATCGTTCCCTCACTGGCCGGCGGCGGTCTTGCGCGTGCCACGCTCGACGCGGCGCAGGCCGTGATTTCGGCCGGGGGCTCGGCGATCGTCGCCTCGCCGGGAGGGGCCTTGGTGCCCGACCTGCTGCGGCTGCGCGGCAGTCACCTCGAACTGCCGGACAGCACGCACGCGGTGTGGGGCCGGCTTACCTTGCCCGGCAAGCTGGCTTCGAGCCTGCGCGAAGCGAAAGTCGATGTCGTCCAAGCGCGCTCACCCGCTACGGGATGGGTTGCGCGCGCACTGGCGCGACGGCTCGGTATCAAGTGGATCGCGACCTTGCACCGCCCGTTCCTCGCTCACGATCTTGCCGGCCGCTTCATCGAGCGACGGCAAGCGCGCGCCGATGCCGTGATCGCCGTGTCCGACCACGTTGCGCGCGATGCCCTGGAGCGCTTTCCCGCTCTTGAGGATCGCCTCGAGACGATCTCGCCGGGCATCAACATCGACCGCTTCAATCCGGCCATCGTGCGCGCCGACCGGCTGATCCGGCTGGCCGGCGAGCTGCGCATTCCCGACGGCAGCCATCTCGTACTCTGTCCCGCGCGCTTCACCGAGGATAACGGCCAGAAGATCCTGATCGAGGCGATCAAGCGGCTGGGCCGCGACGACGTCTTCTGTCTCCTGCTGGGCTCGACCGGCGTTCCGACCCCCTTCGAGAAGGAACTGGAGCATGCCGTCGTGGCGGCCGAGATGCAGGGCCGCGTCCAGATCGGGCCGTATGTCGACGACATGCCGGCTGCCTACATGCTGGCCGACGTCGTCGTCTCCACCGGCGGTGCGCGGCAGGGCTTCAGCCGTACCCTGGTCGAAGCGCAGGCGATGGGTAGGCCGGTCGTGACCGAGGATGGCGGCGGCGCAGCCGAGGCCGTGCGCGCCGCCGTCACCGGCTGGCTGGCGCCTCCCGGCGATCCGGCGGCGCTGGCCGAGGCCCTGCGGGCCGCACTTTCGCTGTCCATCGAGCAGCGCGCCGAATTGGCACGCGCTGCGCAGGAGCATGTGTGCAGCCAGTTCAATCTGGCCCAGTCGAATGCACGCCTTCTTGCCCTCTACGAGCGCCTGCGGGTTCCCTGAGAACGCCGAGGACCTCTGCTTGACTCGGATCGGACCCCCGCCTATCTCCAAGCGCATGGAACGCAGGTTTTCAACCGCTCCAGCCAACACCACCACCGTACGAACTTGATTCGGCCGGGCGCAGGCACTCGTGCCGCTTCCCGGCCTGCTGTCGCCGATGCATCAGCGTCGGCGAGCGTGCCTTGTTGGCAATTTCGTTAGCTGGTGGACACCATGATCAACATATCCTTGCCGGACAGTTCGGTCCGATCGTTCGATAAGCCGGTCAGCGGCGCCGAGATCGCTGCCGCGATCGGCCCGGGCCTCGCCAAGGCGGCCCTTGCACTGCGCGTCGACGGGCAGATGAAGGACCTCGCCTACGTGGTCGATCGCGACGCCAAGATCGGCATCGTGACGGCACGGGACCCGGACGCCCTGGAACTGCTGCGGCACGACGCGGCCCATGTGCTGGCCCAGGCGGTGCAGGAGCTCTACCCCGGCACGCAGATCACGTTCGGCCCCTCCACGGAGGACGGCTTCTACTACGACTTCGTTCGGGCCGAGCCTTTCTCGCCCGAGGACTTCGCCAAGATCGAACAGCGCATGGCCGAGATCGTCGACCGCGACCTGCCGATCACGCGCGAAGTGTGGGACCGTGCGAGGATCAAGGACTACTTCGTCCAGCACGGCGAGAAGTTCAAAGCCGAGTGGGCCGACGAACTGCCGAAGGACGAGGAGATCTCCGTCTACAAGCAGGGCGACTGGCTCGACATGTGCCTCGGCCCGCACCTGCCGTCGACGGGCAAGCTCGGCAAGGCTTTCAAGCTGACGAAGGTGTCGGGCGCGTACTGGCGCGGCGACGCCAGGAACGCCCAGCTCCAGCGCGTCTACGGTACGGTCTTCTTCTCGGACAAGGACCTCAAGGCCTATCTGACGCGTATCGAGGAAGCCGAGAAGCGCGATCATCGCCGGCTCGGCCGCGAGATGAACCTCTTCCATCAGCAGGAAGAGGCGGCCGGCATGGTGTTCTGGCACCCCAAGGGCTGGACGTTCTGGCGCACGCTCGAAGGCTATCTGCGTCGCAAGCTCGAAGCCGGCGGCTACGTCGAGGTGAAGACGCCGCAGCTCGTCGACCGCAAGCTGTGGGAGGAGTCGGGCCACTGGGAAAAGTTCCGCGAGAACATGTATCTCAGCGAGAACGAAGAAGGCCTGCGGGAGTTCTTGGCCGACGATGCGAAGCGCATCTTCGCACTGAAGCCGATGAACTGCCCCTGCCATGTCGAGATCTTCAACCAGGGTCTCCGCAGCTATCGCGAGCTGCCGCTGCGCATGGCCGAGATGGGTTCGTGCCATCGCTTCGAGCCGTCCGGCGCGTTGCACGGCATTCTGCGCGTACGCAACTTCACGCAGGACGATGCGCACATCTTCTGCAGCGAGGAGCAGATCGAAAGCGAGACGATCCGCTTCTGCAAGCTGCTGGACGAGGTCTACCGCGACCTGGGCTTCACGGACTATTTCGTGAAGTTCTCCGACCGTCCGCCGGTGCGCGCCGGTACGGACGCGGTGTGGGACCAGGCCGAGGGCGCGCTTCTGTCGGCCTCGAAGGCGGCCGGCCTCGACGTCATCCTGAATCCCGGCGAAGGCGCTTTCTACGGCCCCAAGCTGGAATTCGTGCTGCGTGACGCCATCGGTCGCGACTGGCAGTGCGGCACGCTGCAGGTCGATTTCGTGCTGCCCGAGCGGCTCGACGCGAGCTACGTGGCCGAGGATGGATCGCGCAAGCGGCCGGTCATGCTGCACCGCGCCATCTTCGGCAGCTTCGAGCGCATGATCGGCATCCTGATCGAGAACTATGCCGGCCGCTTCCCGCTCTGGCTAGCGCCGACGCAAGCTGTAGTGGTCACGATCGTGAACGACGCCGATGGGTATGCCGAGGAAGTCGCCTCGACCCTGCGTGCAGCAGGTGTGCGGGTCGACACGGACCTGCGCAACGAGAAGATCAACTACAAGGTCCGCGAGCACTCGCTGGCCCATGTGCCGCTGATCCTCGCCGTCGGTCGGCGCGACATGGACAATCGCACGGTCGCCATCCGCCGCCTGGGCTCGGAAAAGCAGGAGGTCCTTGAACTCGGGGCCGCCGTCACTAAACTTTCAGTAGAGGCTCGGCCGCCTTTCTAGGGTGGCCCCGTCTCGATTGCCCGCCCCGACTTCCAAGGTGGAAGGGGGCTTCAACGAAGGAGAATGAGGCCATAGCACGACCTGCTCAACAGACCGCTCCGACCCGCGAGGGTCCGCGCGTCAACGGCGAGATCAGAGCGCCGCAAGTCCGACTGATCGACGAGAACGGCGACATGGTCGGCGTCCTCAACACCCGCGAAGCGATTGAAATGGCCGAAGAGGCCAGTCTCGACCTGATCGAGATTTCGCCTAATGCGGTGCCCCCGGTCGCCAAGATCTCTGACTACGGCAAGTACAAGTACGAGGCCCAGAAGAAGGCTCACGAAGCGCGCAAGCATCAGAAGGTCATCGAGGTCAAAGAGATCAAGATGCGCCCGAACATCGACGATCACGATTACGAAGTGAAGATGCGCGCCATGAAGCGGTTCATCGAGGAAGGCGACAAGGTGAAGGTCACCCTGCGCTTCCGTGGCCGCGAGATGGTGCATTCCGAACTCGGCTTGCAGGTCCTGAACCGCGTGCGTGGTGAGATGGATCCGCTGACCAAGATCGAATCGATGCCGCGCATGGAAGGCCGGCAGATGATCATGGTGCTGGCGCCGAAGTAGGCGCCACTTTCGGCCCTGTGACTCGGGGATCCGCTTATTTCGTTCGAAGGTCACACGCAGCGTCCAGGTTCGACGCTGCGCTGCCCTGCCCGGGCTTGTTCTTTCGGTCGTGGTCGTACCACCGTGATCACACCGTCAGGCCCGCGCGCAGGACAAAGCCTTGCCCCCTGCTTCCTGGCAGCCGGCAAGGCCAAAACTGGAAACTAGCGCGTTCGCCGGGGCAAAATACATGAAACGCCTGATCGTTGCGGTTGCGGCCCTGATGGCAGGAGCCGTCGGCGCCGTGCATGCGCAGACTTCTGCGGAGAAACTCAATGCCGGCGCCGCCAGCCTCTTTGCCGACTTCCAGAATTTCGGGCCGCACCGCGCCTTCGTCGTCGCGCCCGACGGCAACGCCTCGTGGTGGGCCGGTAGCGGCGGCCCCGATCCCGGCAGAGCCGTCACCGGCGCCCTCGAACGCTGCAAAGAGAAAACGAAGCAGGTCTGCACGCTCCACGTCGTCAACAATTACACCGTCACGGGCCGCGACTGGCGCGACCTGGTGCCGGCCCGCGCCGCAGGGGCGGTCGATATCGGCCGGCTGAGACCTCAGCCCTACTGGTCGATCCGCGGGCCTCAACTGGCGACGGGACTGATCGTCTGGAGCCACGGATACATGGCGGGCAAGAACTCGACCGAAAGCCCACCGCAGCCCTGGATCGGTCGCTTCACCCAGCTCGGCTACGACCTCTACCGTTTCGACCGCGAATGGATCGCCGATTGGGCGAGCGACGCCACCGCGCTGGTCGATGCGATAAACATGGCGCGCAAGATGGGCTATCGGCGTGTCCTGCTCGCCGGCCAGTCGGCCGGAGCCTGGGCCTCGCTCGCTGCTCTCCAGCGCGGCGCCGCCGTCGATGGCGTGATCTCGATCGCGGCGGCCCATCATGGCACCGTCGACAAAATGCGCGACACGACGCGCGCGCGGTCGGAGTGGCAGCATGTGATCGAAGGCATCCGTCGCGGCCCTCGCGTGGTGCTCGTCAACTTCGCCGACGATACCTACGACGTAGGTGGTCGTATGGGCGATGCCCGCTCGATCTTCGCCAAGAGCCATGTCGATGCCGTCATCATCGACGAACCCGCCGGCTTCAAGGGGCACGGCGCCGGCAATGACTCCCCCTTTGCGCGCAAGTTCGGAGCGTGCATACAGACTTTCATCGAGACCGGCGTGAAACAGGCGCCCTGTTAGCCGCTCTCTCTCAGAACAAGCTCGAAGCCGAGATCGACGCGCCGTGGCTTGGCGGGATCCAGGGCCAATTCGGCAGCGGCCCGACCGATCGCGGCGCCATCGATGCGAATCGTGCTGACCGTCGGCGAGAACAGCCGGCCCATCTCGAGATCGCCCAGGCCGACCACGGCGACTTGCGGAACCGCCGCGGGTTCGGGGTCGAGCCGGTTGGCGCGGCGAAGAGCCGACAGCAACCCGATGGCATAGGCATCGTTGGCCGCAAACACGGCATCCGTATCGGGGGTGTTGGCGAGAACCGCTGCGCCTGCGCCCGCACCGGACTGCCACTCGATCGGCACACGTCGCGGCTCGTCGAGCCCGGCCTCGCGCGCGGCCTCGACAAAACCATACCACCGCTGCGTTGCCCGGCGATCGGCGCCGCCGACAAAGACCAATCGACGCCGGCCGGTCTTGGCGAAGTGCCGTCCGACGACGACACCTGCATCGCGATTGTCGAAGCCCACGGCCGCGTCGACAGGCTCCTCCGGCAACTCCCAGGTTTCGACGACGGGGATCCCTGCCCGCCTCAGCATCTCGGTGCCGCCGGCGGTGACCGGCGCACCGACCATGATGATCGCTTCGGGCCGGCGGGACAGCAGCGCGGCCAGCATCCGGTCCTCGCGCTGATGGTCGTAACCGGACTGCGCCAGGATGACGGAGAAGCCCAGCGGGTCGAGCACGTCCGACAGGCCCTGCACCGTATCGGCGAAGATCGAATTGGCGATGGTCGGGACGAGCACGCCGACCGACTTGGTGCGGGCGCTGGCCAGCGAACCGGCCACCATGTTCGGAACATAACCGAGCTTGCGGATCGCATCTTCGACGCGCAGACGCGTCGCGTTGGACACGATGTCCGGGCGGCGCACGACCCGGCTGACCGTGATCGGCGATACTCCGGCCATCCTGGCGACCGCCATCAGCGTCGGCACCGGCGATTTCAAAGGGTCCGACGGCCTGCTTTCCATGACCATCGGCATATCTCCTGGCGCAGGTGGTCTGCAAGAAAGGGATAGCTCGTTTGAAAACGGTAGCGCCATCATTTTCAGAAACGCATAGAGGCCGCCGCCTACTTCTTCTGCGGCGTCCGCTCGCGCAACGTTACCGTTCCCGTCGTGCGCTGCTCGTCGGGATTGAAACGCCCGCCGCCCACCGTGCCGTCCAGCCAGCGCACGCTGTAGACGGTTTCCTCGGCAAACGACATCGGTCCGTCCGGCCGCGCCGGCAGCCAGTAGTCGCAGCGCGCCGTGTCGTCGGCATCGAGCTGCTGGGTCCGGCAGATCTGGCGCAGCACGTAGGGAATGAACCGGACGTCGCCGCCCGCCGGCGCCGTCGAGAAGTTGAGGCCGAGCGAGGCCTGTTGCTGATCGCAGCGATAATGTGCGCGAATCGCAGCCGCACCCGGCGCCTGTCGCCGCAGCCCGTCCAGTTCGCTCTTCAGGGTTTCGAGCGCCCGCGTACGCGCGGCGCCCGCGAACTTCGCGCTGATCAGCGCCGCTTCATAGCGCCCGATCGCCTCGGTTGTCGGCTTTTCGGGGTAGCCCGCGCGGACGAGATCGCGCGACCAGGCGAGCGTTTCCAGGGAACGCACGACCATCTCGCCCGTCAGGCCCGCGCGATCGCTCCAGTCGCCCAGTACGTTGTGGGACGTCCAGCAATATTGCAGCAAGTTGTAGCCATCCGCTTCGACGGGCAGCGCACGCGCCTTGAGGATGCCGAGCGACTGGCCGGTCACGGTCTTCACCAGCACATATTGCGCGGCGGGGTTGTCTCGCACTTTTTCCGAGCTTGTCTGAGCCCTCGCGCTGGCGGTCACGAGGCAGGCGAGGACGGCGATTGCTGCGGTCTTCGGCATGACGACCCGACAACGCACAAGACAGCTTGTCGTTCCCGTAAACGTTGTTCGCATTGATCAATCGACGAAACGATAGCGCCACGTCGGGGACGGTCCTGTTGGGGTCTTGCCTAACTGATGCGACCCACGGGGGACCGCCCCGGCGCGCCATTCGTGTGTATGTCCGCTATGCTGATGCCCGAAAGATTGCACCAGCAATCATTGCGGAACGTTGACCCGGTGGAAGCATCTAAACCTCCGTGTCTGACGTCGATAGAGAGAGTGAGACACGCGTCGGGATCACTGTCAACGCCGAATGAAGTGATCACGATCAGGACATGTACGACCCACCGTTTACATGCAGCACCTGGCCGGTCGTGGCGCTCGACTCTTCCGACGCGAGAAAGACGGCCGTGCGTGCAATCTGGTCCGGCGTGAGAAGACGCCCGCCCAGGGGAATGGTGCTGCGAGCCATCTCGATCAGCTCGGCGTCGGTGTTGCCGTAGCGCGGCTGCGCCGTGTCGGTGAGGCCGGGCGCGATGGCGTTCACGCGAATGCCGTGGGGCGCAAGCTCCAACGCCAGCGCCCGCGTCATCGAGACCACGCCGCCCTTGCTGGCGCTGTAATGCACGCCGCGCACCGCGCCGCGTATTGCCGAGGAGGACAGGTTGATGATCGCACCACCCTTCCGGCCGGCCGCGATCAAGGCCTTGGCGACGGCAATGGTCGCGAAGCAGCCGGCCTTGAGGTTGATGTCGAGGACATGGTCCCAGTCGCTCTCGCGCATCTCGAGCAGCGGCACGCGCGGATAGACACCCGCATTGTTCACCAGGATGTCGGGCGTGCCCAAGGTCCGCACTGTCTCCGCGACCATGGCCTCGATCTCGGCAAGACAGGAGACGTCAGCCTTGACGAGATGCGCGCGGCGACCGGCCTTGCGGATGTCGGCGACCACGGCCTCGGCGCCGGCCTGATCGTCGAGCCAGGTGATCGCGACGTCGGCCCCCTCGCCCGCCAGCGCCCGGGCGATCGCCGCCCCGATCCCCTGCTGGGCGCCCGTCACCAGGGCCACCTTTCCTGCCAGTTTCATGCGAAAATCCCCCGTCGGAGCGCCATTCTGCCCGATCCTGCCGTGCTTGCACGGGCCCGGTCGCATCGCTATAAGCCCCGTTCCTTCGAGTGGCTTGGCCAATAAGGGCATTGCCTCGGCTGCTTCGTAAGGACTTTCCGGACTCCGGTCCGGGCCGGCGCGAAAGCGCTAACCCTTTGAAAAGGAACAAAAATGCCCAAGATGAAGACCAAGAGCGGAGCCAAGAAGCGTTTTCGCTTCACGGCCTCCGGAAAAGTGAAACATGGGGTCGTGGGCAAGCGCCACGGCATGAGCAAGCGGGGCAACCGCTTCCTCCGTCAGGCGACCGGCATGACCATCGTGTCCGAGCCGGATACCCGGATCATCAAGCGCAACTTCTTCCCGTACGAGAGGTAGACCATGGCACGCGTCAAGCGGGGCGTGGCTGCACACGCTCGTCACAAGAAGGTTCTGAAGCTCGCCAAGGGCTATCGCGGCCGCGCCAAGGCGGCGTTCCGCGTCGGCATCGAGAAGGTCGAGAAGGGCCTTCAGTATGCCTATCGCGACCGTCGCAACAAGAAGCGTGCGTTCCGCGGCCTTTGGATCCAGCGCATCAACGCCGCTGTCCGCGAGCATGGCATGACCTACTCGCAGTTCATGAACGGCATCCTGAAGTCCGGGATCGAGGTCGACCGCAAGGTCATGGCCGATCTCGCGGCGCGGGAGCCGGCGGCGTTCAAGGCCCTGGTCGATCAGGCACAAGCGGCTCTCAAGTAGGGCCCGCCCTCAAGTAACGTCCGCACGCCACACCAGGCGCAACGGATAGCAATCGCAAAGAGGGAGCCTGGACCACAGGCTCCCTTTTTTCGTGTTCGGTTTCGAGAGTGGGAAAGATGGACGATCTTTCGACGATACGCAGCGAAGCGCTCGACGCGGTGCAGGCCGCCGCCGATCTCGGCGCGCTCGATGCCGCACGCGTTGCAGCGCTCGGCAAGAAGGGCAGCGTCACCGGGTTGATGAAGACGCTGGGCGCGCTGGCGCCCGAGCAGCGCAAGGAATTCGGCGCGCGCGTCAATCAGCTCAAGGGCGAGATCGAAGCCGCGCTGGACGCCCGCAAGGGCGCACTGAGCGCGTCTGCCCTCGAAGCCAAGCTCGCCGCTGAAAGGATCGACGTCAGCCTGCCGGCGCGTCCCGAGAGCCAGGGCACGCTGCATCCCATCGGACAGGTGATGGACGAGCTCGGCGCCATCTTCGGCGAGATGGGCTTCACCTGGGCCGACGGCCCCGACATCGAAGACGACTGGCACAACTTCACCGCCCTCAACATCCCGCCCGACCATCCGGCGCGGCAGATGCAGGACACGTTCTATCTGCCTTCGCGCGCCGACGGCATGCCGATGGTGCTGCGCACGCACACCTCGCCGGGCCAGGCGCGCACCATGCTCGACAAGAACGTGCAGAAGATGCTGGCCGACGGCGGCTCGCTGCGCATCATCGTGCCGGGCCGCACCTTCCGCATCGACAGCGACGCCACCCACACGCCGATGTTCCATCAGGTCGAGGGCCTGGTGATCGACCGCACGACGCACATGGGCCATCTCAAGGGCTGCCTGGTCGATTTCTGCCGTGCCTTCTTCGAGATCGACGACCTGCCGCTGCGTTTCCGCCCCTCCTACTTCCCCTTCACCGAACCGTCGGCGGAAGTCGATATCGGCTGCTCGTGGAAGGACGGCGAACTCAAGATCGGCGCCGGCGATTCGTGGCTGGAGATCCTGGGCTCCGGCATGGTGCATCCCAACGTGATCCGGAACTGCGGTCTCGATCCCGCCGTCTATCAGGGCTTCGCCTTCGGCATGGGCATCGACCGCATCGCTATGCTGAAGTACGGCATCCCCGATCTGCGCGCCTTCTTCGACGCCGACCTGCGCTGGCTGCGCCACTACGGCTTCTCGGCCCTCGAGATGCCCTCGCTGACCGGAGGGCTCGCGCGATGAAATTCACGCTTTCCTGGCTGAAGGAACATCTCGACACCACTGCGACGCTCACCGAGGTGCGCGACGCGCTGACCATGCTCGGTCTCGAAGTCGAGGGCATCAGCAATCCCGCCGAGGCCCTGAAGGGCTTCGTGGTCGGCTATGTCGTCGAAGCGGTGCAGCATCCCAACGCCGACCGGCTGCGCGTCTGCAAGGTCGACACCGGCGCCGGCGTCGTCCAAGTCGTGTGCGGTGCGCCCAATGCGCGGACCGGCATGAAGGGCATCTTCGCGCCGCCGGGCAGCTACATTCCCGGCACCGATCTTCACCTGAAGGTCGGCAAGATCCGCGGCGAGGAGAGCAACGGCATGCTCTGTTCCTCGCGCGAGCTGCAGCTCGGCGACGACCATAGCGGCATCATCGACCTGCCGGCCGAGACCGTGACCGGCCAGCCGGCGGCCGAGGCGCTCGGCCTCGACGATGCGGTGATCGAGATCAAGGTGACGCCCAACCGCGGCGATTGCCTGGGTGTCCATGGCATTGCCCGCGATCTGGCCGCCGCCGGCCTCGGCACCCTGAAGCCGATGAAGGTCGACAAGGTCGCCGGCAGCTACCAGAGCCCGATCAAGTGGACGCACGGCTACGAAGCCAAACCCGACAGCCCCTGCCCTATCGTGGTCGGCCGCCACTTCCGCGGCGTCAAAAACGGCCCCTCGCCCGACTGGTTGCAGCGCCGCCTCAAGGCGATCGGACTGCGCCCGATCTCTGCGCTGGTCGACATCACCAATCTGGTGACCTTCGACCTCAACCGGCCGCTGCACGTGTTCGACGCCAAGAAGCTCGCCGGCGATCTGGTGATGCGTCAGGCGCGCGAAGGCGAGCAGATCCTGGCGCTCGACGGCAAGACCTACACGCTCGATCCTTCGATCGCCGTGATCGCCGACGCCAAGGGCGTGCACGGCATCGGCGGTATCATGGGCGGCGAAGATACCGGCGTGCAGGAAGACACCACCGAGGTCTTCCTCGAAGTCGCCTACTTCGATCCCATCCGCACCGCCGCCTCGGGCCGCAAGCTCGGCGTCCAGTCCGATGCCCGCTATCGCTTCGAGCGCGGCATCGACCCCGAATCGGTGCAGTGGGGCGCCGAGGTCGCGACCCGCCTGATCCTCGACCTGTGCGGCGGCGAGGCGAGCGAACTCGTCGCGAGCGGGGTGATGCCCGCCTGGCAGCGCAGCTACGACCTGCGCACGGACCGCGTGAAGGGCCTGACCGGCATCGACGTGCCGGCGGCGGAAACGGCGGCCATTCTCGGCAAGCTGGGCTTCGCGGTGAGCGGCAGCGGCCCGTGGACGGCCGCGGTGCCGTCCTGGCGTTCCGACATCGTAGGCGAAGCCGACCTCGTCGAAGAGGTGACGCGCGTCTATGGCTTCGACAATATCCCGACCACGTCGCTGCCGCGGCTGTCGGCGACATCGAAGCCGGTACGCAATCCGATGCAGCGGCGCGTGCCGCAGGCGCGTCGGGCGCTGGGTGCGCGCGGCATGAACGAGGCCGTCACCTGGTCGTTCCTGCCGCGCAAGAAGGCCGAACGCTTCGGCGGCGGCCAGGCGGACCTCTGCCTGCTGAACTCGATCGACGCCACGCTCGACACGATGCGGCCCTCGATCCTTCCCAATCTGATCGATGCGGCGGCGCGCAACGAAGCGCGCGGCCTCGTCGATCCGGCGCTGTTCGAAGTGGGCCCGCAGTACAAGGATGCGACCCCGCAGGGCCAGCGCACCGTGGCCGCCGGCATCCGTCACAACATGGCGATCCCGCGCAACTGGGCGGGGCCGGCGCGAACGGTCGATGCCTTCGATGCCAAGGCCGATGCGCTGGCCGTACTGGCCGCAATCGGCGCGCCCGACAATCTCTCGACCCAGGCCGGCGCACCGGACTGGTATCACCCCGGCCGGTCCGGCGCGATCAAGCTCGGCGACCGCGTGATGGCCTATTTCGGCGAGCTGCATCCCGAGATCGCGGCTGCCGCCGACCTCAAGGGGCCGGTTGCGGCCTTCGAGGTGTTCCTCGATGCCCCGCCGCTGCCCAAGGCCAAGGCGAGCAAGGCGCGGTCGAAGCTGGTGGTGTCGGCCTTCCAGCCCGTGGAGCGCGACTTCGCCTTCCTGGTCGATGCCGCGGTCGAGGCCGAGAAGCTGGTGCGCGCCGCCCGCAATGCCGACAAGGTGCTGATCACCGCAGCCCGCGTGTTCGACGTCTATGCCGGCAAGGGCGTACCGGAGGGCAAGAAGTCGCTGGCCGTCGCCGTTACCTTGCAGCCGGTCGAGCGTACCTTGACCGATGCGGAGATCGAGGCAGTCTCCGCGAAGATTGTCGCCGCCGTGGTCAAAGCGACGGGCGCCGCATTGCGTAGTTAGTTTTTTTGTCGTCCTGAGCGTCAGCGAAGGACCTCATCGCCGCCTGTAACCGGCATGAGATCCTTCGCTCCGCTCAGGATGACAGTGAAAGTCCTGAAATGACCGACCTGTCGCTGATCCGTAACTTCTCGATCATCGCCCATATCGACCACGGCAAGAGCACGCTGGCCGATCGGCTGCTGCTGCGTTGCGGGGCGGTGACGGAGCGTGAGTTCCACGACCAGATGCTCGACTCGATGGACATCGAGCGCGAGCGCGGCATCACCATCAAGGCGCAGACCGTGCGGCTGGAATACCCGGCGCAGGACGGCAAGACCTACGTTCTGAACCTGATGGACACGCCTGGCCACGTCGACTTCGCCTACGAGGTGAGCCGCTCGCTGGCTGCCTGCGAAGGCTCTTTGCTGGTGGTCGACGCCAGCCAGGGCGTCGAAGCGCAGACGCTGGCCAATGCCTATCACGCGATCGACGCCAACCATGAGATCATCCCGGTCCTGAACAAGATCGACCTGCCCTCGGCCGAGCCGGAGCGGGTGTGCCGCGAGATCGAGGACGTGATCGGCATCGACACCTCCGAGTCGATCAAGGTTTCGGCCAAGACCGGCCTCGGCATCGACGATCTTCTGGAAGCGATGGTGAAGCGCCTGCTGCCGCCCAAGGGCGAGCGCAACGCGCCGCTGAAGGCGCTGCTGGTCGACAGCTGGTACGACCCGTACCTCGGCGTCGTGACGCTCGTGCGCGTGCAGGACGGCGTGCTGAAGAAGGGCATGCGCATCCGCATGATGGCGACCGGCGCCTCCTACGACCTCGACAAGGTCGGCGTGTTCAAGCCCAAAGCCACCGACGTCGCCGAACTCGGCCCCGGCGAAATCGGCTTCATCATCGCCGGCATCAAGGCCATTGCCGACTGTAAGGTCGGCGACACGATCACCGACGACCGCAAGCCCGCGACCGAGATGCTGGCGGGCTTCAAGCCCTCCGTGCCGGTGGTGTTCTGCGGCCTGTTCCCGGCCGATGCCGCCGAGTTCGAGACTCTGCGCGAGTCGCTCGCCAAGCTGCGCCTGAACGACTCTTCGTTCCATTTCGAGCCCGAGTCGAGCGCAGCGCTGGGCTTCGGCTTCCGCTGCGGCTTCCTCGGCCTGCTGCATCTCGAGATCGTGCAGGAGCGGCTGGAGCGCGAGTTCAACCTCGACCTCGTCACCACCGCACCCTCCGTCGTCTACAAGCTCAAGATGACCGACGGCACCTCGCTCGAACTGCACAATCCGGCCGACTATCCCGATCCCGTGCATATCGAAAGCATGGAGGAGCCCTGGATCAAGGCCACCATCATGACGCCGGACGAGCATCTCGGATCGGTGCTGACGCTCTGCCAGGAGCGCCGCGGCCAGCAGATCGAGCTTACCTACGCCGGCGCACGCGCCATGGCGGTCTATCGCCTGCCGCTGAACGAGGTGGTGTTCGACTTCTACGATCGCCTGAAGTCGGTGACGCGCGGCTATGCCAGCTTCGACTACGAGATGGTGGGCTACGAGGAAGGCGAGCTGGTGAAGGTGTCGATCCTGGTCAATGCCGAGCCGGTCGATGCGCTTTCCATCATCGTGCACAAGAGCCAGGCCGAGCATCGTGGCCGCGCGCTGTGCGAGCGGCTGAAGGACCTGATCCCGCGCCAGCTCTTCAAGATCGCCATCCAGGCGGCCATCGGCGGCCGCATCATCGCCCGCGAGACGATCAGCGCGCTGCGCAAGGACGTGCTGGCCAAGTGCTACGGCGGCGACATCAGCCGCAAGAAGAAGCTCCTGGAGAAGCAGAAGAAAGGCAAGAAGCGCATGCGCCAGGTGGGCGACGTGGAAATCCCGCAGTCCGCCTTCATCGCCGCGCTGAAGATGGACAGCAGATAGCCGGCCAGGCGAGCGGGCTCAGGAGAGCCCGCGGCTGCGGCGCTTGCGCGAGGGACGCGAACCGCCGAGGAAGCTGGGATCCGGCCGGTCGCCGTCGCGGTTGCCCAGCCAGAGCAGGAAAAAGCCCAGAATCAGGAACGCGGGCAGGGCCGGCAGGGCGAGGAACGGCTGGACCGTCCACCCCCACAGGGAGCCGGGAAGATGCCGCCGTGCCGAGGTCTGGACGCTGCCGAGCGAGCCGGGATCGAGGTGCGACCAAAGGCTCCCCAGGGTGGAAAATGGATAGCTGCCCTCCGACCACCAGGTGAGGAGGTCATGCACGACCACTGCGACTGCCAGCGCCAGCAGCAGCCACCCCAAGGCACGAAACGCCACCATTACTCCCCCAAATACCGGGCGGCACCCTAGCCAAGGAGCCGCACCGGGGAAAGGCCGTTGCCCACGCCATCCACCGCGTTATAAGAGCGGCCGACCGCGCTTCCCGGACAGGTGGCCGAGCGGTTTAAGGCACACGCTTGGAAAGCGTGCGTGGTGTAACAGCCACCGCGGGTTCGAATCCCGCCCTGTCCGCCATCAAGTCTGCGAACCTTTTCTCTGGGGCCCTCAGCCTTGGAGAAAAGGCCCGCTTTCCGGGCGTATTCCCGCGCAAAACAACCACCATGCGCCGCACAAATCGGCTCCAGATTCGGCCAATCCGATAGCTTTTGGCGCAAACTGCACGTCCATGGTGTTCGACAGACGCCAGGTCAGAACCTTGCGGCTCCACCGGCCCATGATCGCCACCAGATACAGGAAGCCCTTCGCCAGCGGGATGTAGTGATGTCGGCGCACCACACCTGATTGGGCCGGTCGATGCGGGCGCCGCGCAGCAGGTACGGATAAAGCTTGTGCGCGTTGGCGGGAATGCTGGTCCGCGGTTGCCGGTAGATCGGCATCAACCCCATCTGCCGCATCAAGCGGCGAACCCGCTTGACGTTCACCGCATGGCCTTCAGCCTTCAGGTACCACGTCATCTGCCGTGCCCCGTAGAACGGCGTCTCCAGGAACTGACGGTCGATCTTGGCCATCAGTTCGAGGTTCTCCGCGCGCTCGCGCCGAGGCACATGATAGAAGTCTCAGTACAGACTCTGCCAAAGCAGGATCAAGGGATCACTGAGTAGCAGCACATACAATCGGCACTCAGCATGAGCTTGACCCACCATCTCCTACCTTCCATACTGGAGGGCTACCCTTTTTCAGGAGTCTGACAATGGCCAAAGCCAAAAGGGGAAGCAAGCCTGCACAATCCAAAAGCGCGGTGCGCACGGTGAAGCCGCTAGCTGCCTTGTCGCAGGCAGAAGCCGCGAGTCTCGTGGCGATGCTGCCGAGTCGAGATGTCGCGAGCTTGGCCGCCAGCTTGGCGGCGAGCCTGTCGCCGGCCAGCGCAGCGAGCCTTGCCGCAAGCTTGAGTGCCAACCTGCCGGCAAGTGTAGCAGCCAGCGTCGCCGCCAGCATGGCAGCCCACTTGCCTTCACATGATGCAGCAAGCCTTGCTGCCAGCCTGGCGGCGAGCCTGTCGCCGCGCGATGCCGCGAGCGTCGCAGCAAGCCTGGCAGCTGGGGTATCTCCCGTCGAAGCACCGAGACTCGCCGCGAGTCTCGCGGCCCGAGTACCGGCGAGCGCGGCAGCCAGCCTCGCAGCAAGCTTGGCCGCCGGCCTCTCGCCGCGTGATGCCGCGAGCGTCGCAGCAAGCCTGATGGCAGGCCTCTCGCCGCGCGAAGCGGCAAGCATTGCGGCAAGCATTGCGGCAAGCGTCGGACCCGACCTCGTCGGGGACATCGCGACCCGTCTCTCGCCGAAGTAGGCGCCCGCCTACGGTTGCGGCGCAGGGGTGCGGGCCGACTTCGGCCCGCACGGATCGGTGCGATGCGGAGGCGCCATGGCTCAAGCTACCGATTCGGCGAAGCCTTGGTGGCTGAACACCCCCTACCCGCCACTCTACATTCCTTTCAAGCTGATCAGTGAGCGCCTTGCAGCGCGGCTGATCGAATCGCGACTGAGCCCT
>WBZX01000530.1_pt1 | contig 30797 bp, 26 predicted proteins | sample 5204211 | NCBI WGS metagenome assembly WBZX01 (sample SAMN12344362, study PRJNA552823) | activated sludge metagenome | biome: Activated sludge suspended growth; feature: Nitrification reactor; material: Wastewater; isolation source: activated sludge from nitrification reactor of wastewater... | reverse complement strand
CTCGGTGGACGCACGCCTTCGCATCGTTTGATTGGCGCACCCAGCATCGAGTTTTGTACCGGCAAGGGGCGATCTTCGACTTGCTCGACGCAGATTCATCAAATCATCAGCGACTGCGAAGCCGTGGTAGGCGAGCGCTGAAGCTAGCCGAGCTTTGAATGTTGACCATGGAGGAGGTCGCAGGAGGATGCTCGGTACAGCGAACTTGAGAGGCCCGACTTTGCACCGGCGGAAAAAGAGAGATTCGTATGGCGTTCGCTGTGACGTAGAGCTCGGTGATCAGACAGCGGTTCAGCCGCTGCAGGATCATAGGGGCGTGAAGGTTGCCGCACTTCAATCCCACCGGGCATCGTCCACGCTAAGCATATTGCGTTGCAGCAATCTGCTTTTCAGCGCCTTCACCTTCTTGCTGCCTGCCATGGAAGGCGCCGGAATTCTTCATCTTTTCCAAAGTAAGTGGCGGATGGAAGTGGCGTCTTGTCCTAACATTGATCGGCGGACGCGCTCGCAGGGCGAGACGTTGGTGCTATATTGGCAACTGTACGGCCGAGCCGGGCCGGCAAGCTGGCAGCTCAAGTATCCAAACATGTGCCCAAGATGATCATCCTCATCGGCCTTATGGCGGCGATGTCCGGCTTGCTCATCGGCTACAACACCGCAGTCATCGCACCGGCTTTGGAGTTCGTCACCCGGGATTTTGCCCTGGGGCCGTTCATGCAGGGCGTCGCCGTGTCGTCCGTGCTCTTCGGCGGCTTCGTTGGGGCGCTGCTCGCTGGCGGACTGATCCGCCGCACTGGCGAGCGTCCGACTTTGTTGGCGACCGCCATCCTTTTTGCCGTCGGGGGTGTCGGGGCCGCGGTTTCCGAGTCTTTTCTGCCGTGGCTCCTGTGGCGGACGGTTACCGGCCTCGGCGTCGGCGCGGCGACCATGGTGGCGCCCCTCTATGTCAGCGAGACCGTGCCGCCGCGGGTACGCGGCGCGCTGGTGTCGATCATCCAGCTTACGATCACGCTGGGCATACTGGCGTCATACCTCGCCGGAGCCGTGTGGACGCCGACGCAGGCCTGGCAGCCGATGCTTCTGATCGGGGCCGCGCCGGCCGTATTGCTGCTTCTTATCACCCTCGCAGTACCCGAAAGCCCGCGCTGGTACCTCCTGCACGGCCGCAGAGCCGAAGCTGAGCGGGCACATTCGCGTCTGAGCGGCGGCCAGGGCGATCCGTTGCCCCCGCAAACGGTCAACGTAGTGACCGGGAACTGGCGCGACCTCTTCGTGGGGCGCAATTTCATGGTCTTGGTCCTGGCGACCGGCCTGTTCGCCTTTGCCAATCTGAGTGGGATCGATGCGATCCTCTACTATGCGCCGGTGATTTTCGCCCAGGTCGGTTTCGGCGGGGCCTACGGACCGATCCTAGCGACGGTCGCCATCGGCGTGGTCAACGTAGTCGCGACGCTGATTGCCATGGCCCTGATCGATCGCCTAGGGCGTCGGCCATTGCTGATCGGCGGTCTGGTGCCCATGGCGGCGAGCCTCATTGTCCTTGCGATCGTCCTCGCGAATGGCCAGGGGGCTGCCTGGTCGAACATTGTTGCTGTATCATGCCTGGGTCTGTTCGTACTTGCGTTCGGGCTCAGCCTCGGCCCGCTGCCCTATGTCCTCATGTCGGAGCTCTTTCCGTTGGCGCTGCGCGGAACGGGAATGGGTATTGCATCCGCCACAGCCTGGGGCGTCAATGTACTGGTGTCCTTGACGTTTCCGGTGCTCGTCGAAGCGTTTGGATTGGCGCTCGTGCTAGGCTTCTACGGCGTCATTAGTATAGCTGCGCTGATCTTCGTGCTGGCGCTGGTGCCAGAGACACGCGGACGTTCGCTGGAACTGATCGAGGCCAATCTGGCAAGCGGCCGGCCGGTGCGCGATCTCGGTCTGCCCCTGCCGGCCAATGCGCGAAGCAGCTGATTGCAAATTGCGGGACTGGTGAAACACGGTATGGAAACATGACGACGGCACCGTCTTCTTCCTTGATCGCCGATATCGGAGCGACCAACGCGCGCTTCGCGCTTCTCGTGGATTCGCAGTTCGTCGTGTCCGAGATCTATGCCGTCGCCGACTACGCCTCGCCGGTCGAGGCGGCGCGCGCCTTCCTTTCAGGGCCTGCTGCTAGCCACTCGCCGGATCAGGCGCTGATTGCGGCGGCCGGCCCTGTCGATCGTGGTCGCGTCGCTTTGACAAATGCCGCGTGGATCGTTGATTCCGACCGTATTCGTGACGGTCTGAAAATGACCGACGTCGTCGTGCTGAACGACTTCGAGGCACTCGGCTGGGCGCTTCCGGCATTGCGGCCGGACGATCTCGCAACGCTGGGTACGCCTCGCGCGGGCGGCGGTGGAACAATGGCCGTGATGGGGCCGGGCAGCGGCTTCGGATTGGCCGCAATGGCATTCGGCATGATGGGCGAAGCCGTGCTGGTCACCGAAGGCGGTCACGCTACCTTGTCCAGCGAGAATCGGCGCGAGGATGCCATCATCCTGGCCCTGCGTCAGCAGCTTCACCATGTTTCGGTCGAGCGCGTGTTGTCCGGCTCCGGCTTGATGCACCTGTACCATGCCATCGCCAGAGTCGACGGGACGACGGTGCCGGAGCGCGACAACAGCGAGATCGTCGCGCATGCGCTGGCCGGCGACTGTGAGGTCAGCCGCGAAACGCTTGAATTGTTCTGTGCCTTCCTGGGAAGCGCTGCGGGCAACATTGCCCTGACGTTGGGCGCGAGAGGCGGCGTTTTCATTGCTGGAGGGATCGCGCCGCGCTTCGTTGATTTCTTGCGCCGTTCGGCGTTCCGCGAACGGTTCGAGGCGAAGGGACGGATGTCGACCTATCTCGCCCAGATTCCCACGGCCGTCATCGTGCATGCGACGCCGGCATTTATCGGTCTCGCTCATCTGGCGAGTGTCCGGAGTAGGCCGCGTGCACGTGATCCTGCTTGGTGACGCTGAGAGCTTGTCGTACTTTTTGATTTAGCGGGGGAGATTGCAATGACGGCAGACGTACGCCATCTGTCGAATCGGCTGGCCATCGATGGCGGCACACCGATTCGCTCTACGCCTTTGCCCTGGGAATTGCCCGGCGCCTACTACATCGACGAAGAAGAGAAACGCCTCGTCAATCAGGTAATCGATGCGCGCAGCCCGTTCCGTTTCTACGGGCTGGATGCGCAAGGCATGGTCGATCGGCTCGAGTCGGAATGGTGTTCGACCTTCGGTCACAAGCATGCATTGGGTGTGAACAGCGGCAGCGCCGCGCTTCACATCGCGCTGGCTGCCTTTGGCGTAGGTCCCGGCGACGAAGTGCTGGTCCCGGGCTACATGTGGGTGAGCTGCATGAGCGCGATCGTGCGCACGGGCGCCATTCCGCGCCTGGTCGATATCGACGGCAGCTTCTGCATGGATCCGGTGGATCTCGAGCGCAAGATCGGTCCGCGCAGTAAGGCTGTCCTTATCGTGAACATGAGCGGCGTGATGGGACGCAACGACCGCATCGCCGAGATCTGCCGCAAGCACAAGCTGAGGCTGCTCGAAGATTGCGCGCAGGCAATCGGTGCCTCGCTGAAGGGCCGGTCCGCCGGCTCGTACGGTGACATCGGCATCTACAGCTTCCAGCTCAACAAGAACATGACGAGCGGCGAGGGCGGATTGCTCGTCACCGAGGACGAGGACCTCTACAAGCGCTGCGTCGCGCTGCACGACCTCGGTTATGCGCGCAATGCCGAGGGCCGGCTCGATCCGTCGGACGAACGCTATCAGTATTGGGGTATCGGCAGCCGCATGTCCGAGCTTTCGGGAGCCATGGCGCTCGCCCAGATGCGGAAGGTGCGGGCGATTACGGCCAAGATGCGGGAAGCGAAATGGAAGATTCGCGAGGCCATCAAGGATATTCCCGGCATCGGCCTGCGTGAGGTCGACGATCCGGCCGGAGATACCGGCCCGGTCCTGATAACGGTCTATCCGACGGCCGAGGCATGCCAGCGCTTCGTCGATGCCATCAGGGCCGAAGGCGTACGTGGACCCGAAGGAAGCCTCACCTGCATCACGATGCGCGAGTGGGGCATGCACTGGTACTTCAACATCCCGAGCCTGGTGAAGAAGCGTTCCAATGCCAAGGAAGGGTTCCCCTGGACGCACCCGGCGAACGCATTCGCCGCCGACTACAGCTACGCCAAGGGTGCGCTGCCCTTCTGCGACGCGATGTCGGAGCGTGCCGCGCTGCTCACCGTCGCGTCCGTTCTGTCGGATGCGGACATCGACGACATCATCGCCGCGTTCCGCAAGGTCGGAAACGCTTTTGCCACCTATATGAAGGCCGCCGAGTAATGCATCCGCTAGCTCCCATCCTGCTAAGTGACGCGCGCGCCGTCGCCAACGCTTCCGTCGACTGCTTGGTCATCGGAAGCGGCACGAGCGGCGTGACGACCGCCATCGAACTGGCCGAACGCGGTCTGAAGGTCGCCATCCTGGAGGCCGGCCCGCTGATCCTGACGGAGCATGTCGGCTCCGGCCCCTTTGCCAACCGGGCGGACATCGTCCCTCAGATCCACGACCTCGTGCGCTTCGGGACGCTCTGGACGTCGGAAAAGGAACTGGCAGCCGCGCAGGCGCGGACGGCCAAGACCAACAACAATGCGTGGTCCATTGTCGGTGGGCGAACGGTCTTCTGGGGGGGCTGTACGCCGCGCTTCCGTGACGAGGACTTCGCCGACTGGCCGTACGACGCCGACGAGATGCGCCCGTGGTACGTCCGAACCGAGCGTCTGATGGGTGTCTCGGGGAACGAGGGCGACAACGAGGCGCCGCCCTTCATGACCCATGCCGCGCAGGAGCGTCTGCTGGGCCGTCTCGCGGCCAAGGATATTCCTGCGACGCACGCGCCATTGTGCATCGATACGCGCGCGGTCCATGGCGGGCGCATGTCGCTCGGTTTCGATTCCTCGATTTCCAGGCTGCTGCGTTGCCCGCATTTCGGGCGTATCGAGAACGGTGCCCGCCTGTCGCTCGCCGCCGAGACGGAAGTGCTGCAGCTCGTGCACGACGGCAAGGTCGTCAGTGCTGTCACCGTGCGGGACCGGACCGGCGAAACCTTCGCCATCCCCGCACGGCACTTCGTGCTGGCCGGTGGCTGCATGCAGTCGACGCGATTGGCCATGGCTTCCGGCCTGGCCGATGTCGATCCCATGGTCGGGCGCTATATGGGCGATCATCTCTTCCGCCAGGCCGTGTTCGAGCTGCCCGAGCCCTTGCAGGAGAAGTCTCTCTACATCTTCATTCCGCCGACGGCAGAGCGGCCGTTTCACGCGCAGCTCCAGGGCATGTTCCAGGAGACATGGTACAGCCCGCTGCACGCGACCTGCTGGCTCGATGGCGACGCCGGCGGGCGCTACATCCTGTTCTACTGCTTCGGCATCAGCAAAGCGGAAGAGGCCGGACGCATGGTGCTGTGCGGCGATGGCATGGCGAAGACCGACTATTGCATCGTCAACGAGCGTAGCCCCGGCGATTCGAAGACCCTCGCCGAGATGGCGAAGTTCACGGCAGACGTCGCCGCCGGGATCGGCGCGCGGGTCGTTCGTACGGAGGAGAATGCCGCGGGTTCGGCGCTGCACGAGTTCGGCGGACTCCGCATGGGACGTGACAAGGCAACATCGGTCACCGATCCCGATGGTCGTTTCTGGCGGATCGGCAACCTGAGCTGCGCCGACGCGGCAATCTGGCCGCATCAGGGCAGCGCCAACTCCTATCTGACGATTACGGCCGTCGCGCTGCGCAACGCATCGCGATTGGCGGCGACAATCACAGCAGGGGAGCGGGCGGTGGCGGCGCAATAGCGCCGCTTGGCCTTTCTCGGTGCTGCCGTTCGATTCTATGGACTGGTGAGGGCGCGTAGTAGAGTGGGGAAAATCGTGTGGCGCATATGTGCAACCTTGATCGCGATGGTCGCGGGCGTGCTTGCCTGCGGTGCTGCGTATGCCGAACGACCCACCGCGCCCTCGGAGCCATGGTTGCTCGGCAACTGGGGCGGGTTGCGCACACGCCTCTATGAAAAGGGCGTCGACTTCCAGCTCGTCTATGTGAGCGAGCTTGGCTACAACGCCGCAGGTGGCACCAAGTCGCTCGCCACCTACACGGACCAGGTTGCCTTCGGCACGACCCTGGATCTCGAGAAGCTGATCACCCTGCCGAATTCGCTGCTGCAGATAACCTATACCGAGCGTGCCGGCCGGAACCTCGTGGAAGATGCCGGGCTCGACACATTGCAGCTCGTCCAGGAGGTTTACGGCCGCGGCCAGACCGTGCGGCTGACGCAGCTTTACCTCGAGCATCGCTTCTTCAACGACTTGATCAACCTGCGCTGGGGCAGGTCTTCGATGGGCGATTCCTTCGCACTCTTCTCGTGCGACTTCCAGAACCTGACGTTCTGCGGCTCCCAGCCTGGCAACCTCGTCGGCAATTACATCTACAACTGGCCCATCAGCCAGTGGGGCGGGCGCGTAAGGGTGGCGCTCGACGGCTTCGGCTATGTCCAGGCCGGCGCCTACGACCAGAACGAGCAATATCTCGGGTTTGAAAACAAGCTCTGGCCAGTCTGGTACTCCGGTTCGACCGGCGTGCTGCTGCCGTTCGAGCTGGCCTGGCTGCCGACCTTCGACAATGGGCGCTTGCCGGGCAGCTACAAGATCGGCGCGTGGTATTCGACGTCGAAGCTGAAGGATGTCGTTCTCGACGTGAACGGGAACTACGCCGCCTTGACGGGGCTGCCCGCGATGCAGCGAAGCGGGCTCTACGGCGGCTATCTGACCTTCCAGCAGCAGGTCACGCGCAACGGGTCGAACGACAAGGAAGCCGGCCTAAAGCTGTTCCTGAACGCGGCCATCGCCGACGCCGCTACATCGGTGACCAACTTCCAGATCGCCGCCGGGCTTGTCTACACTGGGCCTTTCCCCTCGCGGCCACACGATTCCATCGGCTTCGCGGTTGGTACGACGCAGGTCAACAGCCGGCTGACCGATTTGCAGAACATGCAGAATGCCATGGGGCTCGGGCCCGTGCCGGTCAGGAACTCCGAGTACGTCATGGAGCTCTACTACACCATTGCTCCGGTGCCCGGCCTGCTCATCCGTCCAAACGTCCAATACGTCGCCACTCCGGGCGCCAGCAGCCAGAACACCAACATTGTCGTCTTTGGCCTCAAGAGCGTGATCAGTTTCTGACGTGATGCGCCGATTCCTCAAAAAGCGAGCCCTTCCATGATCTACTTCCTGGCCTTTGTCGCAGCGATAGCCGGCTTCCTGTTCGGCTATGACGAGGGCGTGATCGCCGTAGCGCGGGCCTCCCTCGACAAGGACTTTCCCATGGGGCCGCTGGTCGGCGGCTTCATGACGGCGGCAGTGCCGCTCGGTGCATTGGTTGCGGCAAGCATGGCCGGGCGGATAATCGACCGCTTCGGACGGCGCTCCGTGCTGATGGCTGCCGCTACTCTGTTCATGATCGGCGCGCTGGTGGCCGCGAGCATCTCGGCGGTATGGATGCTGATCGTTGCCCGCTTCGTGCTGGGGCTCGCGATCGGCATGGCCGCCGTCGCCGCGCCGCTCTACATCGCCGAATGCGCACCGCTCGCCATTCGCGGCGCTCTGGTGTCCACTTACCAGCTCGCGATCACCGTCGGCATTCTCATGTCGTATCTGACGGGCCTCCTGATCGCTGGCGACGGCACGTGGCGTATCATGTTTGGCCTCGGCGTCGTCCCCGGCGCGTTCTTCTTGATCGGGCTCGCGTTCCTGCCGGAATCGCCACGCTGGCTGGTGCTCAAGGGTTTTCCCGACAAGGCTCGGGCCGGCCTCAGCCGGTTGCGCGGCCCCGGTTGGGACGTCGATCGCGAACTCATCGAGATGGTCCGCATGGCCAAGGAAGAGGCTGGCCAGCGGGCGGGCTACAGGGCGCTACTGGAGCCAGCGATCCGTCCGGCATTGATCGTCGGCGTCGGTCTATTCTTCTTGCAGCAATTGAGCGGCATCAATGCCGTGATCTACTACGCGCCCGAGATCTTTAGCCACGCGGGCTTCGACAGTGCCAGTACGCAGACGCTGGCGACGGTGGGTATCGGGACAGTGAACGTACTGACGACCATCGTCGCGATGTTCCTGATCGACCGCGTCGGACGCCGTCCGCTGCTGGTGATCGGCTTCTTCGGCACAGCTTTCACGATGCTGGTGATCGCCGTGGGAGTGATCTTCCCGCAGGCGATGCCGTCCTGGATCATCATCGCCATGCTGCTGCTCTACATCGCTTCCTTTGCGATTGCGGTCGGACCGCTTCCGCATCTGCTGATGTCGGAGATCTTCCCGCTGCGGGTGCGCGGTCCGGGCATGAGCATGGCGTCGTTGAGCAACTGGGGGTTCAACTTCCTGGTGGTCTTCGCCTTTCCGCTCATGCTGGCCGGTCCGGGCCTCGCCTTCACCTTCACGGTGTTTGCGGTCATCTGCCTGGGCGGCATCGCCTTTACGCTGGCGCGTGTGCCGGAAACCACCGGGCACTCGCTGGAGGCCATCGAGAAGCATCTCATGTCGGGCAAAGCCCTGGGGGCGATGCGGCGCGAGGATTCGGCGGCCGCCCCTCGAACCGCTTAGGTGGTTGCCGGCGGCCGACGGATCGCACGCGTCGCTTCTCGACATAGCGACGCGCTGCGTCTGTCGACTGTTGCCGGACCGGCCGGCCTGCACCGCGTGAGAGGGTGATGCCATGACGACCATGCGCTTCGTCCTCCGTCTGGTGCCGCTGCTGGCCGCAATCCTGATCGACAGCATCAGCTACACGATCGTCGTGCCGATTCTTGCCGCCGCGCTGGTGAGCGACAATCCGATCCTCATGACAGGGCAGGGCCAGAGCGTCCGCTACATCGTCTACGGCGTAGCTCTGGGGATCTTCGAGCTGATGATGCTCTACATGGCGCCGGTTCTGGGCGAGATATCGGATCGCATCGGTCGCCGGCCGGTTCTGGTTGCATGTCTGATCGGGGTGGTGGCGAGCTTCGTGCTGATCGGCGGTGCAATTCTGTGCAATCTCGTCGCGCTTCTCCTGCTCGGCCGGATCCTGGGAGGCGCCATGGCCGGCAGTCAGGCCGTTGCCCAGGCCGCGGCGGTCGATCAGAGCAACGAGGAGACGAAGCCGCTGGCCCTCAGCCTGTGTCTGTTCGCCTCTTCGGTCGGCTTCATCCTGGGGCCGCTGATCGGCGGCGCCATGGCGCACGCCGAGCGGCCGACCGTGGTCGACTTCACCATACCGATCGGTGTCACGGCATTGCTTGCTCTGCTGGCGGTAGGGCTGATCCTGATCTGGTACCGCGAGGCGGCGCGTCCGCAGGCCCGTCGGATGGCTCTCAAGGACGTCGACCTGCTGATGGGCGTGCGCGGCTTTCGGGCGGCACTCGTCGATCCAGTGATCCGGCGGATCGTGGCGATCTTCGCCTGCATGCAAGTGGCGTGGGGCGCCTATTTCCTGTTCCTGCCCTCGCTGCTTTTCGAGCGCTTCGATGTGGATACCGGCACCGTCTCGCTGATGATGGGCCTTCTCGGCGTGGGCTTCTGCACCGCCTACGGCCTCTGCCTGCCGTGGCTGCAGAAACACGTCGCAGCGCGGACGATTGCCGCCTGGAGCCTCTGGGGCACCGCTGCCCTCATGGTCGTGTCGTTCTGGTCGCACGACCTCAATGTGCAATGGGCTATCGCCTTCCCCCTGGCGACCATCGTCTCCATCGCCTACGGCGCCATCATCACCCAGTTCTCCGATGCCGTCGAAAGCGACCGGCAGGGCTGGATCCTGGGAATATCCATTTCCGTCACGGCGCTCGCCTGGGGCAGTTCGTCCATCGCAGCCGGCGTGCTCAGCGGCCTGGACTATATGGCGCCGTTCGTTCTTGCCCTCGTCACCATGTTTGCAAGCGCTGGCCTCGCCACGATGCGGCCCGTGCAATCGGTTGCACAGCTCAAGGGAGAATGATCGGTGTCGATGCCGAAGTTGATCCATCGCCTCTTCGAAGGGGCTGCTGACCGGACGCCGGAAGCCGTCGCCCTGTATGCCGGAGAGCGTCGTATCGGCTTTGCCGCGCTGGATCGCGCCGCCGAGGTCATTGCCCAGGCCATCCTCGCCCGCTGCGGCCTGCCGCCCGACGCGACCCTGCCGCCCGATACGATGATCGGCCTGGCCCTTGGGCGCGGAATCGAGGCAACGGCCGGCGCATTGGGGATTCTCAAAGCGGGCGGCGCCTGGGTCCCGCTCGATCCCTCGTATCCGGAAAGCCGCCTGCAGTTCATGCTGGGGGACACTGCGGCGCCGCTGGTCCTCACGACACGCCCGCTGCTCGACAGGCTTTCCTTCCTTGCCGAAGCGACGGCAGGAACCCTCTGCCTCGACGAGCTTCTGGCAGCCACGCCGCCCGACGATCGGGTACGGCCCGACAGGCGTGATGCCGAGAGGCATGCCGATCCGCTGGCCTACGTTTTCTATACGTCCGGTTCCACGGGAACGCCCAAGGGTGTCCTCGGCCCCCATCGCGCCATGCTGAGCCGGTTCGAGTGGATGTGGGAAACGTTCCCGTTCGCTGCCGACGAGCTGTGCTGCAACAAGACGGCCCTGAACTTCGTCGACTCGGTCTGGGAAATGTTCGGCGGCCTGCTGAAGGGCATTCCGAGCGTCATCGCCGACGACGTTACGGCGCGCGATCCGCTGGCGCTTCTCGAGCTGCTGGCCAGCCGACGCGTGACGCGGATCATCGTGGTACCGTCACTGCTGGCGGCCCTGGTCGACGCGGCCCGCCATACCGGCACACGTCTCGATGCGCTGCGCTACGTCACCTCGTCCGGCGAACTGCTGCCCAGCAGCCTCGCCCAACGTATCGGGGAGCTCGCCCCGAATGCCACGGTCCTCAACCTCTATGGCTCCTCGGAGATGGCGGCCGACGCGACTTGCTGCGTGGTCGGTCCGGACACCCTCAAGGGCAAGATCGTCTCCATCGGCAAGGCGCTCGGCCATATGCGTGTTCACGTGCTCGACGACGAGCTGCGGCCGGTTGCTGTCGGGGAGCCGGGCGAGCTTTGCGTCTCCGGCCCGGGACTCGCGCGCGGTTATCACAACAATCCGAGCCTGACGGCGGAGCAGTTCATTCGGAACCCCTTCGCGACGGCTGCGGAAGCAGACCATGTTCGCTTGTTCCGCTCCGGAGATCTGGTGTCGCTGCGTCCCGACGGCGAGATCGACTATATCGGCCGGCGCGATTTTCAGATCAAGCTGCGGGGCTTCCGTATCGAACCCGGCGAGATCGAGACCACCCTGGCTACCCATCCCGCGATCCGGGATTGTGCGGTGAGTGCGATCGATACCGAGGGCGGCCGGCAGCTCGTCGCCTTCTACGTGCGCAGCCCGGATGCCGGTACCGCCGATCTCGAGTCGTCGGCGTTACGCGACTTCCTGGGGCAACGGTTGATCTCCTACATGGTGCCGTCCCACTTCGTGGCGGTGGCCGACGACCTGCCGCGCCTGCCCAACGGCAAGCTGGATCGCAGGAGCCTGCGACTGCCGGCCGACTTCGATGTTCGTCAGGACATCGTCGCGCCTCGGGATTCCGTAGAGGAGGACATGGTCCGGATCTGGCGCGAAACGCTCGGCATCAGGTCGGTGAGCGTCACGGACGACTTCTTCGATCTGGGCGGGGATTCTCTCCTTACCTTTCGCGTGAGTCTTCTCGCGCGGGAGGCGGGCTATGCGCTGACGCCGCGCGACCTCTACGAGCATCCGACGCTCGAAGCGCTGGCGCGCCGGGCTCGCACGGCGCAGGCCCTCGAGATCGACACGTCCGTACCCGAAGGGGACGCGCCGCTTAGCCCGATGCAGCGCTACTACTTCACCTGGGCACGGCCGAATCCCAACAAGTTCAATGTCGGGTTCATCGCGCGGCTGCCGAAGCTGCTCGATCCCTCGATCCTCCGGCAGGCCCTCCGCGTCGTGATCGAGCACCATCATGCGCTGAGGTTGCGTTTCCGTCGTTCGCCCGATGGCGAGTTCCGCCAACGATACGAGAGCAATTCCGACGTGTTCGATGTGCCGATCCATGCCTTTCGATTGCCGATCGGCGACGATGGCGCGCGGCTTGCCTTCATCGAGGCGCAGGTTGCGCGCCTGCACGGCTCGTTCGACATCGACGACGGTCCGGTCATGACGGTCGGCCTGTTCGAGGACCCAGCGGGGGCGGACCATCACTTCTTTTTCACGATGCACGAGCTCGTCACCGACGCCATGTCGTTGCAGATCACGCTTGAAGATCTGCGCACGGCCTACACGGCGCTTGCGGCTGACCATCGCCCCCTTCTGCCCGCGCCGACGACACCCTTCCACCAATGGGTCGATCGGGTGGTCGACTATGCGCGCGGGCCGGCGGCGGCGGCTCAATGGGTCTACTGGCTGGAGCAGGCGCGCGACGTCTATCCGTTTCCGGAAGACGATGCGGATGCCGCCGCCTTGCAGAGCGACATCGATCTCCTCGGCTTCGAGATCCTGTCCCGCGATGAGGTCGACGCGATCCGCAACCGTCTTGCGGGCGGGTTCCAGTCGACGCTGATCCACGCCATCGTGGCTGGCCTGGCACTTGCGGCGCATCGGATTTCGGGCCAGCGGAATCTCGTCTTTCACAAGGTCGCGCATGGCCGCGAAACCTGCATTCCCGGCACCGACGTCTCGCGAACGGTCGGATGGTTCATCACCCATACGCCCATCACCGTGCGTTTGCCCGACGGGCCGCTCGAAGGGGCCGCGGCGCTGGCTCGTGTGCTGGACCGGACGGCCGAACAGTATCGCGCCATTCCCGACAACGGCCTTGCGCACAGTGCCTTGCGTTACTTCTCGGACGACCCACGCACCACCGAACTGGCGCGTTTCGACCAAGTGAAGACTCTCTTTCAGTATATCGGCGACGTCTGGGAGGAGAACTACGACGGGACGCTGTTCCAGCCGACGGCGCCTTCCCTGATGGACCTGCCGGATACCGTCGCGGCCGAAAACCAGGCCGACTACCATCTGCATGTCTATGCCTATGTCATGGACGGGTGCTTCCGGATGAAGCTGTTCTACACGCGGCCCAATCATCGGCGCGAATCCGTGGAGCGGATGGCTTCGCTCGTGCGCGAGTCGATCCGCGGGATGCTTTGCTAGGGCGTTTTTTGCAATGGCGGTGCAGGGCGGCGCACGCTGCTGAAGTCGGCCCGGCTGCACTGACGCTCGCCTCGTCCTCGACGGCCCTGCATTGTGGGGATAGGGCCGCTGAGATACTTCTGGAACTCATCTGAGCAGCTCTACTGCGAAGCGAGGGCGCAATGAACGGCGACAAGCCTCGATACCATCCCTACGACGAACCGGCCGGCGGATGGGGCGCCACAGGCGCCACCGCAAAAGTCCTCATGCAGCAAAGCGTCATCGTCAAAGGGTCGCGCGCACTCCTGTCGATGAACCAGCCTGGCGGCTTCAAATGCCCCAGTTGCGCTTTTCCCGATCCGGTCTGCCGCCAGACGCTGGAGTTCTGCGAGAACGGGGCCAAGGCGCTGGCCTTCGAGGCAACCCGGCATCGGGTCACGCGCGAATTCTTCGCCTCCCATACGGTCAGCGAGCTGATGCAACAGTCGGACTATTGGCTGGAGATGCAGGGCCGCCTTACCGAGCCGATGCGCTACGACTCCGCCAGCGACAAGTATGTGCCCGTCAGCTGGGACGACGCCTTCGCGCTGATCGGCCGGCACCTGCGCGCGCTCGATAGCCCGCACCGCGCCGAGTTCTACACGTCCGGCCGTACGCCGAACGAAGCGGCATTCTTGTATTCCGTGTTTGTCCGTGCCTTCGGGACCAACAATTTTCCGGACTGCTCGAACATGTGCCACGAGCCGACGAGCCGCGGCCTGCCGCCGTCGATCGGTGTCGGCAAGGGCACCTGTACGATGGTCGATTTCGACTGGACCGAAGCCCTGTTCATTGTCGGCCAGAACACCGGCACCAATTCGCCGCGCATGATGACCAACCTCGTGGCGGCCCGTAAACGCGGCATCCCCATCGTCGTCGTCAACCCGATGCCCGAGCGCGCGCTGATCGAGTTCGCGGCCCCGCAAGATGTCGTGGAGATGGCGACGTTCAGCCATACCGACATTGCCAGCGAGTTCGTGCAGGTCGGGATCGGCGGCGACCTGGCACTTTTCAAGGGCATGATGAAGGTGCTGTTCGAGCGCGATGCGGCTGGCGAGGCCGTACTCGACCGCGAGTTCATTGACGAGCACACAGTGGGTTTCGATGCCGTTCGCGCGGACGTGATGGCGCAGGACTGGGACGAAATCGTCGCCCACGCCGGCGTCGGCCGGGAACAGATCGAGCGGGTTGCCAACATCTACATCCGCTCCAACGCGACGATGTTGTGTTACGGGATGGGGCTGACCCAGCATCAGCGCGGTTCCGAGCTGCTCCAACAGGTGTGCAACCTGCTCTTCCTGCGCGGGAACTTCGGCAAGCCGGGCGCCGGCATCGTGCCGATCCGCGGCCACTCGAACGTCCAGGGCGACCGGACCTGCGGGATCGACGACCAGCCGTCGCAGGCACTGCTGGATCGGCTCGAGACCGTCTTTGGGTTTTCGCCGCCGCGTGAACACGGACACAACACCGTCAAGGCCGTCGAGGCGATGATGCGCGGCGACGCGCGGGTCTTCATCGGCATGGGCGGCAATTTCGTCCGGGCGATTCCCGATACGAACCGTTCCTACGAGGCGATGCGCGGGCTCGACCTGACCGTCGGCATCAATACCAAGCTCAACCGCGGCCACCTTGTGCACGGTCGCGACGCCCTTATCCTGCCGGTCGTTGCGCGTTCCGAGATCATCCGCACGTCCCGCGGGGAGCAGGCTCTGTCGATCGAGGACGCCGTGGCCAAGGTCACCGCCTCGAAAGGCGTGCTGGAGCCCGCCAGCCCCGAATGCAGGCCCGAGGTGGAGATCGTCTGCCGCATGGCCATGGCGACGCTGCCCGACAGTCCCATCCCCTGGGCGGACTTGAGCGAGGATTATGAGCTGATCCGCGACAAGATCGCGGAGGTCTATCCGGACATCTATGCCGACTTCAACGAGCGCCTGAAAGTGCCCGAGGGCTTTCTGCTCGATGTTCCGCCGCGGCGCCGGGAATGGCCGACGCCCAACGGCAAGGCGAACTTCCTGGTCCTGCCGGGCTTGAGCGTGAGTGCGCCGGTCGAGGACAAGAATATGCTGCGGCTGGCGACGGTGCGATCGCACGACCAGTTCAACACGACCATCTACAGCCTGAACGACCGCTATCGCGGCGTCTGGGGAAACCGGATGGTGCTGTTCATGAACGAGGAGGATCGCAAGGCGCGCGGACTGGAGAACCAGCAGGTCATTGCGCTGGAGACGATCAGTGCCGACGGCGTCTCACGGCGGGTCGAGGGGTTGACGGTCCTCGACTATCCCATCTCGCGGGGCGCGGTTGCCGGCTACTATCCGGAGCTGAACCCGCTGTTGCCGCTGGACTATTACGACGAGATCAGCGGGACGCCCGCGGCCAAATCGATTCCCGTGCGCGTCGCGACGTAGTCGAAGCAGGTCGAGAGAAGCCGCGATATACGCCGAATAGGGGTCTTAGCCGAGATAGGCCCGTATCAGGCGCTCGTCCTTGAGAAACGATTGCCATTCACCGGGACCGACCTCGTGAACGATGCTCCCGACCGCCATGACATAGGCGCGGTCGGTGATCTCGGCGGCGATACCGACATTCTGCTCGATCAGCAGAAGACCCATGCCCCGCTCGCGAAGGGCTTTGATCACCAGCAGGATGTCCTTCACGACCTTGGGCGCGAGGCCGGTCGACGGTTCGTCCATGATCAGCAGATCGGGCTGCAGGAGCAGGGCCCGGGCAATCGCCACCATCTGCTGCTGGCCACCGCTCAGCAGCTCGACGGGAGAGTCGAGGCGCTCCTTCACGACAGGGAAGAGGGCCGTTACTTCTTCCCAGGCGAAGCGCATGTTGCCGCGCCGAACCTTGCGGCCGACCGTCTCCGCCAGAACGAGGTTTTCGCGGACCGACAGCTCGCCGAACAGGCGGCGGTTTTCCAGCACGACGGCAAGGCCGTGCTGCGCGAGATCGTGCGGCGGCGCGGCGGTCACATCCGTGCCGTTCTTGACGATACGCCCGCTGCGCGCACGCAGGAGGCCGCAGATTGTCCGCACGAGCGTGGTCTTGCCCGCGCCGTTCGCGCCGACCAGCGCGACGGCCTCGCCATCGCCGACCTTGAGGGAGATGTCGTTCAGGACGGTAAGCGCGCCGTAGCCGGCGGAAACGGAGGTCACTTCCAGCACGATCAGACCCCGAGATAGACTTCGCGGACCCGCGGGTCTCGCTGGATGGCGGCCATGTCGCCGCTGGCGATGATCTCGCCGAAGTAGAGCGTGTACACGGTGCGGGCGACGGTCATCAGGCCCATGTCGTGCGAGACGAGCAAGACCGTGATGCCCTGTTCGTTCAGGCGGACGATCCACTCGCGCAGGTTATCGATTTCCTGCGCGTTCAGGCCGGACGAGGGCTCGTCGAGCAGGAGGAGGCGCGGCTCGCCCACGACCGCGCGGGCGATCTCGAGAATGCGGCGTTGCCCGGCCGTCAGACTGGCGGCCGGCAGGTCGCGCAGGCTGCCGAGTTGAAACCGCTCGCAGGCGGCCTCGGCCCGCTGGCGGATCTCGCGCATCTGTGCGCGCGCGGCCGGCGTACGCAGCAGGTCCTGCAGCATCGTCGTGCGGGTAAGCTTGGTGCAGCCCACCATGATGTTTTCGAGCACGGTCATCTGCTCGAAGACCTGGGGCGTCTGGAAGGTGCGCACGAGACCGGCCGTGCCGCGCCGCTGGATCGACTCGCGACCGAGAGGAGCGCCCCGATAGGTGATCGTGCCGGCGAGCGGGCGGATATAGCCGCTCACGATGTTGAAGAGCGTCGTCTTGCCCGAGCCGTTGGGCCCGATCAATCCGATGATGCCGCCTTCGGGGACGTCGAAGGTGACGGACCGCAGCACGGCGAGGCCGCCGAACGAATGGCCGACCTCCTTCAGGGCGAGGATGGCGTTAGCGGGCATGGTTGCCCTGCCGCGCGGCAAGCCGCGTCCGCAGACGACCGAAGGCGCCCATCAACCCGTCGGGCAGCAGCACGACGACGGCAACGAGGGCGAGGCCGAACAGGATCTGGTGGATGTCGCCCAGCTTGCTCAGGAACTCCGGCAGGAAGGTCACGAACAGGGCCCCCACGACGATCCCGGGGATGGAGGTGGCGCCGCCGATCACCGGGATCAGAAGGAAGCTGATGGAGCGGTCGACCGTGAAGCTCTGCGTGCTGACAAAGGAGGCATGATGGGCGAACAGGCTGCCGGCGAGACTGCCGAACAAGGCGCAGACCACGAAGACCCGTGTCCGCAGCGACTGCAGGTCGACCGACAGCGCGGCGGCGGCGGTGCTCGAATCACGCATGGCGCGCAGCATCAGGCCGCTGCGGCTGTCGACCAGGTTGTGCGCTGCCGCCATGCAGGCAAAGGCCACGATCCAGACGAAGAAGTAGTAGCGCGACGGCCGGTCGAGAACGAACCCGAAGAAGTCGAGCTTGGGGATGCCGCCGATGCCCAGCGTGCCGCCGGTGAGCCAGTCCCATTCGAAGAACAGCGCACTTGCGATGGCGCTGAGCGCCAGGGTGCCCAGCGCGAGGAAGTAGCCTGTGAGGCGCAGGATCGGCCGGCCGATCACATAGGCGAGCGCCATGCTGAGGGCGGCGCCGACGACGAAGCCCACGATGCTCGGCAGGCCCATCATCACCGTGCAGTAGGCGCTGGCATAGGCGCCGAGGCCGTAGAAGGTGGCCTGCGCCAGGTTGACGATGCCGCAATGGCCGAGCAGCAGGCCGATGCCGAGGCCGGCAATCGTGTAGATGCCGGTGAAGACCAGCAGGTCGGCGATGTTACGCGGCACGACGAAGGGCAGTACTGCCCATACGACGAGCGCGATGGCGATCCAGAGGAGGCGGGACTGCATTGTCATCCTCCCCGCCGGCCGGCGCGGCCGAGAATGCCGTTGGGCATGAGGATCATGATGATGATCAGTACCGAGAAGGCCACGACATCCTTGTAGCTCGACGAAATGCCGATGATGGCCAGCGATTCGACCAGCCCGAGTGTGATGCCGCCCACTGCCGCTCCCAGGGGATTGGTGAGGCCGCCAAGCACGGCCGCGGCAAAGCCCTTCAGGGTGAGGTTGAGACCGAGCTGATAGTCGACGGAGATCAGCGGCGTGACCAGGATGCCGCCCAGAGCCCCCAGCAGGCCGCCCAGGATGAAGGTGTAGGTGCGCATGCGCCCGACGTTGATGCCGGTGGTCGCCGCACCGTCGGCGTCGATCGAAGCGGCCATCATGGAGAGCCCGACGGTCGTGCGATGGAAGAAGGCGCGCAGCAGCAGCGTGGCGCCGATCCCGATCGCGATCAGCCACAGGGCATGGAACTGGATGACGGCATCGAGGACGAGCAACACGCCCTCGCCGCCGATCGGCGGCAGCAGATGGCCGTCGCGGCCGATGAAGAAGAGGATGGACGCGGAGAGGGTCAAGGCAAGACCGATGGTCAGGAGGAGGAAGCTGTCCTCGCTCGCGTTCTTCCTGGCCATGTAGCGGACGAAGGCGACCTCGATGAAGGCGCCGACCAGCGCGCCGGCGAGCACGCCACCGGCGATGGCTGCCGGGTAGGGCCAGCCGGACTTGGTGAGCAGCAGGACCGTCGTCATGGCGCCGATGACGGCGAACTCGCCCTGCATGGCGTTGATGACGCGACTTCCCTTGAAGATTGCCGACAGGCCCATGCCGACGAAGGCATAGACGATGCCGTTGGTCACGCCGGCGAAGATCGCCTGCAGGACGAGGCTGAGAGTCATTGAGATGCGGTTCCGCGGGCAAGGAGACGGCGCAGGTTTGCTGCCTGCGCCGTCGAACGGTTATTACTGGGCGACGCGGAACGGCGTGCGGGTGTACTTGCCGCCGACGAGCTTCGAGAAGACGAAGCTGGAGATCGGAATTCCCGTCATGTCGTCGGCGGAGAAGTTGTAGTTCGCGAGCACGCCCGTGTAGGGCGCCTTCATGGTTTCGCAGAGCTTTTCGCCCGTCGCGTCGGCGCCGGCCTTGGTGAGAGCTGCGGCGATGATGTGAGCTGCATCCCAGGCCGCCGCCTCGTAATTCTTCGGCGTCGAATTGTAGGCCTGTTTGTAGAGTTCGACGAAGGCCTTCTGGTGCGGCAGCGGATCTTCGCCGACCACGAACTCCGGAATGGCGATGTTGTCGGCGGCAGGTCCCATGGCGTTCACGTATTCGTAGGAGGACGAGCCGATCGCCGCGATCACCGGCTGGGTGATCTGGATCTGCTTGACGTTGCGGAACGGTGTCGCCGACGTGGCGATGATGAACACCGCTTCGGGCTGCGCGGCCTTCACCTTGGCGGCCTGCGTGGTCGTGTCCGTAGCGCCGATCTCGAACTTCTCGACCGCCACCAGCTTGACGCCGTACTTGTCGGCGAGGGGCTTCAACTCGGCCATCACGACGTTGCCGTAGCCCGCGTCGTGCAGCACGCCGACCTTGGTCGCCTTGATGCTCTTGGCGTACTCCAGCAGCGCCTGGGCGTTCAGGCGCTGTGGCGGCAGGACGTGCGCCACGCACTTGCGGTCGCGCTCGACCGCCGGGCCGATGCCGGTGAAGGCGATCTGCGGGATCTTGTTGGCGTGCGTCACGCCGCCGACCGCTACGGTGCTCGCCGTCAATGACGGGCCGAGCAGGGCCACGACCTTCTGCCCGAAGATCAGGTCGTTGGCCTTGCTGAGGGCGGTATCGGGGTTGGAAGCATCGTCCTCGATGATGATCTTGATGGGGCGGCCCTTTACGCCGCCTTTCGCATTGATGTCTTTCTCGGCCAGCAGGAGGCCGTTGCGCTCAGGCACGCCGAGGCCTGCCCCGGCGCCGGTGGCTGAGACGATGGCGCCGATCTTGATCGGTTCGCCCGACGTCTGCGCCTGCGCCGCCATGGCGCTCAAACCGACCAATGCCGCGGCGCCGGTTAACCTCACGATCGATGACAAAGACATTAATGCTTCCTCCCTTGAGATGAATTCTTTGTTGTTCGCTTTTGTCAGAGCAGCGGCGGTGGGCCCGCCATGCCGAGGGCATGCTGGCCAAACATTGCCCCCTGCACGTCTGGCGAAAACATCACGTGTGCGTTGGCCGCGTGTGCATCGCGGAACAGGCGCTGCATGGTGCCGCTGAGATAGAGACCGCTGGAGCCTGCAACGGTCATCAGCATGTCGACGGCTTCGAGGCAGAGGCGCACCGAGAAGAAGGCATCGCGTCGATAGCGCAGCTTGTCTTCGTGCAGAGGCTCGCGACCGGCGCTCGCTGCTTCCATCGCGTGTGTGCAGACCGCCCCCATCATCATCTCTGCCGCGTCGATGCGGGCGCTGGCCTCGGCCACCCTGAGCTGGACAGCTTGGCTGGCGCCAACCGGCTGCCCCGTGGTCGTGGCATTGCGCTTGCGCGCAGCACCCACGACCGTCTCGTAGGCACCCTGTGCGCAGCCCAGCATGATGCCCGACAGCACATAGGGACCCAGCGCCAACATCGGCAGCCGGAAGAGCGGGGAGGGATTAACGGTAGAGCCGGGATGTGGCTTGCCGTTCATCGCCCAGGCCGTGACCGTCCTGTAGTCCGGTACGAACAGGCCCTTGATCGCGACATCCTTCGAGCCGGTGCCGGAGAGACCGACGGCGTGCCAGGTATCGATGATCTCGTATTGCGAACGATGCACGAGGGCGAAGCGCTGGTCGACCGGCGGGCCGTCGTCGCGCTCGCGCACCATGAAGGCCAGCATGTTCCAGTCCGAATTGTCGACGCCGGAGGAAAGCGGCCAGCGGCCCGAGACCTCGTAGCCGCCTTCGACCTTGCGGCCGCGGCCGGCCGGGAAGACGAGCGAGGTCGCGATCAACGTATCGCGCGAGAGGTTCCAGATTTCGTCCTGCGCTTCCGGCTCGAAGTAGCCCAGCATCCAGTGATGGCTGGCGAGGTTGCCGAGGTTCCAGGCGGTGGAGGGGCAGACCCGGGCGATCGCGGCGCAGGTGTCGACCAGAATGCCGACATCGAGATCGGCACCGCCGACGCGGGCCGGCTGGACCATGCGGAAGAGGCCGGTCCGATGAAGGTCGCGCTCGGTCTCGTCGGGCAACCGCCGGAGCTTCTCGCAGTCGACGGCCCGCGCCGCGATGGTCGGCACCAGGGCATGTGCCCGATCGAGCATTTCCGAGTAGGTCACGCCGGCAAATGACGTCGGCGTGGCCGGCAGCGTGGCCGACTTCGACCAGCCGGTGGCCCCTTCTCTCGGCATCCCAATTCCTCCCACCGATACGGCGTTGTTCGTTGAAGGAACGATGCGCGTCGTGCACGATCAGGTCAAGTGACCTAATTTTTTGGTCAAATGACCTCGGGAGGGAACGATGGCGATCAAGGTGCTCGAAATCCATCATCAAGGCGTGCGTATCGGCGCCGACGAGAAGACTCTCGCCGATCTAGAGAACTTCTATGCCGACGTCCTTGGCCTCGAACGCGACAAAGGCAGGCCGGAGATTCCCGGCATTCCGGGCATGTGGATCAATGTCGGCGAAGTCGGACAGATCCATCTGATCGGCGGCGACCTGCCGTCACCCTTCGCCCAGGGGCCGGGCCGCGATCCGACGGCGCCGCACGTGGCGCTCGCCGTCGAGAACATCGTCGAGACCAAGGCCGAACTCGATCGGCTGGGGACTTCGTACTGGTCGCTGAAAGGGGCGACGGGCCCGGATGCCGAACAGCTCTTCCTCAACGATCCGTGCGGCAACATGGTGGAACTCCACCAGTTCGATAAGTGCCGGTGCCGGCTGAAGAGCCGCGTGAAGACGTCCTAGCCCGAAACGGGCGCGGCGAGGCCCGCACACAGGAAGGGAACGATCTCGCGGATGGCCGCCTCCATATCGGCGGGATCGCACCGGCCCTGGGAGATCGCTTCCAGGCGGCCGGGCTGGAGCAGGGTCCAGACGTAAGCGCCCATCATGAAGTAGTAGCGCCAGTAGAGCGTCTCGGTCGGCACGGCGGGCAGGGTACGGCCGATCGCGGCGACGTAGAGCGCATTGGTCTCGTCGTAGATGTTGGCCCGTACGACGTTCGCCGTTTCGTCCGGATCGGTGAAGAGCCGGGCATGCATCCGCATGGTGGAGGGCTTTCCGTTTTGCCGGGCTTCCGGCAGCAGCAGCGAACGCACCAATGCGTCGACCAACGCCTCGAGAGGGACGAGGCCGTTCGGATACCGCGACTCGGCTTCGCGCAGCAACGACCGGCGGCGGTCGGTGACTTCCCGGCCAAGGCGCGCGACCACCGCCTCGAAGATCGCGCGCTTCGATTCGAAATAGTAGTGAAGCTGGCCGACATTGACCCCGGCGCGACGGGCGATGGCCCTCGTGGTCGCGCCGCCGTAGCCGAACCGGCCGAACATCTCTTCGGCGACGTCGAGGATGCGCTCCGGCAGATTGGGTTTCGAGAGCCGCTGGCGCCGCCTTGTGGTGCCCGGCGATCTCGCAGGCGAACCCTTCGCGCGGATGCCCCCGCTCTTCTTGCTGACTGCCTTTGTTGCCACGAAGATTCCTGATTTCGATGGAGCGCCCCTCATAAAGGGAAGCCCTGCTCATTTCCATTCCTGCTGTGCCACCCCAGCGGGAGTTTCTGGCTCCGGACCAGCCGTGCATATTTCCTATGATGCGCAACTACATTGCAGGTTGTGCTCAAGCGAAGGACCGGCGCCCGACAGATGGAGATGGCCGGCGGAGACCGAAGCCGGCAGCGCGCGCCGTTGATGCAGGGCCGATTCCTCGGTAGCGTCTAGCTGCGAGAGAGGTCGGGCGAGAGGAAGCAGTTTGATGGCGGTGGCTTCCGGAAACGGGTGGAGCAAGCGATGGCTCGCGATACCTGTCGCGGCCTACGCCTTTGTCTTTGCGCTGCTCGGCGGCGCTGGCTTCGCTCTCTGGGCAATGGAAGGAGGCGGCCTGCCATGGGGCCCCGAAACCGCGGCCGCATCTGCCTCCGGTTCTAAAACGGGACAGTTGGAATTGTCCTCTCTCGGTCGGGGGCTGGACCTTCCGCCGCGCGCCCCAGGTCCTCAGGCGACGGCTGAGCCGAAGGTCGCGCCGCAACCTGTGGCGCCGCTGCCGCCGCAAGCCGAGGCAGGGGAGAACGACACGGCTGCCTTGTCGACGAAGACGCCCGAACCGGCGACATCGACCTCCCAATGTTCCGTCGATCCCGGCCTCTGGCCCTCCGACCGAACGAGCCAGATCAAGATCATCCAGCTTCTGCTGCGCGACCTCGGCTTCTATAGCGGCACCACCTACGGCACGATGGGACCAGCGACCCGGGCTGCGATTGCCAAGTTTCAGCTCGCCGCCAACGAAGCCGAAACAGGCGAGCCCAACGAGGCATTGTTCGTGGCGCTCAAGAAGAAGTGCGCGCCGGCATCGCCCTGAGCAAACGCTGACCTGGAGACAACGTTGCCGGCGCCGCGGCCGCTATGCCTCGCGCCGGCCGTCGTACCCTTCGGCTTCGTCGTAGGCCGACTTGATCATCCACCAGCAGAACAGGACGGCAAACGCCGCCAGGGCCAGGCCGAAGGCCAGGATACCGCCGTCGCGAGCGGCGCCAGCCATGAACAGGCCGACCAGGCCGAGCAGGCCCACGAATATGCCCATGATCCAGTGAGACATTTTTCTCTCCTCAATCGTCGTCGAACAGAATGCGGCCTGCAGAGCCGTCGGGGTCGTCGTATTGGCCGTTGCGCAGCGCCCAGAGAAAGGCTGCCAGGGCCAGCAAGCCCAGGAAGAGGGCGGCCGGCACGAGAACGAGCAGACTGTCCATCAGTGCACCTGCCGAAGGGTGGAGGGCTGTCGGGACGGCGCGCGAACGCCGAGGCGCAGCGAATTGCCGATCACCAGCAGCGAGGACGAGGACATTGCCACGGCAGCGACCAGTGGCGTGACCTCGCCCAGGATCGCGAGCGGCACGGCAGCAAGGTTGTAGACGAGCGCCAATGCCAGGTTCTGGCGCATCAGGCGGTTGGCGCGACGTGCCACATCCAGCGCCTCGACGACCGGCTGAAGTGCATCGCCCTGGAACACCGCATCGGCCGCGTTCTGCGTCGCTTCGGCGGCGGTCGTCGGTGACAGGGAGGCGTGTGCTGCGGCAAGCGCCGGCGCATCGTTCAGCCCGTCGCCGACCATCAGCACGCGTTTGCCCTGCGCCGCCAGCTCGGCCAGGTGCTGTGCCTTGGCCGCAGGCCTCGCCTCGGCACGCCAGGTGTCGATGCCGACGGTTCGGGCGGCATCGACCACGGCGGTCGGCCGGTCGCCCGAGAGCAACTCGACCGCGAGCCCGTCGCGATGCAGGGCCGCGACGGTTCTCGTGGCGTCGGCGCGCAGCCGGTCGGCAAAGGCGAAGCGTACTGGCTTGTGGCCTGCCTCGGCGAACCAGAGTTCGGACCGGCCGTCGTCGACCGCATCGGCGACGCCGCAGAATGCTGCCGATCCCAGGCGCGCGTCGCGGCTTTGGAGGCCCTCGCCAGGATGCTCCACGACGTTCGGGCTGGCGGCCACGTCCGGCACGGCGCGCAGCAGGGCGCGCGCCAGAGGATGGCGGGAGTTTGCCGCGAGGGCGGCTGCGCGGTGCCTGGTTTCGAGGTCTGCCGGTCCGTCGACGAGTTCGGGGCGCCCGAGGGTCAGCGTGCCGGTCTTATCGAAGACGACATGGTCGATCCGCGCCAAACGTTCGAGCGCCGTCGGTGAAAGCAGCAGGATGCCCGAGCGCAGCAGACGTGTGCCCGCCACCACCTGAACGACCGGAACGGCAAGGGCGAGTGCGCAGGGACAGGTGATGATCAGCACCGCTGTCGCGACCAGCAAGGCACGGTCCCAGGCGAGATCGCCCAACAGCATCCAGCCGAAGAAGGTCAGCAGTGCCGTGAAATGGACCACCGGCGCATAGGCGCGCGCGACCCGGTCGGCAATGGCCGTGAAGCGCGACCGACCACGTTCGGCAGCCTCGACGAGCCGGACGATCTCCGCCAGCAAGGTACGGTCGCCGGCGGCGGTAACGCGCACGCGCAGCGGGGCGCCGAGGTTGACCATGCCCGCGAACACGCGGGCGCCCGGTTCGACGGCCTGCGGCACGCTTTCGCCGCTGATCAGGGCGGCGTCGAGCGAGGATCTTCCCTCGCAGACGATGCCGTCCGCGCCCAGCCGTTCGCCGGCGGCCACCAGCAGCACGTCGCCGGGAGCGAGCGCGTCGACGCGGCGCGCGGCCGTGCTGCCGTCGGCCGCGACGACCGTGACGCTCCGAGCCGTCAGCGCCAGCAAAGCCCGCACGGCATGGCGGGCGCGACCGCGGGCCCGACGGTCGAGATAGCGGCCGACCAGGAGGAAGAAAAGCAGGGTGATCGCCGAATCGAAGTAGGCATGGGGGCCGCCGACCCAGGCCTCGTGGAGGCTCACCACGCAGGCCAGAACGACGCCGATCGAGATCGGAACGTCCATGTTGGTGCGGCCGGCCTTCAGGGCGGCGATGGCCGAACGGAAGAACGGTCGGCCGGCATAGGCGACGGCAGGCAGGGCGATGGCTGCCGAAAGCCAATGGAAGAGGGTGCGCGTCGCCTCGCCCATGGAGCCGTCGTGGCCCGACCAGACGGCGACCGACAACAGCATGACATTGGCCGCGGCAAATCCCGCCACGCCGAGCGAGCGCAGCAGGTCGCGCGTGTCGCGATCCTCACCGGCATTGGCTGCGACGATGTCGTAGGGCGCGACCTTGAAACCGAGGGCGGCGACGAGGCCGGCATGGGCATTGGCGTCCTCGGCGGGACCGCGCCATCCAAGGGAGAGACGCCGCGTCGAAAGGTGCACGCGGGCCTTGGTGATGGCGGGGTTGCGCGCCAGCAGGCTCTCGATCAGCCAGACGCAGGCGGCGCAATCGAGGCCTTCGACCAGCAGGTCCAGTGCCGCCTCGTTCCGGCCGGTGACATGCGCATGGCCGGCGAAGTCGGTTTCCAGGGGTTCCGGCCGCCGTGCATGCCGTTCCTCCAGGCGTCGGTAGAAGGAAGCAAGGCCGGCTGCGCCGATGATGGCGTGTGCGCCGGCGCATCCTGCGCAGCAGAACTTGCTGTCGGAGAGTCCGCGCAGGACCTCGCCGCAATGCGCGCAGCTCTGCTCCACTGCCGCAGCAGGAGAAGGCGCGCAGAGGGCGACATCGGTCATTGCAGGAACATCCGGCGGGTCTGAGCGAAGCGTTGACCGTCTCGTTCGATCACGATGTCGACATCCCAGTTTCCACGCGCCGGCAGGTCCACCGTGCCGGTAAGCTGCCCCGGTCCGACGATGGCCATGGCGATGTCGAGCGGCGGGCGCTTTTCCGTGGGGCGCACCAGTTCGACGGTCGCGCGGGCGCCCGCGAGAGGCCGGCCGTCGCGATCGAGCAGGGTGAGGTCGAGCCGACGGCTCTCCGGCTGCCATCTGGAGTCGATTCGCCACCCCAGAGTATCCCGGCTTTGCTGGGCGGTGATGACGTCGTTGTAGCGCAGACCGCGATCGCGGGGCTTGGGCGTATAGAGGCCCGAGAACGATCCCACGGCAAACCAGATCATGATGCCGTTGACCGCGATGACAAGCATGAACCCCAGGACGAAAAGCCAGGGAATGTAGCGACCGCGCGAGACGAGGGGGGGGCTCATCGGCAAGCTCCTTTAACGGCCGGGTCCGACAAAGACGGCATCGTGCGAGGCCCGACGCGCCTGTGACGCCTCGCGCACCTCGAACGTGATGGGCTTGGAGCCTGCGGGCGCATTCTTCGACGGCACCGTAACGAGCACCCGGAAGGTGCCGACCGCGTCGGGATGCACCACCAGGCTCGGCGATCCCGACGCCCCATCGGCGTCGGCGCCGATGACACCCAGGGCGGCCGAGGGCAGCCCTTCGACGGACACCCGAAAGTGGGCCTCCTCGCGACTCTTGTTCAGGATCTTGAGGGTATAGGAGTTGCGAATGTCGCCGTTGGACAGGCGGACATAGTTCGGGCTGCGGTCGCGCTGGACCGTCAGTTCGGCGTCGCTGCGCAGCAGGAATGCCACCAGCATGATCGCCGACACGAGGCAGAGCAGGCCGGCATAGAGCAGGGTGCGGGGCCGCAGCGGCCGCCACGCCACCCGGCCGGTTCCCTTGATCGTGCTGGTCTCCTTGGCATGCTGGTTGGCCAGGGTGTCCCAGCGGATGAGGCCCAGCGGTCGGTCGACCTTTTCCATGGTCTGGGTGCAGGCGTCGATGCAGAGGCCGCAGCCGATGCATTCGATCTGCTGGCCGTCGCGGATGTCGATGCCCGTCGGGCAGACGGCGACACACAGCCGGCAGTCGACGCAGTCGCCGCGATTGTCCCAGCTATCGCCGGCCTTGTGCTTGCCGCGCGGCTCGCCGCGCCACTTCTGATACGTGACGATCAGGCTCTGCTCGTCGAGCATCGCGGCCTGGAAGCGCGGCCAGGGGCACATGTAGGTGCAGACCTGCTCGCGTGCCCAGCCGGCGAGAACATAGGTGGTCGCGGTGAACAGCCCGACGAACGTGTAGACTTCGAGGGAGGCTTCGCCGCGGAAGATCTTGACCAGGGTGGTCGGGGCATCGACGTAGTAGAACACCCAGGCGCCGCCCGTTGCCGCCGCGATGACAAGCCAGGCGGCGTGCTTCAGGCCCTTGCGGGCAGCCTTGGCTGTCGACATCGGCTGGCGGTCGGCACGCATGCGCTCGTTGCGGTCGCCTTCGATCCAGCGCTCGACCAGCATGAAAAGATCGGTCCAGACGGTCTGCGGGCAGGTGAAGCCACACCAGACACGTCCGAACAGGGACGAGGCGAAGAACAGGCCAAGCGAGGCAAGGATCAGGAGGCCGGTGACGAAATAGACCTCCTGCGGCCAGATGACGACGTCGAAAAACCAGCCGCGCCGGCCGTCGAGGTCGATCAGGATGGCCTGCGACGGCGCATTTGGGCCGCGGTCCCAGCGCAGCCACGGCACGAGGTAGTAGAGGCCGAGCAGCAGGACGAGGACGGCCCACTTGATACGCCGCCACTGCCCGGCAATCGCACGCGGGTAGACCTTGATGCGGGTGACGTAAAGCGGCAGCTCGGCTTTCTGTGCGGCGAGCGAGACCGCATCTTCATCCCGAACCTTTGTGTCGATACCCATGATACGCCCGCATACTGCCTAGCGGCCGCCGCCCAGTGCGTGGACGTAGATCGTGAGCATCTTGATGGTCGCTTCGTCGAGGCGTCCGGCCCAGGCCGGCATGCTGCCGTTGCGGGCGTAGAAGATCGACCGATAGATGGCATCGCGACTGCCGCCATAGAGCCAGATCCCATCGGCAAGGCTGGGCGCGCCCAGCTCCTGGTTGCCCTTGCCTTCGGGGCCATGGCAGGCGGCGCACTGTTCCTGGAAGATCTGCGCGCCTTCCGGCGTGGCCTGTGCCTTACCGGAAAGGCTCAGCACATAGTCCGTCACCGCCGAGATCTGGGCGCCCGTGAGCATGCCGTCGACGCCGAAGCGCGGCATCATCGACTGGCGGGACTTGTCGTCGGCATTGCGGATGCCGTGCTCGATCGTGGCGCGGATCTGCTCGAGACTGCCGCCCCAGATCCAGTCGTCGTCCACCAGGTTGGGGAAGCCGTGGCTGCCCGCGCCACCGGCGCCGTGGCACTGCATGCAGTTGGTCTGGAAGGCCGAGCGGCCGCCGGCCATCGCGAAGCTGAAGAGCTCGGGCTCCTTGGTGATATCGGCCAGCGAAGCGGCGCGGATGCGGTCGACGAAGCCGGCGCGGGCCTTGGCCTGTTCGTCGAGCTCCTGGCTGAGTTCGGCCCGGCTCCAGTAGCCCAGCATGCCCTTCGCATGGCCGTTCAGCCACGGCCAGGACGGGTAGAGGGCGCAGTAGACGATGGCGAACACCACCGTGGCGTAGAAAGTATAGATCCACCAGGTCGGCAGTGGCGTATTCAGTTCCTTGACGCCATCCCACTCGTGGCCGGTCGTGTTCTGACCCGACAGCGTATCCTTCTCGATCTTGGTCGGCATGGCCGGTCCTTCGTCATTCGTCGTTGAGCGGGATGCGGGCGTCCTTCTCGAACCGGTGCCGGTTCTTCGGACGCCATGCCCAGAAAGCGATGCCGGCGAAGACCAGGATCGCCCAGATGGTCCAGATCGAGGAGAGCAGTTCGCCGAGCGCCTCGAGAGTCATGTCCGTCCTCCCTATTGCCGCAGCCGCTCGGGCGGGATGTCGCCGAAGCGCACCAGCGTGCCCAGCATCTGCAGATAGGCGACGAGCGCATCCATTTCGGTGATCGCCGTCGAATCGGGATTGAACTTGCCGACGACTGCCCGCGGATACCGCTTCTCCATCGCCGTCGGATCGAGATCCGGATTGACCTGCGCTTCGAGATCGGCGCGGGCGTTGGCGATCATTTCGTCGGTGTAGGGCGTGCCGACCGCGCGCATCGCGCGGAGGTGACCGGCGATGTCGCTGTAGTCGAGCTTCTTCTGGGCGAGGAACGGGTAGGCCGGCATGACGCTCTCCGGCACGACGGCGCGCGGCGAGACGAGATGGGCGACGTGCCAGTCGTTGGAGTAGCGGCCGCCGACGCGCGCCAGATCCGGCCCGGTGCGCTTGGAACCCCACTGGAAGGGCCGGTCGTACATGCTTTCGGCCGCGAGGCTGTAGTGGCCGTACCGTTCGACTTCGTCCTTGAAGGGGCGGATCTGCTGACTGTGACAGGTATAGCAGCCCTCGCGGATGTAGATGTTGCGGCCCAGCAGCTCGAGCGGCGTGTAGGGACGCACGCCATCGACCCGCTCGATCGTGGTCTCGATGGAGAACAGCGGGATGATCTGCACCAGGCCGCCGATCGAGACCGTAATCAGGGTCAGGATCACCAGCAGGATGGCGTTCTTTTCGATCGTCTCGTGACGAATGAGCATTTGCGCGTCTCCTAGGCCGCGAGAGCAGGTTGGGGACGCGTGGAGACCGCTGCGGCTTCGCCGCGGATCGTGCGCCACATGTTGTAGGCCATGATCAGTCCGCCGGTCAGGAAGCAGACCCCGCCCAGGAACCGGATGAAGTAGAAGGGCTGCATGGCCGCGACGGTCTCGACGAACGAGTACTGCAGGAAGCCCAGCTCGTCGTAGGCACGCCACATCAGGCCCTGCATGATGCCGCTCACCCACATCGCGGTGATGTAGAGAACGATGCCGATGGTCGCGATCCAGTAGTGCCAGCCGATCAGGCGGGTGGACCACATGGCCGGCCGGTTCCACATCTTCGGCACCATATAATAGAGCGTGCCGAACACGATGAAGGCGACCCAGCCCAGCGCGCCGGAATGGACATGGCCGATCGTCCAGTCGGTGTAGTGGCTGAGCGAATTGACGGCCTTGATCGACATGACCGGGCCTTCGAAGGTCGCCATGCCGTAGAAGCCGACGGCGGTAACCGAGAAGCGCAGTCCGGGATCGGTGCGCAGCTTGTCCCACGCGCCGGAGAGCGTCATCAGGCCGTTGATCATGCCGCCC
>WBZX01000628.1_pt1 | contig 30884 bp, 28 predicted proteins | sample 5204211 | NCBI WGS metagenome assembly WBZX01 (sample SAMN12344362, study PRJNA552823) | activated sludge metagenome | biome: Activated sludge suspended growth; feature: Nitrification reactor; material: Wastewater; isolation source: activated sludge from nitrification reactor of wastewater... | reverse complement strand
GCGATGTCGTCCAGATTGGTACGGTCCAAATGAAACTGAAACTGCAGTAAGCTGATGCCGATACTGACCCGGTGTGAACACTGTCAGAAGCTGGCCCGTGTCGCTGATGTCTTCGCTCAGCGACAGGTGCGTTGCCCCCATTGTAAACAGATTTTCCTGGCCCGTGTGGCGGAAGATGAAGCAGCCACAGCAGTGCGTCCGCAAGGGAACAGCAGTCCTTCAGTTCAACCCGTGCAGTTGCCCCGTCCTTCCGTGGTGGCCAGCAGCAATGGTCATGCAGCCGAAGTCAAACCCAAGACGGTAGCACCCGCTACCCAGTGTCCCAGTTGCAAGATTGCCCTCGTCAATGGATCAGGCTGCAGTCAATGTGGCTGGATGCCTGCGAACAGCAATGGCGTGCATGTAGAGGCTGAAGAATCGCCACTCCTCTGCACGAACCCGGCCTGTGGCACGGCCAACAGCCGAAATGCCCGCTACTGTGCCCGCTGCCAGGCCATGCTCCCCTCCCCACCCGGTGCCGTTTTACATGGTCGTTATCGTGTGGATCGCCTGATTGCCATCGGTGGCTTCGGTGGGGTCTACCTTGCGTACGATGTCAAACAGAACCGCCCGGTCGCCATCAAGGATATGCTCGCCAGCGACAAGGCCGAGTTCGCCACCCGGCTCAACTTCTTCCGTCGGGAAGCAGAGATTCTGCGACTGCTGGAACACTCGCCGATTGTCCCCAAGGTCTACGACTTCATCGAAGATGGCCAATCGGCCCACCTGATGATGGAGTACATTCCCGGCAAAGACCTGCTTCAGGTACTGGAAGCTCAGGGGCATCGACCCTTTCCCATTGATCTGGTCACCCAGTGGGGGCAACAGATTTGTGATGTACTCACGCTGCTTCATTCCCAGCAACCCAGCATCATCCACCGCGATTTGAAGCCTGATAACATCATGTTGCTGGAAGATGGCAAAAGCATCCGCCTGATCGATTTCGGCACCGCCCGAGAGCTGGGCAAGACCGCCAAGAGTCGGGTAGCAGCGAAAACCCGGGTTTATACCGAAGGTTATGCTCCCCCCGAACAAGTGATAGGAAAGCCTGAATTACGGAGCGATCTCTTTGCCCTGGCTGGTACCCTGTACCAGCTGTTAACCGGAAAAGCGCCCGAAGGTCAGTACACAGCTATGGAATTGCGTGATATGCTAGCATCACAGGCAGGCACGATCACCTCAGACCAGCGCTGGCTCTACGAGATCATTGCCACTAACCTGTCAGAAGATGCTCACGACCGTTACTTCTCGGCCCGCGAAATCAAGGCCGATCTCCAGAAGCGAGCAGTAACGACCACGACCATCTGTCCGGCTTGTCGGCATGTCAATCGGGTTCGCGAGCCACATTGCAGCCAGTGTGCTGCGGCTCTCACCGAAGTCATGCCGGGTTGCCTGAACTGTGGACAAACGAACCGGCAAGGATCACGGTTCTGTATTCACTGTGGCGGTCGGCTTCGCTGATGCATTGAGGGTATGACTTGGCGATACCTCAACAGAATGATCCACCCATGAGCCGCGGAGGACTGTGGCAACGGATATTCTCTGGCCGTATCCAACCCAAAGCCAACACTGAGCCTGCTGTCCCCGGTTCCAGTGGTGACATCCATCTCCACCCGGAATTCCTCTCCCCTCTCTGGGATGCTGATAGAACAGCTGATACAGCCGACCTGACTCAGTCGGCTACCCCCACAGAAGCGATGGAGCCTGCTCCGTTGGACATTCCTGCCATCCCATTACCAACGTGTCCGCAGTGTTCTGCCACCATGCAGGAACGGGAGACCTTCTGCGCCGATTGTGGCTACGTCATTCCTCGGGATCGCACCGAGCCCACCAAGACCACACATGTACGAGTCGAGCAGGCACCGAAGTGGCACGAACGCTACACCCCCAAGCAACCTCTCCCCAGCCGGCCCAGCGTGCAGCGCTGGCTAGCCACCGCACGTTTGAATGATGACAAGGCTGATGTCGAAGTCTATTTCTCGCTGGCCAAGCTCGAACCACAAGTTGAACCCGAAACGCCAGATGACGACATGGTCAACCTGCAGGCTCCTCTGCAGCAACTGAGCAACGCCGCCGGCCTTCACTCGACAATTGATACGCTCCATTGGCCCGGCGCCAAGTGGCTCTACAACCTCACCAATAAGTTGCCTGAACATCTGCCGACGGTTCTCGAATACTCGGAAGAAGATGCTGAGCAGATATTGGCCATCCGTCCTGCCAAGGGGCAACTGCTTTGGGATGCTTGGGACCTCGCAGCATCGCTGGCTGACCGGTTCCGCTGGCTTCGTGAGATTGCAGAACTGTTGCAGCAGTTGCACAAGCACCGTGTCATCATGGAAGCCCTGCGGCCGGAGATGTTCGTAGTTACCGAGGGTGGCCACATTGCTCTGACCGATCTCAGTGAACTGCTTCCTTTGCCCGTGCCATCCTCAGCACAGATGAAGGGATCGCTTTCGACCGCACCCGAACTCATCCTCGCTCCCGAATTAGCAGATGCCAAGGTCGATCTCTATCCGTTTGGTGCCCTGGTCTATGCCTTGCATCATGGCCGCGAGTTGACTGATCTCGACTTCGATGCTTATGGCGTGCCACGGTCGTTTGTCAGCATCTTCCCCGATGGCCATCCCGTCTTCACCCAGGTGGTGCTGAAGACATTCACCCGCTATGTCGAAGCCCGTTACCCCACCCAGGAAGACGACACCGACCCAACAGGCTTTACTGAACTGATCCATCAACTGACGGCGGGCGAACGCTCCGCAGGCGGCTTGCGATTGGATACCTCTGGCTGGTCTTCCACCGGTCTCGCACGGGCTACTAACGAAGATGCCTTTGCTCTCTATCATGCAACCGGTTACGAACAGGATCACTGGGGCGATCAATCGCTGATCCTGCTGGCTGATGGCATGGGTGGCTGCAATGCAGGCGAAGTGGCCAGTGCTCTCGCACTCGGCAGTATCCGCGAAACGCTGAGTAGCAAGCCCCATTGGTCGGTGTTTCAGAAGCAGACGCCGAGCAAGCCTGAACCCGTGGATGAGAAAGCCATCCTCGACGACATCCATCAGGCCATTCAGCAGGCCAACACCGCCATCCATGCAGCAGCAGAGCATGGCGATGGCACCCAGATCGGCATGGGTTGTACCTGCGAAGCGGCGTACATCATTCAAGGCCAGCTCTTCCTCGCCCACGTTGGCGACAGCCGCACCTATCTCTACCGAGACGGTTCCATCCGTCAGCTAACCGTTGATCAAACGCTGGTGACCCGGCTGGTGGCAATGGGCGTCATCAACGAAGACGAAGCAGCCAACCATCCCCGTCGGCATGAACTCGATCAGGCCCTCGGCTCATCACATCCAGTCGATGTGCAACTCGTCAACGAACGCCTGCAGGTAGGTGATGCCCTCATCTTCTGTTCCGATGGATTGACCACCCACGTTAACGATCGCAGTATCAGCGAAGTCCTCCGCAACACCCAAAGCGCAGAAGCCGCTGCAAGAAGACTAGTCAACCTCGCCAACGCCCTCGGCGGCACCGACAACGTGACGGTGGTGGTAGTGCGGGTAGCCTAGTTCATATACCATCCTCATGCGAACCTGGTTCCACAACGTCTGGCAGACCATCTTCTCCATCCTTGCGGGCATGCGGGTCACGATGCGTACGATGCTGCGTACCTATCGTACCGATCCGTTCACCAAGCAGTTTGAATACCCCGAGAAACCCATTGCAGTGGCACCTCGATACCGGGGCTTCCATCGCTTTGATCTGACAACGTGTATTGCCTGTGACAAATGCGTTCGTGCCTGTCCGGTCGATTGCATCTACATCGAGAAAGAGAAGAACCCGGTGGGCAAAGGGTTCCGCATCAACGGGTTCAAGATCGACTATGGCAAATGCATCTTCTGTGCACTCTGCGTCGATCCCTGTCCAGTCGAATGTCTGTACATGGGAAGCAATCACGACATCTCCTGCTATTCGCGCGACGGCTTGATTGTTGATTTTGCCAAGCTACCCTTGGATATCGCCTGGGGGCAATCGGCCCTCAGCCCGACTGCGATTGCCGCATCGAAGACTGAGACAGCGCCCGTGTGGGTGAAGCCTGCCGAACCGCCAAAACCGGCATTATCCCCCACGCCAACCACATGACTCCCTTCTAGAATGCGGAAATCAGTTTCTTTCTTGACCGGTAACGATTATCGATAGAGACGTTACTGTTTAACAACCTTGCGAAGCATCATGCCTGACACCCTTGCTCCTGCTGGCCGCCGTTTCTTTACCGTGGAGGAAGCGAACAAAATGCTGCCTCTTGTTCGCCACATCGTGGAAGATATTGGTGTCACGGCCAAGAAGTACGAACGCATTCAAAGCAAGCTGGAACTGACCAACGACCTGGCTCCCGCTGGCGACGAACGTCGCTTGATGGAAGCACAAGTCTCTGACTATGCTGATCGCCTGGAAGACTGTCTGCAGGAACTGCGAACGCTGGGTGTCGAGTTCAAAGGCTGGGAAGGCCTCGTCGATTTCCCCGGCTGGGTCGATGGACGCGAGATCGAATACTGCTGGAAGCAGGGCGAAGCCACGATCAGCCATTGGCACGAGATCTACGCAGGCTTCAGCAACCGCAAACCACTCCCCGTAACCGCCCCCATTACTCCCGAAGTGATCCTCGGTGACAATCACACCGAAGAATACCTGCCTGATGATGTAACCAAGGTTGTCCCCAAGAAGAAGAGCAAGTCCCGCGCTCCCGTCCTCAAACGGGGCGACGAGTTGCTGTAAAAGAGCCGAGGGACGTCAGTCCCCCGGAGTAGGGGTTACGAAGGAATCCATGCCCACACTTGTCGCCTACCTGCTGGTTTTCCTCGTTGTCGGTGCAGGCTTCGTCTTCGTCAATCTGTTAATGGGTTCGCTGCTGCGACCTAAGGTCAAGAACGCTGAGAAAGACATTCCCTATGAATGCGGCGAAGAACCGATTGGTTCTGCCTGGGTGCAGTTCGATTTACGTTTCTATGTGGTCGCATTGCTCTTCGTCATCTTCGATGTCGAACTGGTCTTCTTCTTCCCCTGGGCTACTCTCTTCGGCAAGGTGAATGCCGTGAGCGTTCCCACGGAAGATGTCCAGTGGTACGGATCGCTGGTGCAGAGTCTGGCTCCCCAATCGCCAGTTGGGAGTGTGATCGATCCGAGTAATGCTGTTGCCACCGGCTGGCTGATGCTGGTCGAGATGGTGATCTTCCTCGCCATCCTTCTTTTGGGCTATGCCTACCTCTGGCGACGTGGTGATCTGAACTGGGTCCGTGCCAGTTCTGTGGAACAAGCCAAACAGAAGATGACTTTGCCGGTCATCACAAACGTCTAAACGTGTAGCCGAAGTCGTGAGACTTCGGTGGTATTGCAATCGTCTGAAGTCTCACGACTTCAGCTACCTGACCACTTCACAATAAAGAATAACTATTCTTGAATTGCCTGTCTGGTGGGCTATGATAGCAGCAGGCTCATCGGGATAGCGCATGGTTACTTACAGCAAAACCACCCAGTATGCGATTGCAGCAGCTAGTCGGCTGGCTGAAGTGTACGATGAGCAGTTGAAACTCAGTTCCATCGACATTGCCAAGGCCCGTGAGTTGCCACAACCGGTGGTGGCCAAGGTGCTGACGATCCTCTCGCAATCGAGCCTGGTCAATGGCTCACCCGGACCCGGTGGTGGCTATTCGTTGGCCAAGCCACCATCAGAGATTCGCCTGATCGATATTGCGGACTGCTTTGAACGAAATGAGAAGGAGTTGACCTGTCCCTTTGGGCCGAACTACTGTGGTACCGGCAACCCCTGTCCGCTGCATCATCAACTTACATTGCTGATGAAGCAGTATCAACAGTTCCTGGAAGAGAACACCTTGGCTGTGTTCGCAAAGACCTCAAAGAAGAAACGAACAACCAAGGTGGCAACATGAAACGTGCCATAACACTATTCCTGCTAGTCGTACTCGGGGTCACGCTGCTGGCCAACGACATCGAACGCGAACCCATCGAGTATTCCAAAGCAACACCCAGCAACAGCATTACCACGCTCCAGAGCCGTATCAAGGCTGGTACCACTCAGTTGGAATATCAACACGACGATGGCTACCTCCGCAGTCTGCTTCGTGAACTGAAAGTCCCAGTTTCGTCGCAGGTGCTGGTCTTCTCCAAGACCAGTCTGCAGCGGAATCGGATCAGCCCGAAGACACCCCGTGCCATCTACTTCAATGATGACATTTACCTCGGCTACTGCCTGCACGGCTCGGTGATGGAAATCTCGGTTGCTGATCCCAAGCTCGGAACCGTCTTCTACACCATCGATCAGGAAGAACAGAAGAAACCTGTGATCCAGCGACAGACCGATAGTTGCCTGGTCTGCCATGCCTCCTCGTACAACCACGGTTTGCCCGGGCATCTGGTTCGTTCCGTGTACCCTGATCGGCATGGCGAACCATTACTTGCATCAGGTTCATATCGTACTGATCACTCCAGCAAGTTTGCCGAGCGCTGGGGAGGTTGGTACGTCACCGGCAAGCATGGCAAGCAGACCCACATGGGGAACCAGTGTTACAGCAAACGAAATGAAGAAGCAGACGAGAAGCTACCAAGCCAGAATGTGACTGATCTCTCGCAGCACTTCACGGTAGGCATGTATCCCACGCCTCACAGCGATCTGGTCGCCCTCATGGTGCTGGAACATCAAGCGGTCATGCACAACCGCATCGCCCGGGCGCTGCTTGAAACCCGGATGGCATTACACTATCAGGACGATCTGAACAAGTCGCTGAACGAGAAGCCTGGCACGGTGTTCGATTCGACCAACCGCCGACTGGATAACCTGGCTGAGGAACTGCTCAAATACATGCTGATGAGCGAAGAAGCCAAGCTGACAGAAGCGGTGGCAGGCAGTTCCACGTTTGCGGAAGAGTTCAGCCAGCGGGGGCCATTCGATAAGCAAGGCCGCTCACTGCGTCAGTTGGATTTGAAGACCAAGCTCTTCAAGTACCCTTGCAGCTACCTGATCTATTCCGAAGCGTTTAACGCACTGCCGCCTGCCATTTACGATCGCATCATGAACAGGCTGCTACGTATCCTCGATGGCAAGGATCCATTACCTGCGTTTGCCCATTTGACTGCGGAAGATCGACGTGCTATTAAGGAGATATTGCAAGAAACTAAGCCTGTTTTGCCAGCGTCTTGGAAAAGTAATTGATGATGAAAAAGCTGTTTGACCAACATCTTGCGTTAGAGTTCGCCAGTGCATTTCAATCAGATGGTTTTATCTTCCGCAAGACTCCGTACCGTCATCTCAAGAAATCTGTTGATCAAGATCTCACTCATATCATTGGGGTTCACACCTACACCAACGCAGACTATTACAGTTTGAGTGCATCCTTGGTTGTGACTTCAAAGCAAGTGGATAAGCACATGCAACAGGCCCAATTCGCGCAGAAAGGTGAACAAACAGCCATTTGTTTCGCCAGGCCCGGGATACAAGAGGATCACACTTCACTGGGAGACTTCGAGTATTACTTTCACAGCCCTGAGAGATTAACTGAAGAGACGAATGATTGCATAAGTCGAATCAAGTCATCGGCACTACCTTTTTTTGCCAAACTCGAATCATTGCAGGATGTCCTGGAAGCTGTAAAGCGGCGACCATTTCTTGCAGGATATAAGCATGAGTTACTTAAAGTACCAGCCATGCTTGCTGTTCAAGGCCAGGTTAATGCAGCAATCGAGTATCTTGAACAACTTCTGCAAGCCCCCAAACTACCGATTTCCCAGGTATTGGAGTGCAGGAGCTTTCTCAGTTACCTGACTATGACATCGAATTAGGCAGCGACCGCATCAGCATCTTGCTCGGTTGCAGTCGTTGCATGCTGGCATCGACTTCACCGATACCGAGGAAGAGATCGCCTACCCAGATGGATACTACCTGCGAAGACAGTGCAGTTTCCCTTTGGGCCTGACCGCACAAGAGCTTGCGGGCAATATCTTCTGACACTTCGTATTTGTGTAAATGAGTCACTGCAGTGCTCAGTGGCAGCAGTGCAGCCTGCGCCTGTTCACGGGTTGCATTCCAATCCACCGCTTGTTCACAAGTGACGGAACCAATGCGAGTGCGACGTAGTGTTTGTACGTAGCCTCCACAGCCGAGTGCAGCACCGAGGTCACGGGAAATGCTGCGAATGTAAGTACCCTTGCTGCAGCGAATGGTGGCTGCCACATCGGGGTAACGGTATTCCTGCAGGATCAATTCATAAACGGTAACGTTGCGGGCCTGCAAGACCACTACTTCCCCTCGCCGGGCTTTGGTATGGGCTCGCTCGCCTTGAATCTTCGCTGCACTATAGGCTGGGGGCGTTTGCACTATCGGGCCAACAAATGTCTTGAGAGTCTCTTCCAACTTGGCCAGCGTTGGCCGTTCGGCACCAGCACTATTGGTGATCTCGCCATCTGCATCATCGGTCGTGCTGGTGCCACCCAGGCGAATGGTGGTCTCGTAGACCTTCTCCTGATCCTGCACATATTCGATGAGCCTGGTAGCAACGGGGCCGACTCCCAGGATTAGCACTCCGGTGGCGGCTGGATCAAGCGTCCCCGCATGGCCTAGCTTCTCGCAGGGGAACCACTGTTGGGCATGATCAACTGCATCACGGCTGGTGATGCCTGCTGGCTTATCCAGTACCAGAAATCCCGATGTCATCATGCACTTCCTGCTGCTGCGGTCACTTGGAAGAAGAGATCAGGCATCTTACGACGAGTGATGCTTTGTGCGACCTCGGCCTTCAGCGATTTGAGGTGATCGAGCAGTTTCTGTTGCACCCGGGCAATGTCGCCCGGCTTCGTCACCGGGTATTGCACCCGCACCATCAGCGTGCTAGGCCCGGCGAGGGGCAGTACTTCGAGGACCGACAAATCTCGCAGATCATCATCCGATTGATCCATCAAGACCAGGTGCAGGGTCTCTTCCACCTGTTTACATAACTGAAGTGTATGGCGATCTGGTTTCATCTAGCTATGATAGGTGAAACGATCTACAGGTTCAGTCAGCAAGGCAATCTATCATGAGCCAGCTTTGGGAACGGCAGCCAATTGCACAGGCAGACCTTTCGGTAGTGGTGCTCACCCAGGGTGCTAGTACCGATGCAGTCCAGACCTGCCTGACTGAGCTGAACCAGTTTCTGAAGTCTCGCAAGTCAACCAGTGAAGTGATCGTCCCCGCGACTGCTGCAGAGGAAGCCAGCCTGCAACCAGCACTGAACGGTATCACTAGTGCTCGGCTCGTGGTGGATGAATCGGTAAGTGCAGGCATTGGCGCAACACTCAAGGCAGGGATCGCTGCCACGCAGTATCCCTTGATACTGACTTTGCCTATAGGCTACTCCCCCAAGTATTTGAATGCGCTACTGAAAGAGATTGACCTCGTTGATATTGTTGCTGGCCTGTGGCTGCAAGACCCCGAATGTGGCATGAAGCTGTACCGCCGTGAGGTCTTTGCTCACTTGCCTATTCAGTCGAAAGGCAGCTTTGTCCAGATCGAGATACTGGCGAAAGCCAACTTCCAAAGCCGCATCCTGACAGAAGTGGCAATCGATGGCCCAGAGACTGAACTGGAGAAAGTGGGCGCTGACTTCTGGAAGGTGCTCAACAACCCCAACTTCGGCCCACCACCCGAGAAGAAGGTGGTCGAGGAAGAGGTGAAGCCAATGTTCACCAAGAACCTGCCCAGTGCGCCGGTCACGCCGGATCAGAAGGTGGAGAGTTAGATGTACTCCGTTTCCATTGTTGTATCAACCAATACACAATGGCCCCAAGCACAATGAACCCCAGTGCCACGGCCGATTGCAGTCGTTCCCCTTCGATGGTTTTTACCAGCACATAGACCATGGCCAGCACATGGATCGCTGGTGCCCACGGGTAGCCCCAGCAGCGGAACGGGCGAGGTAGATTCGGCTCCAGGTACCTCATACGGAACACCGCCGAGACAGCCAGCGTTTCAAAGATGACTGCTCCGAAGACGACGTAGTCGGTCAGGGTATCGAACGGGTTCTTGTCGAAGTTCCAGTAGGTGCGTCTCGCCAGTTCAGCACCAACGATCAGCAGGATCGTCCACAGGCTTTGCAGCAGCAGTGAAACCAGCGGTGTTCGTTCCGTGCCAGCGGTGCCACTCATCCAGCGGGGGAATAGGCCATCACGTGCCAGGGCAAAGTAGCCACGCGGGCCGACGAGCATGCTGGCATTCATCGCACCGAGTGCGGAGATGGCGATGGCTAGCGAGAAGAGTCTGCCACCCCAGATACTGAAGTCGTTGCCAAACGGAAGCAGCAACCGTTCGACAAAGACCGCAGCAACAATCTTCCCCTGTGGCAGCGTAGCCATCTCGGTGGGGGTGAGGACGAGTGCATAGGCAAAGTTCGCTGACACATACAAGCCTGCAATGATGGCGATGCCGATCCCAAAGGCCCGGGGCAGGTTCTTCTCCGGTTCCTTGATGTCCTCTGCGACCGCCCCCAGATCGGCCCAACCTTTGTAGGCCCAGAGGATGGCCAGCATCGCCGCAGCAAACCCAGTGATGCGGGGCGGAGCGCTAGCCGTCGTTTCGCTCAGCAATCGAAAATCAGCTGCACCGATCACAAAGGGTAAGGCCACGATGATGAGCAGCGTGCCGATCTTGAGCCAGGTGGTAATGTTCTGCACCCCACTCCCCCAACTGAGGCCCACGCCATTGATGGCTGTCAGCAGGATGACCACCAGCATCGAGCCCATCAGGATGGTGAACGTATCCACCTGCCAGTGCAGGAATCCATCCAGGATGGCTTCGGTGGAAAGCCAGGCGAGAGCAGCGATGGAACCGGTCCGCATCACCCAGAATTCAATCCACCCCCACAGGAATGCCGCTAGCGACCCGTAGCCTCGCTTGAGGTAGACGTAGTTGCCTCCAGCCTGCGGGAAGAGAGCAGAGAGTTCAGCGAGGGCCATCGTGCCGAAGAAAGCAATGACACCACAAGCAATCCACGCCAGGATCGACCAGTCAAAGCTGCCAAGCTGCTGAGCAACAACGTTAGGCTTCTTGAAAACCCCCGTACCAATAGTGCCCCCCACCACCAGCGAGATGGCAGTAGTCAGCGACATGACACGAGGCAGGATGTTGGACGACGGTGACGAGGTTTGCATCGTCAGAGTGTGTCGTGATTGCCGTGGCGGGTCAACAACAATGTTGCGAAAGGAGATCGACGTTGGGAATAATCTGCGAGGGATTGCATCTGAAGAGTGAATGCTTACTGGTTACGATGATGTTGAAGTCCATTGCATCGTTATTGGAAATGGCAGCCATACTGTTGTTGCTTGTTGTTCAGGTTGGAGCATCCATGCTGGTGTCGTTTGGAGTTGGTTTGCTAAGTTGCTACGTCTATTCAATGACCTTGTATACTCCTCTTCCACCTGGCACAAAAGATTGCAACACTGGTGGAATGGCTGTGTTTCTCTTATTCCAGCTCTTGTTCCTTGTCGCGGGAACGATTGCAGGCATCTGTTGGTGGTTTAACTCGACATTCAAAGAGTACATTGTTGAGACTGATTCGAGCCGAGCGGTAGAAGACGATCTACCGCCTGCTTGATCAATAGGAACGGGAGAGAGCAGTTCCGTGTTCGCTTGGCGTCCCTCGCTCACGTCTCGGGTTAGTAGTCAACCAACAACAAACAACCAGCACCAAAAACTAAGCTTTCGCTATCGGCCGGAACCCCACCCGCAGAAAGCGGATGATCATGCATGCATTGAAGCAGAGGAAGATGAAGAAGAACACTGCCCCTGCTACGTAGAGCGAATTGAAGAGGTAGGACTTCAGCAAGTCGTGAAAGCGAATGAAGTCGAAGAGGACGAGCGCTGCTCCACCGGCCAGCATGGGGCCGAAGGGCATCTCGCTGCCACCTTTGAACAGGAACATCACCACGACATAAAGCAGTCCCAATAGCACGGCATATGCCATCACCAGGATCAGTGCCTGCCAGCCGAGGAAGGCACCGATGAGCATGAGCAGATCAGCATCGCCCAGCCCCATCGCTTCCTTTTCGTAAGCCCACGAGAAGAGGCTGCGGATCAACCGAATCAGTCCGGTGCCTGCCAGCGCCCCGATGAGCGAAGTCAGGAAGCCTACATACCAGGCATTCGGCTGAGGCGGACCACTCATGAAAGGTAACGTCACATCCGAAAGAGGCGCCCAGAATGGCCAGTAGTGCAGACCTCCCATGTAGCTTTGCTGTACCAGTGGGTTGTTGATATCGAGAGGCCAGGGCCAACCGACAAAGCTGCCACCCACGATGCCGATGATGGTGCCGGGAATGGTCAAACGAAGGGGAATTTCGCGATGATCAAAATCGGTAAAGGTAGCAACGATGAGGAAGCACAGGAAGGTGATGTGGTAGAGCCAGATGTATAAGAGATTGATCGGGGCCACCTTGGCAAATGGCGAATCCGAAGTTGTCCTCAAGAAATGGACGTAGTAGTAGAACGTGGCGGCAAACAAGGTCGCGGTAAAGAGTTCGATCCAGAAGTACCTGCTCGAATACTTCACATTGCAAGTTCGACAGCGGCCTTTGAGGAACCAATAGCTGAAGAGGGGTAGGTTATCGGCCTTCTTCACCGGCTGAAAGCAATTGCCACAATGGGAACCGGGCCACCACAGGCTCTTCTCCAGTGGCATCCGGTAGATGCAGACGTTCAGAAAGCTACCAACCATCGCCCCGAAGATGAAGATGATGGGTAGCAAAATGACAGGGTATTCGAGCGGCTTGGTGAAGAAACTATTGATGCTGTACAGATCCATGCCTAAGCTCGTTGCAGATGGTGCAGAATAGACGCTAAGCTATCATCCATGTTTTGTGTGCCAGTGTCCACCTGATAGTGTGCAGTTGCGGCATACCAGGGCGAACGCTGCTCCAGCAGTCTGGCTATTTCGTCTCGTAGTGGCAACTTCGTCAGTGGCGGCCTGAACCCGTCATCAGTCTGTAACCTTTGATAGATAGTCTCGAAGGGGGCGGTGAGCCAGATGACTGTTCCGGTGGTTCGCATCAACTCGCGATTGTCTTCACGAAGGATGATGCCACCACCGGTTGAGATCACTTGCTGAGAACCTGCTGATAGCTCGCGAAGAACTTCGGATTCGAATTCCCGAAAGCATGCTTCACCGTGATGTACAAAGAGGTCGGCGATGCTCATCCCTGCACGCTGAGCGATCAGTGCATCCATCTCGATGCACTGGTAGCCAAGGGCTTGTGCCAGCTGAGGTGCCAGTGTTGTTTTGCCCGTGCCCCGATAGCCGATGAGGTAGAGATTAGTCATCGACCTTGGTGTATTCCATTTCGTAGTCGTCCACTTCGGGTGGCTTCATGGGAAGTCCTGGCTGTGGTGACACTGGGGAGATCACCTTGCGGACAGCAGTCAGCATAGCATCCACAGGTGCTGCCTGGCCGGTGAAGTGCTTGAACTGCTCTGCAGCTTGGCGGATGAACATCTCCACACCGGTGACGATCTTGCAGCCTCGATCCCGGGCTTCGCGAATCATCATGGTGGTTTCAGGGTGATAGACGCAGTCCATCACGGTGAGGCCAGGCCGGAAGACGCTCGGATGTAGCGGGCTTTCATCAATATTGGGATGCTGTCCCACCGGAGTACAGTTGATGATGATCTCGCAGTTCTGTGCATTGCGGGCATTCCAGTCGACCGCTCGGCATCCGATCTCATCAGCGAGCCCCAGTGCCTTCTCCATAGACCGGTTGGCGATGATCACCAGTGCCCCTTCCCTGTGAAGGCCATGAGCCAGTGTACGGGCCGTTCCGCCTGCACCGAGAATCAGCACCTGTCTGCCATGAACGGAATCGCCTGACTCCAGATCAGCCATTGCAGTACGGAGGGCAGCCAGTGCAGCGGGGTAATCAGTGTTGTAAGCGTAGAAGCCATCCGACCGGGGCACAAGCGTATTACCTGCTTTGCAGGCTCTGACGATATCGTCCCGTTCGTTGGCGAAGTCGTGAACCATTTCTTTGTGAGGCATGGTCACGCTGTAGCCACTGACGGGCACCTTGGCCAGCATCTGCAGGGTATCGATGAAGTCATCCTTGGGAACCTGTATTGGGACATATACAGCATTCATCCCAAGATGCTGGAAAGCAGCATTGTGAGCAATCGGGCTCATACTGTGAATAATAGGATCGCCTACGACGGCATAGACCTTGGTATCCTTGCTGATCTTGTCGTAGTGGTAGATGTTCTTCATCTCATCGAACGAGAACATACCGGGCGCAATACCGCGCTCCTTGTTGAAAGCGGCGTAGGTGAATGGAGCTCCATACTTGGCCCCCAGAATACGAGTAGGCACACCGTAATCGCCCATGGCAATGGCAATGGTTGGCTTCTTGCCATGCTTCATCAATCGCATGACTCGCCACATGTCCTGAGGCTTATCGATCTTCACAGCTACCTTCAGAACGTCTGCATCCTGGTGGTGCATCTTCTCGAAGATCTCTTCGAGGTTCTTGGGTACTTCCTTGGGGTTATGGTAGCTGACGACCCGTTTGACTTTGCCGAACCGTTTGACCTTGTCAGCGATGTCGGTTTCGATGTCAACCCAATCGAACCCGCCGACGATGGCGAGCCGCATCAGCATCTGCCGTTCGTCTTCGGTCTTTGACCAGCGCCCGCCATCTTCGCGACGGCGGATGGTGGCGATCATGGGCACTTTCTTGACTGCCAGCAATCGCTTGAGATCAATAGCCCGGCTCAGGAAGTCGAGACGGAGTTCGATCAACTCCGCCCCGGCTTCCTGAGCCATCTGGCATTCCATGATCATCATCTTGTGTCGTGTGCGTCCGATGCTGACGCAGATCATAACCAGCTCCGCCAAGGTCCTTTTCACCAGCTTAACAAAGGTTGATGCGGAATCACTCCCCATTTAGGACGAAGTAGGGGAAAATCGGGACAAATCAGGTGGAGTGTAACAGTTGTATATATCTTATACCTGCAATCTTCATTCAGAATGTTAACAAGCAGAAGCATGGCACTTCTCTCGACCACCTCACTCTCGAAAACCTACAAGGTCTATCTAAAGAAGCCCGGGCTGATGGGTGCCCTCAAGGGGCTGGTGCTTCGTGAACATAAGGAAGTGAAGGCGGTTGAGAACGTCACTTTCAGTATCGAACCGGGTGAAATCGTAGCCTTCCTCGGCCCCAATGGTGCTGGGAAGACTACCACATTGAAGATGCTGGCTGGTCTGATCTTCCCCAGTTCAGGCTCTGCCACTGTGATGGGCTTCACCCCCAGTGAACGGGTTGATGCCTTCCGTAGGCAATTCTCACTGGTGATGGGACAGAAGAACCAGCTCTGGTGGGACCTTCCCGCAGCAGACAGCTTCCAGCTTCACCGGGAAATCTACTCCATACCGAAGGATGAAGCAGAGAAGACGATCGGCGAACTGACAGAACTCTTCGGGGTAAAGGAACTGACCAAGCAACCGGTAAGGGAACTGTCGCTGGGTGAGCGAATGAAGATGGAACTCATTGCAGCCCTCCTGCACAAACCCAAGCTGCTGCTACTGGATGAACCAACCATCGGCCTTGATGTCGTAGCTCAGGTCAAGATTCAGGAATGCCTGCGCGAGTATAACCAATCTCGTGGCGTGACGATGCTGCTGACCAGCCACTACATGCGTGATGTCGAAGCCCTCTGCAAGCGGGTGATGATCATCAATCATGGCCAGCTCGTCTATGATGGAGCACTGGCAGGTATCGTTGAACGGTTCGGCCAGGAGAAACTGCTGACTCTACAGTTCAAGGAAACTGTTCCCGACGGACTGTCTCAGCATGGCACCATCCTCAGCAGCCTGGGACCGAAAGTCGAGTTGCGTGTCGAACGTGCCAGGGTGGCTCAGATACTGAGCCAGATTCTTGATCAACACGCAGTGATTGATGTCAGCGTGCAAGATCCACCTCTGGAGCAGATGATTGCTCAAGTGTTTGCCGAAGGGAAGAGGTAGGGCACGCTGTGCGTGCCTCAACTCGAAATGTGCCAGTCACTTATCGTCGCGATTGAGAATAGTACAGATCCATCTTCCGCAACAAAAAGATGGATTTCGGGGTGGGGTTTCATGCGATAGTGAAAGTCCAATGGTGAATGGCGCTCCATGTCGCGCGAGCGTCCCCCCGTCATTGACGGGGGGCAACCAACTGTCTACTTCTCGGCTTTCTGTCGTTCGAACACAAACACCACGTTCCTGGTATCTTTGGTGGCAAAGTCCTTGGGGCGATCGGTGGAAGCAACGCCGGGGAGAGTCATGCAGACAGTCCATTTGTCGCCTTCGAGTTTGTAGATGCCATACTGTGTTTTCCCTTTGGTTGCGCCGCTTTCGTGGAGGTTGTCAATGGTTCGCGGCTTGGCTTTGGGGTCAACGGTGATGGTTGCCTGATCGGTGCCGTGTGAAGATTGAGCGGTAGATTTCCCGCCTGCGCCTACCGTGAAGATAAACTCAGGCAGATTGTCTTTGGGCAACTGCATGCCACTCGCTTCCATGGAAACAGCTTTCCATTTGCCTTCGAGCGCTTTCAGTTCCTTCTGCACATCATCCCCCAGAACGGTACTGGCCAACAGCATGGGCAAAAGGGCTACGCAGACGGAAGCGATACGACGATTCATGGTATTCCCCAAGTTTGATAAGTTCACAACAAGTGTCGCTTATTCTGACTTGACCTGGTGACAACTTCAACACAATTTGAGTGAGACAACGAATAAAGGACGACACGAGTAGTGTCGTCCTTGAGTCCATTCCTGAATGACGCTCTACATCGCGCGAGCGTCCCCCCGTCATGACGGGGGGCTAACGTATCAGGCGTTGAAGTTCAATGGCGGTTGGTCGGTCCTGACCGGGTTGTTCGCTCCAGAGTCGGCTTTCGGCAGCTCGTTTCAGTGTTTCGGCCAGGTATTCTTCCAGCACCTTGGGAACATCGAGTGCATCATTGCCTAGCAGCTTGGCCCCGACGAGGCTGGTATTCTTGATGGGCTTGGTACCATTGTTCTTGAAGCGGTACTTGTCGCCTGTTGGCTTGGCCCAGGTACCTGCCTTGCTCCAGAAGGTGTTGGCATCTTTATCCTGAGCACCGTAGATGGCCATGATGGCTACCTGGCGATCGCGGATGAAGGTGATCCAGCGTTCCATCAAGCCCATGCTGAGTGCTTCATTGAGGCGATTCGTGGTGGAAATGGGCAGCACGCAAACGATGTCCTCCCCTTCAAATCGTGCCAAGGTATTACCTTGTTGATTGCCCGTACCACCGGTGTTGGGATTCATATTCGGATTGTTCATATTGGGGTTGTTCATATTCGGATTGTTGTTGGGGTTGTTGAAGCCGCCCATGTTGCCGAACCCGAGTCCACCGCCACCAAAGCCAGGAAGGCCAAAGCCAGATCTACCGGTGTTCCCTTGATTGGGGTTGCCGAAACCGGTATTCCCTTGCTGGTTGTTATTAGCCAACTGTTGACGTTGCTTGGTGCGTTGTGGGTCCATGTTCTCGTTGGCAGACCAGGCCATCGCAATAAGTCCACCTTGTTCCAGACCAATGACACCGATGGCTTTGGAATTGCAGTCTCGTGAATTGTTTTTGGTGTTGAGCCAGATCTTGACAGCGGTCAGATCGTAGAGCATCTCCAGCATGTCGAGGGAGGTGCTGTAGTCCTTGGCTTCGATGAGTTCGCGGTTCTTGGACTTCTGACGATGGGTGTTCCAGAAGACTTCTTCGACGGTTTTGCTTTTGCCATAACCACGCATGTCGATGGCAGCCACAGCATAGCCCAGTTTCTGCAGCTTTTCAGGCAGCTTGCCCCAGTCAGCCCGGCTGGCGTTCAGATTCTTCGGGCCAACAGCATGTACCAGAATGATGACAGGCGTGGTCTTACCTTTGCCCTCAGGGGCAGGGTAGTAGTCGCCTTCAATGCGAACACCATCGAAGGTATGAGCGACGAGAGACTCCGTGGCAGGTGCGGTCGATTTACCTGGAGGAACTGTCTTCCCCGGAGCAGTCTTGTCCGCAGGCATCGTCTTTGCTGGCGCATTCTTATCAGGGGGCGTCGTTTTGGCGGGAGGCTGTGCCGGTGGCGTTGTCTTGGCCGGTGTTTGCTGAGCAATCAAGCAACAACCAAACAGGACAGTGAATCCCAGAGCGAGCGAGAGACGGAGAGTCGTTTGCATGAGAATCTTCCTAAACCATCTCCATCATACTCATAAACAAGGAAAACAGGCAAGTTGTGTTCTAATATTCGGGGGGGGACGCTCATCGTCGCTGCCAGCCGGAGGCTGGCGGGCAGTGCGTCCCCAGTCGTAGACCGGGGACGAGGCCTCTACGAGGCCTTACTACTCGCCGATGATTTTGATGAGGACTCGTTTGTTGCGGTTGCCGTCGAACTCGCCGTAGAAGATTTGTTCCCAGGGGCCGAAGTCGAGTTTGCCCTGGGTGATGGCGCACACTACTTCCCGGCCCATGATCTGCCTTTTCAGATGGGCGTCGGCGTTGTCTTCCCCGGTGCGGTTGTGGTGATAGTGGCTCGGGTCGGGGTTGAATGGGGCTAACTCTTCGAGCCAGACACCGAAGTCGCGGTGCAGGCCTCGCTCATCATCATTGATAAAGATGCTGCTGGTGATGTGCATGCTGTTCACCAGCACCATACCCTCCCGGACACCACTGGCCTTCAGGGCCTTCTCGACATCGTCGGTGATGTTGAGAAAGCCCATCTTGGTAGGCAGGTTGATCGTCAGGTAGTGGGTGTGGGATTTCATTCTCTTCAGTTGTTGGTTTTTGGTTGTTTGTTGTTGGTTCATGAAGCATGGTTGCATTTTAACTAACAACCAGCAACCAACAACTCTCTTCTAACAACTACTCGATCGTGGAATCAAACACACGAACCTTCTTCCAGGTCTCTTTGTTTTCGTTGATGAAGTCGTGGTGGCGGGGGTGATCCTGGTATTTGTCGTGGGTGGCTTTGTCCTTGAAGACGAGGTGGAGGGCGACATCGAAGTCGCGGTCGTTGACTTCCCTTTTGAACTCATCAGCCAATACGCCCGCGGAAAAGTAGACGACGCCTTCGTGCTTATCGAGATACTTCTTGCAGGCATCGACGAGCTTCTGGCGAGTGGACGGGGTGCTTTCCTTCAGACTGAAGAAGACCATGTGGCCAATCTGTGGTGCGGCGCTGGACATTGGGGCTCCGTTACTAATGGGGGCAGCCTGGCTGCTGGCGTACCAGCCAGCGAACGAGAGACCAAGGGCGAGAACGATCAGCCAACTGGTGTGACGCTTCATGATGCTGCCTCCTGTGGTGGTGGTGGTAGGTGATTGTCCACAGGATACCGTACGAGGGCAGGGCTGGCCAGCACTACCTGGGGTAAAGCTGCTCGGCACGCTGGAAGAGAATCCATGAAGTGGCGATGTACTTGTCGCTGCCGATGGCTCGGTTGCCTCGATGGGTATGGGTAAAACCAGCCGGGGCGATGAGCAGGCTGCCGACTTCGGGTTTGACCTTCTTCTGCTGATAGAGGAACTCGGTTTCGCCCGCTTCCTTCACCGGGTTCAGGTAGATCGTCCACAGCAACACCCGGTGCAGGGCTTCGCAACTGGCATCGAGGGGATACTGCTCGGAATGCCAATGGGGATACCCACCCTGATCAGCAAGGTACTTCTGGATGTTGATCGACCCGGCCCGGAAGGCATGCATCAGCATTTGGGTGAAGAGTTCGTCGTTGATGTGATCGAACTTCTCGTCGTTAATCAGGGTGACTTCGGAAGTGGTTGGGTCCTGGTAGCGAAGAGCCAGCGGGCCGATCATGGCGAAGCGGTACTTGCGGATGTACTGCTTCAGCCCTTCAAACACGACCTGCATGAAACGGTTGAAGACGGGCTGCCAATCGGGGCGACCCGTGATGGTGATGTCGTAGCTGTCCTTCAATTTGGTATCGACACCAGTGCCGACTCTGCCCCGGGTTGCCTGCCCACTGGTTTCGAACTGTTGAACGATGCTCTGGCACTCTGATTCCGTCAAAACCTTCGGGTACACTTCGATAAAGTCGTCCAAGGGGCTACTCCACATCCCGGGTGTAATCGTGAAGAAAACTTCAGAATTCCTCTTCCCAGAGGTATGAAGGCTTGCTCATATAGTATGATCGTCCGGGCACCCCCTCTTCATTTTCAGAGAATCCGTATGAACCGTGATCGTCGATCCGTCCGATTCGTCCGCCCCGAACTCACACAACTGGAAGACCGCTGCCTGCCTGCCGTCATCCATCCCATCAACGACAGCGATTACGATCCCAACAGTATTCTAGTGCGGTTCAACAGTGTAGCGGAAGCAGATGCATACTCCAGCCATACCCTGCGTAGTACATCACAACTCTCGGTATCTGGTGAAGTGGCCAACCTACTGGTGCCTGGCCTGCGCACTATTACTTTTGATGGTAGCCAGGTTAGCGTCACCCAGATGATGGAGACACTGGCACGGAACCCTAGTGTTGCCTACGTCGAACCCAACTACATCATGCGGGCTCAGGTGACGCCGAACGATACCCGTTTCGGTGAACTGTTCGCCATGAATAACACAGGGCAGACGATCAGCGGAACACCTGGTGTGCCGGATGCGGATGTTGATGCAACGGAAGCGTGGGACATTTCTACCGGATCAGGCAACTTTGTCATTGCGGTGGTCGATACCGGCGTGGACTACACTCACCCCGACCTGGTGGGTAACATCTGGACGAATCCCGGTGAAATTGCTGGTGATGGAATTGACAACGATGGTAATGGTCTGGTTGACGACACTCGCGGCTGGGACTTTGTCAATAATGACAACAACCCGATGGATGACAACAGCCACGGTACACACTGTGCAGGGACGATTGGTGGTTTTGGGAATAACGGTGTTGGCGTGACCGGGGCCAACTGGCGTGTGAAGATCATGCCTCTGAAGTTCCTCTCCGCTGGCGGCAGTGGATCAACCGACGATGCGCTCAGTTGCTTGAACTATGCAGTGACGAAAGGTGCCAAGATTTCGAGCAACAGCTGGGGTGGAGGTGGTTTCAGTGCCAGCTTCAGCACAGCACTGGATAGCGCCCGTACACAAGGGCATCTCTTCGTCGCTGCTGCAGGCAATGCAGCCAACAATAACGATGCTACACCGTTCTATCCTGCAACCTATCCGCAGGACAACATCATCTCAGTAGCTTCCACGACGAACCGTGATCAACTCTCCGGGTTTTCGTGCTATGGTGCCACCACAGTGGACATCGGTGCTCCGGGTTCGAACATCCTGAGTACCGTACCCGGGGGCGGGTACGGCTACAAGAGTGGCACATCGATGGCGACACCATTGGTTGCCGGTGCTGCTGCTCTCATCTGGGATAAGTATGGGCAGTTCACCTATACCGATATTACGCGCCGCTTGTATGCCACAGTGGATCCCATTGCTGCCCTCAACGGGCGTGTTGCTTCCAACGGACGATTGAATCTATTCAAGTCAGTGCGTAACCTGGCGCCGGTGGCGGTTGCTGAATCCTTCAGCATGAACCAGGGCACCACGCTCAATGTGCCGGTGAATCTTGGCGTGCTGGCCAATGATACCGATGCCGAGAAGGACCCTTTCACAGCACAGTTAGTGACAGCACCTGCCAATGGTTCTTTGACGCTGAATGCCAATGGTTCGTTCAGTTACACACCAACACCACTCTTTGCCGGCACGGTGACATTCAGTTACGTTGCCAAAGACTTTGCACTTTCCAGTGCAGTGACAGTAGTGACCATTGACATAGCTGCTTCGAATGTGGCGCCTGTGGCTCTGAATGATGGCACCTTCATTGCACGCCCGGGAGTGGCGTTCAATCTTCCTGCGAATGGTGTGCTGGCCAATGATTCTGACCCTGATGGTCCTTCCAGTAGTTTGACAGCTGTTCGAGTCACAGATGTTACCAAGGGTTCAGTCACTCTGCGTGCTGATGGTTCCCTGACTTACACAGCCAACGCCAATGCAGCCGGGTTTGATTCTTTCCAGTACGTCGCGAATGATGGCCAACTCAATAGTTTGCCTGCCACCGTTACCTTCCGGATTAATCGTTTGCCTACCGTGCAGGCTGCCAGCTTGCTGACCAAGACCAATACTGCGGTGGGAGGCAACTTGCTGAGCCTTGCCAGCGATCCTGATCTGGATCCTTTGACGGCGAGCATTGTCAACCTCCCAGCGAATGGGACTGTTTCGCTCAATCCCACGACGGGTGCCTACACCTACACACCCAATGCGGGCTTTGGTGGGCTGGATACGTTTACCTATCGAGTGAACGATGGTTGGGAGAATAGCGCCACCGCCACCATCAGCGTTCGAGTTGATCGACTGCCTGTCGCCAACCCTGACCTCTTTAGCATTCGACAGAACACTGTTCTCGAGATGTTTGCGCCGGGAATTCTCAACAATGATACCGATGCTGATATCCCTCAGTTCCCTGATGTGCTCAGTGCTGAACTGGTGACCAATGTCAGTAATGGCACACTCAATTTTGGGATCAACGGTTACATCAAATACACACCCAACGCGAATTTTGTGGGCACCGACACGTTCACCTATCGCATCTCTGATGGCATGTATATCGGCAACACTGCCACAGTGACATTCACGGTGAACTCTGCACCAGTGGCGAATCCGGATGCTTATGTGACGTTCTCGCCACTGCTGACGGTACCTTCGTCCAGTGGTGTCCTGGTGAATGATACTTCGCCCAATTCCAATTTCCTGACTGCCCGTTTGATTTCACCACCAGTATTTGGTTCGCTCACTCTCAATTCTGATGGCAGCTTTGTCTACCAGGCAGCGAACAACTACACCGGGCCTGATAGCTTCCGGTACGTGGCCAACGATGGGTTTTATGACAGCGATCCAGCCATGGTGAATCTGACCGTGTTTGCCATGAATAATCCACCTGTGGCTGTCAATGATAGCTACACCATGACTGCCGATGGCATTCTGACTATTCCCAACCCGGGTGTGCTCAGCAACGACACTGATCCAGAGAACAATCCACTGGTGGCAACGCTCGTCGCTGGAACCAGCAATGGTACCCTGGTGCTGAACTCCAACGGTAGCTTCACTTACACCCCGCAACAGAACTTCCAGGGTGTGGATAGCTTTACCTATCAGGCATCGGATACCAATTCGCTCAGTAACACGGCAACCGTCACTATCACCGTGGGCAATCCTACACCGGTGACCAATCCGAATCGTCGGCTCATTCTGGGGCAGGAATCGGGTGGCGAGCTGAAGGTGCTCGCTGGTGAAACCGGGGCAACCGTGTTTACCATCACTCCGTACGCTGGCCACACCGGTGGCATCCGCGTGGCGATGGGTGATGTCAATGCCGATGGCGTGCCCGACATCATCACTGCACCTGGAACAAGCTCTGGTGGCGGAGTCGTCGTCTCCGGTACACCGCGAGACACGCCAAAATTAGGTTTGCCTGTGCTGGTCTTTGATGGTGTCACTGGTCTGAGGATGTCCGGCAAACTAGGTCTCGGATTCTATCCGTTCGGCAACAATTATGTTGGTGGCATCCAGGTGGCCGCAGGCGATGTCAATGGTGATGGCCGTGCGGATATCGTTGTCAGCGCTGATGCGAATCCTGGTGGAGCATGGGTTCGCACGTACAATGCAGCAACTGCAGCGCTGTTCACCACCTGGATAGGTGGCTTCAGCCCCTACACCGGTTCCGCCTTTGGTGGAGTTCGCGTGGCTGTGGGTGATGTGGTAGGCGATGGTCGTGCTGAAATCATCACGGCTCCTGCTGCGGGTACCCCCATCGTTCGCATGTACAATGCGAGTGCAGCAACGATGACTGCGGGATTGGTTCGTTCCTTCACGGCCTACAGCAGCAACGTGGCGGGCGGTGTCTTCCTGGCAACCGGCAACCTTCGAGGTGATGGCAAGGCTGAGATCATTACCGGTGCTGCAAGCAATGCCAACGGACATGTCCGCATCTTCAATGGCAGCACGGGCACGGTGATCAGCAGCCTGACGGTGGCAGGCAGCACTACCGGCCCAGCGAGGGTTGCGGTGGGCGATGTCAATGGTGATGGCGTATTGGATCTGCTGGTAGGTATCACTACTGGTAGTGCCAGTCGTGCCCGGGCCTATGATGCAGCTACGCTCAGCGAGATGCTTGGTACCAGCTATATGTACGGCATTGGCTACACCGGTGGCCTCTTTACCGCAGCACTGGGTAAGCTATCTTAAAAGTGTTGTTTGATACCAGCCCGACGCGCGAGCGAGGGAGACAAGAGTGCCAAGGAAGATGTCTTGCGATTGCAGAACATCTTACTTGGCTCTTGCGTTTGACTCGATGTGATCGCGCAATCCTCCCTCGCGCGTGGGGCTGGTAAATCCAAATGCGAGAATCATGCTCTTTCTTTCCATTGAAACTTCCTGCGATGAGACCGCTGCAGCTATCTTTGAAGATGGTTCACCTGAGACCGGGCCAATCATTCGTTCCAGCGTAGTGGCATCACAGCTGAAACTCCATGCCCGGTTTGGTGGTGTAGTTCCCGAGGTGGCTGCACGGGCTCATCTTCAGCAACTACTACATGTGGTAGATGAATCGCTCCAGCAGGCGAAGGTGAAGCTGAGCGAGATCAATGCCATCGCTGTGATGAATCGCCCCGGGCTGGTGGGTGCCTTGCTGGTGGGTGTGAGTGCAGCGAAAGCACTGAGTTGGTCATTGGGTGTTCCGTTGATTGCCGTCAACCATATCGATGCCCATCTCTATGCCTGTCGGCTGTCAGCGAAGCGCAATATCTATCCCTGTGTTGGTCTGGTCGTTAGTGGTGGTCATACGACACTGTTCCACTGCCAGTCTGCACTCGAGATCAAGCCACTGGGTGGCACTATTGATGATGCAGCTGGCGAAGCATTCGATAAGGTGGCAGCCCTCCTGGGTTTGGGCTTCCCCGGGGGCCCAGCAGTGGAGCGTGCAGCGAAGGCGGGCAACCCGAAGAAGTACCAGTTCCCCCGTAGCTTCCTTCGAGAGGAACGGCTCGACTTCAGCTTCAGCGGACTCAAGACCGCGGTTCGCTATTGCCTGCGTGATATCGAAGCGACTGGCACAGCCATTGAGGAGCAGGTGAAAGCCGACGTGGCTGCGAGTTTTCAGAAGGCTGTCGTCGATGTGCTGGTAGGGAAGTGCAGGCAAGCCCTGGAGCGATTGCAGTTAAGAACACTTGCAGTCGGTGGTGGGGTGACTGCGAATCAAACGTTTCGTTCAGCGCTGGAAGACATGGCAGAAGCGGAAGGTGTAGAACTGATGATTCCGCCGATGGCCTGGTGTACCGATAATGCCGCGATGGCTGCACTGGCCGTGGAAGCCTGGCATGCGGGGGATGTGGCGAGTTTGGATCTTGATGCAGAGCCGGTGTGGAGTGGAAGAAAGAACAAGCAGAAGTAACAGCCACCACTTCCCGTGGATGCCTACCCAAGCCCCCTCTTTCTCGCTACATTTCTAATACTCTCCCACAGTCCGTACCGGGCCGCTCTGTCCAGCGCGGTCTTCTTTCGTATTCCGGTTCCTCTCAGGAAAGACCATGTCCAAGTACGTTTATTTCTTCGGCGACGGCAAGGCTGACGGCAAAGCTGACATGAAAAACCTCCTCGGTGGCAAAGGGGCCAACCTCGCGGAGATGACCCTCATTGGCCTGCCTGTCCCCGCTGGTTTCACCCTCAGCACAGATGTCTGCACCTACTTCTACGCCAATGGCAAAAAGTACCCTGCTGAACTCAAAGCCCAGGTAGAAGAAGCACTCAAGAACGTCGAAAAGACCATGGGTGCCAAGTTTGGCGATGCGACCAACCCGCTGCTCCTCGCCTGCCGTTCCGGTGGTCGCGATTCGATGCCGGGCATGATGGATACGGTGCTCAACATCGGTCTCAATGATGTCACAGTTCAGGCCCTTGCCAAGCAGTCGGGTAACGAACGCTTCGCTCTCGATAGCTACCGTCGCCTGTTGTTGATGTTCGGCGAGGTCGTGATGGGTCTGAAGGGCCACAAGGACGAACCGTTCCACCACATCCTGGACAAGGCCAAGGAAAAGCAAGGCGTCAAACTCGACAATGAACTGAGCGTTGAGTCCCTCAAGCAGATTATCGTGGACTACAAGGCTGCTATCAAGAAGTACACCGGGAAGGACTTCCCGACCGATCCGCACGAACAAATCTGGCAGGCCATCGGAGCTGTCTTTGGCTCGTGGATGAACGATCGTGCTTGCGTCTACCGCCGTCAGTATGGCATCCCCGATGAATGGGGCACAGCTTGTAATGTGATGGCCATGGTCTTCGGCAACCTCGGCGACGACTGTGCCACCGGTGTGGCACTCACTCGTGATGGTGCTCTCGGTACTCCCGGCATCTGTGGTGATTACCTCATCAATGCTCAGGGTGAAGACGTCGTCAACGGTTCACGTCCTACCAAGCGAATTGAAGATACGCTCGGCACCGATATGCCGAATCCATTCAAGGAACTGGTAGCTGTCGGCCAGAAGCTTGAGAAGCACTACAAGAACATGCAGGACATCGAATTCACGATCTCCCGCAACAAGCTCTACATGCTCCAGACCCGCAATGCCAAGCGTACAGGCTTCGCTGCTGTCCGCGTGGCGACTGATCTGGTCGAAGAAGGCATCATCAGCAAGGAAGAAGCGATTTCGTCCAAATTCATTCCTGCGGGTGACTTGAGCCAGTTGCTTCAGCCTCTCTTCAATCCCGAAGCCAAGAAGGCAGCCAGCAAGGCAGGCAAGCTGCTCACCAAGGGCATTGCTGCTGGCCCTGGTGCTGCAACGGGTAAGATTGTCTGCACCCCTCAGCGTGCTGAAGCAATGAAGCAGGCTAACCCGAACATTAGCCTGATCCTCGTCCGCAAGGAGACGACTCCTGAAGATTTGCGAGGCATGAAGGCCGCCCTCGGCATCCTGACTGCAGTCGGTGGTGTGAGCAGCCACGCTGCTCTCGTCAGCCGCCAAATGGGTAAGGTTTGCATCGTGGGTGCAGGCGAACTAAACATCGATAACGACAAGGGCATCGTCACCGTGAAGGGGCAGACCTTCAAGGAAGGTGATGACATCAGCATTGATGGTTTCACTGGCGAAGTCTTCGCTGGTTCCATCGCCACCAGCCCCAGCGAAGTGGTGCAGGTGCTGATCAAGAAGGAACTGGCTCCTGAGAAGTCCGACGTCTATCGCCGCTTCAAGATGGTGATGGACTGGTCTGATCAGTACCGCAAGCTCAAGGTTCGCACCAATGCTGATCTTCCCGATCAGGCTGCGGAAGCGATTGCATTCGGTGCAGAAGGCATTGGTCTCTGCCGCACCGAGCACATGTTCTTCGATCACATTTCCGAGATGCGTGAGATGATCATGGCGGAAGACCTCCCCGCTCGCGAGAAGGCTCTTGCCAAGTTGCTACCCTTCCAGCGTGCAGACTTTATCGGTCTCTTCAAGGCGATGGCAGGCAAGCCGGTCACCATCCGTCTGCTCGATCCACCACTGCACGAGTTCCTGCCTCACGGACCAAGTGAACAGAATGAACTCGCCACGAAGCTGGGTATCAGCAAAGATCAAATCATGCGTCGTGTGAGCGAACTGCACGAAGCCAACCCGATGCTCGGCCACCGTGGCTGTCGTCTCGGCATCGTCTATCCTGAAATCACCGCGATGCAGGCCCGGGCTATCTTTGAAGCTGCGGTTGCAGTCAAGAAGGAAGGCATCACGGTTCTACCAGAGGTAATGATTCCTCTCGTTGGCTTCCAGAAGGAATACACCAACCAGGAAAAGATCGTCCGCGATACCGCAGCTAAGGTCTTTGCCGAGACAGGCACGACCTTGGAATACATGGTCGGCACGATGATCGAACTGCCTCGCGCTTGCGTGGTGGCAGATCAGATTGCTACCAACGCTGAGTTCTTCAGCTTCGGCACCAACGATTTGACCCAGACCACACTGGGCGTCAGCCGAGATGATTACGGCCCGTTCATCAGTCCTTACACTGATCCGAAGAAGGCTGACATCATCGCCGCTGATCCCTTTGCCACCATCGATCAGGATGGCGTGGGTAGCCTGATGCAGATGGGTGTCGAGAAGGGCCGAGGCGTTCGCAAGCAACTCAAGATCGGCATCTGCGGCGAACACGGCGGCGACCCCGATAGCGTCAAGTTCTGCCACAAGATCGGCCTGGATTACGTGAGCTGCTCACCATTCCGGGTACCGATCGCACGCCTGGCAGCGGCGCAGGCGGGGTTGGGGAAGTAGGCATCTCTTGATGAACGAATGCCCCGTGCAAGTTGCATGGGGCATTTTCATGTACAGAGAGTGACTCGACATTTGACATGAAGGTCTGGTATGATGGATACGGAGGGCAAAAAATGAAGATCAAAGTTCAAATTCGTGCAGAACCCCTCGGCGGCTTTTCCGTGAGAGTACCTGCATTTCCAGGATGCTATTCCGAAGGTGAAACACTGGACGAAGCTTTAGTCAATATCGGAGAAGCAGCTCAGCTTTGGTTTGAAGTTGCTTCCGAAGTTCAGAATGAAGATCGATGCTAGTTTGTACCCCCAACACCATTCGCCCACTCATGTCGTCCTCCATATCGTGAAGGTGTCTCGTCACGAAGGAACGAACCGTGAGCTTGCGTATCCTCATTACTGGTGGCACGTTTGATAAGTATTACGATGCCATCCAGGGCGAATTGACTTTCAAGGAAAGCCACCTGCCGGCGATCTTGCGGCAGGCGCGGGCAACGTTGCCTATTGCTATCGAAATGTGTCTGCTGAAAGACAGCTTGCAGATGAATGATCACGACAGGCAGGATATTCTGCAGGCGTGCCGTGCTGCGAGTGAGGAGCAACTCGTGATTGTGCATGGCACCGATACGATGGTGCAGACAGGGCTCGTTCTCCACGAAGCCAGCCTGGCGAAGACTATTGTTCTGACAGGGGCCATGGTGCCCTACGCGATCCGTGAATCGGATGCTCTCTTCAACCTGGGGTTTGCCCTGGCTGCGGCCCAGTGCTTGTCACATGGAGTATACGTAGCCATGAACGCCCGGGTGTGGCCGGCAAACATGGTCACGAAGAATAAGAAGCTTGGAGTTTTTGAGCAAATACCAGCATAGTGGTTATGGCTTGGCTGGTGTTACTTCGAGTTGATTCTCGACGTTGTAGATGCCTGGTTCCAGGCGAACCATGGCAGCAGCGAGTTGCTTGGAGTAGTCGCTGCCTACCTTGCCACGAAGGATGGCGGTGTCGCCTTGCAGGAAGACTTGCAGATTGCTCACACCTTGCATGCCGGGTGAGGTGCTCAATCGTTGTTGCAAGTCAACGCTGGGGGTAACCGTAGTCGTGATGTTGTTCACAGGTTGGCCGTTGTAGTTTACGGAGTAACCCATGTTTGGGGCAGTGCCTTGTTGATTGTTCATGCCCATGCCACCGAGGAAACCGCCACCGCCGAGGAAGCCACCCGTGTTTCCCCCGAAAGTTCCCATGCGGTTTTGACCTGTCAAGCCGCCTCCCAGGGTATTGCGATTGCCACCAGCGAAACCGCCAGTTGTGCCGAGCGTACCGAGATTGGTACCACCACGATTGGCATTGAGATTATTTGTCCCCAGGTTGCCCGTACCGGAACGGTTCGCTCCGCCGGTAGCATTGGTGTTGAAGCCACCGCCACTGAACGAACTGCCAAGGGTCGAGCCTGTGCCGGTGCTGGAGCCACTGCCCGAACCGGAGGGACGGTAAGCAGCAAAAGGATCAGTGTTCGTATTGGCGAGCGTAGCACCGTTGCCGAAAACGGTCTTGAAGTTCAGATCAACATTGGCGCCGAGGAGTGTGGTATTCGCCTGGCCAGCCAAACCGGTTCCAGCAGCACCGCCACCTTGACCACCGCCGATACCTGTCCCAGTGTTACCCGTATTCTGTGCATACGATGTGAGAGGAGCACTTACCAGAAAGACTGCAGCTACCGCAAAGTACCAACGCTTCATGGCGAAACTCCTAATCACTCGCATCACAGTAATAGTCGCCCTTTCATTGCCAAAAAACAAGCGAATCTGGTAGACTTTAACTATTTCTCATGGAATGGCTTGAAAACCTGCCCATTTTGCCAGACTTTGCGGAGCGTAGGGTTCGAAACCCGTACTCTGTAGAGCAGACAAGGGAGACAACCAGCATGGCCATCCTGCTCGTACTGCTACTTCTGAATAGACCTGATACCACCACAGCTACGTTTCTGCAAAGCTGTCAGCAAGCTGATGGTGGCTATAGAACCCATCCCACTGAGCAGTCAACCTCGCTTAGTGCTACCTCAGCTGCACTGCGGGCACTCAACTATCTTCACACCAAGCCACAGCAGTTGAGCAAGACCAAAGCCTACGTCTGGGCCTGCTTCGATAAGAAGACCGGGCAGTTCCGTGACAAACCTGATGGTAAGCAGAGCTATCGTTCCACCGCAGTGGGTGTGATGGCGGTAGTAGCCATGCGGGAACGACTGAACGATGCAGACCGGGAACGGGTACTGAAGGCGCTTCTCGACAGCAAACAGCCTGAAGAGATTCGCCTGGGGGCAGCAGCCATCGAATCACTTATGGTCGATAAGCAACTCAGCAGCGTGCCAAACGGTTGGCTTGAGAAGTTGAATACTACCTTCGGTCCACTGCATCAAGCCGATGGAAGTTACAGTAGTGGGTCGGATCAGGCACGAGCATCTGCAGGCTACTCTGCCGCCTACCT
>WBZX01000627.1_pt1 | contig 30897 bp, 25 predicted proteins | sample 5204211 | NCBI WGS metagenome assembly WBZX01 (sample SAMN12344362, study PRJNA552823) | activated sludge metagenome | biome: Activated sludge suspended growth; feature: Nitrification reactor; material: Wastewater; isolation source: activated sludge from nitrification reactor of wastewater... | reverse complement strand
GTACAAAATCAACTCAAAGTGATGGATGAAATGGAAGAGAGGTTTGGGCAACTACCCCTCTTCTAAAACTCGGTCGCTTGCGGCCGAGTTCTTTATAATTATGAACAAGATTTAATTCCGGATTTATTTTTTTCTTACACTTCCTTGCAACAATAAACAAAATTTTTATATTTTCTGGTCTTGAAATTTTCATGGATAGATCCTATTATCAGCACTCATGGTTAACGACTGCTAATATTGGTTTTTTCAAATTAGAGTTTTGAGTATTTTGGAAATTCATGAAAACAAATTACAGACTATTGTAGTAATTTCAAATTGTTAATTTTAATAGGAGAGAACAGCATGAAAATTCGCCCTTTGCATGATCGTGTGATCGTTAAGCGACTAGAGGATGAGCGCAAAACTGCGTCAGGTATTGTTATTCCGGATAGTGCGGCAGAAAAACCAGATCAAGGTGAAATCTTGGCAATAGGAAAAGGCAAAGTGGGTGATGATGGAAAAGTTCGCCCGTTAGAAGTTAAAGTTGGTGACAAAGTATTGTTTGGTAAATATGCCGGACAATCTGTAAAGGTCCAAGGTGAGGAGCTTTTAGTCATGCGGGAAGAAGATATTATGGGCGTGATTGAAGGTTGAGCGTGTCAATCCATTACCTGCTAAAGACAATATTTTGAGAAATTAGGAGAAAAGTTATGTCAGCAAAAGAAGTGAAGTTTGGTGATTCAGCGCGCCATCGAATGGTAGCCGGTGTTAATGTTCTGGCCGATGCAGTGAAAGTAACCTTAGGACCTAAAGGCCGTAATGTCGTATTGGATCGCTCTTATGGTGCACCGACTATTACCAAGGATGGCGTTTCAGTTGCTAAAGAGATAGAACTGAAAGATAAATTTGAAAATATGGGTGCACAGATGTTGAAGGAAGTGGCCAGCAAAACATCGGATGTGGCCGGTGATGGCACTACTACCGCGACCGTATTAGCACAAGCCATTGTCAAGGAAGGCATGAAATATGTCGCTGCAGGTATGAATCCTATGGATCTCAAACGTGGAATCGACAAAGCAGTGACTGCAGCTATTGGTGAGTTGAAAAAACTGTCAAAGCCATGTGCGACAGCCAAGGAAATTGCTCAAGTTGGCAGTATTTCTGCAAACTCTGATAATGAAATAGGCAAGATCATTGCGGATGCAATGGATAAGGTTGGCAAGGAAGGTGTGATTACCGTGGAAGACGGATCAGGACTGCAAAATGAACTGGAAGTGGTTGAAGGTATGCAGTTTGATCGTGGTTATCTGTCTCCTTACTTTGTGAGTAGCGCAGAAAAACAAATTGCTTTACTGGATAACCCTTTTATTCTATTGCATGACAAGAAAATATCTAATATCCGTGATTTGTTGCCGGTATTGGAGCAAGTCGCCAAAGCCGGTAAACCATTATTGATTATCGCTGAAGATGTCGATGGTGAAGCACTGGCAACTCTGGTTGTAAATAATATTCGCGGAATTCTCAAAACCTGTGCAGTTAAAGCACCGGGCTTTGGTGATCGTCGCAAAGCTATGCTGGAAGACATTGCGATTCTAACGGGTGGCACTGTGATTGCTGAAGAGGTTGGTTTAACTTTAGAGAAAGCTACATTGAATGATTTGGGACAAGCCAAACGTATCGAAGTTGGTAAAGAAAACACCACGATTATTGACGGTGCAGGTAATGCCGGTAATATTGAAGGCCGTGTTAAACAAATTCGTGCTCAGATCGAAGAAGCTACCAGTGATTATGATAAAGAGAAGTTACAGGAACGTGTAGCTAAACTGGCTGGTGGTGTTGCGCTTATTAAAGTTGGTGCTGCTACTGAAGTGGAAATGAAAGAGAAAAAAGCGCGAGTTGAAGATGCGTTACATGCAACCCGTGCGGCGGTCGAAGAAGGTGTTGTTCCTGGCGGCGGTGTGGCGTTGTTACGTGCCATTTCAGTTGTTAAACAAACTAAAGGTGACAATCATGATCAGGATGCAGGTATTAAGATTGTTCTGCGTGCTCTTGAAGAACCGTTGCGCCAAATTGTAATCAATTGTGGTGATGAACCGTCTGTGGTTGTTAATAAAGTTGCTGAGGGCAAAGGCAATTTTGGTTACAATGCAGCAACGAGCGAGTACGGGGATCTAGTAGCGATGGGTGTTTTGGATCCAACAAAAGTTACGCGCTCCGCTTTGCAGAATGCGGCTTCGGTCGCTAGCTTGATGTTAACTACAGATGCAATGGTTGCAGAGCTACCTAAAGAAGATATTGCACCAGCCGGTGGTATGGGTGGTATGGGTGGTATGGGTGGTATGGGTGGTATGGATATGTAAGTATTTGTATCATAATCACTCAATGATTTGATATAAAACAGACCCCGATATTCTTTGGGGTCTGTTTTTTTGTTTTTATTGGGATGATTCGAGGAATAAAGGCACTTATTAGATGTTTTATTTTTTCTCTAAAGATACTTTATCGTGATAAATTCCAATTTATGAATAAACTAGAAAGTTATTCAGCGCCTGAAGAGCTTCTTAAAGACCGTGTGATTCTTGTCACGGGCGCTGGGCAAGGCTTAGGACGTGCTGTGGCATTGACTTATGCAAGCTATGGTGCGACGGTGATTTTACATGGGCGCAAGGTGGAGAAATTAGAGCGCGTTTATGATGAAATTGAAACCATAGGCAAAGCGCAGGCACTTATTTATCCGTTGAATCTGGAGAATGCTGAAGGCAAAGATTTTTTAGCCATAGCGCAAGCGATAGAACAACAACTGGGACGCTTGGATGGGATTTTGCATAATGCGGCATTTCTGTATGGCTTAAGTCCGATAGAGAACCAGACGGTTGAGCAATGGCGAATCATGTTGCAGGTTAACTTGATTGCGCCTTTTGCTTTAACAAAGGCGTGTCTACCTTTATTAAAGGCTGCTCCCGATGCCAGTGTGATTATGACATCGAGTTCTCATGGGCATAAACCATCGGCCTATTGGGGAGGTTTCACGGTTGCAAAAGCGGGTATTGAAGCTTTGGTGAAGGTTCAAGCCGATGAATGGGAAGCTATGTCAAATTTGCGAATCAACACCATTGTGCCGGGCATCGTTAATTCACCACAGCGTGCTAAAACCCATCCAGGCGAAGTCAAACAAACGATGCGACAACCGGAAGATCTAGTGACAACTTATTTATACCTGATGGGACCAGACAGTAAAGGAATAAGTGGTCAGACAGTATTTTGTCAGAGTAATGAATGATCTGGCTGCGGTTAGAGGGATTAGAAGGTATAATCGCGAAGATAGAGTAATGCGAAAGTGGCGGAATTGGTAGACGCACCAGATTTAGGTTCTGACGCCGAAAGGTGTGGGGGTTCGAGTCCCCCCTTTCGCACCAAGTTAGATTGTATATTATTGCAGAACTATCCTATCTGCTGGATATCAAAAATTGGTAGATGGAATATACGGATAGTGTGCGCTGTGTTGAAAAATATTTAATCAGTCGGGAATTTTAATGGGATCAAATGTAGAGAACCTCGGTGCATTGGAGCGTCGTTTTGATATTACAGTTTCTTTGGAGAAACTGCAGGATGAAATTGGGAATCGCCTAAAGCGACTGGTAAAAACAACTAAGTTGCAGGGTTTTCGTCCTGGAAAGGTTCCATTAAGGATGGTCACACAAATGTATGGCGCACAAGTTCAACAGGATGTTTTGAATGATGCCGTGCATAAGGAATTTACAGATACTATTAAGGAATTAAATTTACAGGTTGTTGGGTACCCGCGTTTTGAAGCGAAATCATTAAATGATAACAATGCATTCTATGTATTCAGTGCGACATTTGAAGTTTATCCCAAAATAGTTATTGGGGACTTAAGTGAGCAGAATATACAACGTCCTAATGTGCAAGTGGGGGATGCCGATATTGATAAGACATTGGATATGCTGCGTAAGCAACGTGTGGCATATCAATCAGTTACTCGTTCAGCAAAAAAAAGTGATCGGGTTAAGATAGATTATCATGGTGTTATCGATGGTCGTGATTTTCCGGGCGGGGAAGCCAAGGATATTCAATTGATACTTGGAGCTGGAAAATTTCTTAAGGAATTCGAAACTTCACTTATCGGTATGAAGATGGGGAACAGCAAATCATTTGATGTTGTATTTCCGGAAAACTACCATGATAAAGATATTGCAGCAAAAACTGTCACGTTTGAAGTAAAACTGAATGCACTTGAGGAATCAGTGTTGCCGAATTTAGATGCAGATTTTGTTAAGTTACTCGGTATTCCTGATGGGGATATTAAGAAACTGCGAGAAGGAATTCAGCAGGATTTGGAACGTGAGGTTTCGAAGAGGGCCAGATCGAAGATTAAAGAACAAATCATGCAGTCGCTATTAGATACAACTCAGATCGATGCGCCAAGTATTCTGATTAATCAGGAGATAGAGCGGCTAATGCAACAAGCAAGAGGCAACCTTGAAGCACGGGGGATGAAAACTAAAGAGATATCTCTGACAGCGGATCTTTTTAAAGAGAAAGCAGAATATCGAGTGAAGCTGGGTTTAATTCTAGCGGAGCTTATAAAGGTACATGCTTTAAAAGCTACACCAGAACAGGTTCGCAGCATAATAGAAGGCGCGGCGCAAAGTTACGAGAACCCAGAACAAGTTATCAAGTGGCATTACGCCTCCTCAGAACGCTTGCAAGAAGCAGAATCATTGGCACTAGAAGAGAATGTAGTAGACTGGGCACTCAAAAAAATAAAATTAATAGATACAACGATAACATTCGATGAGTTAATGGGGATACCTGATGACACCACTATTTGATAATTTACGCGATTCAGAACCTAGGAATCTGGGTCTGATTCCTATGGTGATAGAAACAAGTGGGCGAGGTGAACGTGCCTATGATATTTATTCCCGTTTATTAAAGGAAAGAGTTGTGTTTCTGGTTGGTCCGGTTACAGAAGCGAGTGCGAACTTAATTGTTGCACAGTTTTTATTTCTGGAATCTGAAAATTCAGAAAAAGACATACATTTTTATATTAACTCACCTGGCGGTATGGTATCGGCTGGTCTGGCTATTTATGACACAATGCAATATATTAAACCAGATGTAAGCACATTATGTATTGGCCAAGCAGCAAGTATGGGAGCATTATTACTAACTGCGGGAGCAAAAGGAAAACGTTACTGTTTACCAAATTCGCGTGTGATGATCCATCAACCGTTGGGTGGTTTTCAAGGACAAGCTTCTGATATTGAGATACATGCACGCGAGATCTTGTATCTTAAAGCCCGATTAAATGAGATTATGGCAAAACATACGGATCGACCAGTATCCGATATAGAAAAAGATACAGATCGTGATAATTTTATGAGTGCAACTGAATCAGTAAACTATGGTTTAGTTGATGCAGTACTAGTACATAGGGACGAAAGTGCAAATTAAGTGATATATGATGCTGACGCTTATAAAAGAATTTTATTTTAATCACGAGTACTTAAACTCGATTACTGTGGGATAAAAATATGCCAGACAAAGCTAGTAGCGAGAAACTTCTTTACTGTTCTTTTTGCGGCAAAAGTCAGCATGAAGTAAGAAAACTGATTGCAGGTCCATCTGTGTTTATTTGCGATGAATGTATTGATCTATGTAATGACATCATTCGTGAAGAAATGCAAGGCGATGATGCAACGAAATTGGTTAAGTCAAATTTACCAGTACCTCGTGAAATTTGTCAAATACTTGACCAGTATGTAATCGGACAAGAATCAGCGAAAAAGATACTTTCTGTAGCAGTTTATAATCATTATAAACGCCTGAGAAATGTAGCAAAGTCAGATGAAACGGATGATATTGAGCTTTCAAAAAGTAATATCCTTCTTGTTGGTCCAACTGGTTCAGGAAAAACTCTACTTGCACAAACTTTAGCCCGGCTTTTAGATGTGCCTTTTATTATGGCAGATGCTACAGCTTTGACTGAAGCGGGCTATGTCGGTGAAGATGTTGAAAATATTATTCAGAAATTGCTACAGAAATGTAATTATGATGCTGAAAAAGCGCAGAGAGGTATTGTATACATTGATGAGATAGATAAAATTTCACGCAAATCTGATAATCCTTCAATTACACGTGATGTTTCAGGTGAAGGTGTACAACAGGCATTATTAAAATTAATTGAAGGCACTATTGCCATGGTTCCACCTCAAGGTGGGCGAAAGCATCCCAATCAAGAATTTATTCAAGTGGATACTACCAATATTTTGTTTATCTGTGGTGGTGCATTTGATGGTCTTGATAAGGTGATTAAAGCGCGTACCGAGAAAGGTGGAATTGGTTTTGGTGTTGATGTGAAAAACCATAGCCGAAAGGATATGAACAAGGTTTTGCAGCAAGTAGAACCAGAAGACTTGGTTAAATTCGGTTTGATTCCTGAATTTGTTGGGCGTTTACCTGTTGTGGCAACACTAGAGGAACTGAATGAAGCAGCATTAATTCAGATCTTAACAGAACCGAAGAATGCACTTGTAAAACAATACTGGAAGATGTTCAATATGGAAGGTGGGGTTGATCTAGAATTCCGGGAACCTGCCCTCAAAGCAATCGCAAGCAGGGCTTTGACGCGAAAAACAGGGGCGCGTGGTTTGCGTTCAATTCTGGAAGAAATCCTATTGGATATTATGTATGATCTTCCATCATTAGATAATATTTCTAAAGTGGTCATTGACTATAATTCAGTTAATGACGATATTAAGCCAATACTAATTTACTCAGATCAACCAAAAGTTGCTAAACGTTCCAAATAAAGCACTCAGGAACTTCCTGCGGATTACGGGTGTTTCAATCTTTGCGCTGATCTTTTCACCCCGCAGCGCGTGCGGAGAGCTAGAGGGTTCGTACAGATTCAAGAATAGCGGTGAATTTGTTTTAGTCAATGGGAATAAAATCTGTATTTATCCTTCTATTTTTAGCTATTTCATTTGATAGAGGTGTGTTAGCGTATATAAAAATTTTTGTCTTGAATTTTTGATTGCTGTACATATGTTATTACTAAATCGTATATTTTATAAATGAGTAGATATGATTCCTTTGGATGATAATTCTGAACAATTGTTACTGCCACTTCTGCCACTGCGTGATGTGGTTGTTTTTCCGCATATGGTCATTCCATTATTTGTGGGAAGACAAAAATCTATTAAAGCACTTGAGCTTGCAATGGAATCGAATAAAAATATTCTGCTTGTTGCTCAGAAAGTAGCATCTAAGGATGATCCTGCCCCTGAGGATCTCTATGATGTATGTAGCGTTGCTAGCTTATTACAGATGCTGAAACTACCTGATGGAACCGTTAAAGTCTTGGTAGAAGGCAATTACCGTGCCCGTATTCTGGAATTGATTGATTCGGAAACTCATTTTTCTGGTAGGGCGTCGCAAATATCATCTGGTATAGAAAGTAACTCTGAAGCCGAAGCGATGCGACGCGCCATCCTAACTCAGTTTGATCAATACGTAAAACTTAATAAAAAGATTCCACCAGAAATCATTACTTCACTGGGGGGCATAGATGATGCCGGGCGTTTAGCGGATACTATCGCGGCCTATCTACCATTAAAGCTTGAACAGAAGCAAGAAGTATTGGAAATTTTTGATGTGTCCAAACGTTTGGAACATTTGTTAGGTTTACTGGAAACAGAGTTAGATATACTGCAAGTAGAAAAACGTATTCGCGGAAGAGTTAAACGTCAGATGGAGAAGAGCCAGCGTGACTATTACCTTAATGAACAAGTTAAAGCGATTCAAAAGGAACTGGGCGAAGGTGAAGATGGCGCGGATTTAGAAGAAATTGAGAAGAAGATTAGATCCGCTCAAATGCCTAAAGAAGCACACACTAGGGCTGAGTCAGAATTGAAGAAACTTCGTTTGATGTCTCCGATGTCCGCAGAAGCAACCGTAGTGCGTAATTATATTGATGCATTGGTAGCTTTGCCATGGAAGAAGAAAAGCAAAATTAATCAGGATCTCAAAGCGGCGGAAGTAGCACTTGAGAAGGACCATTATGGCCTGGAGAAGGTTAAAGAACGGATTGTTGAGTATTTAGCAGTACAGCAGCGTGTTAGTAAAATGAAAGCTCCGATTCTTTGTCTTGTTGGCCCTCCAGGTGTTGGAAAAACTTCATTAGGCCAATCGATTGCACATGCTACAAACCGAAAATTTGTGCGTATGTCGCTTGGTGGTGTGCGCGATGAAGCTGAGATTCGTGGGCATCGGCGAACCTATATCGGATCTATGCCGGGTAAAATCTTGCATAATATGAGCAAAGTAGGTGTTAAGAATCCATTGTTTCTACTGGATGAAGTGGATAAGATGGGCATGGATTTCCGTGGGGATCCATCTTCTGCATTACTGGAAGTTCTGGATCCGGAACAGAATAATACATTCGTTGATCACTATATTGAAGTGGAATATGATCTATCCGATGTTATGTTTGTGGCAACAGCGAATACTCTGAATATTCCTCCAGCACTACTTGATCGTATGGAAGTGATCCAATTGTCAGGATATACAGAAGACGAGAAATTGAATATAGCTACGCGCTACCTATTAACTAAGCAGATGCAAAACCATGGCCTCAAGGAAAATGAACTAACTGTTTCAAACTCTGCTTTGCAGGATATTGCTCGCTATTACACAAGGGAAGCAGGCGTACGAGCAATGGAGCGAGAAATTTCAAAAATTTGCCGAAAAGCTGTAAAAGCGATGTTACTCAAAAAGGGCAAAAACAAAGTGATTGTTACATCGCGTAATCTGGATAAATTCTTAGGAGTAAGGCGTTTTACATACGGTATTGCAGAAGAGAAAAATCAAGTTGGTCAAGTAACAGGGTTGGCTTGGACGGAGGTCGGTGGTGAATTGTTAACAATTGAAGCTGTGGTATTACCTGGAAAAGGAAAGACTATTACTACAGGTAAGCTGGGTGAAGTGATGCAGGAATCTATCCAAGCGGCACTTTCTGTGGTGAGAGGTCGTTCTTATTCATTAGGTATACCTGAGGATTTTTATCAAAAGAATGATATTCATATACATCTTCCGGAAGGTGCAACACCAAAAGATGGGCCAAGTGCAGGTATTGGTATCTGTGTTGCGATGGTATCGGTTCTCACAAATATTGCTGTGAAGGCCGATGTTGCTATGACAGGTGAAATTACTTTAAGAGGGGAAGTGCTGCCGATAGGTGGATTAAAGGAAAAATTACTGGCTGCACATCGTGGTGGTATTAAAGTAGTGATTATTCCTGAGAAGAATGTGAAGGATCTTACTGATATTCCTGCAAATGTTAAAAATCAATTGACTATATACCCCGTCAAGTGGATAGATCAAGTACTTGATTTAGCACTAGAACATAAACCAGAGTTGCTACCGGTTTCAATTGCACAGTCATCTCTACAGTCAAATGCAGAGGATAAGCTAGTAGAAGCTGTGATTAAGCATTAAGCTGTACTTTTATTCTCAATCTCTTTTTCTAGTTCTAGGTTAATATCTATAAATTCAATATCCCGAAGTTTACTGTGGGGTATTGAATTTATTTCCTTATGTTTTATTCCTTTTTCTTGCGAAAAGAAATTCTTCGAAACACTGGAATACTCAGCAATCCAATAAGAACCCCAATCAGCATCATTCCATAATTTTGGAAGTTATTATTCGTAAATGCGGTAATTTGTCTTATCATCGCATTTTGCTCTGCTTTGTCGGAGACTTTGGGTAAGTTTTCCGCTTCATAGGTGTCGTTTATATTGTAAGGCGTTAACCCAGGAATGCTCGGTATATTTTCCCCGCCTTTGCCGACTACTAATTGTGCCTTCATACCTTTTTCCATGTGATGGGAAATATCACAGTGGACAAGAAAGGTATCATCAGATCCTGGCACGATAATCGTACCGGATACAGTCTTGGGACCAGTTACTTCAAGGTGGAACATGCCATATTTATACAAGTACTTAGGTAGGCCATGCATCATGAATTGATGGCGGATATTATCTTCGTTGATAAAGTGCCAGGTAACTTTTGCACAAGGTTTAACATTCCATTGTTGTTGATCAAATGCAAAAGCCGTTCCAGGAAATTTTGCGGCATATTTTCTGCCGGCGCGCACTGTAATTTCAATCTCTTCTGAGATGCTTTTACAGCTACTAGGCAGTTTGTCCAGATTTTGTCCCATAATCATGGTGCCTTCATGATCCATGAGATGATCATGATCCATGTGGTGGTGGTGGTGACCATCGCCATGATCGGTGGATTTAGTACTGTGTTCACTGTGATCAGTAGCATGGTCATGGTCCATATCGTGGCCACTGTGGTCCTGAGTGTGTTGTCCCTCATGATCATCTGTCATAGCGCCGCTGTCTTTGCTCATGCTATGGCTGCTGCTATGATCATGCTGATCTTTACTCATCTCATGACCACTGTGGTCATGGTGATCATGTTCGCTTGGTTTTGTTTGCTGCTGTGCGATCGCATGTGTACTGAAAGCAAAGATACCTGCCAGCAAAAAAGTAATCGTTGTAGTCTTAGCCATTGTTAGCACCTCCTTTGGGGCTTCTTAGACGTGAAACCGCTGCAACAGCGCTTTGTTTGATTTGCTCCCGCTTGGCGAAAATCAGATAGATGAACAATCCTATCAGCAGTCCATATAGTGCGTTAAGCAACGAGGTTTGTGTCGTAGCACTGATACCCATCGTTTGCCCGGCAGGCGAACCCAGACTGGACCATTCATCGAGATCCTGCCATATCGGATACCTTCTTTCATAATATTCTTTGGTGAAGAATTCACTTAAATCAATACCAAAGTGGCTCACCTTGGGTAAACCGCTGCCATTCAGATAGGATGTATAAACAATGGAGCTCATACTGCCGCCTTCGGCCATACCGTTCGTGGTAATCCCCTTTTCCCGGTGATCATGGATCAGCCAATCACCTTCACCATAACTGTGCTTACCATCATTGACAGTCTCCAGCTTCAGATCCAGACGTTGCGCCGGCGCCATATCGAACACATCACGCATAATCTGCGCAATCGGATTATGTTCCACACCGTCATAATGCGTAATCGTGGCGTGGTGCCCGTGAGTATGGATGGCAATGAGTTCGCCGCCGCTGTTCAACAAGCGCAATTTTATCTTTTGATCAGGCTCAACGATAATTAAAGATTCCCTTAAGGTATATGGAAATGATAGTCCATTCAGGGTGTAGTAATCCTCGGTTGAATCGGTAGCGTCATAACGTTGATTCATGTCGCGTGCAATAAGCCGTGGATCGTTATATTTCTGAACGATCTCAGTTAATTCTTTATCCATCGCGTGATAGTGCAGATCGTATTCCTGATCAAATTGTTCTTTAACAGCGACGGATGGATGACGAACATGACCCGCGCCTATGTTTAAGGTCTGCAGCCAATTATTCGGTTTGTTTTCTTCAACCACAATCATTCCGCCAAGCCCCATTGCTAAATGGGTATGCGTCTGAACGTGACAGTGATAAAACATGGTACCCGGCTGGCGTGCTTGAAATTCATAGATACGCCGTTCTCCAGGCATCAATTCTCTTTCACTGGTTTGCGGTACACCATCATTCCCGCCATGATCTTTATGAGAGAAAGGGTGATCGACGCCGTGCAGATGAATGCTATGTGGAAAATAATGGGTATTTTCCAACACGATTTGTACAATATCGCCAACCTCAACACGAATAACGGGCGAAGGAAGCCTAAGTAACGGATTAGCTCTCACGCTCTCAAAATTCTCTGTCGACATGCCACTCGTTTTTGGAGCAAACACCCATGCACCCGGTTGTATGCCAGGTGCAATATCAAATGTAGGCAACAGTCCTGGAAAATCGGGTGACTTGCCATTCAGTTCCATGATTTCCAGCTTGATGATAATTCGATCAGGATCACCATCACCATCCAGATCATCGGTTTTAATAATGGCATCCGGTGAAAGCCCTGTTTTCATCAGAGTTTCCATAGAGATATGATTGGTTCCTTTAACTGCTGCGGCAATCCAAGCGGGATTATCCGGACTGCAACCCGGTGATGCTTGAATTTTGACGCCTTCAATTTCCTGAGCTTCCCGCCATGCAGGTGAGATCTTCGGATCACACATTGGCTCAGTAGTTAACGCAGCCGGATCAACTTTTACTGTTTCCGGCAGTTTCAAAGAAGCTTGACCAATAGTAGCTGATGACATCATATAGAAAGTCAATATGGCAATAAAAATATGGATGGGCATATCAACGCACCTTTAAAATTTATCTAATATAAAAATAAATATGACTGATTTGATCAATCAATTTTTTGTGATCAATATCAGTTTTTTAATAGCCAGCATCTATCTGGTATGACAGATCTGTAAGTACAAAATATACATGTAACTGTATATTTGTAGGTAGGTAAAATGATGAGAAATATCTTATCTTCATATATGTAATACTTCTACATGATCCGTCACGCTATCATCTGGTCTATTATACAGAACCCTACTATGCTTTTGTGGTTTTTCCATAGCTGACTAAGTTTTAAATTTTTAATCTATGATGCGATTATTCGAGTGACAATCCACGATTTTTTTACAATGTTGAGCGACCTAAAATACCTGCAACTTGCTAAGTTAGCGAAGAAGGAATGCGTTATTTTTTTCTGTTATGGATTAGTAAGTTTGTTACTGATCGCGTGCGGAAATAACCAATCAACTCAACCAGCACCCCGTATGGATCAAGCGATTGCAGTGACATTCATCATTGCAGAGCCGGTCAATATGCCGATGAGTCTGGAAACGATCGCTCAAACCGAAGGCGCAAAGGAGATCGAAATCCGGCCACGGGTGGGAGGAATTCTGCTCAAGCGTATTTACACTGAGGGCGCGGCGGTTAAAGCCGGACAATCACTATTTTTAATTGACCAGGAGCCCTTTCAAAATACCTTGGCAGAAGCCAAAGCCGGGTTTCATGAACAGAATGTCCGTGTCATGCATGCTAAGAGTGAAGAGAATCGCCAACGGCAGTTGCGGGCTGAGAATTTTGTCAGTCAGCGCGCCTATGATCAGGCAAAAGCAGATCTGGCTATTGCGGAAGCTGCGCTGCAGGCTGCGAAAATCCGTGTTCAGCAGGCAGAACTCAATCTTTCCTATACCATCATCGAAGCACCGGCCAGTGGCATAACCGGTCGCTCTCTTTTCTCTGAAGGTGCATTGGTGTCTGCTAACAATAGCTTACTGACAACATTGACCCAACTCTCTCCGATATGGGTACGGTTTAGTTTTTCGGACAACGAAGTGGTGCGATTCGGCGGACATTTAAACGAAAAAAACGTGCATAGCGTAACAATGATTTTGCCAGATGGATCCGAATATTCGCAGGCAGGTAAAATCAATTTTACCGCCAGTAAAATCGATCCGTTACTTGGCACGCAACAATTGCGTGCAACCTTTGAAAATACGGATCAGCGCATATTGCCCGGTCAATTTGTGCGGATGCGGGTTACTGCAGGAGAATCCAAAAATGTTTACGTGGTACCCCAGATTGCTGTATTGACTTCGGATTTGGGCAGGTATGTTTATGTCATCAATGAAAATAATGCAGTGATGCAGCGCCCTGTCATTGTGGGTGATTGGATTGGTAAGGATTGGATTATCCTGGATGGATTGAATGCGGGCGATAAAGTAGTCGTGGATAATTTAATCAAATTAATGCCCGGCAAAGTTGTCAGTCCGCAATTGCGGGATACCCCGCCTTCATCATCAGATACTGCTCCATAGATAAATAAAGAAAGCACACATGGCCAAATTTTTCATCGTACGACCGATTTTTGCATCGGTTCTATCGATCATCATTGTCTTGGCAGGATTGGCTGCCGCTACGCAATTGCCGATTGAACAGTATCCCAAGATAGCGCCTCCCACGGTCATCGTAACCGCAACATTTCCAGGTGCGAGTGCTGAGACGATGATAAAAACCGTTGCCGCTCCGATTGAGGAGAAACTGAGCGCAATTGAGGGTTTGTTGTACTTTCATTCGAGCGCTGATTCCAGTGGTCGGTTAACGATTACCGTTACTTTTGAAATCGGAACCGATATTGACCGCGCCACTTTCAATGTCAGCAATGAAGTCAATACGGCATTGGCGCGTTTGCCCGATGAAGTCAGACGTACGGGTATTACCATTCAGAAGCGTTCTAACGACCTGTTAGTGGTTTTTGCGGTTACTTCCAAAGATCCCAAACATACAACGTTGTTTCTCAGTAATTTTATTACGAGCAATATCTTAGATGATTTGAGGCGTGCGCCGGGCGTAGGTGAAGCAAGAATTTTCGGTGCACAGGACTACGCTATGCGTATTTGGTTGCGGCCCGACCGGATGGCGCAGTTGGGGATCACCACCAGTGATATCGCGAATGCCATTCGGGCACAGAATGCGCAACAAGCCGTCGGAAAAATAGGGCAAGAACCGGCGTTGACGGATCAACAGTTGGTTTATACCGTGACCGCAAAAGGCCGGCTATTAGAACCCGAACAATTTGAAAATATTATCCTGCGTTCAGGTGGCCCGCGTGGTGTGCTCTATCTTAAAGATGTCGCGCGTATCGAACTCGGTGCGCAGGATTACTCGATACGTACATTACTTAATGGCGAACCTGGTTTAGGGATTGGTATTTTTTTGCGTAGCGGCGCCAATGCTCTGGAAACCGCAGCAGCGGTTAAAACCAAGATGAATGAGTTGAAGCATTATTTTCCCGAAGGCATGCAATACGTCATTTCTTACGATACTAGCGTATTTGTTAAAGAATCGATCTGGGAAGTGGTGAAGACTCTCGGGGAAGCTATGCTGCTGGTGGTTCTGGTGGTGTATTTGTTTCTCCAGAGTTGGCGCGCGACACTGATTCCGATCATTGCCATACCGATTTCCTTGATTGGTACCTTTGCCGGACTATGGGTACTGGGTTATTCGATAAATACGCTGACGCTGTTTGCGATGGTGTTGTCGATAGGTATTGTCGTTGATGATGCGATTGTCGTGCTGGAGAATATCGAACGGTTAATGTCGCAGGAACAACTGTCGCCGATTGATGCGGCGCTGAAAGCCATGCGGCAGGTTTCCAGCGCGGTGGTAGCGATGACGATGGTATTGGTGGCGGTCTTTATACCCGTTGCGTTTCTTGGCGGAATTGCCGGGGAGCTGTATCAGCAATTTGCGGTGACTGTGGCTGTGGCCGGGGTTATTTCCGGTATCGTTGCCTTAACGCTGACGCCGACATTATGTGCGACATTACTCAAATCCACGCATCGCCAATCGGCTTTTTTTACTTGGTTTAACAATTACTTCGGGCATTTGCGCGGATTTTATGTCGGCATGGTCGGTTTGAGCCTGCGTCATGCGGTTAGAAGTGTGCTGATATTCCTGGTGATGATTGCCGGTCTGGTTTATTTGGTCAAAAATATTCCGGATAGTTTTGTGCCACCGGAAGATCAAGGCTATGTCATTGCGGCTGTGGTATTACCCGATAGCGCAACCCTTGCGAGAACAGTCAAAACGGCAGATGCCATCAGTACCGAGATGGCGAAAGAATCTGCCGTGGCTTTTCAGTTTGCGGTTAATGGATTGGATTTTATTGGCGGTGGTAACAAGACCAATGTTTCGACCATGTTTATACGTTTGAAAGATTGGTCGGAGCGCACCACCACTGCGACCGATATCGTGAATAAGTTGTTTCTGGTCGGTACGCAACAGCCCGATGGTCTGGCGATTGCGTTTAATCCACCGGCAATACGCGGTTTAGGTAGTACCGGCGGATTTGAATTGTATGTTCAAAGTCGTTCAAATTCCGATGTTGCACAATTAACCGGTGTGGTGAATGAGTTTATGCAAACGCTGCGGCAGGAACCCCGATTGGCAACCGTGAATACTTTCTTGCGATCGTCGGTGCCGCAATATTTTGTTGAAGTGGATGAAGCCAAAGCGATGGCGCAGGGTGTGTCGATTGTGGATATTTATGCTGCGTTGCAGAGTACCATGGGATCGTTTTACGTAAATGACTTTAATCGCTCCGGACGGACGTATCGCGTGCAATTGCAGGCTGAGGCGGCTTATCGTATGAAAACGGAGGATCTGGGAAAAGTATATGTTCGTTCCGAATCCGGTTCGATGATCCCATTGTCTGCATTGAGTAAGGTAAAACACATTGTGGGCGCAGAGCAGTTAGAGCGGTTTAATGGATTGCTGTCGGCAAAAATAATGGGCAGTGGTGCCGGTGGCGTCAGTTCCGGGGAGGCGATTGTACTGGTTGAGAGCATTGCAGCCAGAACATTGCCGGAAGGTTATCAGATCGCCTGGACCGGCGCCGCGTTTCAGGAAAAAAAGATGGGAACAGCCGCAATTTTTGCTTTCAGTCTGGCTGTCGTGATGGTTTTCTTGATTCTAGCGGCGCAATTTGAGACTTGGGCGTTGCCATTGGCGGTCATCATGGCCATTCCTTTTGCGATGGTGGGTGCATTGATAGCGATTTTGCTGCGCGATATGCCGAATGACATTTATTTTCAAATTGGCATGGTGACATTAATCGGATTGACAGCTAAGAATGCGATTCTGCTGGTTGAATTCGCCAGCCAGAGAATGAAGGATGGTGTCGATATCACACAGGCAGCCATTCAATCGGCGCAGCTGCGTTTCCGACCCATTGTAATGACTTCCATGGCTTTTATATTGGGCGTTGTTCCTTTGGTGATCGCCACTGGCGCTGGTTCAGCGGCACGGCAATCGATGGGAACAGGTGTTTTTGGCGGGATGATCATGGCTACTGCGATTGCGACGATATTCGTGCCGTTATTTTTTTCCTGGTTTGTGAGCAAGCATGATCCCAAGCAGCCTGGGAACAAGCGATATGCACGACAGCAACCCGCAACATTGTCTTATAGGATTGTTAAAAAATCCCAAGATTGATTTACTAAGCATCATGAACCAGCAAGTGTCTGCGTACTTGCTGCCAATTCAGCTACAATCACGAGTATGAATCTAAGCAAAGCAAAAATACTCCAACCCATGCAGCAAAAACTGGGCGATACGAATATTATCCTGGTGGGTATGATGGGTGCCGGAAAAACAACCATTGGTAAAGCATTGGCTAATTCCTTGGGTAAGGAATTTATCGATTCCGATCATGAAATTCAGGAACGCACGGGTGTGAAAATTCCCGTGATATTCGAGATTGAAGGTGAAACTGGTTTTCGTAAGCGTGAATCTGAAGTGCTGACCGAGTTGGTTAAAAAGAATAATATCATTCTGGCAACAGGTGGTGGGGCGGTTCTCAGCCAAGAGAATCGTCAACTGCTGAAACAGCATGGGATTGTTATCTATTTGCGAGCATCGGTGAACGATCTGTATCGACGTACCCGGCACGATAAAAACAGACCGCTGCTACAAACACAAGATTTATTTGCGCGATTACATGAGCTTTATGCCCAACGTGATACGCATTATCGTGAAACGGCGCATGTCATCATCGATAGTGGAAAACAAGGGGTGCGCAATCTGGTTCAAAAACTCATGAGTAAGTTAATTTCCATTAATCTCGATACTATAAAACAGGATGATCACCAAAATACTATGCAAACCATCTCGGTAGATTTCACGCCTTCATCGGAAAAACGTAGCTATCCGATACATATCGGACATGGAATCCTGGAACAGGCTAACTTGATTGTGTCTTGCTTGCCGCAAAAGCGGGTTGCCATTGTTAGTAATACAACCGTTGCACCATTGTATCTGGAAAAGTTACGCAAGGCACTGGAGAAACAAGGGGTTACTTCCGTGCCAATTATTCTTCCGGATGGTGAAGCACACAAGAATTGGGATACGCTGAATTTAATCTTTGACGCATTACTTAAGAATCATTGTGAAAGAAATACCACCATACTGGCGCTTGGTGGTGGTGTGGTGGGCGATCTGACCGGATTTGCAGCGGCAACTTATTTACGCGGCGTGCCATTTATTCAGATACCGACGACGCTCTTGGCACAAGTGGATTCCTCAGTAGGTGGTAAAACCGGTATTAATCATCAGTTAGGTAAAAATATGATTGGTGCTTTTTATCAACCGCGCATGGTACTAACGGACAGTGCCACCCTGGATACTTTGCCCGATAGGGAGTTGCGCGCTGGTCTTGCTGAGATTATCAAGTATGGACTAATTCGCGATCCGGCCTTTTTTGATTGGCTGGAACAAAATATGCGACGTTTATTGGTACGTGACCCAATCATTTTAAATGAAGCCATTCAACGCAGTTGTGAGAACAAGGCGGAAATAGTTGCCGCCGATGAAAAGGAAAAAGGGGTGCGCGCTTTGCTGAATCTGGGCCATACATTTGGTCATGCCATTGAAAATGGGATGGGGTATGGTGTCTGGTTGCATGGCGAGGCAGTGGCGGCAGGAATTGTACTCGCAGCCGAATTATCCCGTCGCATGAAGCTGATCGGTGAGACTGATACTAACCGCATCCGCAAGATTTTTATGCAAGCCGGATTACCGATTGCTGCACCTAAAATGTCACCGGAGAAATACTTGCAATTGATGCTATTGGACAAGAAAGTGGAGGCGGGAAAAACACGTTTTATACTGTTGAATCGTATTGGTGAGGCGGTAATGCGAGCGGATATCCCGCCAGTATTACTCACTGAGACGATATTGGCTTGTATGACTGATGAATAAATTGGCTGTCTATGCGGTATCGTCTGATAATTCACGTGGACGGATCGTTCAGGAAGAATCACCTGCCGGGCGCAGCGAGTTTCAGCGCGATCGGGACCGAATCATACATTCCGCAGCTTTCCGTCGATTGGAATACAAGACCCAGGTTTTTGTCAATCATGAAGGCGACTTGTTTCGTACCCGTTTGACCCATAGTTTGGAAGTTGCACAGATAGGGCGCTCGATTGCCAGAAACTTATGTTTGAATGAGGATTTGGTTGAAGCGATTTCACTGGCTCACGATCTGGGACACACGCCGTTCGGACATGCCGGGCAAGATGCATTGAATGATTGCATGAAAGATTATGGCGGTTTTGAGCACAATCTTCAGTCTTTGCGCGTAGTGGATGTTTTGGAAGAGCGATATGCTGCTTTCGATGGTCTCAATCTTTGTTATGAGACAAGGGAAGGTATACTTAAGCATGTCGCAAAAAAAAATATAGAAAAATTAGGTGAACTTGGAGAACGCTTTTTACAGCATAAAAGACCTTCTCTGGAAGCTCAATTGGCAAATTTCTCCGATGAAATCGCCTATAACAATCATGATGTGGATGATGGATTACGCTCAGGCTTGATTACGCTGAGTCAACTAGAGGAAGTTTCTATTTTTTCACGTCACGCAACACAAATAAGGCATAAATATCCAATGCTTTCAGAGCGCCGGATGGTTTATGAAACCATACGCAGTATGATTAATACACTGGTGACTGATTTGACCCGACAAAGCACCCGCAATATCGAGGATGCCTGTGTGGATAGTCTGGCTGCGGTACATACAGCACCGCCATTGATCGGTTTTAGCCAGCAGATAAATAAGGAACAACAGGAATTAAAGAAATTTCTGCATGATAATCTTTACCGGCATTTTCGCGTTGTACGTATGAGCAACAAAGCGCGCCATATCATCGGTAAGTTGTTTGAGGCTTTTAACTTGGAGATACGACTGCTGCCCACCAAATATCAGAAAAGATTTGATCAGGAAGGGCATCAGGTGATTGCTGACTATATTGCGGGTATGACAGACCGGTATGCGATTAAAGAATACCAGCGTTTGTTTACAATTGCTGAGAGCTGAATCATGAGGCTTTTTATAGGATAGGAATTTTTGTGACCGACTGGCAATATACGTAATGACTATTCGCTGGTAATATTACCGGTCAGGAAAAGGTTAATATGCTTGCTTAGGGTAGCCTTTCAAAAGAACAATAAGACATAGGCTTGTTAATGACAATACTTAAAAATGATACATTACTGCGCGCGTTACTGAAGCAGCCGGTTGAATATACACCTGTTTGGTTAATGCGTCAGGCAGGGAGATACTTGGCGGAATATAATGAAACACGAGCGCGTGCAGGTGATTTCCTTTCCCTGTGCAAAAATCCGGGTTTTGCGACGGAAGTAACGATGCAGCCATTGGCGCGCTTTCCACTGGATGCCGCCATATTGTTCTCGGATATCTTGACAATTCCTGATGCAATGGGACTGGGGTTATATTTTTCACAAGGTGAAGGACCTATGTTTGAACGTCCTTTGCGCGAGGAAAAAGAAATTCGTGCATTAGCGGTACCGGATCCCGGTGCAGAATTGCGTTATGTAATGGATGCAGTGTCAGAAATCCGCAAGGCTCTGGATAATCGAGTACCGTTAATTGGTTTCTCGGGCAGTCCTTTCACACTTGCCTGCTACATGGTTGAAGGACGTGGCGGCACCGAGTTTCGTGAAATCAAAACCATGTTATATCAACGCCCTGAATTATTGCATCATATACTCGATGTCAATGCCAAGGCGGTGACTGCCTATTTGAATGCGCAGATAGAGTCGGGTGCACAGATTGTCATGATTTTTGATACCTGGGGTGGCGCGCTTTCACATGCAGCCTATAAGGAATTTTCATTGCATTATATTCAGCAAATTGTTACCGGGTTAAAACGTGAGCGGGATGGAGCGCGCGTTCCAAGTATCGTGTTTACCAAAGGTGGTGGTTTGTGGCTCGAAGCCATTGCGAACATTGGTTGTGATGCAGTTGGATTAGATTGGACAATAGATATTGGTGACGCGCGTCGGCGCGTGGGAGATAAGGTTGCTTTGCAAGGTAATCTGGATCCTTCGGTGCTTTTTGCATCACCGGGAGTCATCGCTTCAGAGGTGGGAAAAATACTCGCCAGCTATGGGGACGGTAGTGGACATGTGTTTAATCTGGGTCATGGTATTTCACAATTTACACCGCCAGAAAATGCGGCGGCGTTAGTAGAAGCTGTTCACACATTAAGCCGTAAATTTCACTTAGTGAAAACTTAAGCAAATTTAAATTATCATCTGGGACTATGCATATATTAATTATTGAAGATGATCTGACCATCGCTGCCAATCTTTACGATTTCCTCGAATCACGAGGACATAGTGCAGATGCTGCAGCTAATGGTATTGCTGGGCTTCATCTTGCTGTTACCCAACGATTTGATGCAATTTTGCTTGATTTGGGTTTGCCAGGCATGAATGGAATTACGCTGTGTCGGAAGCTGCGGCAGGAATCACAGGTGGATACACCGATCCTAATGTTGACAGCACGCGATACATTGGAAGATAAATTAACGGGTTTTGAGTATGGTGCAGATGACTATCTCATCAAACCATTTGCGTTAAAAGAAGTTGAAGCTCGTCTGTTGGCGATGCATAAAAGACATATCGGTAAAGTTGCCAATCGCACGTTGGAGTTTGACAAACTTTCTTTTGACCCTAAAACACTTTCCATTCGTTTTGAGAATAAAAATGTGAAGCTTCCGCCAAAGTGCATACGCTTATTAGCACTGATGATGAGTGAGCCTGGCAAGGTATTTAGCCGAGAAGAACTCGAATTGGAAGCTTGGGAAGATGTTCAGGAAACCAGTGATACATTACGCAGTCATATGCATATCTTGCGGCGAGCACTGACAAAAGCGGGCGGTTACGATCCTATCGAAACCGTTCATGGTCTGGGGTATTGCTTGGCGTCTCGTGCTCAGATTCCCGATTAAACACAGCCTGCGCTATCGTGTTGCAGTAACGCTTGCAACATTCAGCATTTTTATTGTCGGAACACTCTGTATCATTCTCTATTTTGCTTCGGATAACATCGAAGAGGCTCATATAGAACAGGTGATTGAGATGGAAATGGATCATCTTGTTCATCGTTACCAGAAGCACTCAGATTTCATTTCTCAAGTAGGTTCACATCTTAAAGGCTATGTTATCCATACCATGGACGACGAGCTGCAGATACCTGCTTATTTACGTGGGTTGAACGCTGGCTATCATCGAATAGACTACGGTCTTGAGGATTTTCATGTTTTGGTGCGTACTACTGATGAAGTGAAGTTTCTTGTAGCTTACCGAATTTCGCTGCATCAGCAGCGACTGGGTAAACTGAGGCTGCTCATTTTGTTATCCTGGGTGGTTGTAGTTGCCATTGCATTTGTTGTAGGGTATTTACTTGCCGGAATACTCGTCAAACAGGTGACGGATTTGGCGGAGCGAGTAAGCTTGTTAGCCCCTGGAGATATTCAAGTTGGATTGCTGACACAACCGGATATGGATGAGGAAGTCGCACAACTTGCACGCGCATTGGATGATTATCAAAGCCGTATTAAACGCATGCTTCAACGTGAGCAAGAATTCACCGCCAATATCAGCCATGAATTAAGGACTCCGATTACAACTATCTTGACCAGTTGTGAATTGCTGGTTGCAACGCCTGATTTACCAGTTAGAGCGCATCATCGAATAAAAATGGTTGAATCGGCGGCTACCCGTATGGGCGAACAATTGCAAGCCTTACTATTTCTTGCGCGCGAACAGGCGTTAGGTATTATGGAACCTGTTGCCATAGCTGAGTGCGTTTTTGATGCGGTTGAACCGATATGCTCAGAAATTTATCGGAAGAAACTGAATTTTGAAGTAAGCATTCCACCCGCAGTGACTATTACACTCAATCGTCAAGCACTGCATACCGCATTGATGAATTTGCTTCGAAATGCTGTTCAATATACTGAAAAGGGCTTTATTCGGGTTGAGTTCAGTAATCAACGATTATCAATCTCAGATTCTGGTATCGGGATAGAGCCAGCTTATTTCCCCTTACTTTACGAGCGTTTTTTTCGTGGCGCGACACAAGGACAAGGTCTAGGAATTGGACTTGCTATTGTTAAGCGAATCTGTGATCACTATGGCTGGGTCATCGAAGTAGATAGCACACCTGGGAAAGGTACAACTTTCCATATTATTTTTCCTTAATAATTTGATAGATAGTATTTTACTTTCTTCACGAATTATTCACATTTCTTATGTTAACGTTTTGATCCTTAGAGTTTCGAGAGAAACGGACAATACTTTGTGATGCGCTGAGGTTGTTCGGATTGTATTTTGAATTTACGATACTTTAAAGCGTGGTGCGGTAAAAGAATTTTTTATAAAAATATTATACAATTAAGCGAATAGGGAGTTTGCATGGCAACTATACAACCGGTAGTTTTATTTTTCGTATTTGGGGTTTTGGCAGGGGTAATCAAATCTGACCTTAAAATACCAGAGGCTTTATATAAAAGCTTGAGTCTTTTTCTGTTGATCGCCATTGGTTTTAAGGGCGGAGTATCAATGTCCAAGTACGAAATCATGGAAGTGCTGCCCATTGCTAGCGCGATGGTTGTCTTGGCAGCGTTGATTCCGTTGACAGCCTATCCGATATTAAGATTCGTGGGTAAATTCACGCAAGCTGATGCGGGAGCTATTTCTGCGCACTATGGTTCGGTGAGCGCGGTAACTTTCGCCGTAGGCGTGGCTTTTTTGGCCGCGAAGGATGAGTATTCCGAAGGCTATATGGTGCTGATTATGGCGTTGATGGAAATACCGGCACTGGTTACTGGTACGGTCTTGGCACGTGCAGGGGCCAACAAAGGTGAAAAAACCCAGTGGGGCAAGTTGATGCACGAGATCCTGACGGGTACAAGCCTTTATCTATTGATTGCTGGCGTGATTATTGGTTACTACGCCGGTGTGACGAAGAATGTATCGCCGCTAGACAAAATGTTCATGGACTTGTTTATGGGTGTGTTGGCTTTCTTCCTGTTGGAAATGGGTCTGCTGGCAGCGTCACGATTGAAGACAGTTATACAAAAAGGCGTATTCATCGTTTCATTTGGTATACTTTTCCCGTTATTGGCCGGTTTTTTTGGTGCTTACTTGGGCTGGCTGTTTGGCTTGTCGGAAGGTGGTACCATGTTATTAGCTGTGTTGTATGCTAGTTGTTCCTATATCGCCGCTCCTGCAGCCATGCGCATTGCTGTACCAGATGCGGATCCAGCGGTTTCAATCGGAGCTTCGCTAGGAGTGACTTTCCCCTTTAATATATTCGTTGGTGTACCGATTTACTGGGAAATGTCGCATTGGTTTCATGGCATCGCAGTTTAGAACTTATTAAATTTTATTGAATGATTATCTAATTTTTTTGGGAAAAATTTATGAATAATACAATAGCAATGAGAAGATTTGAGATCGTCATCGGAATTGAGCAACTCGAAGAATTGATGGAGTTGTTGGAAAGAAGCGGTGTTCGTGGTTATACGGTGATTAAAAATCTTGGCGGTCACGGCTCACGGGGGACGCGGGATCCTGGCGATGTATTAATGGAACAAGAGAATGTTATGATCGTACTTGCATGTAAAGAGGATCAGGCACAAAAGGTTGTTAACGAGTTGAGACCGTCCTTAAAAGGTTTTGGTGGTATGTGCTTAATTTCCGATTGTCTCTGGCTTGAAGGGCCGACTGTTTCGTATTAATTTGATTTTAAATTTTGTTCACTGTAATACGCGTGACTCAAGTATATGCTGCGTATTACAGTGAACAAGAGAATGTAGTTTAAACTAAGTGTTGCAATAAGATTGAACGTGTAAGAGAAGGAGATGGAGAAGAAATCTTCTTGTCTGATGATTCTATAATGCTGTGGAAACTTTTTGAGAAATTAACAAGCTTTTTCTTTGCGTTGCAAATATAGTAACAATTTTCGCATTTCATTATTTAACCGAACAATCATCAGTTAACCGATGATTGTTCGGTTTTTTCTAAAATGTCATTGTCCTGTCAAGGTGCTATTGATTGGCACCTAATTTACCTACCGGCGTATTTCCTTCGGTCATTATTTTTTTGTGATCCTCGGCATGATGCAAGTCTTCTTCAATAACTTTCTCGTATTCGTGAATGTTGGCTAATGTATGAGATTGGATATCCTGACCCTGTCTGCCATAATAATAAGGATGCTCTTCATATTCTCTAAGTAGTGCTTCATTTTCGTGCAGTTTTTCTTCCGCTTCACGAGCGTGGTTTTCATAATGTTTTGCCAAAGCTGCGTGGTCGCTATCATCAATTCCTTCAACCTCATTCGCAAATACGGACGATACGGATAAGCTCAGGGCAAGCAAAGGTAACAGTACTAAAAGTTTTGGTGCTTTCATGATTGATTCTCTCCAGAGATGAATGATCGGTGCCATCCTAGCCCGGGCAATACGCCGAGTATATTGGGGAAACCCTTGTTTTTTACTAATGGAAACCATTATATAATACTGATTGCTTAGCTGGATTGGGTGTGTCTAAAGCTGGTTGAGAACCAGCAGATTAAAGAGCGCGATTAATACCCCGCTGCTTGCGGCGGGGTGCTTTATTGACTATGTTTTTCTCGTGAAGAATAGCTTTTTAGTATCTTTAAGAAATCCAGCAAGTAGCATGGCATTTTTATAATCTTTAGCGCTTTTTACGTTTTTGCAGATTATTCTGTGGATTATTTATTTGTCGCTTTGACCAAATCAACATGCCTATTCCCGCCAAAATCATTGGAATGGATAGCCATTGACCCATCGTGATCCCCAGAGTCAATACGCCCATAAACCCATTTTCCGGTTCACGGTAGAACTCTGCGAGTGAGCGAAAAACACCGTAGCCGATCAAAAACATGCCTGAAACAGCACCCACAGCGCGGGGTTTAGCGGAATAAATCCAGAGAAATATAAAGAAAACTATGCCTTCAAGTGCAAATTGATAAAGTTGGGAGGGATGACGGGGAAGTTCGTCGACATACGGAAAAACCATGCCCCAGGGAACATCGGTGGGACGGCCCCATAACTCGGCATTAATGAAATTGCCAATTCGACCGGCACCGAGTCCCAAAGGTATCAGTGGTGCGATAAAATCGGTCACTGATAGCCATTTTAGCTGGTGCTTACGTGCAACAAGTGACATTGCAATGATGACACCGAGAAATCCGCCATGAAAAGACATGCCGCCTTCCCAAATGGCAAAAATATGCAGCGGGTGTTCCAGGTAATAACCGAATTGATAGAACAATACATGTCCCAGGCGTCCACCTAGAATTACACCTAACATGCCATAGAATAGTGCATCATCAAGCGTTTCATAGGTAAAAGCGGAATGTGGGCTATGTTTGATGCGATAGCGTCCTAATAGGATAAACGCCGCAAAGCCGAGCAAATACATCAAACCATACCAATGCACGGAAAGTGGTCCTACTGAAATGGCAACGGGATCAATTTGAGGATGAACGAGCATAGTTTCGGCCTTATTTACGGTAAAATACCCGGCATTATACCAAGTGCGTTTGTGATAATCGTACGCCTTGTCATAAATTGTATTTTTATCTTATTCAGGAGCAAGCATGCCAGACAATAAACGTAGCCAGACCATTACTCAAGGCGCCCAGCACGCACCCAGCCGTGCGATGTTGCGTGCAGTCGGATTTAACGATGGAGATTTCAACAAGCCGATTGTAGGCGTTGCCAATGGCTATTCCACCATAACGCCGTGTAATAAAGGGCTGAACGAGCTGTCGTTAAAAGCGGAATCGGCACTGAGACAGGCGGGTGCCATGCCGCAGATGTTTGGCACCATCACCGTGTCGGATGGGATTTCGATGGGTACGGAAGGCATGAAGTATTCTCTGGTGTCGCGCGAAGTCATTGCCGATTCCATTGAAACTTGCGTGCAGGCGGAGAGCATGGACGGTGTGATTGCCATTGGTGGTTGTGATAAAAACATGCCTGGTGCCATGATCGCCATTGCACGCATGAATGTGCCGGCGATTTTTGTATATGGTGGCACGATTAAACCGGGACATTATAAAGGTCAGGATCTGACCATCGTCAGCGCCTTCGAGGCAGTCGGGCAGCATAGCGCGCATAAAATAGACGATGAGGAGTTGCTACAGATTGAACGCCATGCCTGCCCTGGCGCGGGTTCTTGTGGCGGTATGTTTACGGCCAACACGATGTCATCCGCTTTTGAAGCGATGGGGATGAGCCTGCCGTATTCTTCAACGATGTCTGCGGAAGATGATGAAAAACTGACCAGTGCGGGACAATCCGCCGAGGTACTGGTCAACGCCATCAGGCAACAAATTCTGCCACGTGACATCATTACCCGCAAATCGGTGGAAAATGCCATCGCGGTAATCATGGCGGTGGGCGGCTCGACCAATGCGGTATTGCATTTTCTGGCGATTACGCATGCGGCGGAAATTCCATTCAGTATCGATGATTTTGAGCGGATTCGTGGCAAAGTACCCGTATTGTGTGATTTGAAACCTTCCGGGCGTTATGTCACGGCTGATTTGCACCGAGCGGGCGGTATTCCGCAAGTGATGAAAATGTTGCTGAAGCATGGCCTGCTGCATGGGGATTGCATCACCATCAGCGGACAAACTATCGAAGCAATATTGAAAGATATTCCGGATGCACCACGCACCGATCAGAATGTGATTCGTCAATGGGATAATCCGATGTATGTGCAGGGGCATCTGGCGATTCTGAAAGGCAATTTATCCACGGAAGGTTGTGTGGCGAAAATTTCGGGAATCAAGAATCCCAAAATTACCGGACCTGCGCGCGTGTTTGAATCGGAAGAAACCTGTATGGCGGCAATTCTGGCGCGCAAAATCCAACCCGGTGATGTGGTGGTGATCCGCTACGAAGGACCCAAAGGCGGTCCCGGCATGCGCGAAATGTTGTCACCCACTTCGGCTTTGATTGGTGAAGGTTTGGGAGATTCCGTCGGATTGATTACCGATGGGCGTTTTTCCGGCGGCACTTATGGCATGGTGGTCGGGCACGTCGCACCGGAAGCCTTTGTCGGTGGCACTATTGCACTGGTTCAGGAAGGCGATTCGATTACCATTGATGCCGAGCAGCGGCTGTTGCAGTTGAATGTAGCGGATACTGTTCTGGCGCAACGGCGCGCGGCATGGCAACCGCCGCAACCGCGTTATTCGCGCGGTGTGCTGGCCAAATATGCGAAACTGGTGTCCAGTGCCAGTGTGGGTGCGATAACGGATTAATTCTGTGTAGCGTCTACAATTTCATTCATTTGAAAGAATGTTCGATCGGTTCTGGATAGACTCCATTTCTTCATACTGTATCTCCGAGTAGCCAGTTTCTATTCCTTTAAGCAGCCTATGGAACAGATCTTCTGGCTGCTCTCGGATTACGATCGTTGCTATTTTAAGAGACGCCCTACAGGTTTAATAGGGCGTTTTACGAATGTGAAGTAGAAATAAAATCCGCGAAAGTATCAGTTCCAGCAAGAAGAATGCCAATACGATTGAGAAAATCTGCGCGGCGCTAATCCCTAGGAGTACTTTGCATCCCAATAATGGAAACAAAGATTCCGGAATCTGATCGAGACCCAACGCCATGGCGCTGGGTGTTAACCCTAAACGCCGCTTGATAAAACTCGAAGTCATGTCACCCGCCATGGATAATGTGCCGAACAGCAGGCTGGTGAGTAAAGGGATTGCAAACAGGCTGCCGATGAGTAGCGACATCAATAGCGCGGCTACCAGACCCCGGAAGGTTTTTGATGCACCCAGGATAGGTCGGTCATCAAAGAATAGTCGATTACAATCAATGGGGTAATCGAATCGTTTATTGGCGAGTTTGGTCAGCAGAACGGGGGCGCCATTCACGCTCATTAACCAAAACAGCAAAATCATTTCCAGTTGCAGTTCTTCCATTGGATGCACGCAAGGTAAAAACAACGTGGATACATCTAAAACTTCAAATTTGCGAATATTGACGGCGCTTAAATCCAAGAAACAAGAATTTTCGCTTTTCTGTACTTACGCTCCAGATGGTTTTTCCGGATGCCTATGCTGATTGTCTGGAGCGCATTTGTAATCGCCTACGTGCCTGATTTATTTGTAAAATGGTGACCTATTTGCGTTCGCAGCGGATGGCGTTGTGCTGGCTAAAGGTCAGTGTACTTTCAAATTTGATTGTACGGTTACTGAATTACCTGCCACAGCGTGTAAACATAATCTGCAATCAACCATGTACTTCTGACAGGCATCCATACGTTCCATTAATCAACCTTGTTTTTTATCTCATGATATTTATCTTTAACTGTATCTGTCGCTTCTTGTGCACGATTTTCCGCTTTTTCCTTCAAACATTCCGCTTCGCTTTTCATGCAAGTTGCTTCCTTCAATTGATTCACCTTTTGGTTAGCTTCGCGACGGGCGTCATTTCCAAGGTCTTGTGCCGATTCTGTGATTGTCTCCGTTGCATAGACTTGGAATGATAAGCTTGTAAACACGACGACATAAATGATGGATAAGAATTTCATGCTATTTCCTCTCTAAAAGTAAACATTCATTCTGTGTGACTCCTGGTAATCGTATCATAATCTGGATTGCCGGGCACCTCTAATACTGCTGATTACAACCCGCTATGCAGCCCCGGTATGCCGATGCGTTGTATGTGGATGGCATTGTTGCCTTCTTCGTAAGCGCGCAATTTACCTTCTTTTTGCCATAGGCGGAACGCCAGGGAGTAGGATAATACGCGTATCGGATAGTCGCGTGGCAGTGTTTGTAAATAAGGCTGGATGGTGGTGAAATCGGAAGCGCCGTATTGCTGCATGATAAAGCGTAGGCCGCCGTTAGCGGGACCGATATTGTAAGCTAATAGCCCTAAGAAAAGATCGCCTTTCATTTCAGCCAAATAGTGTTTGAATGTCGCTGCGGCCATAAAAGCATTGTGGCGGGGATTTTCCAGCGATATTTTTTCAGTATTTAACCGTTTGAGTGCCTGAGTCGTGACCGCTTCTGGCACCCGGGTAATTTGAAATAAACCGCGACCGCCATCACTGCTGTCTCTCGGTATGAAAGATGACTCCGTCGCTGCGATACCGTGTAACAGATTGACGTCGACATCGAAAGCAATGGCCGCGTCCTTGATGGCTGGTTGGAATTCTTGAGCCCGGTTAATCATTTTTTGCAGTTGTGTTGCATCATGCCTGCGATAAGCGGCATAGACTTGATGCGAGATGGTCATCCGGCCCGCTTCTTCCTTGCCACCAACCAACGTGCGGAAATTTCCGTAAGCTAGCGTGAATTGGTCGTGCGTAACGAACCAGGCGATCAGCAAAGCAAGTGAGACGGATAGCATCGGCGTCAATAATGCGGAATGAGATTGCAGCCAGTTTCTCAATTTCCACCAGCCGATGAAGAAAGCGGAAGTGGCCAGGATCAACGCCAATACACCGATCGCAAAGGGTAACAGGTTGTTGAAAAAATGGGTGCCCGAGAACCGGTTCGCGGCATAGCCTAACATCAGTATGATGATAGAAACCGCTGCAATACTTAAACCGAGGATTTCTACGCTGACCAGCAATAATTTGCGCTTGAATTCACCCGGCTGGCTTTTTCTCACGCGTTTTCGCGGTGTGCTGTTGCCGGTACGTACGACTGGTCTAGGCTTGCGCGAGAGTTTTTGTCGGGCATTGTTGGACCGCTGCGGATTGCTGAGATTAGCGGTTTTATCCATTGGCATAAGAATATGCGGTGTCAAACCGAGCTGTGTTGATTTTCAAGGAATCCATCGCTGCGTAAGATGATGAGTAAGTTTCTTTAAGAAAATAGATTAACACGGGTGAATCGCCCCGGTTTTTCCGGAGACATATTTTCTTGAGTCAAGTTGCATCAGCTGATTCTTCCTGTTGGCGATGATACGCCGTTTCAAATTCTGCTGGTGGGACATATCCGATTGCATCCAGCAGTCTTCGATT